>ENA-OFCI01000210-OFCI01000210.1-metagenomes-genome-assembly--contig:-NODE-210-length-39509-cov-26.930755_pt1 | contig 39509 bp, 38 predicted proteins | sample MGYA00153391_OFCI01 | MGnify analysis MGYA00153391
GGCTCCAAATCAGACGCATCCATCCGCGCCACCACCTGCCCCTCGGTTACAAAATCACCCTGTTCCACCAGAATTTGAGCCACCTTGCCTGCATTCTTGGGGCTAAGGTTTACCGTTTGGCGTGGGGTAATGCTGCCACTCGCTTTTACCTTAAGTTCTAGCTTCTCTCGCTTGGCTAGAGTAGTGAATTCGTCGAGCTTTTGATCAGATTTAGACGCCGAGGGTCGCCACCCCCCAAATTGCAGGGCCAATAGAGCAGCCACGAGTCCCACAACGCTTAGGCCCAAAACTCCAAGTAAGACCGATCGCTTAGACTTCACATCGAAAGGGGAGAATTTCATAGCAGCAATGAGAGGATTCGTAAACTATATTAATACATTCGCAAACTATCTTCATGCGATCGTGAAGAATTTCGACTAGGGAAAGCGTTAGTCATTTCAACAGATTAGATATCCACAAAACCATGAATAATTGCGACAGACGCCCTCCCACAGCCACAAGTCTAACGAAATTCGAGGCCGCTTAGGGAACAAGTTTTACAGCTTTGTAGCGAATTAGGCGCTTCTCTCTGGGCAGAAATCAGTATCATGTACAGGATAGGAAATTTATGAAGTTCGAGAAATCGTACGGATTTCCTTCCAGCGACCTTGGATTCAGTATTATGCTTGGACCAAAACAAACCGATCGCTGCTGCTCTGCCTCCATAGCTTATGAGTCCCGTGTCAAATCAACCTGAGTCTTCAAAATCTACGCGCGCTGAGAATGCTTCTCTCGAAGAACCTCTGTCTAGTCCGATGACAGAAGTGGGTGGTCCGCCACCTAAGCTCGTTCGCCCGCCTTCTCGCCCTGTGATCGTGGAGAAGCCCGTTGCGGCTGCCACTTCGCTCGGTCCGAGTGGTTCTAGTGCGCTCACGCGAAATGTGCCACCTGTTCCGGAAGTCATCATCCCGCCTCCAGAGGAAACGGATGGACGTCTGCGCCCTATTCCACCACCCAGTGAACCGACCCAATATCGAGCGATCGGCGTTGTGCGTGGCACCTATCAGCCCTCTGACGAGCAATACACTCGCGGGGAAATGTTGATGGCGGATGGCAGTCGGGTCGAAGCCGTGCTGCTCGGTCGAGTCATGAGCTTGGTCAAAAATCACCTTGCGCTTGATCAAGAACATGTGTGGGTGGTCTATCCCCGCACCCGTGAACGCGAAGAAACCCTGCACCTCCAAATAGTCGGCGTTTGGGAGCCGGAAAACCTCACTCAACGCGAGTCTGATGAAGCGTCAGACTCGGCATCAGACTCAGCCATCGAAGAACCTAGAGTAGAGGTCGATCAAGAGACTGAGACCATGGCTGAATATGTTCCCTCGTCAGAAGTCGATACCGATGGGTTTTCGATTCGGGGTGAAATCGTGCTGCACGAACCGGACCAGAGTCGCGTAGTGGTCCGAATTCACCAAGTCCTCCGAAAAAAGGGCGAGAAAGAACCTTCCATGAAGTTTTTCAAACTCAACCTAGATGGAGACCTGAGGGGAAAAGTGCTGGGCTATTTCTGGGATCTAAAGGTCAGACGCCAAGATCAAAACCTAGTCATCCAAGACGGCACGTCTATCACACTCGTGATGCCCTGCAAATATCCTAAGCGTCCGATGGGACTTCGTCGCCCAGGAGGATCATCAGGTGGCGGCTTTCGGAAGGGTGGAGAAAGTGGAGGTAGAGGCAGCGACAGGGCCATGGGTCCTCGTAACGAAGGCCCACCTCCGGTTCGGAAGGAAGGAGTCGAAGCGCCATCCAAGCCCGTGATCAAACGGCATGACGTGGCAAGTGAAACGATTGAGGCTGAATCTGCTCCTACAGAGTCGTAACAGCATCAGTTCGGGTTGATGATCGGGACGATTAAAGGATGAACTTGCGGGTTTGTCCTTTTTGCTTTTAATTTGCTTTTAATTTGCTTTTCAACTCATAAATCTTGAACTAAACTCGGCGATCGTTGTAATCAGTCTTTCGGGTTCATCGGTCCGCAGCATATGACCGCTGTTTTCAAAAATTTGAACTTCGGCCCCAGGAATGAGCGCCGCAATCTCCTCACTGAATTCCGGCGCACAGATCCAGTCATGCCGTCCTGCAATCACCAACGTTGGAGCGGTAATCTTTGCCAACTCCGATCGAATATCGTAGGTTCTCAAGAATCCCCCAAACGCTTCATTGATGGCTTCGTAAGAGAGGATCCTCCGATCGTCCCAAGCAACCGACTGCGGTTGATCCAAACGTTTATCCGAAAGCTTATCCAACGGTTCAGTCCGATATGAATACAACGGACCCAGAATTTCAAAATAGGTCTTCAGTTCATCATTGGATTGAAACGTTCCATCCCAGAGCGTCTGGGCGATCGCAATTTGTTCAGGGGTTCCCCGATCGCGCAGGGTCTGTTGTGCCTTAGGTAAAAATTCGTGGCTCGCTGTCGTGGCATATACGATTAACTGCGACACCGAATCTGGATAGCGTGCAGCGTAGGCCATGGCCACCATTCCACCATAGGAACCCCCCATTACAATAATTTGGCCTAGCCCCAAATACAACCGCAGAGCTTCAACGTCTTCAACATTATTGTCCAGAGTATAAGACGCTTGGGGTCCACGCGAGGATCGCCCTTGCCCACGATGATCGAGATACACCAATTGCATTCGATCGGCAAGGGCACTAAAGGTCGGCTTATAGCTGGTGTGATCAGCTCCTGGTCCACCATGAAGCAAAAATGCTACTGGGTTTTCCCGAACCCGATCGCCTTCGATGACAATCGACAATCCTTCGACATCAAAGAACAAGGTTGTATCGCGAATGCTAGCTTTCATAGATTTAGACTTTAAAAATCACACCAGAAATCACACTAGAAATGAAGGCGTCTAAACGATCGTGGCCTAATCAATCGTGAAGTTATCCGTCATGCGGAGATAAATGCCTTGGGGATCGTTTAGAGTTCGGAGATTGTTGAAATCAGCTTTGAGCTTTTTGAACTCTTGATTGAACGGGTCGCTCGGGAGGCTGGCTTGATTCGCTTTGATTTGGGCACCGAAGAAACCTTTGATAAGGCGTTCTTCTAGCGGCGTGGATTCGGGATATTCTTGAACATGCCAGTTAGTGCCGAGCTTGGCGCGTTTTGCCGCATCTTGAATGGCATCATCTAGTCCACCTAGTTCATCCACGAGACCAATTTTTAGCGCTTCAGCCCCTGACCAAACTCGACCTTGAGCAATTTCGCTGACTTTTGCTCGATCGAGTTTGCGGGATTCAGACACTTTGGTCAAAAATTGATCGTAGATATCTCCGATGAGTTTCTGGACGATCGCGATTTCTTCTTTAGTCTTAGGGCGGTTAATCGTCTCAGCATCTGCAAATTTTCCAGTTTTGACGACATCCCAGGTGATGCCATTGTCGTTCGCAATTTTTTGGATATTTGGCAACAGGCCAAACACGCCGATCGATCCGGTGATGGTGTTGGGCTGAGCATAAATACGATCGCTGTAGGTCGCAATCCAGTAGCCCCCTGATGCCGCCACCGCACCCATGGAAACCACAACGGGCTTTACTTTTCGAGCGAGGATAACTTCGCGCTGAATCAGGTCTGAGGCGACAGCGCTGCCACCAGGACTGTTGATGCGGAGGACAATCGCTTTAACCTTGTCGTCTGTGCGGAGCTTCCGGATTTGACGGGCAAAACGATCGCCGCCAATGCTACCCGGTCCGCCACCGCCATCAACTATGGATCCTTCCGCATAGAGGACTGCAACTTCGTCACCTCTTTTGTCATTAAGTGTCGTGTCGCGGGCCTCAATGTAGTTAGAAAGGCTAATGCCTCGAAATGACTTTGTTTTTGCATCTTCGCCGCTAATTTTTTTGAGTTCGTCCTGGATTTGGTCAGGATAGGCCACGCGATCGACGAGCTTGGCCGTTTTGGCTTCTTCAGGAGTAAGGACGCCTTTACTTTCGACGAGGGCTTGAAGCGCGGGAACAGGAATGTTGCGGTCTTTTCCAGTGGTAGTCAGAAACTCGCCCCAGAGATCACCGAGGAGCTTGCGGGTTTGTTCCTTACTCGGTTCGCTGCTGCGTTGGCGAAGATAGGGTTCGATCGCAGACTTATACTTTCCGCGCCAAATCGCCTGCACCCCAATGCCAAATTTTTCCAACGCCGTTGAGTAAAACATTGTCTGCGCACTTAACCCATTGAACTCCATTCCGCCGATTGGATTGATGGCGATCGAGTCAGCCACCGAAGCAAGATAGTACTCCTTCTCGCGCCATTCGACGTTGTAGGCATAAATTTTCTTGCCCGAGGCTTTGAAGCGAAGGAGGGCATCGTGGATTTCTTTAAGTTGGGCGTATCCGGACGCATTGCGGCTTGCACTACTGCTGTTGGAAAGATAGAGGGCGGTAATTTTTGGATCGCGGGCCGCGTAGTCGAGGGCGTTCGTAACACTCCGCAGGGTCAAACCATCGTCCAACTCGCCACTCACGGCATCGTTGATGAATTCCCGTGCATTACGATCGGATTTGGAGTCTGTAATTTGCTTGGCGAGATCGAACGTGAGGACGCTGTTGTCCTTAACTTGGATTGCGCTGCTCTGACCGCTCACCGCAAGACCTGCAATTAGAAGAACCAATCCCAATAGACTAATCCCCGAAAAGAGCGTAAGTCCAACGATCGTAGCCAAAGTCGTTTTAAAAAAATCGCGCATAGTGGGGGGAGGCCAGAAGAGCCGAAGCAGAAATGGGGTGGAATCTTGAAGAATCGGCTCTTCCCAGTAGTATACGCTAGCTCAAGAAATTGGGAGCGCCACCGAGGCGCAGATTGCGCAGTGCCGCCATACTAAGAAAGGTAAGATTGGGTTCTAGCCGAAGGTGAGGGGTCAACACTGGAAGATATTGGGCAATGAGATTACAAATCGCACTTGAGTCGCCTCCGGTTATAAAAATCGGGCTGTTGGGATACTGCGTGAGCCAGTCTTGGATGTAGCTGTTGAGGCTAGAGGCAATACTGTATAGAACGCCACTGGAAATAGCGTCGTTAGTATTGGTGGCCCAGCGAGTGGGAAGCTGAAGATCTCGGGTCTCTAGGGTAGGAAGTACGGCGGTAAAATGTCCAAGGGATTTGAGCTGAACCTGGAGTCCCGGTACAATAGCACCTCCCACAAATTTAGACCGATTAATTTTTTCAGGGTGAGGAATGGCACCCGTGAACGTCATCGCCGTGCCACAATCAATGACCAGTGCGCTATTTCCAGAAATCTGGGTTGCACCCCACGCACCGATCGCCCGATCAATCCCCAACGTGCTGTAGCTATCGTCCAAAGGGATTTCGGTCAGCAGCAGTACCTGCGATCGCAGGTACTGCTGCCAAAACTGGGTCTGATGCGGCACCACCGAAATAACATGAAGGTCGGGCATATCTTCCCATTGGGGCAACGGGACCGATCGATCGAGCAATTGACAGCGATGAAAATTGAACTGATTAATAATCAACCGCTGAATCGCAAAGGCGTCTAGGTGGTCAGTGTCCCAGGCATGACGCAAGGTCGTTCCCGTCAGCCAAGCCCAATGCAGACGAGAATTGCCAATAGAGAGAGCAAGCCAATCGTTCAGTGGACCATTTTGACTGAGGCCAAAGGCTCGGAGATGCTTTTGAGGCGAGCGACGGGAAGAAAAAGATTGAGCGGTGTCTAGAGTACTAAAAAGCATAATTTTGTTTCTGGCGAGTATTTTTAAAGATCGAACTTGGCACAAGTCGAACTCAATGCCTGGTTAATTTTTTGTAAGGCAGCTCCACTCAAGATCAGAGTTGATCTCAGGAAGATGTCGTTGAAAAGATTTTAGTTGATAACAGAATATCTGACGTTCCGTATTTCTCTGTAAATTTTGACGATAGGAAAAGATGGATCTCCTTAAACTTCGGGTAATTTACTGAACTGAGCGTTCCCTAGGCTAAGTTAGAAATCCTAACGTATCTGAGAACTTTAGTGATCGTTAAAGATTCGATAGGGATCAAAGAATTTGTTTGACAAAAAATTTATCGGTCAGTTGAAATTTAGCCTTGTAGTGAAGCTGAGAGGCGTTCTAGCCAAAAGGAAATCGCTAAGTTTGACGGAGCGATCGGATTTTTGGAGTCAGGTTTTGGAGTCAACAGACGATTGCGTTAGGATAAAGCAGTTCAAATTTCACAATTAGATTCCCCAGGGATTGAGAGATTCTATGGTTGCGACTCCGTTGGCAATGACGTCATCAACGGTAACACCGATCGCCTTCCTGCCGCTTGTGGTGACGTGGGAGGCGGTTCCTGATGATTATATTTTGGATGATTCGCCTGTGGACAGTCTATCTCATCCACTCTGAGCCATGGTCCTGCGAGAAATCTTGGCGATCGCAAAATTTATTCGCCCAGAAATGCTGGTGGCAACCAACTTCGGTATTTGTGCGACGGTCAACGTGTACCTGGAAATCAAAGCGCCGGACTGGGTTTATGTGGCACGGGTGAATACACCGGGACTGGACAGACGGAGCTACACGCCGAAATTAGAGGGCGATGCGCCGACGTTGATGATGGAGTTTATTTCCTACACTGATGGAGACGAGTATTCCAGTAAGCCGACGCATCCGGTGGGGAAATGGTTTTTCTATAAGCAGGTATTAAAGGTTCCGGTGTACATTATTTTTAATCCGGACGGCGGATTGGTCGAGTGTTATCGGCTTAAAAATGAGCGCTACACCTTAGGGCAGCCAGATGAAAATAGGTGGAACTGGATTCCAGAGATGAATTTATTTCTTGGCACTCGGCAAAATACGCGGGATGGTCGTACAGGCTACTGGTTGCGCTGGTGGACGGCAGATGGCGAACTCTTGCCTTGGGCTTCAGAGACGATCGACGCTAAAGATCAGGCGCTTCAAGAGAAAGACTAGGCGCTTGCAGATCTACGCGATCGCGAACAGCAGTTGGTCGCACTATTACGATCGCAGGGTTTAGATCCAGATACAACGCCCTGAAGCCTCACTAATGGGGGTGGAGCGGACAAAGACTTAGAGCGAAGGGTAAGGGCACTTGTGAAGAAGGTGTTTAGGGCGAATGCCTGACTAAATCATGACCCTTGACACAAAATGCTTTACAAACCCCCCGTTTTGAGGGGCGATCGACGTTTCCAATGCCCCAATCTCAACAACACTAAAGTCGCGGCTACACAAACAAAACCTGCCGACGCAGGTTAAGACTTTTTCTTAGTCCGCATGGGGCTGACTTTGTTTGTGGAGCTGCGCTTTCAACCGCCGAGTGAGGTTATGGATCTTATTCAATCCTTATTCCTCTGCATCACGTCCGAACTGCATCGCCGATCGCCTGCGTCAAAACGTTTAATTGCTCATCTGAAATAATGTAGGGCGGCATGACGTAGATCAAATTCCGAAATGGACGGACCCAAACCCCTCGATCGACCAAGAATTTCTGCACCGCTGCAACATCCACAGGTTCGTGCATTTCCACCACGCCGATCGCGCCCAAAATCCGCACGTCTTTCACCGTTGACGTTGCAGCTAGTGGCATTAAACCTATTCGCAATCTAGACTCAATACGTAAAATATTCGATCGCCAATTCGATTCCAATAGCAATCTTACAGACGCGACTGCAACATTGCAAGCTAATGGATTTGCCATGAAGGTAGGACCATGCATTAGCAATCCGACACCTTGTGCTACTTCTGCGGTCGCTAGTGTTGCGCCTAGCGTTAGATAGCCGCCTGTTAGTCCTTTCCCAAGACACATGATATCGGGCTGTGCGCCGCCATACTCGTCCGCCCACTCGTGGGCAAACAGTCGCCCCGATCGCCCAAATCCGGTGGCTATTTCATCTAAAATAAGCAAACAACCCGCGTCATCGCACAATTCCCGCACACGCCTTAAGAACATCGGATGATAAAATCGCATTCCGCCTGCACCCTGAACGATCGGCTCCAAAATCACGGCTGCAACGTGATGGCCCATAGCTCCGAAAATGTCGCGTAACGAGTTTATATCCTGGTCGTCCCACGGTTGCCCAAAGGCGACTTGCGGAACCTGTGCAAACTCATATTTCGGTAGCGAAGTCGCAAATAATCCATGCATTCCCCCCACCGGATCGCACACGGACATCGCATGATATGTATCGCCGTGATAGCCGCCGCGAATGGTCACAAATCGATCGCGTTTAGGTTCTCCTCGCCCAGTCCAGTATTGTAAGGCCATCTTTAAGGCAACTTCAACGGCAATAGAACCAGAGTCACTCAAAAACACATTATCCAATCGCTCAGGTGTAATATCCAACAACAGCTTTGACAGGTCGATCGCACACTGATGAGTAAATCCACCGAACATTACATGGGACATCTGGGACAGTTGCTGAACGATCGCAGCATTCAACGTCGGATGATTGTAACCATGAATGCAAGCCCACCAGGAGGCCATGCCGTCAATCACCACTCGACCATCGGACAGAGTGATCGTACAACCCTCGGCAGAGGCTACGCCGTAAACCGGAAGCGGCGAACTTAAGGACGTGTAGGGATGCCAAATGTGATGACGATCGAACGCCAAGTCTTCCAAACTGATCATGTCCAAATCCTCCAAAGCCCCGCCCGTGATACGCTAATCAGTATTACATTTCACCATTACAATCTAAACCACTAATATGAGCCGTCCCCCCGCAACGTCCGCTCGCCTGTTGATTTCTTTGGTGCCTTGGGCCTTAGTTGGCGGTGCGCTGATATATCTGTCGCCCGAAATTGCGAATCTAATCTTGCGCAGCGATCTCACCGCAACCTGGATGCAAACCCTATCAAGAAGCGGATACTATCCCAAGGAAGCGGCGATCGTGGGCGGACTTTCGACCGTAGCTGGAATCATTCTAACCTTTCAGGGCAATGGGCAGCAGCGATCGCCTGGAAATAAGTGATAGGCATAAACCCATCTTTCAGACATCGCTTGGTTGGTGCAATAGATTTCGCGATCGCCGCAAATCCGAAATCATTCACGAGAATCGTATTCCCCCAAGCCCCAAGCCTCAAATTTGTGAGCTTGGGGGATACTGTTGATGTAATCCTTAGTCTCTAGTTGTCATTATCACGATCGTTACCGCTATGGCCGGGATTAGCACTACAGGCTTTTCTCCCATTCCCTCTACTTTTGCACTTTTTCTTCTTATCATTGTCATCATCGTCGTATCGATCCCGAACGGTCGATACCTGTTGACTCTGACGGATCTGTTGGCTGACTTCATAGATGGAAGTGGTGCGGCTACTCACATTAATCGTGCGGATGAGCGTCCCAGGCAATGCACTGATCGATCGCGCCAGACTACTATTGAAGACCGAAAAGACTTGATCAACTAACGTGAATGCCCCCGTGCTGAAGGACGATGGGTGGATGCAGTTGGATTGGGGGCGAGGATATCCGGCAATGTCGAAGGACTGTAGATCAATGCTCTGCGCTTGACGCAAGAAGGTCACTTGAGAATTGGTATAGCGATCGGCGCGGGTGACTTGGGTGAAGTAGTCATACACGGCTGTCCGACTGTCCATGCTCAACGACTCACCCGAATCAGCTCCATAAATCGTGCGGACGACCCCAAACTCCGAAGCACGATCGCCCAGAACTAAAGTCACTGCGGTCCGCTGCGCGAGAAGTTCAAACTCGCTATATCCGATGAACTCGTTATCCTCTGAAAACAACCGAACGACCACCCGATCGCCTGCTTTCACCCCTTTCATAAATTGCGCTTTCGATGAGTCCTTTAATTTATATTTAAAATCGCCGATCAACCGTTCCGCTTGGTAGCCTTGGGAAATCCGGGACTTCAGCGACACTCGGGCTATAACTTTCTGATTACTCTGGGATTTTCGGGCGATCGTCAGGTGAAAGCCCCGGTGTTCTTTCTGATTGGATGAGTTGATGTAATTTTTATCATCGTCCGATCGCAGTGCCACGAGCTGTGTGGTTTGAGTTTGGGCAATGCGGGTAAACGTTTGGATTTGCTCATATTCGACCCGTTGATCGCGATCGCGGCCTTCTTCGTCATAGCGGAACATCGCCACCGCTTTCAGTTCCACTTCTTCAAGATCCGAAACGCCTAATTTTTGCTTAAGCTGTTCGCAATCCACGGTCTCGGAGACCAGCACCGTTCGACCTGTGGAATTGGTAATTAATCTTGCCCCTTGACTAGTATAAACTTGTACCCATTCACTGTTTTGTTTTGCGTAAAGGATGTACACCGCATTGGCATAAGTGGTGATGGGTTTATCTTGAATATCCATTTGCATCACCAGTTGGTTGGACTGGGTGAGGCGGGCAAGATAAAGGTTGGCTCTCCAGTTCTTTTGGTGATGATCTGTTTTGGCTTGAACAGGCTGAATGAACATCCCTTGTGAGAGGACTTGCCCACCCACAAGGGACGTTAAGGTTAGCGCTGCAAAGACAGCTTTTTTGACACGCATTGAGGTAGAGGGTGCAAAAAGACGATAGTTCATAAAATTCCAGAATCGGTTTTCAGATGAATGCCGATCAAACATTGCGAGACTCGCACCCTTAGGGTTTGCCTATAGCAATGTTTGATTTAGTACACAGATTCGACATGGATACTATGACTTACGATTTGGGGAGAGGTTCCTTAAAATCCCTCTATCTTTAGATGGAAATCATCCGATGGCATCCATCGGAACCCTCTGATTGGCTCACTTGCCGGAACTGTTCTACACTATGACGATCCCTTTGACCCTGCTGTCAGCCCTGACGTTACACTAACCTAAATAACTATGAAAACTACAGCACTATTCCCAAACACGATCGCCCTGGCGTTATTTGCAAGCACGATCGGTGTCTTTGGAAGTCTGCCTTTGCCTGCCAGCGCTCAGAGTGGAAATTGGATCAATCAACACTGTGAGAAAGTTCCCGGTGAAAAAGTTCCAGCACCGACCCCCCAGAATGTCAGTACCTTTGAAATTGACCATCAATTTACCTTCGCTACAGAACGAAAGGTCCATTGGATGTATGCCGCTAGAAGTAACGACGGAGCCTATCTCTTCTGTACTTCAAGCCCAAGCTATCAAGGCACCCGTCGCATAATCCATCCAAAACTCAACTTTCCTTTTGTCGATCGCATCACTCAATTAAAACCAAACTCACCCATCTTCACCATCAGGATTCGTGAAGGAAACGGACGCAACCCAAAGATTTCCCCTGTTCGCCTTGACCTCAGCAACCCAAAGAAACCGATCGTCACCCCTAAACAATAATTATACCTATTCACCATAAACGCCAAAGCATTACGTGTAAGCACGATCGTCCTTCTCAACACACTATGATTAGCGCTATGCAGCCCAACCGATTGCGGAGTTCTTGACGTTGTTTACCCAAAGATTCAATCTCCTCCACTAAATTCGATCGATCGACTTCTTCCCACCGACCCTCTCGGATCAATGTCGCTTGCCGCTGCGTCCAAGCATAAAAATCAGTCTCATACAAAGACATTCGATTCCTCTTCTCAACGAGAGAAACACGATATTAGCCAATAAACTTCGTCAAATAACGCGGCTGATCCACATCCAATCCCTTGATCACCGCCCAATCGTACGCCAAAAGCTGCAACGGGAGCACTGTCACAAAAGGCATTAACCAATCCGCTACAGATTCTACCGAGAACCCCATCGCTGAAACGATCGTATTATCCCGTCGGTCGATCGTGATGATCGGACTACCCCACGATCGAAACCGCTCCAGATCAAGCCGCATCTTCTCATCGGGCAATAGCGCAATAATCGGGAGGCTCGGGGACACGATAGCCATCGGACCATGACAAAAATCCCCAGCCCCAAACCCTTCCGCATGGACATAACAAGTTTCCTTAAGTTTCAACGCGCCTTCTAGGGCGATCGGCATGTGCAACCCACGACCCAGAATCACCACCGACTCCGACGTCATCCCCAATCGGGTCCCCCGCTGTTCCAGTCCTTTTAAGGTTTGCGCCATCGCATCAGGAAGCGGACAAAGATCCGATCGCAACGCCTGAATTTCAGTTCGAGTCAGTGTCCCTTTAGACTCCGCCAACATCAGCGCCAACCGTGCAAGGACCACTAACTGCGCACTAAAACTTTTCGTCGCCGCCACCGCCCTTTCCGGAAGAGCAGGCGTCACAATTGCCATATCCGATCGCATTCCCAACGGCGAACCAGCCTCATTCACAATACTCAAAATCTTAAGTCCCGTTGCCCCCGGAAGAACTGGGTTCGCCATTCGCAGCGGCTCTATTTGGCGCAACGTCTCCAATACATCCTTTGTCCTGCCTGACTGACTAATCGCAATCACCACCGTTCCCGGTTCCATCAGCACAGCACGATCGCACCACTGGGAAGCATCCAACACCCGCACACTCACCCGCGCCAGCGACTCAATCCACTCCTGTGCCACCAGTGCCGCATGACGACTCGACCCGCACGCCACAATAGTTATCCGTTCTGCCGCAAAAAACCAATCGGGAACATCAAACTCCAACTCGATCGATCGCCGCACCACATCTGGCTGTTCATAAATGTTGTGCAGCATCACTGGCGGTGGAAGGGTTTGGGTCGTTGTCATTAGGTTCTCATTTGTAGATGCGAGTAATCGATCGCAATTGCAACACCCACATCAGCATCGTCAACTGGGTAGTCAATGCATGACTACCTAGTCAGTCTACGATTATGTCACGATCGATCGTTTGATTCCGATTGGAGTCGGATGATATCTTCGGCGCGCAATCGGACGATTTGACAGATGGCATCAAGAGGCAGATCATTGGTGTCAGCACCGAAGGGATTTTCAATCTCGATACCGATTTCTTCAATACCCAGCAGCGTGAAGCTCACGATTATATCCACCGGAACAACAAACCAACCCAAATCTCGAACAGTTTGGAATGGTAAAAACAAACAATAAATAAGCAACAACTGCTTCAGATGAATGGCATAGGCCAATGGCATGGGCGTTTTCAAAATGCGTTCGCAGCCGCCCACCGCACCCATAATTTTGTCCAAAATCTCAGTCATTCCCATCAGTTCATGAACCGTTAACCGCCCTTTTTGATATTGCTCCTGCAAATAATGGCCCACCCAAAACGCAATTTCCAGAGGAACATTGGCCCCACTGCCTAACTGCACCCACCGATCCTCGCCCACCAGCGATCGAACCTCTTCACACAACGGCTCATGTCTCAAATGATGCTTCGTTACAAAACTCAAGGCCACTAATAACCGAATCAATCGAACCTTGTGGTCTCGGTCCTCTATCGATCGCTCTTCTACCGCCACTAAGATCCTTCGTACTAAATTCCGCGTTCCACCCGTAATTATTCCCCAGCATTTCCGTCCTTCCCAAAAGCGATCGTAGGCGGTGTTTGTCCGAAAAACTAAGAGCAATCCAAGGACAATACTGGGGATAATATTGTCTCTCAGCGGTGGAACCATCTGCATCCCATTTTTTGAACAAATTACCACCAATGCAGCAAATAGCCCACAGATCATCGATCGCGGCAGCACTCTTTTAACCACCGACCCGTGCACTTGCACTGCCATCCGCCACCAACTCATCCGATCGTTCATCCCAAAACCCCAACTCCTTTTCACCCGTCAAATTTTGCCCGTCAAATCTTACCCCTTAAAACTGCCATCCAGGTTGCGCCAAAAACTTCAACTCGTCTGGCGTACTCACCCGACCCAAAATCACATTGCGATCGGGAAACCGACCAAAGCGATCGATCACGCCTTTGTGGCGCACTGCATCGATGTAAAACTGGCCCAACGCTGGATCGTCCTTGTATTGACTCATTTTTTCGACGGCGATCGCCTGGTTCCCCCGGTCCTCACTGTACTCAAACGGAAAATAAAACGATAACCGAGGAATCGGATGAAACTCCTGATCAAAATCCAAATTCAACGCATGATCGGCTGCCATCAACGCCATTCCATCACTAACGAACGACGCGGGTGTCTCGCGGTACATACTTCGAGGAAACTGCGCCAGCAAAACCGCTAAGGCTAAGCAGGTGTTGGGCTGCTCATACCACGACAGCATTTGATTGTTCATCGCTTGATTGTGCAACCCGACAAATCGCTCCCGAATCGCCGCATCAAAATTCGTGTCTCCCCCAAACCATTCCTCCGATCGCAGCTTAGGATCGTCCTCCCATCCCAAATCAAACCAATAACTCAAAATCCGATTAGCCTGCGCGATCGTCGTCATACCAAAAACACCCTAGGGAACAGACCAAACAACCCTTCTAAGGGAGCTTGTCCAAAACAAGCGCCGCCTAAATATACAACCCTCAATTTGCAATGCACCATGGCATCACTGACAATATAGACTAATACCTTACCTAGATATGGGTTATGACGGTGGACACTAGCAACACTCCGCACGCTAACCCGACATTTTGGGTCCGTTTTTCTCGTTTGTTCGGCGGCTTTCAGCTATCTCCGGAGACTATTGTACTGATCCTAGCCGTTGTGGTTGGGACCGGGGCCGGGATGGGGGTCGTTACGTTTCGCTACCTCATTGATCTAGTTCATCACTTATTCTATGCCGACTTGATTGGTGTGGTTTCGCGGGCGGGGACCTGGACTCTTGCGCTGATGCCCCTGCTGGGCGGCGTGATTATCGGGGCTATGCGGTGGCGGTGGAAGGAGTTTGGACCGGGCCTCTCCGCACTGGTGACAGCGGTTCAAAACGCTCAGGAAATCTCCGTCACGCGTCCGGTGACCAAAATGGTGGCCGCTGCGATTTCTCTTGGATCCGGTGCCTCCCTTGGACCTGAAGGTCCAAGCGTCGAGATCGGCGCAAACTTAGGACTATTGCTAGGGCAGGCGCTGCGAGTCTCTCCAGAGAGGCAGCGGCTTCTTTTGGGGGCGGGGGCAGCAGCGGGCATTGCAGCAGGTTTCAATGCGCCGATCGCCGGGGTGTTTTTTGCGCTAGAGATTGTGCTCGGAACAACGTTTGCGACGTCGAGCGCCAGTGTGGTGCTGCTGTCTGCTGTCGTGTCATCGCTGATTGCCCAAATTGGACTCGGCGCAAAACCCGCATTTGATCTGCCCATTTATGAAGTGCGGAGTCCATTAGAGCTGCCGCTGTATTTGGGCCTGGGGCTGTGCGCGAGCTTAGTGGCGATTCTTTATACCCAGCTCAACACCACCTTTCAGAAAGCCTTTCAGGGCCAAGTTCCATCGGTAGAGTGGCTGACTCAGATCCCCCGCGAAGTGCAGCCAATGTTGGGCGGTCTGTGCGTAGGGCTGGTGGCGCTGAAGCTCCCGCAAGTTTTGGGCATTGGGTACGAAACCATTGAAGCCGTGCTGCGAGATGTTCAGTTTTCGTTTCCGCTGCTCTTGGCGCTGCTGATCAGTAAGTTATTCCTGACAGCGCTCTGTCTGGGGAGCGGGCTGGTGGGCGGCGTCTTTGCGCCTGCGTTATTTTTGGGGGCGACGTTGGGGGCGGCTTATGGATCGCTGCTGCCGAAGCTTTTGCCGATGTTTGCCGATAGCATTGCCGGACCCCCTGCCTATGCCATGGTCGGAATGGCCGCCGTCCTTGCCGCGAGTACTCGCGCTCCGTTGACGGCGATTTTACTGCTGTTTGAGTTGACGCGGGACTATCGCATTGTGCTGCCGTTGATGGCGGCGGTGGGGTTGAGTGTGTGGGTCGTAGAGCGAATTAAGCCCAAAAAAGAAGTCGTTCCCGAACCCGCAACAGTGGAAGTAAGCGCCGCGCCGTCGGCCCCGGACCCCAAGCAGTTATTTTTGCAGCGACTCCTCGTGCAATCAGTGATGCAGCCTCATTACTTAATTGTGGCAAATACCTTGTCCATCATCCAAGCCGGGTCACGGCTAGCCGATCGATCGAGCCACAGTGCAATTGTTGAAGATTCGCACCACACCATTATCGGCATTGTCACCCTCCAAGACGTCAACCGCGCCATTGCCCGCTGGGAGGCGAGTCCCAGCGAAGACGAAACACTCCATCAGCAGTCTATCAGCACGATCAGCACGCCAAAAATTCTCTATGCCTATACCGACGAACTCGTCAGCGATGCGATCGATCGGATGGCCACACGCGGACTACGACAGCTTCCCGTCTGCGATCGCGCCTTGCCAGAAAAAATTGTAGGGCTACTAGACAAAGACTTTATTCTTAGCAACCTCAGCGTAAATCAAGCCGAAGAATCTCTTAAGCCCTACCTCAAAGCAGACCTCAATCAAGACCTAGATGTAGATCTAGGTCTCAAACCAGATCCTAAATACGACGCTAACGTGCTTTCCACATCCCTGTAAACATCATCAGCATTCCGCCCAAGAAAATAGCGCCTGCCAGTCCAACCGGCAGCACGGTCATCCAATCAATATGGCTCAAAAAATCGGTATTCATCATGACCTCCTAGGTCGCTAAATCTTATGTGAATCTAGCCGTCATTGGATTGGGCTGAATAAAAAACGGAGTCTGGGATCGAATACTCGATCGTCCATGACTCCGCTCTGACTCTTTGGCAGGTGACCCGTGACTGACCCGTCATTACTCGATCGAGCGATGGAATCCCCAGGTTCAAACTAGATGCCTAATCGTCTTCGCCATCAATCTGTTTCAATTTGATATGCTTCCGACCTAGGGTGATTTCAAACTCATCCCCAGAGTGAAGCTCCATCTGCTTCGTGTAGGCCGCCCCAATCAGAAGGTTGCCGTTAGACTGCACGCTGATGCGATAGCTCGCACTGCGTCCACCCCGACTAGTGCCTGTCTTGCCAACCGGCAGAATATCCGCCGCATCGATCAAGGCATTTTGGAACTTCATGATATTCACTCGTTCCAAACCATTCTTGGTCTGGGTGAAATATCCGCAAGCTTTTGCTTTTTCGTCCTTACTGTAGGACTCCATTTCCTTTACCTTCTGAAGGAGTTCTTCACCAGTTAAGGGTTCAACTTTTTTTTTCTTACTCATGGACGGATTCGTCTTCCCTAGCAGTTGATTACGGTACGTTCATTCAAACATTTAACTAACGCAATGATATTACATTCTGACAGTTTGGAAACACTTTTATGCGAAGGTTTTACAAAGTTTCTTCATGACCTTTGTCTGGATATTCGACATTTTTTCACTCTCAACGGCTCGATGGCCCCCAAAGTCACTCCCTAAAATCACGACCCAAGCTATCTCTAGAATCTCAACTCTATTCGAGAGTAGCTATCGATCAACCCATTCTCCGATAAAATACTAGGACCGTCGATCGCACTCCAACTGCATCTATCGGGTTCATCCCCAAAGCACACCGGACCTGTCAATGTCTATGGCCCTCCCGAACCTCACAAGCAACCCGGTTTATCCCGTCGTCTGGAAAGACGATCGGGTGGTCCTAATCGATCAAACCCGAATTCCCGCTGAATTGACCTACGTTGAAATTACTTGCTCCATCGACATGGCCCAGGCCATTCAGACCATGATCGTCCGAGGCGCTCCCGCCATTGGGGTCGCAGCGGCCTATGGAATCTACCTCGGCGCAACAGAAATTAAGACCGACGATCGCACGGTGTTTTTGTCAAAATTAGATGACATTGCCACCCTGCTTCGAGCGACCCGGCCCACCGCTGTCAATCTTTTTTGGGCGATCGATCGAATGATGAAAACTGCCCGTGAGACGTCCGGAAGCCTAGATGATGTGCGCCATCATCTTTTGCTCGCCGCTCACCAAATCTGCCAAGACGATCTCGCAACATGCAAAGCCATGGGGGACCACGGCCTCACCGTTCTCCCGAATCATCCTGAAAAACTGCGTTTGCTAACCCATTGCAACGCCGGGGCACTCGCAACCGCAGGCTATGGCACTGCACTCGGAGTTGTGCGATCGGCCTGGACAGCAGGGCGTTTAGAGCGAGTCTACGCCGACGAAACTCGCCCCCGCTTACAGGGTGCAAAGCTAACGTCTTGGGAATGTGTTCAAGAAGGCATTCCCGTCACGGTTATCACAGACAACATGGCGGCTCACTGTATGAAGCATAAGCTGATTGATGTCGTGGTCGTGGGAGCCGATCGCATCGCCGCCAACGGAGACGCCGCCAACAAAATTGGAACCTATAGTTTGGCGCTAGTGGCGCAAGCACATAATGTCCCATTCTATGTTGCGGCCCCGCTCTCGACGATCGATTTCACGATGAACGACGGCACTCACATCGAAATCGAGGAACGCGATCCAGCAGAAATCTACCAAATCGGCGAAACGGTCATCTGCCCGATGGCCGGGGTGGACTACTTCAATCCGGCCTTTGATGTCACGCCTGCGCACTTGATCGCTGGAATCATCACTGAGTTTGGCGTGTTCAAACCCGAAGATCTAAAATCTGCATTGTTTGATAGACAAGCTGATTAGGACGCCATACCATCGCCTCGCTGTAACGTTACCGTAACGGTTGTCCCCCGATCGCCCGTTACGGTAGGACTCACAATAGTTAGATCGCCGCCCATTTTTCGGAGCAACTCACGGGCGATCGCTAGTCCTAGGCCCGTGCCTGGAATCCTAGAATCAGCCTGCACCCCTCGAAAATGCCGCTCAAACAACCGAGGTAAATCCGCTGCGGGAATCCCACAGCCATTATCGGCAATGTGGATCCACACTATATCGTTATGAACTGCTGAGGGAAGTTCAACACTTAGGTCGATTTTTCCTTCAGGAGGCGTATATTTACTCGCATTGTCTAGGAGATTGCTCAAGACTTCTTCCAAAGCACCAGACTCTCCCTGGACCCAAAGCGGATCGTCGGGAACATCGTCGCATAGAGTTTGATTGCGATCGTCGGTTACGGCCCTCGCACTTCGCACCGCCGGAATCAGCACTAACCGCAAATCGATCGTCTCTACTGTCAAGGCACGGCCCAAGGACGACGATTCCGGCAAACTCAACAGACCCGCCGGAAGAGCCAAGCTCTGATTCGGTTGCTCATGTTCGGTCGTCCGATCCACCACCGCCTCAAACTGCACCAACAACGCCTGCAATCGATCGCTCTCTCGAACAATGCTACTGGCAACCTCTCGATTGCTATCGGTTTCCACCAAGCGTTTCATTAACAATTTTCCAAAGGTCCGCATCGCCGTCAGGGGATTCCGAAACTGATGGAGGAGGTTGTCCATTAGGTCTTTTTGCTGACGATACATCAGATGTTGCTGTTGCTGTTGCGCATCAAGCTGCGTATCGAGCCACTGCGATCGACGATCCATCACACAAGCCAACGTCAGGGTCTGTCGAATGGCATCCATTTGAGACTGCTCCTGATCCGTAACCACCCGATCGCGCTCGGCTACGAGCACCCCCACCACTAAATCTTCATGAACTAAAGGCAACACTATTTGATGGGCATCCTGCCTGGGATCAGACGAGGGACTTGCATCTGGCCTAGCATATTCACTCAGGAATTCAGCCGTGGGATCATCATCCAAGGAAAATGCATCGATCCCCATCGACCGATTTACCCGCAAAGCTTCGCCCCCCGGCGCTAACGGCAGCCGAAACCCAGGGCGATCCCCGCGCACTGAATCCGGAATAACCGCCACAGGATAAAGCCTTGGCATAGAACCTTCTGTCCCAGGCTCCGTCCAGGATTCAGTCAAATAAACAATGGCACTTTTCACCTCCAAACTTTTTGCAAGAAGTAAAAGTTGCGCCTGACAAATCGAAATCAACGAATCACTCGCAGGCATCACCATCACCTACCGACTCAATCAACCTTTTCATGATTTACCATCAAACATTTCTGGATTTGGGATTGACTTTCAGTCTTTATAGCGAGTAACTTATGGAAGTTGTCTGAATTAAAGTTTCGTATCTCTCGTTACAGTTCGTATTGACTTTCTACAGAGCCATTATGACCTACAAGAATGCCCAAAATTCATAGCTGTTGAGTTTTCAACAGATTAGTGTCGAAGCATTTCGTAACATGTAGATAAGGCATTAGCTCATTGATATTTCGGTAGAACACCGATTATACTCATTGACAGATTTGTGACAGGAACAGCAACATCGAAGCAGTTTCACAGGAGGTAAGGGGTTTGGCAAGGAGACGTAAGCGGAAAAGTCGTCGTCGTCAGGAAGGACGACGCATTCTAGAATGTGTACCTCAATTTAGTATTGATTGTGGTGACGACAAGCCGGTCACGGCTGCACGGAGATTCATTCACGCTGAGGGTGTCCTACCCCCTGCTCTACTGCTCGTCAAGCGCAATGAGCATACGACCGATCGCTATTTCTGGGCCGAAAAAGGTCTGTTTGGTGCTCAATATGTTGAAGAGAATCACTTCCTCTTCCCCAGTTTGCGCCAAATGGAAGAAGATGTCGAAATGGTTGCTGTTGCGGCTATGTAGCCCTACATCCATAGTCTCACAGCGATCGGTCGTTTGGGTTTGATTAATCCAATTTGACTATTAAACAAAACCCTGCCCATCTATTTTAGTTAGGCGGGGTTTTTTGTGTCAATCCTGCCTTCTAATGCTAACCCCGCCCCAAACCCTAGTTACCCTCTAGTAGTTCTAGCCCTAGCGTCTCTCGCAGCGACTCGACCTCATCTCGATGGGCCTGAAGCGTGATTACGCTACTCCCATCCTCAGTGTCTGACTCCAAGCGAAAGGAGACTAATTCCGGACGATTCGCTTTTTTCCAGTAGAAAAGTCCTGCACCGGGCGCTATCGCCAGCAATCCCCACCAAAATAAACCCCCACCTGGGAGCGTCATCTCAAGAACCAAAACAAAGCATATCATTCCAACTAGCGCTAAGCCAGATAGAAAAAATACCAAAAACAAACTAGACCGGACATTACCTTGCAAGTTGACAACATTGCGATCGGCGTCAATGCTCGTCACTTTGTAGGCGCGATCGCCAAAGTACTGCTTCAACTGGTTTAGCAGCCACTCATTCGATTGCACCGATGAAAGGCGGACCTCTTCAGTACGATCCTTCACCGACGCTCGAATGAAGAAGAGCAAGCCCACCACAAGAAGTAAGGTCAGCAGCAGCGTCGAACCAACAATAGAGTCACCCATGAACGTCAGTAAACCTAAACTGAATTCACTGTAGTTTACTCTTTTGCGGGATACACTTTGCCACTCACGATCACTTCAAGGGCGTGACTCGCATCAACTGCATTATTTCCCAACCGCAGCAGCCGCAGCGGCAGCCTCACGCTTGGCTGAGTATCCATCCCACAACTGGGCCAGATCAGTCGCCTGAGTCATGACTTCATCACGAATCTGGTACATCCGGCGAGGACGGCCTCGACCTTCAACCTTCTTCCAATAGCCCGTCACCATTTCGTGATCTTCAAGGAATTTTAATGCGCTGTAGAGAACCGTATCCGACAGACGATACAGCGGATATTCATTCTCTAAAAGCTGAATCAGCTCTGTCCCATAGGAGTCACCCTTGAGCAGCACTGATAGCACGTAACATACCGCCAATTCCTTATTCAGGTAAAAAGGGGGTGGATCCTTGAAGAACTGATAGATATCTTCAAACTTCATGAGTGTGTCTTTGAGTGAGAAACAACAGATTTCGCCAATAATCAGCTTTCTACAGTGAAGAACTAGACCGTTCTAAATCTTCGTAGAAGTAGAAAATGGCTATACATGCATAGAATTTAACAAACCGAGTGGGGGGTCCACGTCCCTCTTAGGTAGGAAATCTACCTCAAAGGTAAAATATATAGACATCCCAATCTCGTTGCGGAGCCGGATTTGCCATCCAATCCTTGTTATGTTCTATCATGTCTTCATGCAGATATCCCTTAGTAGAGAGGAAATGTCTGAGTATCTTTGCTGGAAATATAATAGAGACAGTCTGAGTATTCAGTTTAAATACTGACGAAATATATAATTTCAGGAATGCTGTTAAAATGGACCAAAATCTTGGTTCTTGTGCAGTTTTACCGGGTTGAACAGACTCAGCTAGACCAGTCCTGCCCTTAGAGCCACGACAGCGACCCGAACGCGTCGTCTACGTACAGTTTTTGTTCATAATGCCGCGAATGTACGTTTTGACGATGCTTGGACTCAGGTAGAGCGCATTGGCAACTTCAGGATTGCCATACCCCTCAACGATGAGTTTTAGGACATTAGGTCAGCCCTAGTTGCATCTTTGGATCGTATTCAACGATTAGGATTCGGAGTGTTGAAAGGTCACTCATGGCAAATTTAGGGTGGAGTACAAAGCTTTTAGAATGGTAAAGATAGCGTGTGTTAAGGAGGGTGTTAATGACACACTATTGGTTGAGACCATGACTGTAGCGTGACTATGATAGGGATCATCGTATGACTAACGAGTTCGAGAATCAGCCAACCCCCCCGCCCAATTTAAAACAAGTGGCCCAAACGTTTCGCCTCACGGGTTGGCTGAGTCTGTGGGCACAGCTTGTATTGGCCGTTATTTCGGGGGTGATTTATATTTTTGCGGGAGTCGCGGCGGCCATGGGTCGATCGGCGACTGTAAACAATGCCACAAACCCAGCGACGGGCGGCGGCGTTCTCTTTGCGATTGTCAGCCTAGTGATTTTGTTCTATGGCATTTACCAGTCCTTCCAGTGTGTCCAGACAGGACGACGCCTCAGGGACAATAATCCCAGTCTTCGACCTAAAAAAACGGATACGGTCAATTTCCTATGGCGTAGTCTGACGATTCGAGGAAGCGGGTTATTGTTCGCGGTCATTGCCGCAGAGGCGATCGCGGGGGTTCTTCTCGGAAAGTCCTTCATGGCGGTGGGTGCGGTATTTTCGCCCGGTGCGCAGCTTCAGATTGTGCAGCCGTTAGATATTTTCCTGGTTTTGGCCAATACTCATCTGCTGACGGCTCACTTTATTGGCGTCAGTGCAACGCTATGGTTACTTAACCGGATCGATCGATAGACCGCACTTGAATGACTGAAGACCTCATTTTTTGCGTCATCGTGTTTAATAAGACGATGATTCATCCACCCGTCCCAACCCCATCCCAAACAACTCGTCGTCCGCTAGTGGCAGTTCTAGTGGGTGCTTTCTATTGTCTTTTTACGCTCTTTCCCGATAGCAGTACGTGGATGCTGTCCTATCCGGGGGTGATTTTTTGGCAATTTGCCCTGCTGACGCCTGTTGTTGCGCTGATTATGCAGATTTTTAGTGGGACGGGGCGGTGGCTGGGGCATGGATTGGATTGGATGGTGGCGGTGGGGATAGTAGCGATTGTCCAATCTGGATTGACGGCCTTATTTCCGCAGCAAGCCCGTTGGTATGGCATCGCTGCACTGGGGATGATAGCGGCGCTCTATGCATGTAATGATTGGCTCAATGATCTCGATCGACGTCAGAGAATCCTGACTTTCCAAGGGATTTTGCAACTTTGCTTCATTGGGGTCAGCTTGGGCCTATGGACGTTTCAAACCGCGATTCCCGAACTTGCCCGACTGCAAGGGCTAGAGCGCGACTTCGGCATTGCTTTTCCCTTCAGCTTTGAACCGCTCGAAAATCGAAATTGGGCACCAATAGGCCATCAGAATTATGTTGCGGGCTATCTGACGTTGGCGATTCCCAGTTTGGTGGGGTTAGGTCTGCAGGCCGGAGGCAACAAGCGGTGGATTTGGTTCGGCGGAGCGTTGCTAGGACTCATCGACCTCTACACAACGTCTTCTCGCGCCGGACTCATGGGATTGGGATTGGGTGTTGTTTTGACCATTGGCATCCTTCTAGGCCGATCGAATCCGATTACAACCCCGACAGGACAGGGATTACCCAAGAAATATTTAATTCTCGGCAGTGGTGGATTTCTAGGGGCGATCGCGCTGATTCTCTTCAGAACCGGACGACTCCAAGGGTTTTCTACAGCCATCGCAGGCGGCTACGTTCCGGGCGAACTGGCTTACCGCATCATTACCAATGCCGTTGGACTCGCTATGGGTACCCACGCGCCCCTTACGGGTACCGGAATCGGCAGCGCAGCCCATGTCTATGAGCGGTTCCGTCCTATCTGGGCTGGACGAGAAGCCGAACTCGCCTACCAACTCCACAGCACCCCGGCGCAACTCTGGGGCGAACTTGGAATTTTGGGCCTTGGAATTTGGGTGGGCGTGCTGGGATGGCTGGGCTACGTCTGGTGGAAGGGACGCGATCGATTTTCACCCTTAACCCACAGCCTATTTACCGCACTCTTCGCCTATGGCTTTCAGAGCCTCACGGATTATCAACTCGATAATCTGGGCATCAGCGGCACGATCGTTATTTTTATCGCGGCCATTGCAGCAGAATTGCCATCGGTTGAACCAGATGTCAAACCTGTAGGAATGCAAGCGTCCAAACGTACGTCCATACTTCAGCCTAAACCCGTCGCCCTCGGAATAACGGGACTATTGCTGGCGGCGATCGTTTGGCTCATTCCGATCGATCGCGCTTGGATGATTTCAAAACAAGGCTTTGAGGCGATCGCCACCATTGAAAATCCTGAACTCAAGCCAGACGAACGCACTGCCGCCACCAACACCTTCACCCAATCCCTTGAAACCGCCCACCAGCTTGTGCCCTGGGAACCCTACTATCCCCAACAACTGGGCTGGGTCCTCGGCGATCTCGGCCAAAAAACCAGTAACCCAGATTTTATTAGCCGATCGATTCAAGCCTTTGAGACCGCCCGAGAGTCTGCACCCTATCAGGAATTTGTCTACACCAGTCTGGGATTTCTCCAACTCGATCGCAATCCCAAGGCCGCCACTGAAGCCTTAAAAAAAGCGACCCAGCTCGTTCCAGCCAAACGCGGAGGCTTTGAAGCTCTAGGTCTGAGTTTAGTCCTCCAACAAAAGCCAGACTTAGCGATCGACGCCTTTGCCCTCGAACTCACCCGCAACCCAAAATCTCTCCCCACCCTCTCCACCTGGAAAGGCACGCCCCTCGAACCCTTAATCCGTCCTGTCATCCAAAGGAGCGACGCTCTTTACACCGATCTGATTAATCAAGCTCAAGACCCAAAAATGATCCTTCATCTTCAGAGCTGTCGCGGGGCACTGCGCTGGTGGACCGGAAACCCATCGGGCGCAAAGGCAGACGCCGAGGCCAGTGATTACAGCTTCCTTAAGGCCGTGTTGTTGCTTGGAGAGCAATCTCGGACTAATCCCAAACAACGCCCAACAATAGACCTTGAAGCCCTCAAATCCAGTCTCCTCCCCCAAACGATCGATGCCCTCACCGCCTGGAACGACCCTGGAACTGACCCTAGCGGTCGATCGCGTCTTCTTCGGCAAGCCTGGATCCAAACTAACCTAAAACCGATGGACCCCGCACTGCTCGATCGAGTCATGCAAACCCTACAAACCTCGCAATCCCTAGACGACTGGCTTAAAAATTCACCTATCCGAACCTCCCGCCGCCAGCGATCGGGCTTCAATGTCCTCAGTCGCCACACCGACGGCATCAATCCCGAAGATTTTGCCCCCGTCCCCGAGAACCTCATCATGCAGTCCTTCATGGGAAATTTAATCCCGGAGTGGAAATACTACCCCCTGCTAGAAATCCAGTTCCAATCCTACCGAGAAGCGCTCTGGGCAAAGATCTAGACCGGGTTGGGAAGGATTTGACGAGGATTTGAGCAGGGTTTGACAAGGATTTAATAGAACGATCGCGGCGAAAGTTGCGGCGACGACAGAACCCTATTCCCGATTTTTATCAATTGCTTGCCAAAACCCCTATAGATTGTGTATCTTAATAAGGTTGAATAACGCACGCGGGACGCTAGCTCAGTGGTAGAGCATTCGGCTTTTAACCGACTGGTCCTGGGTTCGAATCCCAGGCGTCCCATACTAAAGAGAACGTGCCGCTCAGGCAATTTAAAATGCCCAAAGGTTCAATGATTGGGTATGTATCTCAAGTCTCTTCAGCTTCGTAATTTTCGCAATTATACTGAACAGTACGTTGACTTTACAGCTCCAAAGACGATTATCTTGGGTGAAAATGCTCAAGGCAAGTCAAACCTAATCGAAGCTGTCGAAATTTTATCTGCCCTCAAGTCTCATCGCACCTCGCGCGATCGTGAACTGATTCAAGCCCATCAAGACGCCGCCCAAATTGTTGGAAACCTCGATCGAGAGACGACCGGAAGCGTCGAATTATCACTGACACTTAGAGCCAATGGTCGTCGGACAGCAGCGCTCAATGGTCTGACGCAGCGGCGACAGATGGATTTTCTGGGGACCCTCAATATGGTGCAGTTCTCCAGTCTCGACTTGGATCTCGTCCGAGGAGGCCCTGAGGTTCGGCGAAACTGGCTTGATACTCTTTTACTTCAACTCGAACCTGTTTACGCTAGTCTCATCCAGCAATACACCCAAATCCTTCGCCAGCGCAACGCCCTTCTGAAATCCATCAAAGCCGCCGCGATCGATCCCACCAAGCTCGTCCCCACAACCCCCGTCGCGCTTTGGGATGCCCAACTAGCCGTGGCCGGATCCCACATCATTCGTCGCCGCGATCGGGTTATCACTCGCCTCCTTCCCTTGGCCCAAACCTGGCACCGAGCCATCAGCGGCCAAAGCGAAGAACTCCAGATTGCCTACCGTCCAAACGTTTCTGTAACCATTGATCAACCCGAAGCGATCCAATCGCAATTTTTGGCTCAAATACAAGAGAAGCGAGCCATAGAACGCTACCAAGGCACGACTCTCGTCGGACCCCACCGAGACGATCTCGACTTCATGCTCAACGGCACACCCGCCCGCCAATACGCCTCCCAAGGCCAACAGCGCACCCTCGTCCTCGCCCTCAAACTAGCCGAACTCCAGCTTATTGAAGACGTCATTGGTGAACCCCCGATTTTATTGCTCGACGATGTGCTAGCTGAATTGGACCTAAATCGCCAAAACCAGCTCCTAGAGACCATTCAAGACCATTTTCAGACGCTAATTACCACCACTCACCTCGGCAGCTTCGACAGCGGCTGGCTCAACGCCTCCCAAATCCTCCACATCCAAGCAGGCTCGCTATCAGTTGCCGATCGAACAGAGACTGGGCGATCGGCTTAAACACAAGCCGACTGGCAGTACTGGCGGAAATCATCACCGCGATGCTCGAAGCTGCGGTATTGATCGAAGCTGGCACAGGCTGGCGACAAAAGCACCACGGCGACCCCGAGGGTTGGGGCAAGGACGATCGCGCGGGCTACCGCCTTTTCCATCGTTTCGACTATCTCATACTGGGTGTAGCCTGACGCATTCAGTCGAGTCGCAAAGGCGTTTGCTGCCTCACCGATTAATAGGACGATCGCGGCGTTGGCATGAATAGCAGCAATCCAGGCCCGATCGTCCCCTTCTTTTGGGGCACCGCCAGCAATGAGAATCGCAGGAGATTTTACGGAATTGAGTCCCACCTCAGCGGCATCGTAATTCGTGGCTTTGCTGTCGTTGATGAAGTCGATGCCTTGCCAGGTGAGGACCTGTTCTAGACGATGTTCGACGCCGGAGAAGTGGGTGACAGCCAAAACGATCGCATCATTGCTCACCTTCGATAGTTTGGCCGCCGCGATCGCCATTAATAAATTTTGTAGATTATGCTTCCCTGGCATTTTGAGCCGATCGGCAGCCATAACAATTTCGCCCTGAAAAACAATGGCGTTGTTCTCAATCCAAATTCCATAGTCTGGATCGCCGACAAGGTTAGCTTTCCCCGTCACGCTGGTCCAGCACGCATCCGATCGCACCGGAAACCTCTTAAAGGTGTCTTTAGATTGTCCTAATTGACGCAAACCCGGATCGTCACCATTAAAAACTTGAACCGTCGATCGGGCAAGCAGTCGGGCTTTCATCTCGAAGTAATTCTTCAGGGTCTTATGACGGGCGAGATGATCGGGGGTGAAGGTGGTCCAGAGCGCAATGTCAGGCGTTAGGGTCGGCGAGGATTCGATTTGGTAGCTACTCAGTTCGGCGATGGCAACGTCGATTGGCGTCTTGGAATGCTGGACTGCAACTTCACAAGCAGCATAGCCAATGTTGCCAAAGGCCGGAGCGTGCTGAAGAGCCGCTTGAAAAATAGCCGCCGTCAGAGCCGTAACTGTAGTTTTGCCGTTGGTCCCGGTGATCGCAATCCACGGGACGTCCGATAAATTGCGCCAAGCGAGTTCCATCTCGCCGATCGTAACGATTCCCAAACTTCGAGCCTTCACCAAACTAGGAATATCCCAGGGCACCCCCGGACTCACAACCACCCAATCTGGTTTTGCAATTTCAGGGTCAAAATCACGACCCAGCTCGACCTGAATCCCCTCCGATCGCAACTCATCTGCTTGGGTCTGAAGCCCTTCAGTGGTGCTTCGATCGCTCACCGTCACCGTCCAACCTTGAGTGATCAAGAGGCGGGCGGCGGCGTTGCCCGATTTTCCAAGTCCGATGATATAAGCCTGGGGCATGACGTCAGCTTTTTTGATTCAATATAAATAATTGCTTGTTATCCTACTGTATCTTTGAGCTTCTACTGTATCTTTGGGCCTCAATGGATCAGAACTCGAAGAGTTTTCGGCCACTTTGAACCATCACAGGAATCGCGGAAAGGGTCATCAAAATCGCTATTACAAATCCCACGGCGCAGTCCGCCCACATCCAATGCATCACCGCCACCGCCACCGCTGCGACTATTACACCCATAGACCCCATCAAGTCCGCAATCACATGCAACAGCGCACCCTTCAGGTTTAAATCAGACTGCGATCCTGAATGTAAAATAGAAATATTCACGCCGTTCACCAGCACACCCACGATCGCCGTCAGGAGCATGGGCAACACTGCAATGTCCTCGTTCGGCTGATGCAAATGGGCCAACGCCTCTAGGCCAATCCAAATGGCAGCCACCACCAATCCAACGCTATTAATCAACGCCGCCCAGGTTTCGGAGGAGGAACGATCGTGAATCTCTAACGTGTGGGAGCCAATCCAGCCGGACTTCAACGCAGGACGAGTAGTGAGTGTCGCCCAGAGTGCCAGCCCCAGCGCCGCACTGTCAGCCACTAAATGCCCTGCCTCCGCCACCAGCGCCCAACTGTGACTCCAAGCGCCCATCAAGGCTTCAGAGAGGGCAAACCCTAACACCAAGGCGATCGCGGTAATCAACTGGCGTTGTTTTTGTTGGGGTTGAAATTTGAGAAGGTGAGCTTCGGCAGAAAAATGGGACATGATTTAAGAGAGGCGAGGTGAAAGAGGTCGGGTCAGAGAAGCATCGATCGCACTTGTAATAATCTATTAAACCTAGATTTCATATCAAAAGTTCCCCATTCTGCTCAAATCTACGACAATAAAAGCCTCACTATTTTTGTTCACCACCTTTTATAGGGCAAGAACTTCCCATTCATGGTCACCTTAACCCGATCGCCCTTAGGATCTTCAACTTTATCGACGTCTAGCGTAAAGTCGATCGCACTCATAATCCCATCCCCAAACTTCTCTTGAATCACCGCTTTAATGGGCATCCCATACACTTGCATGATTTCATAGAAGCGATAAATCAAGGGATCAGTCGGTACAGATGGACCTAAGCCCTTCACAGGAAATTCTGTCAGCAGAGGGATTAGATAGGGCGGCAAGCCCAATAGATCTGATAGCTTGACCGCATCGTCAGCACTAGCTGTTGCTTGACCATAAAAAAGAGCTGCAACCCAGACTTCGCCGTAGCCTAGGTGCCGCCCAATCTCTTCAAAACTCAAGTTTTTCTCTTTTTTCGCCAGAAGAAGCTCTTTCGTCATCTCAGACATGCGCATCGTTCCTCAAAATCTACACTTAAACATTCACTGGCCCAATTGAGCGGCTCAGTGTGGATACGCTTAAGTATTAGAAGAGGAAGGGCGATCGAAGGGTGTCGTCGGTTACAAAACAGCCTAAAAAGGGTTAGACGGGAGTCGTTTCGCTCGCGGCTTCAAGCTTCTTCGCTTCGGCTCTAGCAATCTTTTCCTGTTCACGCTGGTCGCGCTTTTTACGATCTGCCGCTAAGATATCGGCCATCACAATTTGAGCCGCCGCCATCTTCTCTAGATTGCTTTGGTATATTTCAAGATCCTTCTGAACTTTATCGAAGGACAGATTCAGCGCACCTGTCACTTTTCCGAGAACGGCATTCAGCGCTTCTTTGTCCTTCAATTTGTCAGCATCGATCGTCTCAAGCAGCGTGTATAGACCAATCGCAAACAGTCGGCTGTACTTAAACTTTGCATTCCCCGCGATCGCACTCATCTCGGACTGAAGGTCCGCGCTTGCCGAAGCTTGGGTCAGAGTGTCCCAGGTTAAGCCCTCTAGAGAAGCCACTAGCTTGTCCCGATCGTTGCGGAGCTGAACCGGATCACTCTCGACAGACTTGCAAAGTGCGCTAAAAATAGACGCGTGGTCGGAGTCAGGACGGTATCCCTTCATGAAGCGATCGTAGGCCGTGACGACACCCAACGCATAGATGGGCGTGTAAACAAAACCAGAATTCACCGTCACCAAATGCATTTCCACCATCAGCTCATCGACAACACGACGGTAGACAGAGTTAATGGGACGGGTATGAAGCGTATAGAAGGCACGCTTTGCATCAGATACAGTGCGGGTATTAGTCACGAGTCACGTCCGAACGTTTGAGTAGGTTAATGGCAGTTCTTAGTGTACCGCATTGTTGAGATGAGCGCATTTGAGGTCCACGATCGGCGGGGATCAATGCAAATCATCTGGCCTAGCGTCAAATCTAAAGATGAGCCATACACTCTAGAAGCATTCGCTGATTCTCCACCGAGTGGGGCTGAAGCTCCAACACCTGACGAAAGGCTTGAGCTGCAAGACCATACTCTTGAAGCCGCAGATGGCTCAAGCCCATCCCATGCAACGCCCCAAAGTGAAAGGGATTCAACCGAGTCGCCTGTTGGCAGTCTGAAACTGACTTGCGGTAACGATGCTCCATGAAGTACAAGATAGCTCGCTGATTCCAAGCTTCCGCAAAATCCGGCATCGACTCAATCAACTGGGTCAAGACCATCTCAGCTTGATCGGTATCTCCCGCTTCGATTAGGAGACGCGATCGGTTGAGAAGCTGGACGCCTAGAATGCCCTTTTGCTCAAACCAACGCTGCCACAGTTCACGGACTGCGGACTCCCGAACCTTCTGCTCGTCATCTTTGAGATTATTTAGCAACACATTAATCGGAACGCTGTTCATGACAAAATGTGTGAATTGTGGATATGGGTTAGGATTGAAACAACTAAAAATGTTTGAAAATTAAAACTGAACGGGTATTGATCTACAATTTTGCGATTAATCCAGTGACGGCGAGTCTGGATAGGTCTTATTGTAGAGAATTATTTTACAAAATTGACCGACGAGGTTGAACAAATCTGAGGCCAATGATTCCTAAACAAGCTCACTTGTCGCTCAAAACTCTAACTTATTACAGCGTTTTTACGGAGACTAGAGTCACTAATATGTCACATTTAACACTTAAGTTCACCCGATCGAGTGACGCAATCAACCGATCGGTTGATTGTGGGATAGGCTCTGAAAGATTTTTCGGAATCCGTAGAGTCTGTTAGGTAGGTAGTAACATCAACGAATAAATTAATTTATTCTTACCCGTACGAGTGCAGGATTTAGGGACTTATGACGCAAGATATTAGGACTCAGCAGGCAGAACAGGACATCCTGAATCTACTGGTTTCACCGGATCAAACCCGTCTCCGCTACGCGCCAGATGGAACTAGTGGTGAATCTGCTGGTCAATTCGGTTGGCAAGTCGAGGCTGTTGAGGTCCCAATGGCAACGGTTTCCTATCCCCTAAATCCCGCCGACAGCCAGGACTGGCTAGCAGAATTGTCATCTAGTTCGTCCAGTTCACTCTTGGAGTGGTTGAGTGAGACGGAGTTAGATGAACGATCGACCGCGTTTTTTGGAGGAATGGATCAGCTTTGGGCACCGGATCTGGTGGCCGCGCTGTCGCGGAAGTTTGTGACAGTCCCTCAGGAAATGCTCAGTGCCATCGCACTCAGAGCGTCGCAAGTGGCCAAGACCTCTGTAGAACAGGTTAGTGACTTAGCGGGTGACTTGGCAGGCCAGTTGATCGCCTGCACTCAATCGATTCTGCCACAGTGGGCGGAGGACGATCTTCGCGTTTTCGCCCGTCCCTTAGTTTATGCGATGCGCGGTGATCTCCCTAAAACGGACGTCCACGAGAAAGATTGGGCGTTGATGTCTGAAATAGAACAAGCAAAGTTAACTTTGGCGATCGCGAAATATGCCATGGCCCAGGCCAAGTCGGATGGACCTCAAGTCTAGGAGCGAGTAAGCCAGACATCGTAATCAGTTAGATTAGTGGGAACCTATGGGGTCAACATGCAGAAAGTTGCCGTCCTCTTAGTCAGCACATTCCTGAGTTTCTGCGCGGCCACCGTCTATCACCCTATCGGGCCGTCTGCGAGGGTTTCCGACCCGCCCGGTGCCACCGTTCCATGCGAGAAGGCATCTCGATCGGTGTCTGCCACGGATTTTAGCTTTACGACCTTTGGTGGCGGCGGTGCGCCATCCCATAACGAAATTGCGATCGAAAAAAATGTTTTTTATTTCCAGAGAACTCTAAAGGCGATCGGTCAAAATCACGATCAGGCCAAGATCTGGTTTGCCAATGGCAACGATGGACGCAAGACGGTCCGCTACATTGACAAAGGCCAAGAAAAATTCAAATCCCCAACAATTCCGGGCGTCCAAGGCAGTGCGACCTTTGCCAATTTGCGATCGGCGATGCAGGAAGAGTCAAGACAAGCCAAGCCTTTATTTTTTACTTCACGGGCCATGGCTCTCACAACACTACGGATGAAAACAATAACGCCATGATTTTATGGGATGAGCAGAATGCCAGTGTTCAGCAGTTTACAACGATGCTGGACAAGATGCCGCCCGAGAAGCCCTTTGTGGCGGTGATGGTGCAGTGCTATTCCGGGGCCTTTGCCAATTTGATCTATTCTGGGGGCCGCCCCAAACAAGGGGTTGCGCTTCACGATCGCTGTGGGTTCTTTGCGACGGTGAAAGAGAGGCCGTCGGTGGGCTGTACGCCAGAGGTCAATGAGGCAGACTATCGGGACTATAGTTCTAGCTTCTTTGCGGGATTAAGTGGCATCAGTCGCACAGGCCAGCGCGTAGACAGTGCAGATTATGACGGCGATCGGCGCATTTCCTTCCGTGAAGCCCATGCCTTTGCCAAAATCGACGAAAAGGCATCTGACTTGCCTGTCTCGACCTTGGAAGTTTGGCTGCAAGAAAACCTAAGTAATCGCGATCGAGCCATCATATTCTCTCGCCCGATTCGAGAGGGCCTAAAAACCGCTCGCCCTGAGCAGCGACAGGTCGTTCGTCGGCTGGCCCAGCGCATTGAGTACGATCTCGGTCAGTCTATCTGGTTGAATTTAAGTCGTAACTCGCGTGATCGGAATCCCCGGTTCTCAATCAACCGCACCTACGCAGAACGGATTGAACTTGAGTTGCTCAATATTGCAGCGGAAAAAAAGGTGCGCGAGAGTGGAAATCCCGAGGCAATGGCGATCTTAGAGAAGTTATTAACCTGTGAAGGGCGATCGATCTAGAAGTCTGCGGCCTAAACAATCCAGCGATTCAACGCCTCCTCGTTGGGTTTGGGGCACAGCGAGCCATGCCCTTACAGATCCGGCACAGAGATTGTATGGACATGGACATGCCGTGGGTCCCAAACCTGATTTTAATACGCCAAATTCCCTACGACCTTTGCGACTGCTGAAGCTTCTTCATGACTGCCGTTCGGTTACGGAGCGCGATCGGATCGTCAGGGCGGAGACCTAGGACTTGATCAAAACTAGCTAAGGCCGCTTCCCACTGACCTAGGCTAACCAATAGTCCCCCTCGGTTATTCCAAGCCCGAAAGTCTTGGGGCCGAAGCTCTAAGGCTCGATCGTAGCTTACTAAAGCTTCCTCAAGACGGTTATTTGCCTTGAGAAGAATCCCTCGGTTATACCAAGCTTCGTAGTATTCAGGATTCAGCTTAAGGGCCTGATCGTAGCTAGCGAGGGACGTTTCCCAATCTTCTAGCTTCATACAAGAAAGCCCCTGACTGTACCAAGCTTCGGCATAGTCCGGGCGAAACTTAAGCGCTTTCTGATAACAGTCGATCGCATCACTATGGCGATTGAGATTTTTGAGTGCGAGTCCTCGGTGGTACCACACCTGCGGATCCTCAATCTCGATCGCCAGCGATTGGGCATAGCTAGAAGACGCTGCTTCGTAATCTCCCAAACAGAGCAATGCATTGCCTCGACTGCTCAACGCATCCGCATTGTCGGACCGCATTTCAAGCGATCGGTTGAAATGCATGATTGCTCCCTCATAGCGTCCGGTCGCATAGAGGGTTGCGCCTTGAAGATACCAAGTATCAGGGGCATTGGGATCGAGATCTAAAGCTTTGGATAGGTAGGCGATTGCCAGCTCATAGCGCCTGAGGGTATATAGAGAAAGCCCCATACTGTAGTGGGCGTTAGGGTAGTTGGGCTGAAGCTGAATCACCCGTTGGAAAGCGTTTCCAGCTTCTTCGTACTGGCCTGCGACATGAGCAGTCCAGCCTCGCTGGTAGGCGAGGAAAGGAGACGTCGGATGGGCCATGAGAGCTTTATCAAGGCAGGCTAGAGCGCTTTCGTATTGACCTAGATTCATGTAGGCGCTTGCTTTCTCGCTCCAGGCTTCTAGGCAATCTGGCCGCAGCTCTAACACCGTCTCAAAATCAACGATCGCGCGTTTGTAGTCCCCCATTTGGTTGAGGGTGAGGGCTTTTTTGAGGAGCTGCTCAGTGGAGTCGTTAGGGGTGTTTCTAAGCTGGGTTTGCAACATAATGCTGTATAGAACGCTCAATCCAATCTGGCACCTTTCTAAGTGCTAAGAGTGCCCTATGGAGTCGTAAAAAGTACTAATCCTCAAAATATAAGTAAGGTCAGCGTGCAGGCTGATACTGATAGAAACACTGATCCAACAAGACTAACGCACCGATCCAATCTACTGAAGCCCTACTGTATAAAGTCTTAGCTATAGTGGTACTTTACACAACACCCCGCCCAAAAAAGACTTAGAAAACATCATCGCTTTACACATCTTCATTCATGTAGAATCTGCTTCAATCCTGTTTTAGACTGTTAGAACTAGTTATTCAGGACTTTGCTGCCCATGTTCCCCACCCATCGTCCCCGTCGTCTGCGATCGAATGACACCCTCCGCCGTATGGTGCGTGAAACGGTATTGAGTCCCAATGATTTAATTTACCCGTTATTTGCGGTGCCGGGGACTAATGTTGCGAAGGAAGTAACCTCGATGCCGGGAGTTTATCAGCTCTCGGTGGACAAAATCGTCGAAGACGCGAAGGAAGTCTACGATTTGGGGATTCCGTCGATTATTTTGTTTGGAATTCCCACTGATAAGGATCTTGAGGCAACGGGCGCTTGGCACGACTGTGGAATTGTGCAGAAAGCTACGGAAGCGGTGAAGAAGGCGGTACCTAATCTCATGGTCATTAATGACACTTGTGTGTGTGAGTACACGTCTCATGGGCACTGTGGCTACCTCGGCGAGAGCGATTTGCTAGGGAAGGTGATGAACGATTCCACCCTGGAGTTGATTACAAAAGTAGCCGTAGCCCAGGCTCGGGCAGGGGCAGATATTATTGCGCCGTCGGGGATGATGGATGGCTTTGTGGGGGCGATTCGATCGGGCTTGGATGAAGCGGGGTTTCAGGATATTCCGATTATGTCCTATGCGGTGAAATATGCGTCGGCCTACTATGGTCCGTTTCGCGATGCGGCTGAATCGACGCCTCAGTACGGCGATCGGCGCACCTATCAGATGGATCCAGGAAATGCCCGAGAAGCGATCAAGGAGATGCTGCTGGATGTTGAGGAAGGGGCGGATATGTTAATCGTGAAGCCTGCGCTGTCCTATATGGATATTATCCATCGGGTGAAGGAGGCGAGTCATGTTCCGGTGGCAGCGTATAACGTGTCTGGGGAGTACGCCATGGTGAAGGCGGCGGCGCTGAATGGATGGGTCGATGAGGAGCGCTTAGTCATGGAGACGTTGACGAGCTTCAAGCGGGCGGGTGCGGATATGATTCTGACCTATCATGCGAAGGATGCGGCCCGTTGGATTCGGTAGGATGCTTTTCTTACCAAGCGCTTCCGGGTGAGGCGCTTGGAAGTGAGGGGTAAAGTTGGGTGGTCAAGTCTGGGACGGGGTGGTATAAGAAAGGCGGTGGTTTTCCTGTCTAACTGATTTTTTGCTGCTTCTATTTGCTTCCCCATGAACAATACCGATCTTTTACTGCTGACGATCTACATTTTGTGCGTCACTTATGTGCTTTACCAGATTATCAACTCGTTTAATGATGAGTTGACGATCGTTTTAGAAAAGAAAGATCTGGATAAGCAGCTTGAGGATCTGAAGCTGAACGATCGAGTGGAGGTCAGTTTTAAGTTTGACAAGCGGTACGAGTTTGACAAACTAAAGGAGTTCGGGGTTAATGTCAAAAACAAGTCCAAAGAGCATCCGGTGTTTGTGGATTGGAACATGAGCAGCGTGACGGATCTTGATGGCAAGGCACGAAGGGTGACACGGTTGATCGCGGGAAATTCGTTAGATTTGTTTCAGGAGCAGGCGCTGAGTCCGGTACCGCCTGGAACGACCATGAAGGAGAAAGTGGTCGCGGAAGATATGCTGGCCCGGAAGGGCGACGACGGTCCGATGGAGGTCAGTAAGACGCTGGTTGATTTGAGTAAGCCAAAGAAGCCCGGTGATCCGTTGAAGCGATATTTAGATTTTGTGGCGATGCAACGGACGTTAGAGATTAGCTTGAGCCTGATGGTGCGGTTTGTGGGCGATGGGTCTCCGGCGACGGGTTATCCAATTCCGATCAACTGTAAGTTTACGTTAAGGAAGTTGGATTGGAAGGCAGGTCTCCCCTGGAATCCGAAGGAAGACTAAATTCTTCTTCGCTATAGCGATATAAAAATGCCAGAATCCGATCAAGATCGTTCGGAATCGCGTAGGTGTTGACGTTATGCGAACTCCTAAATGCAAGGGATATTTATCGTCCATTATGATGGAGTTAGACCTGATAAACATTGCACATTGAGGGGATTTTACGATGCCACAATCTCTTGCGCTGCGATCGTCATACAATTGGCCTGTGTTTAAATTAGCGATGAATGGGAATGCCTGAACCTTAACGAGTTTGAAAGATGTTTTGGATCATTTTTCGATCGACGCTTTTCGCGGCTTGATCGAGCGCCATCACGTCAGCTTCGCCGAGAGACCAGCCCAGAGCACCGAGATTTTGGTCCACTTGATCTAAGGTCTTTGCACCGGGAATGGGAAGCGTACCTTTGGCGATGCACCAGTTGAGAGCGACTTGTGCGATCGTCTTGTCGTGGAGGGTGGCTAGTTCGTTGAGACAGCTTAGGAGTCCTTGCATTCCGGGAAGCAATCGCGGAAATAGGAACCGACGAATTCCTTTTGGGAAGGGTCCTTTGGGGTTTTCATATTTTCCAGTAAGCAATCCGAGACAGAGCGGACTGTAGGCGATGATTTTGATTCCAGATTCGTCGCAGAGATCTTTGAGGCCAAGTTCGGTGACGGGATAGGTAGAAAGCAATGAGTATTGCACTTGGAGAGAAACGATCGGAATGCCGCGAGATTTAAACCGTGATTGCACCCATTTCAGCCGCTTCGATCCATAGTTTGAAAGCCCCACGCCTTTAATCAATCCCTGTTCATATAAATCCGCTAGACCGTCGAGCAATGCACCTTCTTGCCAGGGCGCATAGTTGGCGGTGGACCAGTGGATTTGGGCAAGGTCGATGCGGCCAAGACGATCGATGGACGCTTGGGCTGCTTGAACCATGGCGCTTCGGGTGAGTCTCCAGGGATAGGGCGCAAGTTTGGTAGCGAGGCAAATTTGGTCTTTGTTGGGACCATTGTAGGCTTGGCTAAATTTTCCGAGGAGGAGTTCGCTTTGGCCTTTGAGTTTGCCTGTGCCGTAGGAGTCTCCGGTATCAAAGAGCGTGACGCCCAAATCGACGCAGCGATTGAATACCTGTTGCAATTCAGCATCCATACTACGATCGTAACCCCAAAGAACTTGGTTTCCCCAGGCCCATGTTCCGCATCCCATCTGCGGGAACTTCAGTGTTGGTTTCAATTCGGTTTTAGCAATCATAAACGTTCTCAGTGGTGGGGTAGAGCCTGTTGCAAATCAATTAATTTTTGATAGGCACGTCCATCCTTTAGGGCTGCTCTCACGCGATCGAATGCTAATTTGAGTTCTGTTTGTGAATTCGTTGGTGATTGCGATCGCCATAAATAAAATCCAGCATTCCAGATCAAGGCTTCTGTCAGTTCTGACGATGTTCCTTGCAGCGTTGCTAAACTGCTAACTGCCCAATCAGCGGTGCTAGTAATGGGAACTTCCGATGCCGCAAATCCATAGTCTCGGGGAGCGAGGGTAAGGCGGTGAAATTCATCGCCGTCTTGATAACCGATAATGACCGTCCGATCGCGCGGTAAATCGCAACTGCCTTCTAAGCCTTTGACCGTGATGAACGATCGGGTATTTCGCAATTCAAAGGCTCCTCGAAACATCTCTTCGGTGGGCGGATGGACGTAGCCACAAACCAGGAGCTGATCGCCGACGTAGGGAGACCACATCAATTCGAGGGTGGAGAGCGGAGGCCGTTTGCCGATTTGGTCGCGGTAGGGCATGAGGGCTTGGGCGAGGGGGAAGTGCTGGGGAAGATGCACGAAGCCGATGCCGTGGGTTTCGAGGATTTTATGGACGTTTTCAAGGGTGCAGGGATTCCAGTACACACCTAAGGCTTCCCACAGTTCGATTAAGGGCACGCCTTCTTTGGTCGGGACGCGATCGCCGCCGTGCTGAATCACCGGAATTCCGAAACTGGCCAGGGTAAGGGCGACCAGGGGACCTAAGGGTGCAGTGCGCGATCGGCCATCGTAGGCATAACAAAAAACGATCGGGCGTTGGGCGTTGGGCGTTTTGGCGAGTTCAGGAAGCTGAGGGCCCAACTGGTCGTAGGTATCAGCCATTCCGGCGAGTTCTTCTCCCGTGGGGCGTTTGATGCGGTGGGAGATGAGGAATGCGCCGATTTGGGCGGGGGTGGCGTCTTGGTGAAGCATCAGGCGCATGGCGGCTTGGGCTTCGGTGCGGGTGAGGTTTTGGCTGGTGTGCGGTCCGCTTCCGACTTTACGGAGGAGCGATCGGAATTCGTGACTCATGGTTTTGGTGAGGGATTCAGGCCGTCTGAAGACGCGCGGGATGTGGCTGTCTAGTTTAGCACTAGGAAACTTTCGATTTCACCCGTTTCGATTTTAATGTCCTACAAGACCGATGATCGGCTAAGAGACGAATTTAAAACCAATTTACTCGATCG
>ENA-OFCI01000215-OFCI01000215.1-metagenomes-genome-assembly--contig:-NODE-215-length-39113-cov-5.254263_pt1 | contig 39113 bp, 32 predicted proteins | sample MGYA00153391_OFCI01 | MGnify analysis MGYA00153391
GAAGCGACGCGCGGCATCCAGATACAGCATGTAGCCATTCGGTCGTCTGCCGCGGAGGGCCCCTGCGCGCTGGTCAGATGGCGCAGGCCGAAGTGCGCACCGGCGAAGGTGCCCGCAAGGCGGGCATGCAGACGATCCAATGCCGGTACCAGCGCCGGATGCGCCCGCAGGAACACCCCCAGCAGCTGCACCTGCTCCCACGCGGTCGCGCTGTTCATGGCGAGGTTGACGAACTGCGCCCCGAACGGCCCATTCAGCTGCGCGGGTTGCAACAGCCGGCTTGTGCTGGTGCCAAGTATCACGCTGTCGAACTTGGCGCTGCGGGCCAGTGCCGGAAAGCTGTAGCGGGCATTGCTGCTGATGGGCACACGGGGCGCGGGCGGCGCGAGCGGCAATGTGTCCCAGGGATCGACCAGCACGACAAAGGCGTACAGCACCGCCACGCCCCCCAGCGCCACCGCGAGCGTGCGCTGGGCAAAGCGCGCCCAAGGTCTAGAACTGGAAATAGATGAACTCGTTTGGCAGCCGCCCCCCGGCCAGCAGCAGCAGCCCGAGCGCGTAGGAGCCGGTGCTGCCGTACAGCGAGCCCATCAACAGCGGCGGGACGAAGCCCCCGAGCCCACCTGCAGCACCCACGACACCGGTCACCGAGCCCACGGTGCCGGGCGGTGCCAGCCGTGCGACGAGCGCAAAGGTCGCGCCACTCGCCGCCCCGAGTGCTGCGGCCATGCCGAGGAAAGCGAACGTCGCGGACGGCAGCAGTGCAGGGGTCGTGGACTGAACGGCGGCAAGGACGGTGACGACCGCGAAGGCTCCGCCGAGCACCGTCGTCGGCCTGATGTGGTCCGACAGCCAACCGCCGACCGGGCGCAGCAGGACAGCGAGCAGGACGAACCCGGCCATCTTGTTAGCCGCGTCAGCGGGGCTCAGGGTGTAGGCAGTCTTGAGGTAGGTGGGCAGATAGACCGAGAAGGCGACGTAGCCGCCGAAGGCGACGGCGTACAGCGCGGAGGTCTGCCAGGTGACGGGCAACCGGACCGTCTGCCTCAGCCGCTGCAGCGCCGGGGTGGTCGGGACGACCCGTCCCGGGGCGTCGCGGACCAGCACTGCCGCCAGCACGCCGTAGACCGCCAGCGCGACGGCGGCGATCAGGAAGGGACTGGCAAGGCCGTGCGCACCGGCCAGCTTGACGGTGGTCAGTGCACTGATGGCTGTGCCGCCCATGCCCACACCGAAGACGCCGATGGCAAACCCCCGGCGCTCCGGCGGGAACCACGAGTTGACGAATGGCACGCCGACGGCGAAGGCGGTGCCCCCGATCCCGAGGAAGAAGCCACCGACGAGCAGCGCGGCGTAGGAGCCGTGCCCCAGCAGCCCCAGGAACAGCACCGGGATGATCGTCGCGAACGACACGGCCGGGAACATCAGGCGACCGCCGTAACGGTCGGTCAGCGCACCGACCGGGATGCGCCCCACCGAGCCCACGACGACTGGCACTGCGACGAGCAGGGCCTGCTGGAAGGACGACAGCGCCAGATCGGTACGGAAGCGGGCGCCGAGCGGGCTCAGCAACGCCCACGCCCAGAAGTTCACCGCGAACCCGCACGTCGCCAGTGCCAGCATCAAACCAGGCCTCGGCGTGCGGCCGTTCAGTCGAACACCGACTGCTGACTGCCCGACGACCGTGGCCACCACGTGGAGATCCCTTGCTGTCGACCCGCTGGGGTGCTGTCGCGGTCAGCATCCGCTGCTGGCCGCCAGAACGGCAGGGACGAAGGTCCCGTCGTACGACGTGTGCCGCACCGGGTCGGCGCACGGCGGACAGTCCGCCGTGCGCCGACGTGATCAGGCCGAGCCGAGCTACTTCTGAGTGCTCTTCTCGGTGCTGGTGGTCGTCTCGCAACCGCATTCCTTGCACATGGCGTTCCTCCTTCCTCCTCGACTGCCCGTCCGACGCCTACCCGCAAACGTCGGCGCGATCAGATGTGACGCCCCTCGCCCCCCGGGCACTGGCTGCGGTGAAGCTGCCCGCGCCCATGCGCGGGTTCGCAGGCCCAGGCCCGGAGCACCCCGCCTCGCGTACGCGTGAGGAAGTCGTGAGGATCGCGTGAGGAAGCCGTGAGGATCGGCCGGCAGCCGCCAGATCTGCGCTGACATCAACCTCGGCCTGGCGGGTGTATCGCCGGGCGAGTCGCATCGAGGCCGCCGCCGGCTGCCCGGTGCCCGGCCGGTCTGGAGGAACGCGGTGCAACTGGCCGATCTGTGGTTCGTCCTGCTGACCGTGGGGGTGTTCGCGCTGCTGGCGCTGGTGGCCCGCGGGCTGGAGAAGTTGTGAGTGCCGAGAACCTGGTCGGGCTGGTCCTGGCGGTGGGCCTGACCGTCTTCCTGCTGGTGGCACTGCTGTTCCCGGAGCGCTTCTAGTGACCACCACGACCGCCGGCATCGTGTTCGCCGCGACGATGACGGTCGCGCTGATCCTGACCTATCGTCCCCTGGGCGACCACCTGGCCCGGGTGTTCATGAGCGAGCGACACAGCCGCGTCGAGCTCGCCGTCTACAGGGCAACGGGCGTGGACCCGGACGCCGACCAGACCTGGTCCACCTACCTGCGGTCGGTACTTGCCGTGGCGGCGGCCGGGGTGCTGCTGCTGTACGGCTTCCTGCGGATTCAGCACCTGGGCCTGTTCGGGCACAACTTCGCCGACGCGACGAACCCACCGCAGATGTCGTCGAGCCAGGCCTTCAACACCGCTGCCAGCTTCGTCACCAACACCAACTGGCAGTCCTACTCCGGTGAGAGCGCGCTGGGCTACGTCGCGCAGATGACCGGGCTGGCGGTGCAGAACTTCGTGTCCGCGGCGATGGGCATCTCGGTGGCGGTCGCCCTGGTGCGGGGGTTCTCCCGCTCGCGCACCGACCGGCTCGGCAACTTCTGGGTCGACCTGACCCGGACGATCTTCCGGATCCTGCTGCCGGTGGCCGCGGTCTTCGCTGTCCTGCTGATCGCCGGCGGCGCCGTCCAGACTTTCCACTCCTACCGCAGCGCCACCGGCCTGGCCGGCGGCAGCCAGACCATCACCGGCGGTCCGTACGCCAGCCAGGAAGCCATCAAGATCCTCGGCACCAACGGCGGTGGTACCTACAACGCCAACAGCGCCCACCCGCTGTCCAACCCGACAGCCTGGACGAACTGGCTGCAGATCTACTTCCTGCTGGCGATCGGCTTCTCGCTGCCTCGCACGTTCGGCCGGATGGTCGGGGACAAGCGGCAGGGCCTGGCGATCGTCGCCGTGATGGGCCTGCTGCTGCTGGGCAGCACCGTCCTGCTCGCCGGGGCGCAAGCCGCGCACCACGGCACGGTCCCGGTTGCCGTCGGAGCCGCCTCCGAGGGCACCGAAACGCGCTTCGGGGTGCCGGACTCGGCGATCTTCGCGTCGGCGACGACCGGGACGAGCACCGGCGCCGTCAACAGCTTCCACGACAGCTACACCAGCCTCGGCGGCGCGGTCACGCTGCTGAACATGATGTACGGCGAGGTTGCGCCGGGCGGCACGGGCTCCGGCCTGTACGGGATCCTGGTGCTGGCGATCCTGTCGGTGTTCATCGCCGGGCTGATGGTCGGCCGCACCCCCGAGTACCTCGGCAAGAAGATCTCCAGCCGGGAGGTCACGTTCGCCTCGCTCTACATCCTCACCACCCCGGCCCTCGTGCTGACCGGGACCGCGCTGGCGATGTCACTTCCGGGCGAGCGGGCCAGCATGCTCAACAGCGGTGCGCACGGCCTGTCCGAGGTCCTGTACGCGTTCACCAGCGCCGGCAACAACAACGGCAGCGCGTTCGCCGGCCTCAGCGTGAACACGACCTGGTACAACACGGCGCTGGCGATCGTGATGCTGCTCGGCCGGTTCCTGCCGATGGCCCTGGTGCTCGGGCTGGCCGGCTCGCTGGCCCGGCAGACCCCGGTGCCTGCCTCGGAGGGCACCCTGCCGACGCACCGGCTGCTGTTCGTCGGCTTCCTCACCGGCGTGACCGTCATCGTCGTCGCGCTCACCTACCTCCCTGCCCTGGCACTCGGTCCGCTCGCGGAAGGCCTGCACTGATGACCACCACCACCGCGGCACCTGCCGGGCCGCCCGCTCCGGTCGACACGGGTCCGCGGCGGGTCGCCGGCGGCCTGCTGGACCCCGCGCAGCTGCTGCGGTCCCTGCCGGACGCGGCGCGCAAGCTGAACCCGGCCACGCTGTACAAGAACCCCGTCATGTTCATTGTCGAGATCGGCTCGGTCTACACGACCGTGCTCGCCGTCCGCGACCACACGGCGTTCGCCATCCTCATCGCCATCTGGCTGTGGCTGACGGTGCTGTTCGCCAACCTCGCCGAGGCCGTCGCGGAAGGCCGCGGCAAAGCGCAGGCGGAGGCGCTGCGCCGGGCCAAGACCGACACGATGGCCCGGCGACTTCTGGACCGCACCGCTTTCGGGGGCGCGGAGGAGGCGGTGCCTGCGCCGCAGCTGCAGCAGGGCGACCGGGTCGTGTGCGAGGCCGGCGACGTGGTCCCCGGTGACGGTGACGTCATCGACGGTGTGGCGAGCGTCGACGAGTCGGCGATCACCGGTGAGAGCGCGCCGGTCATCCGGGAGAGCGGCGGCGACCGGAGCTCCGTCACCGGCGGCACCAGGGTGCTGTCGGACCGGGTGGTTATCGAGATCACCCAGCGGCCGGGCGAGAGCTTCATCGACCGGATGATCAGCCTGGTCGAGGGCGCCAGCCGGCAGAAGACCCCCAACGAGATCGCCCTCAACATCCTGCTGGCTTCTCTGACCATCATCTTCCTGCTGGCGACGGCGACGCTGCAGCCGCTGGCCATCTTCGCCAAGGCGCAGCAACCGGGGCTCCCGGACACCGCGGCGATCGGGGCCGACGGCGTCACAGCCATCGTGCTGATCTCACTGCTGGTGTGCCTGATCCCCACCACGATCGGTGCGCTGCTGTCCGCGATCGGGATCGCCGGGATGGACCGGCTGGTGCAGCGCAACGTGCTGGCCATGAGCGGGCGGGCCGTGGAGGCCGCCGGCGACGTGAACACGCTGCTGCTCGACAAGACCGGCACGATCACGCTGGGCAACCGCCAGGCCAGCAACTTCCACCCCGTGGGCAGCGTGACCGAGGCCGAGCTCGCCGACGCCGCACAGCTGTCCAGCCTGTCCGACGAGACCCCCGAGGGGCGCTCGGTCGTGGTCCTCGCCAAGCAGCGGTTCGCGTTGCGCGAACGCACGGAGGGCGAGCTGGTCGGGGCGCACTTCGTCCCGTTCACCGCCCAGACCAGGATGAGCGGCGTCGACGAGGCCAGCGGCCGGGTGGTCCGCAAGGGCGCCGCCGCCTCGGTGATCGCCTGGGTCCGGGAGCAGGGCGGCAACGTGCCCGACGACACCGGACAGGTCGTCGACGGCATCTCTGCCAGCGGCGGGACACCGCTGGTGGTCGCCGAGCTCACCCCCGGCCAGGGTGCGCGGGTGCTGGGCGTCATTCAACTCAAGGACGTCGTGAAGTCCGGCATGCGCGAGCGGTTCGACGAGCTGCGCCGGATGGGCATCCGCACCGTCATGATCACCGGTGACAACCCATTGACCGCCAGGGCGATCGCGGAGGAGGCCGGCGTCGACGACTTCCTCGCCGAGGCCACGCCTGAGGACAAGATGGCATTGATCAAGCGCGAGCAGCAGGGCGGCAAGCTCGTCGCGATGACCGGCGACGGCACCAATGACGCCCCGGCACTGGCACAGGCCGACGTGGGGGTGGCGATGAACTCCGGCACCTCGGCCGCCAAGGAGGCCGGCAACATGGTCGACCTGGACAGCAACCCGACCAAGCTCATCGAGATCGTCGCGATCGGCAAGCAACTGCTCATCACACGCGGCTCCCTCACGACGTTCTCGATCGCCAACGATGTCGCGAAGTACTTCGCAATCATCCCAGCGATGTTCGCGGTCGTCTACCCAGGCCTGGACAAGCTCAACATCATGCGTCTGCACTCACCTCAGTCAGCGATCCTGTCCGCAGTCATCTTCAATGCGTTGATCATTATCGCGTTGATTCCGCTGGCGCTGCGGGGCGTGCGCTACACGCCGAGCTCCGCCTCCCAGATGTTGCGACGCAACATCGGTGTCTACGGGCTCGGCGGCCTGGTCGCACCGTTCGTCGGCATCAAGATCATCGACCTTTTCGTGCAGTTCGTCCCCGGGATTGGCTGACATGCGCACCTCCTCACTACGCCAGTTCGGCGCCGCGGTACGCCTGCTGGTGCTGCTCACCGTTCTGCTCGGGGTCCTCTATCCGCTCGGGATCACCGCCGTCGCGCAGCTCCCGGGACTCAAGTCGCGCGCCGAGGGCTCCCTGGTCACAGGTGCGGACGGGCAGCTCGTCGGGTCGACGCTGATCGGCCAGCTGTTCCTCGACGGAAAGGGCAACCCGATCCCGACGTACTTCCAGAGCCGCCCGTCGGCGGCGGGCAAGGGCTACGACCCCACCGCGACGTCGGCGAGCAACCTAGGCCCCGAGTCCGTCACCGACACCCTGCCCGACCCCAATACCAAGGACGACACCGGCAAGCAGAGCCTGCTCACCCAGGTCTGTGCACGCAGCCTGGCCGTCGGCGAGCTGGAGAAGCTGGACGGTGCCCGCCCGTTCTGCGCCCCGAGCGGCGTGGGCGCGGTCCTGGCCGTGTCCTATGCCGGCCCCGGCTACACCGGCGCGGTCACCCGGGCGGTGAGCATCAACGAGGCCTGCCCCGACGGGGCCAAGCCGTTCATCGCGCAGTACGACGGGGTCGCGGTGACCTGCGCAACGTTCGGCGAGGACTACACGAGCGGGAAGATCGTGCCGATCCGGGGCGACGCACCGGCCCAACCGGCCGTGCCCGCCGATGCGGTCACCGCCTCCGGGTCCGGCCTGGACCCCGAGATCAGCCCGGCGTACGCCGCGCTGCAGGTCGCCCGGGTCGCTGTCGCCCGCCGCATCACGCCCGCACAGGTGCAGGCTGTCGTCGCCTCGCACACTGCAGGCCGGGACCTCGGGTTCCTGGGAGAGCCGCGGGTCAACGTGCTGCAGGTCAATCGTGACCTCGATGCCCGCTACCCGGCGGCGAGCTGACCGGTACGGGACCGATGACAATGCAGCTATGAGTACCCGGGGGTCGCTTCGCGTCTATCTCGGTGCTGCCCCGGGCGTCGGCAAGACGTACGCGATGCTGGACGAGGGTCACCGCCGTCGAGACCGTGGCACCGACGTCGTCGTCGGCTTCGTGGAGACACACGGCCGTCCGAGGACAGCCCGTCAACTCGAAGGCCTGGACGTGGTCCCCCGCCGGCGGGTGAGCTATCGCGGGACGCAGTTCGAGGAGATGGACCTCGACGCCGTCCTCGCCCGCTCGCCGCAGGTGGTGCTCGTGGACGAGCTGGCCCACACCAACATCCCCGGGTCGCGTCACGAGAAGCGCTGGCAGGACGTACAGGAGCTGCTCGAGGCCGGGATCGACGTCATCAGCACCGTCAACGCGCAGCACCTGGAGTCGCTCAACGACGTCGTGCAGGCCATCACCGGCGTCCCGCAGCGCGAGACCCTCCCTGACTCGGTGGTACGCGCCGCCGATCAGGTCGAGCTCATCGACATGGCACCGGAGGCGTTACGCCGGCGGATGTCGCATGGCAACATCTACCGGCCGGAGAAGGTCGATGCTGCGCTTGGCAACTACTTCCGGGTCGGCAACCTCACCGCGCTGCGTGAGCTGGCGCTGCTCTGGCTCGCCGACAGCGTCGACGAGGGCTTGCAGCGCTACCGCGAGGCGCACGGGATCGGCGGCACCTGGGAGACCCGTGAGCGGGTGGTTGTCGCCCTGACCGGCGGCCCGGAGGGCGACACCCTGATCCGACGGGCCGCGCGGATCGCCGCGCGAACGACCGGCGGTGAGTTCCTCGCCGTGCACGTCGCCAGGTCGGACGGCCTGGCCGGAGCCGGCATCTCGGCGCTCGCCGCGCAGCGGGTGCTGGTGGAGTCCCTCAGTGGCAGCTACCACTCCATCATCGGTGAGAACATCCCCACGGCGCTGCTGGAGTTCGCGCAGGCCAACAACGCCACCCAGATCGTGTTGGGAGCCAGTCGGCGCAGCGCTTGGCTGAGCGGCCTGACCGGCCCGGGCACCGGCGCCACCATCACCCGTCGGTCCGGGCCGATCGACGTCCACATGGTCAGCCACGACTACGCCGGCGGCAGCCGTCGGCTGCTGCCCGCCCTTACCGGTGGGCTCACCGTCCGCCGGCGGATAACCGGACTCTGCGTCGCGGTCGTCCTGCTGACCGGGCTGACGCTGCTGGGGACCGCCCTGCGCGCTGAGCTGTCGCTCGGTAGCGACCTGCTGCTGTTCCTGCTCGCGGTCGTCGTCGTGAGCCTTGCCGGCGGTTTCTACCCGGCAGTGCTGGCCGCGGTTGCCGGGTCGCTGCTGCTCAACTTCTACTTCGTCCCCCCGATACATCGCTTCACCATCAGCCAGCCCGAGAACGTGCTCGCCCTGACCGTCTTCCTGGTGGTCGCGGCACTGGTCAGCCAGGTGGTAGACCTGGCAGCCAGAAGGACCTCGCAGGCGGCCCGGGCTACCGCGGAGGCGGAGACCCTGGCCACCCTCGCCGGCAGTCTCCTACGTGGCGAGCAGGCCCTGCCCGCCCTGATGGGGCGCATCCGCGAGACGTTCACCGTGGACAGCGTCACCCTGCTGAGGCGCGACAACAACGCCCCTGCGAGCGCCGGCAGCCACGCCCCGGCCGGGGCCACGACGGGGCTGCGTGGCAGCTGGAGCCAGGTGGCGAGCATCGGCGAGTCGCCCTGCCTGCGCCCGGAGGACGGCGACACGGAGGTCGAGGTCGGCGAGGACCTCACGCTGGTGCTCCGCGGCCGCACCCTGCCCGCCGAGGACCAGCGCATCCTCAGTGCGTTCGCCTCCCAGGTGGCTGTGGCCTACCGGCAACGGCAGCTGCTGCAGGCCGCCGCGGCCGCCGTCCCGCTGGCTGAGGCCGACCGGATGCGCACCGCGCTGCTGAACGCCGTCGGCCACGACCTGCGCACCCCGCTGGCAGCCGCCAAGGCCGCCGTGTCGGGCCTGCGTAGCCCCGGAATTACCTGGTCGCACGAGGACCGGGCCGAGCTGCTCGGCAATGCCGATGAGGCGCTGGACCGCCTGTCGACGCTGGTGACGAACCTGCTCGACCTGTCCCGCCTGCAAGCGGGGGCGCTGTCCGTGGTTCCCCGCCCGGTCGGCCTGGACGACGTGGTGTCAATGGCCCTGCACCATGAAGCCCAGGGCCATGCGGTGGAGCTGGACGTGCCACCCGAGCTCCCCGAGGTGCTCGCCGACCCCGGTCTGCTGGACCGGGTCGTGGCGAACCTGGTGCAGAACGCCCTGCGCTACGCCCCGCCAGGTCAGCCCGTCCGGCTGGCCGCCAGCAGCCACGCCGGCCGGGTGGAGCTACGCATCGTCGACCGCGGCCCCGGGATCCCGGCAGCTGATCGCGATACGGTCTTCGCGCCTTTCCAACGCCTGGATGACTCCCCCCGCGATGGGGCCGGCGTCGGGCTTGGCCTGGCGATCGCCCGCGGCTTCACCGAGGCGATGGGCGGGCGGCTCGTGGCCGAGGACACCCCTGGCGGCGGCCTGACGATGGTTGTCGACCTGCCATGCGCACCCGGGAATACCGCATCGGGCGACAGGACATGACCCATGTCCTGGTCGTCGACGACGAGCCGCAGATCCTTCGCACCGTCACCCTGGCCCTCACCGCCCGCGGCTACCGGGTGACCACGGCCGCTGACGGCGCCGGTGCCCTGCGGAGCGTCTCTGACGATGCACCCGACCTCGTTGTCCTCGACCTCGGGCTGCCGGACATCGACGGCATGGACATCATCCGGCGCATCCGACTGACCCACCAGACCCCCATCATCGTGCTGTCCGCCCGGGCCGGGGGCATCGAGAAGGTGACAGCCCTCGACCTCGGCGCGGACGACTACGTCACCAAGCCCTTCGACATGACGGAGCTACTGGCCCGGGTGCGGGCCGCAGGGCGCCGCAGCACCGGCCCGGCAGTACCCGAGACAGTCCGGCTCGGGCCGTTCCAGATCGACCTGACCGCCAAGACCGCGGAACGCAGCGACGGGCCCACAGCGAGCCGGCGGGTGCTGCTCACCCCGACCGAGTGGCAGCTTCTGGAGATCCTGCTGCGGCACCCCGGCCGGCTCCTGACCGGCCGGCAGCTCCTGACCGAGCTGCGGGGCGACCCCCTACACACCGACAGCAGCTACCTGCGCATCTACATCTCGCAGCTGCGCCGCAAGCTCGAGCAGGACCCGGCCCGCCCACGGCACCTGATCACCGAACCCGGCCTGGGGTACCGCTTCCAGCCGTGAGCCGGCCTGCCCTCGCCAATCACTTCGCTTGGCAGTCACGCCGCGTTCACCTGCCGGCCGAACGATCTGCCTAGCCTGCCAAACGTGGCAGCCTCGGGCCTGGTCGTGGACGGGCAGGGCCTCACGACCTGGTTCGGACAGGTCCTCGCGCTGGACCGGGTCGACCTGGCGGTACGTGCCGGCGAGGTCCACGGCCTGCTCGGCGCAAACGGCGCGGGCAAGTCGACGCTGCTGTCGGTGCTGTTCGGATTGGTCTGTCCGCAGGAAGGCTCGCTCCGGCTGTTCGGACGCACCCGGGGACAGGCGGGCGCAGCCTGGCTGGACGGCGTCGGTGGGTTCGTGGAGGCGCCGACGTTCTACCCGTACCTCAGCGGTCGGCAGAACCTGGCTGTGCTTGCCCGCCTCGACGGCGGCCTTGCCCCCCAGATCGATGAGCTGCTCGAGCTGGTGGGTGTTCCCACCACCGGGCGACGCGTCCGGGGCTACTCACTCGGGATGCGTCAACGGCTGGGCCTGGCTGCCGCGCTGCTGCGGCGGCCGCGGCTGCTCGTCGTCGACGAGCCCACGAACGGCATGGACCCAGCGGGCGTCCGGGACCTGCGTCTGCTCGTCCGTCGACTCGCCGACGACGGCGTCGCCGTCGTGCTCAGCAGCCACGACATGAACCAGGTCAGCGAGCTGTGCGACACCGTGACCGTGCTTGACCACGGGCGCGTGGCGTTTGCCGGTGACCTGGACCTGGCACGCGCGACGGCACCGGACCCGTCCTGGCGACTGTCCAGCAGCGACGACCGGGCTGCGGCCGCGGTCGGGGCCCGTCGTCCCGGCCTGCTCGTCTGTGCCGACCACAGAGGGGGGTTGCGCATCGTCGCCGGACGCGACCGGCTCGACGCGTACGTGATCGAGCTCGGCCGGACCGGCGTGGCGGTCCGTGCGCTGGCCGAGGACGTGACTGCCCTCGAGGCGCTGTTCTTCACTCTCAGCGAGTCGTCGCCGGCCATGCCGGCCCCGCCCACCGTGCTCGAGATCCCCAGCCCGGTAGACATCCGGTGACCGGGCCACGCGTGACGCTGCGTGACGCGGCGACGTCCGACAGGCGCCCGGTCGCCACCGTCAGGCGCCTGGCCGGCCCCCTGCCACCGCGCCGGCTGAGCCCGGCGCGAGCCGTGGCGGTGGTCTGGCGGGTGGAGCTCGCAAAGCTGGTCCGGCTGGTGCGGGTGCAGGCGCTCGCCGGCGTCTGCCTCGTCGCGCCGTTCCTGGCAGCAGCCGCGGTCAGCGCGCAGAGCTCCCTGCCACAGGACACGCTGTTCGGCCAGTGGCTGCAGCAGTCCGGGCTGGCGCTGCCCCTGGTGGTGCTCGGATTCGCCGGCCAGTGGGTGCTCCCGCTGCTGACCTGTCTGGTGGCGGGGGACATCTTCGCCTCCGAGGACCAGTTCGGTACGTGGAAGACGGTCCTGACCCGCTCGCGCAGCCGCGGTGAGCTGTTCACGGGCAAGGTCCTTGCAGCCCTGAGCTTCCCGGTCATCGTGCTGGCGCTGCTGGCTGCCTCAACCGTGGTCGCCGGCCTGCTCCTCGGTCGCGAGCCCGTCGTCGGGCTCGGCGGCCAGGTCGTCCCGGTCGGGCACGCCGCGGCGCTGGTCGCGGCGAGCTGGTCGTTGCAGCTGCCCCCGATGTTCGGCTTCTGCCTGCTGGCCGTACTGCTGTCGGTCATCACCCGCAACGGTGTCGCAGGGGTCGGCGGGCCGGTCCTGCTCGGGCTGCTGATGCAGCTACTCGCCCTGCTGAGCCTGCCACCCAGGGTGCAGGACGCGTTGCTGACGACGCCGTTCTCGGCGTGGCACGGCTTGTGGGTGGAGCACCCCTTCTATGGACCGGCCTGGCGCGGCCTGCTGACCAGCGTGGTGTGGAGCGCGGTGTGCCTGGCTACGGCGTGGGCGGTGTTCCGGCGCCGCCAGGTCCGGGTGTCCTAGCGTGCGGGCGGCCCGAGCCGGCTCGGTGGTCGCGTCGTTTGGCCTGCTCGCGGCCTGCGCTCCCAGCTCGATCACGGCGGCGGCACTGCAGGGCTCGCTGGCCGGGACCTTCGCCCAGCTGTACGCCCTGCAGCAGACCGAGCAGGGGCACCCGCGCCCGGACCTGCCGACCCTGCAGACGACAGCGGCCTGCCAGAAGGGCCCGCCGGACAGCTCTCAGTCGGGTCCGGGCAACGACTGGACCTGCCAGGTCACCTATCTCGTCGACGGACCTGGGACCCCGGTCCGGGCGCAGTACACCGTGAATGTACGAACCGACGGGTGCTGGTCGGCGGACGGCGACGGCCCGGCGTCGGTGAACGGCGCCCGCACCCTCATCGGTGCCAAAGGTCAGTTGCGACGTAACCCGCTCTACCTCATCGACAGTTGCGTCGACGCCGGCTGAGCGCCCTGGCCGGCCACGCCTGCGCACCCGGGCCCGGACAGCGCACGGCCCCCGAAGATTCACCCGCCTGCCCCGCCGGGGCCACCTCGGGCTCGTACCTTTCGGCCCGGACCGCCCCTCCCCAAGGCGAACGTACCGAGATGAGAAACCATGTCTGGATTCCGCTCTGCGCGGTGGCGACACGACCACCGCGGTCTGCTTCGCAAGACCCTGGCCACCGGCGTCGGGCTCACCCTGGTCGCAGGACTGGCCACCGCGGCAGCCGCCGGACCGGCGTCCGGTCGGACCGCAAAGGTGGGCAGCAACGATGGGAACGGCATCTTGCTGCCGACCAACCAGCGCCTCACGCCACTGGGCACCCGGCTGCTGCTGGACACGGGCCGAGTCGTGTCGTCCTCCATCAGCCCGGACGGGCACTACCTGGCCGCGCTGACCTGGCATAAATTCACCGGATTCCTGACGATGGTCGACCTCCGGACGAACAAGGTCGTCCAGACGCTTGGCACCGGCGCCGCCACCGATCCCACCATCGGTGACGGCTCGGTGGCTGCCGACGGCCCGCTGTGGGCACCAGACGGACATTCGCTGTGGTTCCCCCAGAGCAGTGATCTGGTCCGCTTCCACGTCGGCGCGGACGGCACGGTGTCGGCACCGGTCACAACCGTCCTGGCGACCACCGTCAGCGACCTCAACGGGGCGAAGACGACCAGGCCCGACCTGCCGTCCGGGATGGCGCTGTCACAGGACGGCAGCAAGCTCTACGTCGCCCTGAACGGCGTCAACCAGCTGGGCGTGATCAGTACGACGACCAACGCGCTGCTGCGGGTCACACCGGTCGGCAACGCGCCCCGGCAGGTCGTCCTGGTCGGGGACCGGGCGTTCGTCTCGAACGAAGGTGGTCGACCGGCCAGACCCGGTGACGTCACCAACCTGTCCTACGGCACGCCGATCGTCTCCGACGGGACGACCGGCGCGGCCACCACCGGCACCGTCTCCGTCGTGGACCTGGTCGCGAGCAAGCAGGTCAAGCAGATCCCCGTCGGCTTGCAGCCGACGGCGGAGTACCTGACGCGCGATGGCACCCTGCTCGTCGCCAACTCCAACGACGACTCGTTCTCGATCATCGACCCGACCAGCTCCCAGGTCACCCAGACGGTCAACGTCAACCCGGTGCCCGGCAGCGCGGTGGGCAGCTACCCCAATGCCATCACCATGCCGGATGACCACACGATCCTGGTCAGCATCGGACGTGACAACGCCCTCGCCGTCTTCACCTACAACGGCCCGAAGGTTCCGGTGCAGTACGTCGGGCTGCTGCCGACCGACTTCTACCCGGTCGGCGCGACGTACGACCCGGCCATCGGCAAGATCGTCGTGACCAACGACAAGGGCAAGGGCTCGCGGGGACCCGCCAGCAGCATCGACGAGGGGCCCGGGACCGGACCGGCACCCGCCGTCGTCACAGGGCACAACTCCTACGACGACACCGCGTCGATCACTGAGTTCGCCATGCCCAGCAGAGCGCAGATCGCCCAGACCACACACCAGGTCTTCGTCAACAACAGCTGGCTGAGCTTGCCCGCGAGCCGGCCGGTCAAGGGCTCGAGCGCAGCGCCGAAGGCCATCCCCGTGCAGCTCGGCGATCCCTCGAAGATTCAGCACGTCTTTTTGATCGTGCGGGAGAACCGTACGTATGACCAGGTTCTCGGAGACATCGGCAAGGGCAACAGCGACCCGACCCTCGCGCAGTTCGGTGTCAAGGCCACGCCCAACGCGCACGCGCTGGCCAACACCTTCGGCCTGATGGACAACTTCTACGATGAGGGCACCCTGTCGGCGGACGGACACAACTGGCTGGTGCAGGCCGACGCGAACGACTACATCGAGAAGGAGTTCGGCGCCTTCTACCGGAGTTATCCGGCACAGGGCGGCGACGCCTTGGCCTACCAGCGGGACGGCTTCCTCTGGAACGCCGCCCAGGCTGCCGGGCAGACCGTCAAGGCCTACGGCGAGTACAACAACTTCTTCACCCAGCCGAGTCCGGTCCCGTCGTGGTCGGACTACTACCGCGACTCCCAGATTCTGGAGGGCAAGGCCAAGGGCCCGCTTCCGGTTCCGCTCTCGGCCATCAACACCTACTCCGACATCCCGTCGCTCAACGCGATCGACGACCACCAGTTTCCGCCGTTCGACCTCGGGATCCCGGACCAGTACCGCACCGACGTGTGGCAGAAGTCGTTTGCCGACACCGAGAAGTCCGGCCAGGCACCCAACCTCAGCCTGATCTGGATGCCCGTCGACCACACCTCGGGCGTCGGGACGGGTAACCCGGACCCGGTCGCCCAGGTGGCTGACAACGACCTCGCCATCGGCCGGATGATCGACACCATCTCGCACTCGTCGATCTGGAGCAGCTCTGCGGTCTTCGTCCTCGAGGACGACAGCCAGAACGGCGCCGACCACGTCGACGGGCACCGCGCCCCGCTGCTGGTGGCCAGCCCGTACGCCAAGCGCGGCATCGTCAACAGCACCACCTACACCCAGCTCAACGTCGTCAAGACGATCGAGCAGATCCTGGGCGTGGCTCCGATGAACCAGCTAGACCGGGCTGCGGTCCCGATGTCGGACGCCTTCACCGACACGCCCGACACGACGCCGTACAACGTTGTTCCCAACCAGATCCCGCTGACCCAGGGTCTGGCCCCGGCAGCCGCCGCACCCCCCAGCCCTGCAGGCACGACCGCGCCCGACTTCGTCCCGCAGTCCGCCGCGGCCCTCGGGATCCCGGCACCCCAGCGGGACACCTACAACCGCTGGGTCGTCTGGAGCCGCGGTGGGCACTTCAGCGGAAAGGGCGCGCTTCAGGACTGGGCCAACCCGGCCCAGCTGAACCGGCTCACCTGGTATAGCGCCCACGACTGGACGATCCCTTACCCCGGGGAGACGACGATCCTGACGCCCGACCAGGTGCCCGGCCACAACCTGCCGGCCGGCTTCCTGGGCGACTGAGGCCGCATCGCACCGCGCCCACCCGTCCCTCCGGGGGCGGGTGGGCGCGCTGACCTGGGCAGCCCGGTCTCCGGTGGGCTGTCGCCGCGCAGGAGCTGGACGCACCGCAGGCTGACCGGTGGCATTAGCTCGAGCGTGGGACCGTGCCCTGCGATGACGGGGTATGAGTTCGCCGGGTGCGCGGGGCGGCAGCTGCCCTGGGCCCGGTTCGACGACGCAGTCACCGGCACGGCCCAGGTGTTCCGGGCGCCCTACCGGGTCCTTGTCGCAGCTTCGGCCGACCGGGTCGCGGCTGTGCTCGACGAGGTGGACCAGGCCGCACGAGAGGGGGCCTGGGCTGTCGGCTACGTCGCCTACGAAGCGGCCGCCGGGCTCGGTGTCGGACCTGTCGCGGATGACCGCCGGCCCGACGCACAGCCTCTCGTGTGGTTCGGGCTGTGCGAAGAACCGACCGCCGAGTCCCTGGTGTGCGCGCCAGCCGGCGACATCCGCGGGTACAGCGCGGCGTCCTGGCAGCCAGACTGGACGGACGCCGGATACCTGGACGACGTCGCCCGTGTGCGCGAGCACATCCGGCAGGGCGACATCTACCAGTGCAACCTGACCGTGCGCCTGAATTCCCGGGTGCAGGGGGATCCGATGGAGCTCTACGCGGACCTCGTGCCCAACCAACGGACCCGGTACGGCGCCTACCTGGACCTGGGGACCCAGGTGATCCTCAGCGCGAGCCCCGAGCTGTTCTTCGACTGGCAAGGGGACCGGCTCACCACCAGACCGATGAAGGGAACCGCTGCCCGCGGCCGCACCCTGGCGGAAGATCGCCAACGTCTGCTCGCGCTGACCGGCAGCGAGAAGGAACGTGCCGAGAACGTCATCGTGGTGGATCTCCTTCGTAACGACGTCGGACGCGTGTCCACGGTCGGCAGCGTCGACGTGCCGGCGCTCTGCGTCCCCGAGCGGTACGAGACGGTCTGGCAGCTGACCTCGGACGTGACCGGGACTGTCCTGCCCGGCGCAGGGCTCACCGACGTGTTTCGCGCTCAGTTCCCGTCAGGTTCTGTGACAGGGGCTCCGAAGCGTCGTGCGATGGAGATCATCGCCAGCCTGGAGGCCACACCTCGCGGCGTGTACTGCGGCGCCGTGGGCTACCTGGCGCCGCCCGGGTCGGCGCTGCGCGCGCGGTTTCAGCGTCGCGATCCGGACACTCACGCTCGACCGGAGCACCGGGGAGGCCGTCTACGGCACCGGGAGCGGCATCACCTGGGCCTCGGAACCGGAGGCTGAGCTCGCCGAGGTACGCGCCAAGGCCGCCATCCTGGACGCGCCGTACCAGGAGTTCGACCTCCTGGAGACTCTGGCGTACCTGCCCACGACAGGAGCCCGTCACCTCCACCGGCACCTGCGGCGGCTTCGGGAGTCAGCGCAGTACTTCGGCTTCGGCTTCGATGAGGACCGGGCGGAGTCCGACGTCAGGGTTGCCACCGACCGCGCCGGGCCGTCCCGCGTCCGTCAGGTGCTGTCCAGGAGCGGCGAGCTGCGGGTTGAGATCAGCCCTTTGCCACGGGCTGAGCCCCGACCGGTGACGCTCACGGTCGACGACGAGCCCGTCGACTCCACGCAGCGCTGGCTCTACCACAAGACCAGCAACCGGGAGACGTACGCCCGGCGCGCCCGCAGGCACCCGGGGACCGACGACGTCGTGCTCGTCAACGAGCTCGGCGAGGTCACCGAGACAACGATCGCCAACCTCGCTGTCCAGCTCGACGGCGGTTGGTACACGCCGCCGGTCTCGGCGGGCTGCATTCCCGGGATCGAGCGGAACTACCTGGTCGAGCTGGGGCTGCTGCGCGAGCGCCGGCTGACCCCGGCGGACCTTCGTCGCGCGGACGACATCGCCGTCGTCAGCTCACTGCGCGGCTGGCGACCTGCAGCTGTCGCCCACTATGGACCGGTCCTGGCTGAAAGCAGGGGGGCACACCACCGTTGAGGGCGGTTTAGCGCCCGGTCTCCACTTTGGGGATTGACCGCGACCATCGCAGGCGGTCGAATCGAGTAACCAGTCACACAGCGGTCCCCCACCTGTGAGGAGCCCCTCATGGAGTTCGCTGGTGCGTCATCGCGCCGCCGAGATGCTCGGCACCGCGTTGCTCATCATCGCGACCCTGCTGCCGCTGACGATCTTCGCGCTGGCCGTGGATCGCTGTCCGCCGGCGGGCTGGCCGGCCTCATGATGGGACTCCCTGTGACAGCCCGGGACCCAGAGTGAGATCGTCGGCTCACGAACCTGACCGTGCATCCCCGCACCGCTCCAACCGGCCGCACCCGGCGGTCTTCGTACCCAGCGAGAGGACAAACTGATGGCAGGCAACAGAGGTGTGGCGTACATCGAGCCCGGCAAGGTCGAGGTACAGCAGATCGACTACCCGAAGCTCGAGCTGCTCGACGGGCCGGGCGTCAATCCGGCCAATATCGGGCGCAAGCTCAACCATGGCGTCATCCTGAAGATTGTGACCACCAACATCTGCGGCAGCGACCAGCACATGGTGCGCGGTCGCACCACGGCGCCGCCGAACCTCGTACTGGGTCACGAGATCCTCGGCGAAGTGGCCGAGGTCGGCTCCGACGTCGAGTTCATCAAGGTCGGTGACATCTGCTCGGTGCCGTTCAACATCGCCTGTGGCCGTTGCCGCAACTGCAAGGAGGGCAAGACCGGGATCTGCCTCAACGTCAACCCGGCCCGTCCCGGCGCCGCTTACGGCTACGTCGACATGGGCGGATGGGTCGGCGGTCAGGCCGAGTACGTCACCGTGCCCTACGCCGACTGGAACCTGCTGAAGTTCCCGGACCGCGACCAGGCCCTCGAAAAGGTCCTGGACCTGACGATGCTGTCGGACATCTTCCCGACCGGCTTCCACGGCGCGGTCACGGCCGGCGTCAAGCCCGGCTCGACCGTCTACATCGCCGGTGCCGGACCGGTCGGCCTGGCCGCCGCTGTCGGCGCCCAGCTGCTCGGCGCCGCCGTCGTCATCGTCGCCGACCTCAACGAGGAGCGGCTGAGCCAGGCCCGCAGCTTCGGGTGCGAGACCGTCGACGTGTCGAAGGGCACACCGCAGGAGCAGATAGAGCAGCTGCTCGGCGTACCCGAGGTTGATGCTGCCGTCGACGCGGTCGGCTTCGAGGCCCGCGGACACGGTCAGGGCGCCGACAAGGAAGCGCCGGCGACAGTGCTCAACTCGCTCATGGACGTCACTGCCGCCGGTGGCGCCATCGGCATCCCCGGCCTCTATGTCACCGGCGACCCCGGCGGCATCGACGAAGCCGCCCGGGTCGGCTCCCTCTCGCTGAGCCTGGGCACCGGCTGGGCCAAGTCGCTGTCGTTCACCACCGGCCAAACCCCGGTGATGAAGTACAACCACGGGCTCATGATGGCAATCCTGCATGACAAGGTGCAGATCGCCAAGGCCGTCAACGCCACCGTCATCACGCTGGACGAGGCTCCGCGGGGCTATGCCGACTTCGACCAGGGCGCGGCAAAGAAGTACGTCATCGACCCGCACGGCATGGTCGCCTAGCACCGCCGACGGGACGACCGGTCCACGCCGAGAAGTGGGGGCCCGTCGTCCCGTCCGCAGAGCCGGTGTCGGCACCGTCCGGCAGCCGGAGACCAGGGGCTGGCCAGGGTGGCGCCGTCACTGTGAGGTGTGCCAGGCTCGCGGGCCTCACGCACGCGGTGACCGGCAGGGCCCGCGAGCAACCTGTGACCTGGCGGTCCACCTGCCGGATCACGGGCCGTTCCTGCTCGACCACAAGGAGGACGGCTTGACCGGACCCACGCCCGAGATCGCCGACGCGCTCCGAAGCACCGACGAGGCGCTCGCGCGTCTCGACAAGGTGCTCAGTGGCCTGTCCGACGGCGACCTGCACCTGGCGCATCACGACGGCGGCTGGACGCCCGCGCAGCTCGTGTCCCACATCAACGTGTCGGTGCTGCTGTGGACCGCCACCCTGGCCCGCGTGCAGCACGACCCGGAGCTGACCTTCGTCTTCCGGGAGGAGATCGGGCACGACGCACTGGGTTACCCGCCACCGCGCATCGAGCTGGCTCGTCGCCAACTCGACTCCACCCGCCGCACGCTGCGCACCTGCGTGCCGGCTCTGGACCCCGCCGTGCTCGGCCGGGAGGTCACCATCCCGGATCTGGGGACCCTGACGATCGGGGCATGGACGCCGCCGGTGCTGGGCCACGCGGCCGGGCACGCCGACCAGGCACTCGACGTCCTGCGCGACCGCGGAGCGCTGCAGTGAGAGCGGCGGTGCTCACGGCTGTACGGGAGGTGCGCATCGAGGACCGCCCGGTGCCCGAGGCACAGCCCGGGTGGGTGGTCGTGCGGGTGGAGTCGGCGTCGCTGTGCGGCACCGACGCCCACCAGTACGACGGGCGCATCGACACGCCCTTCCCGCGCGTACCGGGCCATGACTTCGCCGGTCGTGTGGCCAGCGTCGGCGAGGGGGTCGATGACTCCTGGGTCGGCGTGCCGGTGGCGGTCAAGCCGTCGCTCCCGTGCGGCGACTGCCCGGAGTGCCGCTCGGACAAGCCGTTCGACTGCAAGCGCAAGAAGCTCATCGGACTGTGGTCGGACGGTTGCATGACCGAGCAGATCGCGGTGCCGGTCGTCAACCTCATCGCTCTGCCGGACGGCATCCAGGCCTGGCAGGCCGCGCTGCTCGAGCCGCTCGCGGTCGGCCTCAACACCGTGGACCGGCTGCGGCTGCTGCTCGGCGAGACGGTGGTGGTGCTGGGGCAGGGCCCGATCGGGCTGGCGCTGACCCGGCTGTGTGCGCTGTCCGGCGCGGGGCGGCTGATCGTCACCGACGCGCGCGAGGCTCCCTTCGCGGTCTCCAGGGCGTACGGCGCCACCGACTGCCTCGACGTCACGCAGGTCGATGCGCGCGCGGCGGTGCTCGAGCTGACCGGCGGGGCCGGGGCCGACACCGTCATCGAGACCTCCGGCTTCCCGGCGTCCTCGGCGATGGTGCTCGACCTCGTCCGCAAGGAGGGCAAGGTCGCTCACATCGGCTGGGCGAACGACCTGCCGCCGCTGCCGGTGATCCCCATCATGGCCAAGACGCTGACCGTCTTCGGCATCGGCGGCAACGGTGGCCGAGGGCAGTACGAGCGCAGCCTCGAACTCGTCCGGTCAGGTCGGATCGATCTGGACCCGATGGTCACGCACCGGTTCTCCCTCGACGACGTGGCCGAGGCCTTCGAGGTCGCCAGCAGCAAGTCGGGCGGCGCCATCAAGGTGATCCTCACGCCCTAGGCCCGCTGACGCCGTACCCCGTGGCTGGTCAGCCGGCGGCACGCTTGTACGGGTCCGGCGGGAAGCTGCCCGCGGCGATCAGCTGCGCGCCCCAGCCCACCGAGCGGCTGACCACGTCGGCGAGGTCGTCACCGACCGCGTCGAGCACGGCCGACATCGCGCGGTCGGTGTCCCGCTCGACCTGCTCGCGCAGCGCACGGCCCTGCTCCGACAACTGCTCGCCCTGGAGCAGACCCCGCCCGCGCAACCCCTCGACCGCGGCGGCCATGGCCTCGGGCGACCAGGCGCGGGTGGCGGTGTAGGTAAGGGTCTCGTAGCCCACCCACAGCTCGGTGAGCACGTCCGCCTCGAGCCCGGTCAGCCCGTGCGTGAGGCAGACCGCCAGGTGGCTGTCGCCGCGGCACTCCCGCAGGGCCGTCGCACCGTGCCATGCCGCAGTCAGCGGATCGTCCGGCCAGGGAAAGGAACGCAGCCCGGCGAACAGCGGCCGCGCCGTCAGGTCGGCCGCCTCGACACCGCGGCGCAGTGCAGCCGCGACCTCGACGACCCCTGCGGGCGCCGTCCCCAGTGCGCTTCGCAACGCGGCCAGCGCGCCCCGCTCGCGAGCCTCCCGCATCCGTGGCAGCGAGCAGGCCGCGCGCGCCGCGTCGTACAGCCCCACCACCGCCCCCGCCTCGAAGACACCGAACGCGGCAGCCACGACGGTGCCCTCCGGCTCGCCCAGCACGCACGACCGCGACCACACGTAGCCGGTCAGGAAATCCAGGCCGAGCGATGCGTACGCCTGGCTCGACGCCTCGCTCCAGTAGTGCACCGTCGCCAACGGCTCGAGCGCGTCCCGCAGCTCGCGAGCCGGTGAGGACCACGGCACCGCGTTGACGACAGCTGGTCGGGGCTGGAAGAAGGCCACGCGGGCCTCGGCGTAGTCCACGCGCTCATCCTGGCCTGATCCGCGGCCGAAGGAAACCGTGGGGCCGCGGCATGTGGCAGCACGCCTCAGACGAGGAACCGGTACGCCGTCGTGCCCGGCGCGAGGCGCTCGATGCGCAGCGGGCTCGCGGCAGTGCGCTCCAGCAGTTCGGCCAACCCCTCGGCACTGCTCAGCTCGATACCGGTCAGGGCGGCGCCGGTCTCACGGTTGTCGCGCTTGACGTACTCGAACAGCACGATGTCGTCGTCCGGTCCGAGCACGTCATCGAGGAAGCGCCGCAACGCGCCAGGCTCCTGCGGGAACTCAACCAGGAAGTAGTGCTTGAGGCCGCGATGCACCAGCGAGCGCTCGACGACCTCGGCATACCGGCTGACGTCGTTGTTGCCGCCGGAGAGCAGACACACGACGCTCTGCCCCGGCTCGACCGACACCATGCCGCCGGTCAGCGCGGCGCTCGCGAGAGCTCCCGCCGGCTCGGCGATCACGCCATCGACCTGGTAGAGCTCCAAGATCTCGGTGCAGACGTGCCCCTCGGGCACCGTCACCAGCTCCACCTGCGCGTCCCGGACCAGCGGGAAGGTGATGTCACCCGCCCTGCGTACGGCAGCGCCGTCGACGAAACCGTCCATCTCCGCCAGCTCAACAGGAGCCCCGGCGGCCAGGGCCGCGGCCATCCCAGCGGCCCCCGCCGGCTCGACACCCACCAGCCGGGTAGCGGGGCTGTGCAGCCGCAACCAGGTCGCACACCCGGCGAGCAGCCCGCCCCCGCCGACCGGGAGCAGGACCACATCCGGAGCACTGCCCAGCTGCTCCAGCAGCTCCACCGCCACGGTGGCCTGGCCGACCACCGTCGCGAGCGCGTCGAACGCCGGCACCAGCGTGGCCCCCGTGGTGGCGGCGTCACACAGCGCCGCCGCGGCCGCCTCGTCGTAGGTGTCCCCCACCACGACCAGCTCCACGAACTCGCGGCCGAGGGCTGCGATCCGGCCACGCTTCTGCCGCGGCGTGGTCCTCGGCACGAAGACCTTCCCGCGGACGCCCAGGACACGGCAGGCGTACGCCACCCCCTGGCCGTGGTTGCCGGCACTGGCGCAGACGACCCCCGCCGCCCGGGCGGGAGCGTCGAGTTGACTGATCGTGTTGTAGGCACCGCGAACCTTGTACGACCTGCCGACCTGCAGGTCCTCGCGCTTGATCCAGACATCCGCCCCGGTGAGCTCTGACAGGCGGTCGTTGCGCTGCAGGGGCGTCTGCTCGAGCACCTCGCGCAGCCGGCGGCCGGCTGCCGCGACGTCGGCGGTGAAACGTGCCGGGTCAAGGGCTGCCCGGGGAGGCTGGTCGGGGGGACGGGGCGTACGGGCGGTGGGGATCACGTGGACATCGTGCCGTTGCGCGCGGGCCCGCGCGCTTCGCCGGCAGGATCCAGGGCCATCGGACGCCCGTCACGAGACAGCCGCGGCCGGCCGACACCACTAGCGTTCGGTGTGTGGACACCGCCGACGTCCCCGCGTCCGCACTCGATGGCATCCGCGTCCTGGAGCTCGGCTCAATCATCGCCGGGCCGTTCTGCGGCCGGTTGCTCGCCGACCACGGCGCGGATGTCATCAAGATCGAGGCGCCCGGGTCACCGGACCCGCTCCGGCAGTGGGGGCAGTCCGAGCGCGACGGTCATCACTTCTTCTGGACCGTGCACGCGCGCAACAAGCGCTGCATCACCCTGGATCTGCGCCGCCACGAAGGGCGTGACCTGTTCCTGCGGCTCGTGGACAGCGCGGATGTCCTGGTCGAGAGCTTCCGGCCCGGCACCCTGGAGAAGTGGGGACTGGACCCTGCGCAGCTCTCGGCCCGCAACCCCGGGCTGGTGGTGGCGAGGGTTTCGGGCTATGGCCAGACCGGTCCGATGAGCCGACGCCCCGGCTACGCGTCGGTAGCGGAGGCGGTCAGTGGCATGCGCTACCTCAACGGCTACCCGGGCGGGCCACCGCCGCGGCCGGCCCTGTCGATCGGTGACTCGCTGGCCGGCATGTTCGCGGCCCAGGGCGTGCTCATGGCGCTGCTGGCCCGCGAGCGGGGCGGCAGCCGTACGGGGCAGGTGGTCGATGTCGCCCTCACCGAGTCCTGCCTCGCCCTGCTGGAGTCGAGCATCCCCGACTACGACAGCACCGGTGTGGTGCGCCAGCCCTCCGGCACCCGCCTGACCGGCATCGCGCCGTCCAACCTCTACCAGTCGGCGGACGACCGCTGGATGGTCATCGCCGCCAACCAGGACAGCGTGTTCGCCCGGCTCTGCGCGGCAATGGACCGGCCCGACCTCGTCACCGACGACCGTTTCCGGTCGCACCTGGCGAGGGGACGCCACCAGGACGAGATCGACACCATCGTCGCCGACTGGGCCCGGCAGTATGACGCCGAGACGATCACCCGTGTCCTTGAGGAGGCCGGTGTCGTCGTGGGCCCGGTCAACACGATCGCCGACGTGGTGCAGGACCCGCAGTTCCAGGCCAGGGACATGCTGGTACCGCACTTCGACGAGGCAATCGGCGCCGATGTCCTCGGCCCCGGCGTGGTCCCGCGGCTGACGGGGACGCCCGGCGCCGTCCGCTGGGCCGGCCCACCGCGGCCGGGGACACACAACAGCGAGGTGTACGGCGGCCTGCTGGGCTTGTCCGATCAGGTCCTGCACGAGCTCGAAGCAGCAGGCGTCATCTGACGCAGACGAAGGAGGAACGATGCACCTGCCCACGAGCGTCGACATCCGGGAGGTCGTCCTCCGGGACGGACTCCAGCTGGAGGACCCGGTGCCCACCGTGACCAAGCTCGCCATCCTGGAGGCCGTCGTCGCGACCGGGGTGACCAGGGTGGAGGTGACCTCCTTCGTCTCGCGGCGGGCGGTACCCGCGTTGGCGGACGCCGAGCAGCTGGTCGCCGAGCTGGGCCGCTGGCCGGACATCCACTTCTCGGCGCTCGTTGCCGGTACCGGCGGGGCCCGGCGCGCCGTAGCTGCGGGCATGGCGCACCTGGAGTACGTCATCTCCGCTTCCGACGGGCACAGCCGAGCCAACGCCGGCCGGGACACCGCCGAGGCCGTTGCGGCCGTGCCGGAGATCGCCGGTCTGGCGCACGCTGCCGGCGGCCGGTGCGAGGCGATCATCGCCGTTGCCTGGGACTGCCCGTTCGACGGACCGACCCCCGTCCAGCGGGTCGTCGACATCGCCCGCCAGTGCCTCGACCTGGGCGCCGACCAGCTGTGCATCGGCGACACGATCGGCACCGCCGTACCGGGCCGGACGGCGGAGCTGCTGGACCGGGTGCGCTCGGCCTGCCCCGACGCCCGAGTCGGCGCGCACTTCCACAACAGCCGAGGCGCGGGACTCGCGAGCGTGCTCGCCGCCGTCGACGCCGGCGTCACGCAGCTGGACGCCTCGGTAGGAGGGCTCGGCGGCTGCCCGTTCGCCCCCGGGGCGAGCGGCAACATCGCAACCGAGGAGGTCGTCTACCTGCTGGAGGACTCAGGGGTGGCGACGGGCCTGGACCTCGAGGCCGTGCTCCGGGCTGCCGCGGTCGTGGAGAAGGCCGTCGGGCACCCATTGACGAGCAACCTCTACCGCGCAGGTGGACGTTCACGACCCCGTTCGCACCCCGCCGGCGACGCAGTCGCCGCAGCGCCGTAGGGCCGACCTCGCGACGGATCCGCCCCGACGACCGGCCGAAGATCAACCACAGACACGATCCGCGCCCAACCGACGTTCTGGCTCGCAGGTCGGTACGGTCCGCACCATGGTGTGGCTGGCCGAGCAACGGCGTGACGTCGTGCGCGCCGCGACCGTAGGTGAGCGAGGTGCCAGCTGGGTGAGTGCGCTGCCGTGTCGACAAGGCCCCGGAAACCGCCGCTGCCCGGGACATATCTGCGTCCGACGCATGGATGTCGAGGCGGCGATCAGCTACGAGTGCACTGGCTGCGGTGACGGGGGACTCATCAGCGGCTGGCAGGACACGACCGGCACCGGGTTCCGGTAAGGACTCCCATCAACTTCATCGTCTCCGAAGCTGTGGCCGCGAGCCTGCGGGCGATCTCGCCCTTGGACGCCGACTGCGAACGCCTCGCCGACGGGCGCGCACGCAGTTCGGGCAGCTCGTCCTGACTGCGACGGATGAGCAGCTTGACGAGTTGCTGGGGCACCTGGCGGCGAAGGCACGTCGTGAGACCAAGCGGCCGCGGCGGCGGCGGCTCGACATCGCGTACGAGCAGTTGCGCGAAGCCGCGGGCAGGTCGGCCGAGCCCAAGACGGCCAGCCCGTCGGACCGGCGAGCTGGCGGCCCGGTCGCGGCAACCACTCCCACGCCGGCAACCGCCGGTTTGCCGGACCTGGACGTGTTACGGGTGCAGCGGTGGTGCGCCGCGCGCGTCCCCGCACGGGCTCGCCATCAGGTCCGGGTCGAGTGCGAGGTCGCGTCAGGACACGTGACGATCGTCGAACGTCGGGCGCCCTGGCGGGACGAGGCCGGACGGGATTGGACCGGCAACCCCATCGCCCGGTTGCGGTACGCCAAGACCGCCAAGACCTGGACGCTGTTCTGGCGCGACCGCGATCTCCGGTTCCACGTCTACAAGCAACTGCCGCCGTCCGCTCATGTCGACGATCTGCTCAGCGAGGTCGACAGCGACCCAACCTGCCTGTTCTGGGCCTGATGATCGCAAGGACGCCCTTGCTGGCCGGACGAGCTGCGATGCAGCACGGGGCTTCAACGGCGACAGCAGCACGCGCCGACGCCGTTATCCGGGTTCCATATCTGCACCTCGGTCGGCTGCCGACAGCGCTGGTTCCAGCCATCGATGAACACACGAAGCGCCTGCGCGTTCACTGCAAGGCAGCAATCGCACTCTTGGCTGCCCTGAGGGCCTCACTCAGCAACAACTGGTGATTGCTGGGTGAGGGCCACTGCGCGCAAGACTCATGCAATACCAATGCAACGCCGCAGCTGAGGCGCGGGCTCGGCGGGTTAATCGATCCTCCGCCCCGAGGGCCGGGCTGGTCGGGTCACCGGCAGGATCGTGGCGGAGGTCCTGCCCTGCGCGGTCCGGAGCCTCTGGTTGCTCCCCCGAAGCGGTCGCCTACTTCCGAGGCCAGAGTTTTCTCAAAGGTCGGCTTGGCACTGTCGGGCGACCGGGGCGGGGGCCTCAGTGTCTGCCGTCCTGAGAGGTTCCACCATGTTCCAGCGCGATCTGATCGACGTCATCCATCGTCGGGCTGCGATGTCGAAGCTCGCCTTAGGCTCCACCGTCCTCATCGCAGCAGCGGTCCTGACGCCAGCGGTCGCGCAGGCGTACGGCGCCACCGGCACCGTCACGACCTGCGCGAACTCCGGCTGCACGACCCCCTTCGCGGTGCCCCTGCCAGTGCCGGCGACCCTCCAGCCGACGAGCAGTGATGCCACGACGGACTCCTACACCGTGACGGAGAAGCCGGCGAACATCGCCGCCATCCCCGGTAAGACGACGCCGATGTGGACCTACAACGGCACCTGGCCGGGTCCGGTCATCAAGGCCAAGAGCGGCAAGACGGTCAAGCTCACGGTCATCAACAACCTGACCGTCCCGACGACGCTGCACAACCACGGGGCGCACGTCGACCCGTCCTCCGATGGCGTCCCGACAGACACCGTCGCGCCCGGCGCGTCGCGGGTCTACACCTACCCGAACGGCATCTCCGCTCGAACCGACTGGTTCCACGACCACACCAAGGACGTGACCGGCCGCAACGTCTACATGGGCTTGGCCGGCTTGTACGAGATCGGGGACAGCCAGGAGGCCGCGATGAACCTGCCGTCCGACAACTACGACGTCCCACTGATCCTCCAGGACCGCAAGTTCAACGCGGACGGGACGCTCAACTACACGACGGGCACGAACGACTGGCGTGACGGCACGCTGGGCGACACCATGTTCGTCAACGGTGCAGCGACGCCGTTCTTCAAGGTCGAGGCACGCAAGTACCGGTTCCGACTGCTCAACGGTTCGAACGGCCGCTACTACAACCTCTCACTGTCGAACTCCCAGGCGATGGTGCAGGTCGCCAATGAGGCCGGCTTCCTCTCGGTCCCGTACTCACTGAGCACGCTCGCGCTCGCACCGGCTGAGCGGGCCGACGTCATCGTCGACTTCTCCACGGTTCCCGTCGGCACCTCTGTGACGCTGAACAACGGCAGCGGCTGGAACAGCACCGGCGGGCAGCAGATGCGCTTCGACGTCAGCGCGCGAACCAGCGCCGACATCAGCAGCGTCCCCGTGTCGGGCAGGAGCTTCACGCCGCTACCGGCGTCAGCGGTCACCGCGCGGCGCACCTTCGCCATCCAGCAGTCCAACGGGATGTGGATGTTCAACGGGAAGGGCTACGACCCCAACCGCATCGACGCCGACGTCAAGCTCGGCGCCACCGAGGAGTGGACCTTTGTTAACCGCTCCGGCCAGGACCACCCGATCCACATGCACGACATCAACTTCCAGGTTGTCAGCGGAGGTGCGACCTCAGGGCCGGACAGTGAGTGGAAGGAGACAATCAACGTCCCGAGCTGGAAGAGCCTGACCGTGCGCGTCCAGTTCCCCGACTTCACGGGGAAGTACGTCTTCCACTGCCACATCCTGGAGCACGAGGACAACATGCTGATGGGCCAGTTCCAGGTGAGCTGACGGGTCCATGGCTGGCGTCTTTCTGCGTCGGCCTTGCTCAGTACATATCGGTAGGAATGAGCTGGGTCGTCCAGCCGTTAATGGCTCAACGACGAGTGCAGAGACAAACTGGCTCTTCGTCATTGAGCGTGGCCGATGAGAGCGACACGCATCTCCGCCTGCGCCTGAAGTTCGGGCCTGGGACCTCAAGATCGCGGTGTCTAGGACGCGACGAGGAGGTCCCAGGTGAACGGTGACGGTAGTGCCAGCACGGCCATGTTCGGGTTGCCGGGGATGCTGTTGTTGGTGGTGTCGGAGTTTGACGGTGAGCTCGAGCAGGCGAATCCAGACGACCGCCGGGGCGGCTTGGTGCGCGGGCTGCGGAGTGGCTGCCAAGCCGCATGGCCGCCGGCCGGTCCGGGTTCGCGACCCGCCGTGCGCGGGCCGGCCGGTGACGTTGCTGTAGCTCAAGCGGCTGTGGCTGCGCCGAGCCGGCGTGCCCGGTGTGGACGTGGAACGAGACGTGCGCGCAGGTGTGCCCGCGGGCGTCGCTGACCGACCGGGCCCGCCGGGAGGCCTGCCGGCTGGTGGGCGCGGACGGCCTCGACATCGCCGCGGTCTGCGGCTCTGGGCGTGGGCCGGGGCACCGTGATGCGCGCGGTCCGCGAGCACGCCGCACCGCTGGTCGACGGCTCCACGGCGCCTCGCCGGAGTGGTCGCCGTCGGCGTCGATGAGACCGCGTTCCTGGCCGCCCGGCGCGGCCAGCACACCCAGTTCGTGACCGGGATCGTGGCGATGGCCGGCCCCGGCCGGCCGCGGGCGAAGCTGCTCGACGTCGTGCCCGGTCGCACCAGAAGCGCTGTAGAGCAGTGGTTCTCCGGTTTTTGCGACCCCGCCTGGCGGGACGCGATCGGCACGGCGTCGCTCGACCCGTTCCGCGGCTACCTGACCGCCCTGGCGGTGAGCCTGCCGCAGGCGGTGCGGATGCTGGACGCCTTCCACGTCGTCAAGCTCGCGCAGACCGCGCTGGATGAGGTCCGCCGGCGCCGACGACCCGCTGTACGGGGCCCGCCGGGACCTGCGCCGCGGCCTGCACACCCACACCGTCCGGTCCTGGGCACGCATTGAGCTCGCCTTCACCAACGGGGACCCCAGCGGGCAGCTCCTGTGGGCGTTCCAGGTCTCCCACGAGCTGCAGCGGCTGTACGCGCACGCCCGCGACCAGCGCGCCGCCGCACATCGGCTGCACCGCATCCTGGTGCGCTGCGCCGACAGCCCAGCATCGGAGCTGCACCGCCTCGCCCGCACCCTCGACACCTGGCGCAGCGAGCTACTGGCCTACTGGACAGCAACCGGTCGGTGCGGGGTGAGCAACGACCCGACCGAGGCCACCAACTGCCTGATCAAGAAAGTCACGCGCAGCGGCCACGGCTTCCGGAACTTCCAGAACTACCGACTCCTGCTCAACGTCGGCCTCGACTGGCGTAACCTGCCCCTGGCAGGTTGTGCCCGCCACCCCGATCTGAAGACGCCAACCACGCTTGGTGGCGAAGAGTCGGAAAACGCCGGGCTCGGGCGACGGCGCCACCACCGCTCAGCCGAGGACCTGTAGGAGGTAGGCCGCGGCGCCCATCAGCAGGGCGCCGGTGAGGCCGGTCTGCCAGCCGAGCGCCGGCCAGCGGGCCCGGTCGTTGCGGCGAAGCGGGAGAGCGGCCGCGGCCAGCGTCAGGGTGCCGGCGGCCCAGGTCGGGAGCTCGCCGGTGAGCCGGAGCAGCCAGGCGGAGGCGAGGAACCCCAGCGCGGCCGCCGATGCGGTGAACGCGGCGGTGCTGGTCATCTCACCGACCGACCTGGGGGCCGGCGGGGCGCCGACCTGCCGCTGGTGGGCGTCGCCGGATCGCACCTGGGCGTCCAGGGCCCGCCAGGCTGCCTCGACTTGGTCGCCGGTGAGCACGTCAGTGGACAGGCTGGTGCGCCAGCGGTGCGCGCTGGGTCCGGGGACGACGGTGACGCCGTCGACGTGGACACGGCCGGTGGCCGCAGCGAGCTGCGCGGTACCCGGGCCCCACAGCATCACGACGGGGTGGACGTGGTCGATGCCGGCGGCCTTGAAGCCGGTCCACAGCCGTAGGCGCCTGGCGTTGGTGTTGGCCTGGTGGGCGGCTCGCAGGACCCGGTCGTCCGGTGGGTCCAGGGTCCAGGGCGTGGCCGACCACTTCGTCTCGACCAACCAGGCCCCGCCTTGGCCGACGGCGATGTGGTCGATGTCGCCGTGCTGCAGGGGCAGGTGGTTGACGACCCGCCAGCCGTTGCCGAGGCCGCGGAGCTCGCTGGCCGTCCACTGCTCGGCGAGGTCACCCATCATCGCGGGGCCGGTGCCGGTGACCTGCAGGACCCAGAAGCACAGGGCGCCGGCGGCGGCGGCTAGGCCGGCGCCGACCAGGAAGCCGCGGGCGAAGCCGCCGGGCACCAGCAGCGCGCACACCAGCAGCGGGGCGAGCATGACTGCTGCCGCCGCGGTCAGCCGCCGCCAGTTGCGGCGCAGGTAGTCGCGCTGCGCACGGCGGGCCTTGGCGCGAGCCCAGGCGCCGGCTCGTTGGTCTCCGGCCAGCTCGCGGTGCCGCCGCCAGCTGGTCAGTGCCTCGCGTCCCTCGACCGGGTTCATGGGCCAGGGCACCCACCGTTGGTCGGCGGGTCGGGCGAGGCGCTGTAGTCGTACAGCGGTCGGACCGTCCAGGGACAGGGGCTTCGCCTTTCCTTGCCCGAGAGGTAACGCTCAGAGTCTTTTGCGGTGTGGCCGGGACCCCATGCTGGGTGTCCCGGCCACACCGTTATGGCGTTGCACCCCTGGTGAATGTGGCGGGACTGGACTAGATTGGGTTTTACCAACCCGAGGGGTTCTGACCAGACCCCGCATTCTTGGAGGCTTTATGTCAGTGGATATGCAGGTGTCAGGGGAGTCGCGTGTGGACGCGGAGTCGTTGGTGGGGCGGCCGTGCTTAGGGCTCGTGGCTGTCTCGGTTGTGAGATCGGCGCGGCCTCCGGAGTCCACTCGGATAGCTCGCAGCCACGGTGCTCGCCGTTGACGCGAGACGCCACAACAATCCTGACAGTTGTCGTCACGTTGAGCTGTCAAGCCAACGTCTGCTGGTCGTCCACGCGCCTCTGCTGCTGCGCTGGCGTCGTGGCCGCTACGCCGTGGGCCACCATAGGCCACGACTGGGTCGGGATGGCGTTCACCCATGAGCACCGGCGAGGGGTTGTCGTCTGAGCGGCAGCGTGCGTGACGTGACGACCGAGGGGCGGATGTACGCATGGCGGATTCAGATGCTGGCCGTTGCTAGGTTGCCCGGGTGCGCATGTTGGTCGAGGTGCCGGTGCTGGTCGTGGGTGGGGGTCCCGTGGGCCTGTTGATGGCGGTGGGTCTGCGCCACTTCGGTATTGATTGTCTAGTCGTCGAGAAGCACGCCACGACGTTGGACTTTCCCAAGGGCCGCCGGGTGACCACCCGCACGGTGGAGATCCTCCGGCAGTGGAGCCTGGAAGAGGCTGTCGCGGAGGTGTCGCTGCCCCCGGCGGACAGCCTGTTCAGCTTCGAGGGCGACACCTTGCTCGGCGATGACTACGAGCGCACGAGCTTTCCGTTCGATGAAGTCAAGCCCACGAGCCCTACCCGCGAGCTGATCTGCTCGCAGGAAAACTTGGAGGCGGTGCTCCGGGAACGGGCTGTGGCCGACGCCGACGTACGTTTCTCGGCCGAGCTCGTCGGCTTTACCCAGGACGACAACGGCGTAACGGCCGGCCTCGTCATGGCCGGGGAACGCGTGTCGGTCCGCGCCTCATACGTGGTCGCCGCGGACGGGGCGCAGGGTCGCACCCGCGATGCGCTGGGCATCGGCAGGAGTGGTCCGGGCGTCCTGGGGCACCGGCTCAGCATTCTCGTCAGTGCCGACCTCGGAGTGAGGATGGCTGAGCGTCAGAGCGCCCTCTACTGGCTCAGAAGCAGCACGCCGCAGACCAGTCGGCCGCCAGCGGGATCCCTGTTCGTCGCAGTCGACAACAAGGAACGCTGGCTCATGTCCGTGCCTCACGACCCGGAGACCGAGCCGAGGGAATCGGTGACGGAGCGACGTTGCCTGGAGTTGGTTCGCAGTGGCCTCGGTGACGACAGCGTGGAGGTGAGGTACCTCGGCCACCGGTTCTGGGACCCCACGGCAGTGGTTTCCGACCGCTACCGGGCGGGCCGGGTGATTCTGGCCGGGGACGCCGCACATCTGACTACCCCCGAGGGCGGCCTCGGCATGAATTGTGGCGTCGCCGACGCGCACAACTTGGCCTGGAAGCTGTCGGGTGTGATTGCCGGATGGGCGCCCCCAGCGCTGCTGGACACCTACGAACCGGAACGGCGCCCTCATGCGGTCGCCTGTGCTGAAGCAAGCCTTGGCCCGGCGCGCCCCCCGAACCCCATTGACGGCTTGGTGCTGGGACACGCCTTCGAGTCCGCTGCGATCATCGACGACGGCACCCCGGCGCCAACGCATCGGGATCCGGTCGGTGAGTACACACCGATGGCAAGGCCAGGGCATCGTGCCCCGCACATCTGGATCGGCTCGAAAACGTCAACCTTGGACCTTTTCGGCAGTGCCTTCGTGGCTCTCACCGACCCGGCTGGCGAACCAGAACTTAATCAGGCCGTTGCCGTAGCCAGATCCACGGGCGTTCCCCTCGCTGCCCTGGCCGTCGATGCCGCTGACTGGCACGACGTATACGGGGTCGGGCCAGGCGGCGTCGTTCTAGTTCGTCCTGACGGATATGTGGCGTGGCGAAGCAGCACCCCACCTGAGCCACCACACCTGCTCGCGGCAGCCCTGCGAACTGCCACCGGTCACGCCGCCGGTGACGCCGCCAGCCGCCGCGCGGTCGGCTGACGTGCTAGCGCTGCTCGCCCGGACCCCAAGGTCCCCGACACTGACCTCAGTTCGCCTGAGGCGTTGCTCGCACTGGCCTCCCGACGGTTGGTCCGGGACAGCATTGGCCGGAACGCACGACCCTCGTCACAGAGTGAGTCGGAATAGCGGAACGGCCACAGCACAAGTCGTGGCCCAGGCTGCGCCGTTGGCCCCACCGTGCAGGGATGGGCTTGCGGACGGTCGAAGCGATGTCCAGCGATAGCGAGCATCTCGCGGGCATGGTGGACCCAGGCGGCGTGCGCGATGGGCCAGCTCAGCAGCCCGTCACCGGCGACGCTCACCGCGAGGCCGTCCGCGACCCGCCCGGTGACGTAGCGCCGCAGCCGACCGGTGACGCGCCCGCCGGCCGGGAGCTCGGCGGTCTGGTCGATGAACGCCTTGCGCGGGCAGGCCCGCCCCCGGCAGGTCCACTGCGTCTTGTGCCAACGCACCAACAGCGCCTGCTCGCCGTAGGGCAGGTCCCGCGGTCGCGTCGTCCGGCGCTGCCGAACGCTGGTCGAGAGCACCCCACACGCCGGGCAGGCGCCCTCCGACGGATCATCGGTCAGCACATGCACCACCCGGGCGCCGCCGCCCTGGGCGCTGCGCACCACCTTGCCCTCAGGCCCACGCTGGGCGTGCCGTTCAACGACGCGGACCTTGATTCCGCCCAACCCGAACAGGATCGACATACGCCTACTCGTGGCCCTTCTACTGTCGGCTCGAATCCGCCGCCAGCGTTGAGGGGCCACGGGCCTCAACCCGGGACGATCAACACCACTGCAAGATCGTGTCGTTCCCCCTCAACTTCGTAGAGCCCGACATTTCTCCACTCCGGTCAGGATGCTTGCGAAACATCGAAGAGCATCACTTACCGCCACCGGGGCGCGGGCGGCCAGCCAGGTGCTGACGAGCCGATCGAGCTGCTCGGCGTCCACCCGCTGCAGCACCCATCTGATCGTGGACTCACTCGGCACCCGCCGGCCCAGGTCCAGACGCCGCCGCACCGTCGGGGTTAGGTCCGCGGTCCACTCGGCGATCGCGACGTAGGACCGGGCGCCGGCCAGCACCGCGCACACCGCGACAGCCAGCAGCGCGACGAGGCGATGCCGGACCCAGCGCCGCGACCGCGGATCGGCCAGCGCCCCCAACACGACCAGCAGATCCGGCGGTACCGATGCCAGCTCCTGCGCCCCGACCGGGCTCGGGCTCTGGTCAACGGCGACCGGGACATGGAAGATATGCGCACGGACACGGCACCTGCTTCGGTCGGTAAAGAACGCCTAGGAACGCTCATGATCACCAGCGGTGCCGTGTTCGTACGGCTCGCACACCCTCACCGGCGTGTCACGCTTCGGCACGCCCAAGCCAGCGACTTTGCCGACCCCCTGGGCCCCGGTGGTGCCCTGCCAACGACCGGATGTGGGACCGGGCTGCGGCCCGGGGCAGAGCGGGCACCTCAAGGCGGCGGGTCGTTGGTGATCTGGCGCAGGACGTCGCGGAAGGAGCGGTAGCGCTCCGCCCCGACCTGTTGCTGCCAGTGCTGCTCGAGGGTGGCGATCGTCTGGTTCATGTCTTTGACTATCTGGTCGCCTAAGACGGTGCGTGCGACGAGACGCTTGCGCCGGTCCTGCTCGTCGGTCCGCACCTGGAGGTGGCCGCTGCCTTGCAGCTGCGTCACGAACTGGCCGACGCCTTGCTTGGTCATAAAGAGCACGTCCGCGAGCTGCGTGATGGTCGTGCCGGCGGCCGGGACGTGGCTGAGCAGCCGGAAGTGCGAGGGCCGGAGCTGGGCCCCGTGCTGGGCCAGCAGGGTCTGACGCGTCACCTCGAGCAGCCGACCTGTCAAGGCGATCACGTGTGCCTCGACGCCGTCGGGCAGAGCCGGCAGCTGCACACCCTTGACGGCAGTCACAAAGTTACTTTACCTTCTGTGGCACAGGTGGGGGTGGTGACACCGATGGGTGCTCGCACGATGCTCGGTCCGGCCGATGTTACCGACGACGAGCTTGGGGAGATGGTCGCTGACGCGGTCGGTGTGCCGCGTGTCGAGGTGCTGACCTGTCAGGTGCAGGTCGTCGAGTACGACCTGGAGGCGCTGTCGACCGCGGGTCGCTACTGGGTGCGCGGACGCGCCCGGCATCCGGGCGGCGAGGTGCCGTACGCCTTCTTCGTGAAGGTGGTCCAGTCCTGGACGCGGTCGCCCCTGTTCCAGTTGGTGCCTGCGCACATGCGGGAGCGGGCGGCAGCCGCGGCCCCGTGGCGGGGGGAACTGTTGGTGTACCGGTCGGACCTGGCGGCACGGCTGCCGGCCGGTCTGTGCCTGCCGCGGGTGCACCGGGTCCAGGACATCGACGATGAGTCAGCGTACTTCTGGCTGGAGGCTGTGGACGCGGACCCGGCGCCGTGGGACTGCTGCACCTTCGAGCGAGCTGCCTACCTGCTGGGCCGTCTTGCCGCCCGGCCGGCCGTCCAGCCGGTCGCCTGGCTGGGTACCCGGGATGTCGTCCGCGGCTATGCGCACGGCCGGGTCGAGGGACAAGTCCTGCCGGCCCTGCGCGAGGACGCCTTGTGGTTGCACCCTGTGGTCGCCGAGGCCTTCAGCGCGGCCCTGCGCGGCCGCCTGCTGGCGGCCGCCGACGCCCTGCCGGCGTACCTGGCAGAGCTGGACGCAGCCCCGCTCGGCGCTGCCCACGGCGACGCGTGCCCCCGCAACCTGCTCGTGACGCGTGCCTGCCCCGGCCAGTTCGTCCTCATCGACTTCGCCTTCTGGTCCCGAGCCCCGCTGGGCTTCGACCTCAGCCAGCTCCTTCTGGGCGAGGTGCTGCTCGGTGAACGGCCGGCAGCACAGCTCGCGGAGCTCGACGGGCTCTGCCTGCCCGCGTACGTCCGGGGGCTCGCCGCTGAGGGCTGCGACGTCCCGCTCAACGTGGTGCGCCGGGCCCACGCGCTGCTCATGCTGCTGTTCGCCGGCCTCACGGCGGTACCACTCGAGCTGCTCTTCGGGATGCCGGTTCCGGGCGCTGCCGACGGCGCCCGCCAGCGAGCCGCCGCGGCAAACTACATCCTCGATCTCGTCGAGGCCACAACCGGCACCTGACGACGACATTGTTGATCGGGGGCCGGGGGCGGCTGCACGGCCAGCGACGAGCCGCCTGGGAAGGACAGCCCCGGGTAGAACGGGCGCCCACCGGACCGTTCGGCTGCGGCGCGGTGGCGCGAGGGATCGGTTGCGGCGCTGATGGACCTGTCGGTGACCGGCACTACCCTCGGGAGAATGTTGGGCCCTGAGAGCCCTGGCGGTGGAGGCGTAGCCCTTCGCGTCGAGGTCGTCGATCCGGTGGGCAGCGTCGCTCGACGAGCCCTCCGGGCCCACATGGACGACATCGCCAGCCGCTGGTACGGACGACCAGCTACGACCGAGGAGATCGATCGGGGCCTGGTAGAGCATCCCAGCGACGACCTGCGCGCTCCTGACGGTCTTTTTCTGGTCGCGCAGCAAGGGCCAACAGTTCTCGGATGCGCCGGGCTGCGCTTCCTCGGGGAGGGTGTTGGCGAGGTCACGCGCGTCTACGTCGCTCCGCCCGCCCGCGGCAAAGGCCTGGGCCGGCGGCTGATGCTTCGGCTGGAGCAGCTGGCCCGCGAACGCCGCGTCCAGACGCTGCGCCTCGACACCCGATCAGACTTGGTCGAGGCTCGCGCGATGTACGCCTCCCTCGGCTACGTGGAGGTGCCAGCGTTCAACAAGGGCCCGTTCGCACAGCACTGGTTCTCAAAGACCCTGCCTGAAGGGCTTCGAGGGAGATAGGTGCCGCCAGGTACCCGCGGTCTCGGTCAAGGAGAGGGTTCCTACAGCCTGCCCGCTGCAGCCAGGCCAGTGGGACGGCCAGCGGCGCCGTCGCGTGACACGGATCGCCGGCAGGATCAGCCAACGGAGCACGGGTCGGCTTCACAAGCATCCACCGAAGCGGCCGGTGCTCTGTAAAGCCGGGACATGTTCAGGCTGGAGTCGGCGACGACGCCGGACCCTCCGGCGGCGCGTGCAGCACTGAACGCGCCCAGTTAGCCCGAGTTAACCCGAGTTAGCCCGGGGCTAGTGATGGTCGAGCCCGTATCGAACCGGCAGGTACCGGCACCCGCCTGGTCGTACATCTCGACCTGACGTGGGGTATCGAGGTCTTGGTCAACGGCTAGTCGTGGCCTTGCTGGGCCGACGGAGGGAGGCAGGCGCGGGGCGAGCGATGGCGAGGTCATCGGCCGGGGTGCTGGTGCCGCTGGTGGGTAGCAGCTGGGGTTCGGTCCAGCCGTGCTGACGGCACATTGCTCGGCGCGGCCTTCCCACCCGTCTGGACGCGAGCCGAGCTCTGCGGGCGCTGGTAAGTAGCGGGCGGCATTGGGTTGCAACTAAGCCGGAGGGCGTGTCGCAGCGGAGCTGGGATCGGATCCAGGACCGTCGCGCCAGGCCGTGGCGCAGACTGGACCGCCCGCCATCGACTACCCGGTCACGACGAGCGGCGGCCGCCAAAGGGAGGGTGCACGGTGTGTCGATTGTTCGGGATGCACGCCGGTGGTGACGCCGTACCCGCGACCTTCTGGCTGGTCGACGCCTCCGACAGCCTCTCGGCGCAGAGCCACAGAAACCCCGATGGCGCCGGGATCGGGGCCTTCGACGCCGGCGTCCCGATCGTGGACAAGCAGCCCCTGGCCGCCTGGCAGGACCCGGAGTTCGCCGCGGCCGCGCACACGCTGATGGGCACGACGTTCGTCGCGCACGTACGCCACGCCAGCAGCGGCGCCCTGACCACTGCCAACACGCACCCGTTCCTGCAGGACGGCCGGCTGTTTGCGCACAACGGTGTGGTGCAGGGACTGGCGCTGCTCGACGCCCGGTTGGCTGAGCTCGGGGTCAACGATCTGGTGCAGGGCCAGACCGACAGCGAGCGGGTGTTCGCGCTGATCACCGCCGAGACACGTCGCTGTGGCGGTGACGTGGCGGACGGCCTGCTCGCGGCGATCAGCTGGATCGGCAGGCACCTCCCCGTGTACTCCATCAACCTGGTGCTGGCTACCGCCACCGACCTGTGGGCGCTGCGCTACCCCGCGACCAACGAGCTGTACGTGCTCGCTCGGCCCGCCGGACGTACCGGCACCGGCGGGCGCCTGGACCTACGTGGAAGCCGGCTGCGGGCCTCCGCGGGTGATTTGGCGACACGGCCAGCAGTCGTCGTCGCCAGCGAGAAGATGAACAACGACCGCGACTGGCGGCCGCTTGACCCAGGCGAACTGTTGCACATCGCCAGCAACCTGACCGTCACCAGCAGCACCGTGCTCCCGGACGGACCGGACCACGTCCTGACACTCCAGGACCTCGA
>ENA-OFCI01000217-OFCI01000217.1-metagenomes-genome-assembly--contig:-NODE-217-length-38999-cov-19.211406_pt1 | contig 38999 bp, 31 predicted proteins | sample MGYA00153391_OFCI01 | MGnify analysis MGYA00153391
AAGAGCTTAGCCAAGAAACAACTAGTATGTTAAGTCGAATATATCGCCAGAGTAAGCATTTTGAAGTTCGACGACGTTCTCATTGTATATTACTCAGCTTCGAGGGTTTTACGACTACAGGATTGATGGTAATCTTTAAGATAAGTAGGATAACTATATATAATTGGTTTAAAGCATGGGAAGAGAATCATTTGGCTGGGTTATATAGTCACCCAGGTCGAGGACGAAAATCCTCATTTACGCCTGAGCAAAAAACTCAGATTAAGGAGTGGGTAAAAGAGAGTCCTAAAAACTTAAATGGAGTAATCAGTAAAATTAAAGAGACCTGGAATATAACAACGAGTAAGGATACGATTAAGCGTATATTAAAATCATTATTAATGAACTGGCATCGTGTCCGTAGAGTCGTATTTGGAGAACTAGATGCCAACGAATACGCGAAAAAGAAGCAGGAATCAGAAGTTCTTAAGGAACAAGCCGCAGCCGGAGAAATTGACCTTAGCTATTTTGATGAATCAGGATTTTCCTTAAACTCTAACAGGTGGTTGCCTGACACAAGTCTTGAAATATAAGCCTGAAGCGGGTTTGAGAATAGAAGTGAAGTGAGCTATGACAAAACAGGCCCAAAGTTACGAACGTCGGTGGCAGCATTTTCTAGAGAATCTCGCTATGTTAGTTGAGAAACTGTATTTACCTTTGGTTCTAGCCGCCTTAAGCACTTGGCAGGGCAGTCGTCTCTATTTAGCCCTAGATACCACCATTTTATGGGACCGATACTCCATGATCCATCTGTCAGTCTGTTGCTGTGGCCGTGCGGTCCCACTGCTCTGGAAAGTTCTAGAACATGACAGTGCCACCGTCGCCTTTTCCGAATATGAACCCCTCTTGCGTAAAGCTCACTGAATATTATGTAAGCATCAGGATATTATGCTTCTCGCCGATCGCGCCTTTGCCTGCCACGATTTAATGGATTGGCTCAAAGGTCGTCCTTGGCATTATGCTTTGCGGCTTAAATCGGATGTCCTCATTCAGGCCGATGTCCATGCCAGCCCGGTGGCCGTTGGGAAATTGGCCCCACCGATGAATGAGGCTAAATGCTATAAAAATGTTCGACTTTGGGCGGATGGAATTCATTGCAGTCACTTAGTTCTGGCGACCGTTGCCGTTATGGGGGGTACTTGTGGTCGTTGGCTGAGTTCCTCGATCGCTTTTTTCTGTTTGCAAGCACGACCGAGGATGCGTAGCCAGAGGGTAGATTCGGTTTTTTCGAGTTGGTGGATGACGATGAGTCCGGTACGTTGACCTTCGGGGAATTGGTAGACGCCGGGATGCTCTGTGGGGACGATTGAGAAGGTTTTGATGAGCCGTTTTGAGACGGTGGGCATGATTAGCCAAAGCCAGGGGAGATCGGTTTCGGTGAGTTTTTTGTCGTCTCGTTTAGCTTGATTGATTTCGTCGATTTCTTGGTAGAAGAGTTTGTTTTGACTGGCGCGAATTTCGATGAGGGTAGCGGCATTGCGAAAGACTTCGATGAGGGAGTCTCGGGTCAGGAGTGTTCCGATTAATCCCAGGATGTCGAGGTCTTCGGGGTTGATGGTATTCGATCGGACGAACCACAAATCAGCAAAGCGGGATTCGGCTTTGAGGGGATGGTTTGGGATGGCGATACCGATCGGTCGCAGAAGCTCTGGGAGGTAAGCTTTTGCGAAGTCGTCGTGAGGAAATTGGGGCATCGCATGTGAAATTGAATATTGGATGTAAGCATACTTTAAAGCCCGATCGAACCTTCACCAATGCCCCCGATCGAGTCACGTCATCAACCATCTTTAGAGCAAGTTTTCCAGCAAAATTTAATTATTAGATATTAATTATTAAGCAAAGTATGATGCGATTTACTTCTACTTCCTCAACTTTTTGACTTTCCGTCGGAGCCGCAATTACTTGGCCTTTTGTTCTCGGAGCATTATTTGGCTGTTTCGTTGCAAAAGGATCGACAGACCCTGCTTGACTGATAAAACTAAAATCTGGAATGCGGCTGATGACGGTGAGTTCACGCTCAAAAGAATAGTAGATTAGAGCGCCCCAGCATTATCTATGTCTTTTGAGCGTGTTAGCACAGTGCTAATGTTCATATATTTAAATAGCAATGATGCGACAATTCAACCTCTTCTGTAAAAAAGCCTTAGCGCCTTCAACCGATTTTTAAAGTGGTTGAAGCTTACGAACACCTTAATTCTTGTGGACATAGGCATCGTTTGTCTGTATGTCACTGGATGCGGTTGCTGTTTTCCAAATTTACATTCATTTAACCTTAGGGAGACAACTTTAATGATCGAAGCTTCTTTTGCACCTGACTTCGCACTGCTGGGAGCGACGATTGCTCAAAATAGCTCCGCAGATCGGCTATCAACTTCTCAAGCGTTAAGTTCTAGTCAGTTCAATTTGGTCTATAATGCGTTCTCGTTTGCGATCGCAGCGATGTTCGCCTCTGCCCTGTTCTTCCTAAACGCTCAGGCGCAAGTGGGACAAAAATATCGAATTGCTCTGCTGGTTTCAGCGATCGTTGTTAGCATTGCAGGCTACCATTACTTCCGGATTTTCAACAGTTGGGAGGCTTCCTACAGTTTGCAGAACGGCGTATATGCCCTGACTGGCGCACCGTTTAATGATGCCTACCGCTATGTGGATTGGCTCTTGACTGTGCCTCTACTGCTAGTTGAAACGGTGGCAGTACTGGCACTCCCCGCGAAAGATGCAAAACCTTTACTGCTTAAGTTAGTAGTAGCTTCGATTCTGATGATCGCCGCAGGATATCCCGGTGAAATATCTTCCGATCTCACGACTCGACTCGTTTGGGGGACAATTAGCACAATTCCCTTTGCCTATATTGTTTATGTGCTTTGGGTCGAGTTGTCTAAATCGCTAGTGCGTCAACCGATGGAAGTGCAGACGTTGGTTCGCAATCTGCGGCTGCTACTCTTGTTTTCCTGGGGAGTCTACCCAATTGCTTACCTTCTACCCGTGTTTGGTATCACAAGCGCGACAGCAAATGTGAGTGTTCAGATGGGCTATACGATCGCAGACGTGCTAGCCAAGCCTTTATATGGTCTTCTCATATTTTCGATCGCACTAACGAAGACGAAGATCGATGAAGACAGCCTGCCTCATGCAGCAACTCCTGCTAATGAACTTGACTTAACTGCAACTCCTGTTGAGTCTTAGTACGCCACTAAGTTGTCGGGCAACTGCCTCACCTAAAAACCTCTCCCCATTCTATCCGTATCAGTTGCTACCTGTTGATTAAATCCGTTGGATTTCAAGTTTAAAAAAGATTCCTCCACTTGAAACTTCAAGCGGTATTGGGTGAAGATTTGAGGTGTGGTCGGTTTGTTACTGACAATCACCCAATCTTCACCCCCTTTGTCTGTCATGGGCAAAGGCTAAATAGATATCGCCATAGGATCTGGTTTCGCCAAGCTTCAGATAGGGCAGTCTTAAACACAGTTTGATTAGGGTTTTGATAATTTTTCTCATAGGATCTAGCCTTAAGATCATGTTTGAGTAACGAAAGCGTGCTGTCAACCGTTTAATGCTCTCGGTCTCATGAATATGTATGGAGAATTAGACAGCTATATCTTTACGGGTGGTACGACCAGTGAAGTGGTGATCGCTTGTATTGATTCATTCTCTCAAAGCTGTACTGAAAGTACGACGATCGTAATGGATCAAGCGTCAATTCATACGAGTAACAGTATTGAAAATAAACTCTTGGAGTGGGAGACTAAAGGCATCCATATTTTCTGGTTGCCTACGGACTCACCCCAGTTAAATCTAATCGAAATATTATGGCGATTTATGAAATATGAATGGATTGAGTTGAATGCCTATGAGAGTCTAGATAAACTGGCCGCATATATCGAAAAAGTGCTCAAAGGATTCGGAAAGGAATATATAATTAACTTTTCGTGACCACTTAGTTCATCTTGACTTTGGGAGAAGCATCTCCCCTTGTTGGCGTCTGGTTTTGCTAGAGTAAGGCTTGCACCTTAACGTGATGAGAAGGTCGCCCCGTCGGAATGTAAGGTTCAATCTGGCGCGATTGCAACCCCTCAATATTGGTGACACTAAAGTATCCCGTATCCAAGGCGGCTCGGCTCGGTTTCCCGACTCTGAGACTGATGGCATCAACGGTGGGAAGCCCATCCAATTGGTCATTGGGATGATTGGAGAGAAAGGTCGAAACAATTAAAAGGCTGGATTGGTCTACAGCAATTTGAACATTGAAGTGCTGGTCAAATCCCCCGTTATTGCTATTTTTTATGATTCGGGAGTCCGGATCGGTGAAGTTGTATTGGGCGGTGTCCGGGACGGATAAAAAGGGGGCTGTAGAACCCGACTTGGGATCTTTCGTCCGATTCTGACCGTCTGGGCCGCCCGTTCTGCCATTCTCAAATCATAGGCCGATTGGTCTAGTTCATACTGCGTTTGAGCACGGCTCTCCAACACCGTTTTCGCAACGCTCAACCCGTCTATTTTTCGCTGACGACGCGCGATCTTCTCTGGGAGTTCTACCGCATCCAAGACCATCGCACAATCAGGGGTTCGACCAGTTTGAGCAAGTTCCACCACTTCAGACTGCAACATCCCTTGAATTTCCCCCAAGCGTTTATGGCTGACGGCATGAATTTTAGAGGCATTCGCATGAATTTTACTCGCTCGTCCGATTTCCCGTGAGCTGGAGACTCCAGTGGCGTATCCATACAGCAGCAATCCCAATAAGATTTCGGGGGCAATCGCGATTCCGCCTCTCGGTTCATAGGACTGGTAAATTCCACCCAGGTCCAGTTTCCCGATGGTTTCTACGATAAATCGGGCCAGATGCGTTGGGGTAGGCACTCTTTAATGCTGACCGTTTGCTTCAGCATCGCGTCGTAATCCACGGTTTTAAATCTGCGAGACAGGGGTTTAACCTGACACAGTTGCCCCAATTCTAGCCCTTTCTCCTTCTCTCCGACAGGCTGCTAGAATCAGACAAATCACAGATTCCACAGTCTCAGTTAAGCTACACAACATATGAAGAGTTAGCAAAAGATACTGCCGGGCATCGGGCGTATCTGGATCAAATGATCGCGCAACATTCAGAACTACTTCCAGCTGGAATTGAGCTGGGGTATAGCTTTCACGGATTTGTCGAGTCAGGTAGTTCCAATTCAGCGGTGAGCATTATTCAAGGCTCTTCTTCGAGATCGACCGCTAAAAGATTGAGCTGTGATTCTAACTCTGCGGTCGTTGGTAAGTTTCCTTTTAACGATTCTGGTAAGGCATTCTTGAGTTGAAAGGTTGAAATTCCGATCGGCTTATTAACATCCCGTAAGGCATACTCTACAACAGTATGATCTTGAGTCTTGCAGAGAATGATGCCGATCGTTGGGTTATCAACAGGGCTACGTAATAAGTCATCCACTGCTGAGACATAGAAATTCATTTTGCCCGAAAATTCTGGCTCAAAGTCTACTGTTTTGAGATCAACAACGACAAAACAATGCAATCGGAAATGGTAAAACAACAAATCTAGGCGATAGTCTTTTCCACTGACCTGAAGCGGATATTGACTTCCAATAAAAGCAAAGCCGACTCCCATCTCCAGTAAAAATTCTCGAATATGTTGAATAAGTGCTGCTTCAAGCTCCCGCTCCTGGGCCTCATGGCCTAGATTTAAGAAATCAAAATTATAGGGATCGCGCAAAATTTGTTGGGCGAGATCAGATTGAGGTTGTGGGAGCGTTTGGCTAAAGCTGGTCAGGACATTCATCCCTTGCCGCTGATACACCCTGCTCTCGACCCGTTTAACAAGAACATTGCGACTCCACCCCTGTTGAATGGTCTGTTGAATATACCAGAGCCGCTCCTCTGGATCTTTTACTTTGTCTAATAATGTACAGTTGTGAAACCAGGGAATTTGTCCAGCAGCCTGCTGGACAATCTGTTCATCCGGATAGGCATCCGCGAACGATCGCATATAGAGAAGATTTGTTCGGGAAAACCCTTTCATCTCAGGAAATGCAATTTTCAGATCTTTCGCCAACTTAGTCAAGCCGATTCTTGAGCCGAATAAATCTGTAAAAAGAGTTGGAAGTTAAATGCATTTTGCCCTCTAATAGGCTTCTGGCGATTTTGGGCGAGTTGTTCAGAAAGAGGAATCTCTAGAGGCAAATTAGAGTGCGAATTAAGCCGCTATCTTGTGAGCTATCCGGGTTTGTTGGTCCCGGCCTAGATACGCCCGTGCTTAGGGGCTATATTGGAAATCTGGGCTGTAGAATGCGGGTTTTAGCTCGAGATTCAAGAAAAGTCCGGACTGTTGTTAATATCAGTCCGCGCAGTTGAGATCCACATCAAATTTAAATGGATCCAAGGCATCGCTGGTCGCTTGGGCGACGGACTGGCGGCTTGCTTCTAAACTGTTGTGTAAAGCTCGGATAGCGGTGTTGAAGTTGTTACGGCACAGGGTGAGATCGAAGGGAGTGGAAATTATGCCAATATAGGTTTGAAAAGCGGCGACGTGTTGTTGCTCGTGAGGGGCAAGGACGGTATCGATCGCATTTTGCACCCGCATTTGTTGACAGGGCGTTAAAGTGGGAAAATCGGCGACTTGGGGTAAAGTGACGGTGATGACGACTTGAAAGGTTGATTGTAATATGCCAATGGCGTGAATGCATTGGTTGGCGACACAGCCATCACAATCGGTAGCAGCAGTAGTGACCACATTTTGGGTCGCAAAGCTATTGCTAAAGCGGGCGTTGGTGCGACCCTGAAGGCGCACGGAGTTGGCGTAGGCAACCAGATTGTAGGGTTCGCCCATGCCGGAAATGTTGGGGAGGGGTGCGACGGCAGTAGAGGCGGCGGGTTCTGCCTCGGCAGTGGCATTGGGGATGGACGATCGTTGCAAGAACAACGGCAAATCTGAGGCAACATCGGACTTGCGCTGAGACGAGTCATGGGATTTATTCAAATCTTCCAGCAAAGCAGTTTGTCGCTGATATTTTGGGTTGACCGCAGAAGCATATTGCATAAAGAAGAACTTCCCAGGGAATCCTCGAATATAAGAAAAATAGTTTGTGCAACTTAATTTTTGCGTTTTACTCAGGCTTTTTCCCAGCCCAGCGACTAACCATAGCAACAACAAGCAAAACGATATAGATCCATCCTAACGTTGGGATCATCTTTGTGATTAGCCAACTAGGGACAGGCTGATCTTTGCCAATTAACCAGGCGGCAGTTACCACGACCGCTAAAGCACTGAGGGAAATCAAATATTGCAGCCAAACTGGCAGTCGCCTTAAATCAAATGGTTTCTCTGACATTTAATGTTTCCTCGTCTCACTTTCAAGCGATTAATAAAAGGTTGATTAGGTTGTCTACATTCTTTATCGAATCATCTTTATCTCTGTTGCCAAATTTAACGATCGCATTTTGCACCCTTGTTTGCGTCAATTTTTGGGCAGCATTTATCCTACGCAAATCTGTGAAATTAATTTGGATCCTGATCATCAGGTGTTCTTCCTGGAATCACCGGAGTGCCCGTACTGGGGGTTGGTCTTGCGTCAATTTCAACGTGGTTAGGAACATTTTCTAATACCGGTCCATTTTTGAGGGAGACATCGCCAAAATTGCTTGCCCGCACTGAAAAATCACCATACCCAATTAAAATTCGATGGCTACCAAAGGAGATATGTCGAATGGCTTCATTGGCGATCGCCTCATCACTCATCCCTGGATTTTCAGCTCTAATTCGAGCAAACTCTTTTTGGAAATTCGATAGATTATCCCAGGCTAACTCTCCTCCCATATTAGATGGACGATTGCCAAATCTGCGGATAAAAGTTTCGATCGCAGCCCGGAGCGATTCTGGAGTCCAGCTAAACCCCTTTGAACGCAGGCTCACTTGCTGTCCGTTGGGAAGTGTTGCTTGTTTTACATTTAGCGTGAGTTCAGGACCCGATTGAGGAGGAGCCGTAGAGCTAGACGCTCTAACATTGACCTCACAAAACCTAGCTCCAGATATTTCATCATACAGAAACCAACGCCAAACTTCCGCACCATACGTGTCATCCCAAACCCACTCCGGTTCAGTTGCTTTAATGCGTTGAGGAGAATCCACCTCAATCACGTTTGGATCTGACGCAGGACGGGGACGTGCTGGATCTGCTTCTCTAGGATTAGATGGATTTTCTTCTGACTTCAAGCGTTCGCTGAGCCATTCTCGAAAGTCTCTGACTCCTTGACGTGCGCCAGCCCATAGCCCTTGTGCAACACTCTTAGTACCTTGTCCTGCACGAGTAAAGATAGCTCTCCAACCTGGAACAATTTCACCTGAAGGCAGCCAACCTGGTTTAACACCCCCAATTGGTCGAGTATAGTACACACCACCTGGAGGTCCTTTAATTGCCGATCTCACCCCAACCACTAAAGAGATGAAAGTTACAGCACCTAAAACGCCGCGTTCGGTTTGTTCTGCATCTGTGAGGTCTTGACCTGTGACAATATCGTTTCCGGAGATGCCTTCGATAATGCCGACCACACCAACTGTATCGCCTAGTGCTAGGACAATAATCATTACAGGTCTACCCTGAAGTTCTCGTTGTCCGGAGCGATGGATGAGTGACATGATCAGCCCCACAGCAAGCAGAATTGCTCCGGCAATCATGATCGCAGTCCAAGCGGTGAGAATGACTCCAAAGGCTGCCGCGATCGCCGCAACAACCAGCGCCACTACCACCAGAATAACAATGCCAATCAGGATTTGTCCGACAGCGCGACCCAACCCCACGAGCCAGCTTTCGTCAATCTGTTCTGCGGCTTCGTGAGCGCGAGTTTCTACCTGATCTGTGCGAGGTTTGATAGCCTGAGTAATGCTTTCGTTTGTGGCACTGGTCAGTTCAGTACGACATTGTTCAGTGATGCCTGACATTTCTTGTTTGACTTGTTCATTGGCACGATTGACTTCTGCCAAGACGGCATTGATCATTTCTTGCTGCTGAGTGGCTGCCCCGGCTAGAATTTCTTGCCCTTGCTGGCGGCGCGATTCTAAGGATTGGGCGATCGCTGTTTGTGCCTGAGATTGGACTCGCTCGGCACTGGTTTGAGCCACACTGACTAATTCGGAAGCTTGACGGGCAAAGGAGAAAGTCACCTCTGAGAGTGAATCATGGGCAGTGGAGGCAGAGGTGCCTAGTTGGGCACGACCGGATGTGCTGGTGATGAGCATTGCAGCACGTCCTGATTCGATCACGTCTCGAATTCCGGGTAAGAAAGGTTCTGCCTCACTTGATACGACTGTTGTAGTTTCCTCAATGCCGCGATCGATTTCAACCACTAACGCAGTACCAGCGGTATCCACTTCGGTAGAGGCTTGGTTAGCACCGGATCGAACTTGGGCGATCGCATTGTCCCCAGAACTTTGTAAGCGGGTATTAGAGTCTGATTCAGCCGTCTCTAATGCCTGTAATTCAGTGGCTAAACGAGCATCAATTGCGGCTAGAGCCGCATCTACTGTTCCTCGCAAACTGGTTTCTGCACTGAGTGCCGTCCCCTCAATTTCAGGAATTAACGTTTCGCGCGCTTGCGTAATCTGAGTACTGATTGAGGTAGCATACTCCAGATATTTTCCACCAAATTCTTCGGCACGAGAGCGGAGATCTTTGGCGATCGCAGGCTTTTTCTCCCGAATATCTACCGCACTTTGCCTAGCAACTTCACGGGCTGCGGTACGTTGTTCTGGTTTTGGATCGTCATGGCCACCATATCGGGCGGCTTCTGCGTCTCCGGCTTGTTCGCATTCCAGGGCAGCAGCTTCTAATTTGCTATCGGCTCGGCTTGCTTCTTGTTGGGCAATAGTTTGAGGCTGTTGTTGCTGCTGTTCGGCAAACGTTGTGAGGCTGGTTTGACGCTGGCTAAATTGGGTATCGGCTTGAGCAATGCGTTGTACTGTAGCGGTTTGAAGTTGAATCACATCCTGCTCAACTTCTGCTTGCAGGACTACTTTTTGTTGTTCGGCATGGCTCGTCATTGCCGCGTGAACAGACGCAAACTGAGCCTGAATCGTCCTGATTTGAGTGGCGATCGTCGTTTGAATTTCGCCAACTTGCATTTCTGAATGAGTGGCGATCGCTGCTTTTTGAGTTTCTATCTCAGCTAAAATCGACAGTTTTTCTTGCTCTGCCTCAGTTTGAAACGCTGCCAGCAGTTGTTGAACTTCAGCACGATCTTGCTCTGGAGTCCGATCGTGCGCTAAGGCTGTCGATACTTCTTCTTCCGTAAGTTCTCGCTGAGGAATCTGACTTCTGAGGGCATCCGGGGCCACAGGAGGCACAAGCGCTGCACCCGCAGTCGCTCCTGCAACAGGTTCAGAAGCAGAACGGCTTGCTACCTGACCTCCAGTACGTTCTCCGGGAGATTGAACTGCTTCTTTTGTGGACTGACCCTTAGTGGATTTATCTTTAGCGTGAGTGCTTCTCTCACTCGGAGCAGCATCTTTCTGCCCCGTCTTTGCCTGTATTCCTGCTAGAGGGTCTTTGCCTGGTGTTTTTGGAGTCTGAGGTTGTCCCATTCCCTGAGATGGCATCCCTGGGGTATTAATTTGTGAAGGGTTCGATCGGTGAGGTGAGGACTGAACAGAAGGCTGAGGTGGAGCGGGTTGTAATTCGCTGGGAACTAGGAATATTGGACTTCCTTCTGTTTTTTGGGTGGTGACTTGTGGTTCTGTGGTTGCCTCTGCGACTTCTTTTTGCATTGTGGCGCGACTTCGCGCTTTCGGAAGTTGGGCACTGATATCGGATTCACTTTTTTGGGAAGTGTTTCTTGCTGTAGAAACTTTATCCTTCTTTTCCGCTGTCTCAGATTGAGATTCACTGCGTTGGCGACTGTCTTGAGTGGGAGCAGATGTTTGTTCTGAAATTTGATGTTCGGTATCAAGAGGTCGATCGGTCGATTGCTCCCCTTGCTGAGAAGCTACCCGCAAATACATCGGCATCCCTTCCACAGAAATACTTTCAGAGCTAGACACAGACGGCGCTTTCAACAAACGTTCTGCTTTCGCCTGCTGTTCCTTCTTGCGTTGCTCTAACGCTTTTTCTCTATCTTTTTTCTGCGTATTGGGTGCATATTGGGGCATAATCAATGCTCTCCAGTTGGGAAATTTTTACGAAAGCAATTCCGAAGCAATCTGTTTTCCTAATTTACGATACTCGCTGGCTACTCCCTGCACCACATCTGTAAATTCGATCGCCCTCCCCTCCGCCTGCGCTACCGCTGCTGAGGCAAACACCGCATTACGAATATGTCCGCCACAGAGATCGCAGATGGCAGACAGTTGATTGATTTGGGAATCGCTGAGGTGATGGTTTGTGCCCAAATGCGATCGCCATAGTTCTCGCCGCTCCTCCGGTCCTGGCAGAATAAATTCTACAATCAGGTCCAACCGTCGCGAAAAAGCTGAATCAAATCGACTTCTGCTATTACTGGTCAACAGTGTAATCCCATCAAACGTCTCGATACGTTGGAGTAAATAATTGGTTTGGCCATTAGCAAAGCGATCGTTGGAGTCTTTCACGTCGGTGCGTTTCCCAAAGAGCGAATCCGCTTCGTCAAACAGCAAGACCACTTCGGATTGTTCCGCCCGCGATAACAGTTGAGCCAAGTTCTTTTCCGTCTCGCCGATGTACTTACTGGTAATGGCAGAGAGATCCACTCGGTACAGTGGTAGACCCAATTGAGTCGCTAGCCATCCCGCTGCGAGGGTTTTGCCTGTGCCGGAAGGACCGAAGAGGAGCGCTCGGACGCCGGGATGGTAGCGGGCGGTAGCCGAAACTCCCAGTCCTTCGATCAGACGATCGCGGGTTTGACAGCGTTGGAGTAACCGTTGGAGTTCCTGACGGAGCGCGGGAGAGACGACAAGGGCGCGATCGCTGATGGGATCCCGCAGCGGTTGTGCTAGCGAATCTAATCCCAGTCCAGCGTCACTCCAAGCCGCAGCGGCAACCATTTCGCGAGTGGGATGAGATGTCGAAGACCCTGATTGCAGGGACTCTGATTGCAGACGGCTGTGGTGTTGGGCCAGTTGACCGAGTTGGGCGATGCGACCGCTGCCGTGTCGATGGAGGGTGGCCAGTTCTGTCGAAAGGGACTCAGTGCTCTTATGATTGCCGAAGGCTTGCTGCCAAAGCTGCTGCCGTTCAGATGCCGTGGGGATAGGAATAGTCCAGTTTAGGACAGTGCTGCCGTGGGTATCAACGCTGCCATCGGGTCCACAGAGGACGAGGACAGGACCGTGATAAAAGGGAATAGGAAGCAGGGGTTTCCGATCGCCCGGTCCTAGGTCTAGACAAAAAACAGGCAACAGTTTTCGTAATTGCAACCAGATTCCCAATCCAGGAACTGCGTTGGTTTCAGTTTCGGTTTCCAGAAATAATGGGCGTTGTTGGCGGGCCTGGGCGACGGCCTGGGCGATCGATCGCGCTTCTTGATCAGATCCGGTACGAATTAATAACACCTGTTCCGGTTGAAGGGTAGTGGCGTGGCGTTTGGCTTCGGTGAGAAGGGACGGGGGGAGGGCGATCGGGCTGAACCGTCCCAGTCCGATTGTGGTGTGCGGCAGGGCACAATCCTGTCCGCGCAGGGCCAATCCCAAATGTAAGGGCACGCTGAGGGTTTGCTCGGGAAGCGGGGCGGTGGCATTGAGGATTTGGAGGAGTCCGCTTTGGAGGCTGAGGCTGTTGACGAGGTGATAGATGGGGTGTGGATCATCGGGGATCAAGTCTGCGAAGGCCGTCGCGAGAAGCCCGAGGGTGGGTCGTGAGCCACCGACGGGGGACTGGACTTTAGCCAGGGCGCGTCCGACCATGACGGATTCTTCGACAGCGAGGGTCAGGACGATCGTGAGGATTTCTAGGGGTGGGAGATGGAGTGCTTTGGCCAGTTGGAGTAAGCGGCGATCGGGGACATTAGGATTTTGAAGATATTGGGTTAAGGGCAATTTGGCAACGTGTTCCCAGTGCTGATGCAAAAATTGCAGTTCGGTGGGAGTTGTGGCATCCGCGTCGGGTAAATGTTGAGCGATCGCTGCTAAGGCATAACTCAATAACGAAATGGATTCTGTTCCCGTTTTTATAACGGCAATAGAATCGTTTGCAGAAGTGCTTGCAAAACTATTCAGATTAGCTGATACAGAAACCATACCTGTTACGCTCCATTGCCATAGTGAAATAAGACTACCCGTCCGAGCCAAGGCACCCACCCCGGATCAAGATCCAACCCCGATCGCCGAATCCGAATATCCGCCTGGTCATGGTGAAAATAGATATCCAGATGGGTTCGGGTCAGGGTAAAGGCACCGGGACGATCGATGATTTCAGTGAGCTTCATCCCAACATGGCGCCGACACCAGACCCGCATTGCTGCGATCCAAGCGGTAATTTCAGGGGTGATTTCAGCGAGGGGATCGACATGACCAAAAAAGGAATTTGGGGATTGAGTCGTCAGCGCTTGACGAATGGGATCGACATCGGGAATCCCAAACTTCATCGCAACTTGAGATAGAAGATGAGCCGGGAAGTTTAGACTCAAACGATCGCAACGATGAAAAAATCCCAATTGGTTCAGCAATGGAATGATGCTAAAGAATCCAGCGTATGAACTACGATCGATTTGCAGTAATGACAACAGGTCTGGCTCAGATTTGATAAGTGGAGAGTCAATTGGTTCAGGATTAGAATTTAGCCATGTTGAATCACCCGCATCCAATGAACTGACGATTAGTTTGCGCTCAACGTCTCGATCGATCAACTTTTGCACTGCGCTGTCAGTTGAGTCCCCCCCAAACCCCGAATTTTGACGGCTTTGATCCGTTCCTTCAGTCTCATCGATCGGCAGTTCTATCATTGCGATCGGTTTAACGGCTTGCCGATCCGATCGGATAATGCATTGAATCCAGGGAATGATGCGTTGGATCAGTTGCGTATCCGATCGAAGATAGGGTTGATCCATCAACACCCAAATCACTGCTAACCATTGCGATCGGGCATCATTTATTCCCCAAGTGGTGAACCAAGGCAGAAGGGTTTGAATCGCGATCGATGAAGGTGAAATTGCCGTTGTCGATAGTGGGATTAGCGACGGATTGCCTGGGTCTAACTGCGGATCGTCAGGTGCGACCCTTACCCAACCACAGGCTTGTAACAAGGCTTCCCCATCGGTTGGGTCCAGGATTTCGAGTACGTGATCTAATCGGTTGGCCTGTTGCAATCGGTGGAGTAGTTCTGCCAGGACAAGAACTTGGGCGGGGGTGTCGAGCAGGTGAACGAGAGTAAGCTTGAGGGCGATCGATCGAGATTGCTCAATAGACTGCCATTCCTGAAAGAGCTGCGGAAGTGCCGATCGCCAAAACCATTCCTGAATCGGCGCAGGTTCCATTAATCGCAACACAAAACAGCAATAGGCATCAACGAGATCATGAAAATAAACGACGGTGGCCAGAGGTGAGGCGCGATCGCTCCCGTGAACTGCATTCATTTTTAAATGCCGAAATTGAGCTTCTAGAGTGAGGGCGATCGAAGCGGCGCTATTTTTCGGGTTGATGGTGCCGACGTTGAGCGATCGGACGAGCCACAAACAACCACTGTCTGCGACGGGCAGAGATGCTGTATGTATGGCATCTTCTAACAGCACAGACCCTCGTCTCAGCAAAGTTTTGCTGGGCGCGGTGAGATGGACGGTGTGGACTCGGCGAGGGATCATGGGGGAATTTAGAATTGGGAATTTAGAATTGGGAATTTAGAACAGTTGCTGGAGAAAGTGGGCGCGGGTGTTGATGGGGATTTGTTGGACTTCGGGTTTGAGGAGTTGGGTTATTTTGGCGGTGGCTTGACCGGGGGTGAGATCTTCGACGATCGCATGGGCAATGACTTCATGGGTGACGGAATGTAGGAATACGGTCATACCGACGTTGACGCGGGTGTGATCGACTGTAAGTTCCACTCGGTTGCCGAGACGGGCGGGAATGGGTTTGATCACGGTGCCGTTAATGATTTGGCGAACGGGGGCATAACTGGCAAGAAGAATACTGATGCGAATCAGGTCATTCAGGAAGGCGATCGCAGCGGGGATGGTTGCGTCTATCTGTTGATAGAGCCAGTCGGTAAGGGTTTGTAAATCGCGGCGATCGAGGTAGGGAATCGTGCCCCAACGGGGTAAACTCGCTAAACTGCGAAGATTGACCGATTCGTCAAACTCACTTAAGCGCTGTGACCAATCCAGTCGAATGGCTGCGGGGACATCGTTGAAGCGATCGTAGAGACAGGCGGCCACTTGGGCCATTTGATCCAGTAACCGCGTAGCTTGGTGGCTGACGGTGCTGCATCCGTGATTGCCATCAATCAGGTCTCCGAGGGTTAATAAGGTGTTGGCCCGATCGCGTCCGGTTTGCCAAGTGATGGGGCGTAGTACGTTCGGGGTAGTGAGCAATTGCTGACGCTGTTGGATTAGGACTTCTTGGTGGGATTGGACGGTGCGATCGATGCTCATGCCTAATCTTGTATTCAAGCCTGAGATCGTCCCTGTCGTTGGTCCTGAAGAATTCATCGATCGAAGGGGCGCAATTTGCGACACCACGACTCGTTGCTGCGCGGACTCAAACGTGCGATACAGGATATCTAACGTATTGAGCTGATCCACCACGCGCGGTAAGCTTACAAACCAACCCACCGGAGCGTGACGTAGCAGTGCCACCATCGCCCGCAGATCATCGGGGACCACAGGATGGCCATTCAGACAGGCGGGAACGGGATCGACGGTGGGGGCAGGGTTAACGTAAATGGCGGGACTATTAATCAGTAAATTTGCAAAGCGAGGACGGTGGAACGCTAGGAAGGGGACCTGATCCTGTAAGACCTGCTGACGACGAGCATTGAGGGCATTGATGCGGGTGGCTTCTTCGTTTTCTAGGGCTTGGGTGACGGAGAGATTATGGCGCACTTCTGCTAATTCATCTTCAATGATGTCTAAGCGTTGGCGAATTTGTTGGGCGGCCTCTTGCAATTTGGCCGACGTCCCTTGGCATAGGGCGATCGCCTGTCGATAGGCTTGCACCCGGCCTTCTGCCAGTCGCAGCGCGGCTACCGTCTGGTCTAATGCCTTCACCCCAGAAGAAATGTACTGAAATTCATCAGCATTCGCCGGAATAGCGGTATCCGCCGCATCTGGTGGCAAATTTCCCGGTCTGACTTGCCCAAAACTGATGTCCTTGCCGGGAATCATCACATCCTTAAAAATACCCACTTGCGCAAGACTTTCTAAGGCCGTTTGGCGGTTGGCGATCGTGTAGTCTCGGGTCTGGATAGCGGGGGGAAGCTTAAGGCGCTCGGCTACGGAGACACTATTTTGGGCCTGTCCAATGAGCGGCGATTGGGAACGCACATCCTCAGCAGTCGTTTTGGACTTAAACACAGCACTGGCAGAGATCACACTAGCAGAAGCGCCAGAGAGGATGGTACTTGATTCCATTAACTTAGCAGATGACAATGCATTGTGGATTGCTAGATTAGAGACTAACGTTTCGTTATTTACAGGTAAAAAAGCCTGTTGTAGATCCAATTGCCGGGTGGCTTGAGGAACTGCCGGGATAGCGGGGGGCACGACGATCGCTCTAGTCCGGGATTTAACAAAGAAATCCTGCAAATCCTTTTGGGTGGCGGTCGCACTGTCTCGGGTGGATATTTCAGCGAGGGTGGGAGACGTGGCGAGGCGGGTGGCTTCTTCGGTGCCGAGGACAAATTGTCGGACGCGGTACATGTCGGTGCGCACTTGCAAGAACCCAAACTCGATCGCATCATCTGCTTTCATTACCTTACTTTCGAGCCATTGCACAAAGTTAGGAATGCCTGTGAACCGTTCCGAAAGGGGATTTAATTGATCGAGATCAGTGTTGTCCTGCGATCGGGTAAACAGATCATTAATCGCCGTCACGTTCGCGCTATTGTTCGCCGTTAGCCCGATTAAACTATCCCGCTCATTAGCAAGCAAAATGCCCTTCACAGTCAGCAGTTTGTTATCCGCACTCAAGAACACCTTTGTGCGTAGCGCTTCAGGAATCGCCGCCGTCCAAGTACTTACCACCACCGCATCCTGATCGATCGGCGTTTTGGTCTGTAGGTCTGTACGGAGTTGGGTCAGGACAGTGGATTGCAGGGTTCCGTTGGTGAGGGGAATGCCGTAGTCAATTTCGCGGGGTTCGATCGTATTATCCAGAATAGGCACTTCAGCAGGATCTACAGGTTCTACGATCGATGTTTTCCCTGTTAGAACAGTTGTGATTAGATTGATTCTATCCCGATTCCAATTTTGTCGTCCTAGCCATTCCGCTCTATGTTGAATTAACTGCTGTCGAGTCTGCGCAAAAATAGGATTGAGGACCTCTGTTTGCAAGATATTCGGTTCATAAAATGCAGACGGAACGGGGACGATTACCTCTACCTGCTCCGGTCGATCGAGCATCAACGGCATCAGAGATGCACTGCTTTCGATCACCTTATCAAGTTCTTCTAGGGGCAATGCCCGCGCCCGAAGAACATAGTTTGTAGGGAAGAACAAACTCTCTTGCGTGGTCCAATCCACTGCATTCGCAGGCAATAATCCCACGGGCGGCAAGTAGCGAAAATATTCACTGATCGCAGCCTGATCTAACGATTGAAATGCAGTTTCGGCAAACTGTTCAGTGAATTGTTGCACCCGTGCTTGCCAGATAAACTCGTTGCCGGAATTGAGTACTAAGGGCGATCGATGCAGCGGTTTGCCACCCTGTCTCACGACCGCATAACTATCACAAAACAACACTTTCGATCGATCGTCACTCACCCCTAGCAGGGCGATCGGTAATCCTTTTAGTTCCCACGGTAATCGTTGTCCCCGTTCATTCAGTTTTAGCTCTTCGTTAAAGAGGGTATAAGCCAACTGGTTGCGCCAACGGGAGATACTGGCCGCCGTATTTCCCACTAGCGGCACCTTCGCATCCCAATCGTATAATCTCAGCGCCACTCCATCGACCAGTTGCCGATCTTCAAAGGCAATGTTACTGTCATCCCCTTCACAATCATCACTCCGTTGGGCATTGCGAGTCAGAACTGTGATCGGTTGCAGTACCAAAATTTGCACAGTCGTGGTTGTTTTTGATTCAAGACTTAGGACTTGCAAATCTATACGTAATGTTTGCGATAGGATAACTTCCTCACCCTGAGCTGTAATCCCACTGCCGACTCCGACCTGGAGTCCATCGCGTTCTACACCCGCTTCCACCGTCACAGGCAACCCAGCAACAACACCAGGCGACAGACTCCCTCCGAAGAGCGCCAAATGTCCCGATCGACTACGTTGTTCTGCTTGTAACGCCAGATCACTGAGCGATCGACCCGTAAACAGATTCAACCGTCGATGCCAAGGTGGATCGATCGTCGGTGAGGGTGTGGGGACCACAAAGAGCAGGTGTTCTCCAGGGAGAGAATCGGAAATGGTGCGAATGTTCATAGCCGTGCATCCAAGTTAATAGGTATGAATGGGTGAGTTATAAAAAATCAGAATTCAAGTTTGCTGATTTCCCCCCAAATATTTTTGACTGAGTTCATTAATAAATTGATTCAGTGCGGTCCCTTCAGTGCCCGTTCCGACCTCCAGAATTTTTTGAGCAACCGTGCCCAATTCAGCGTCAGGAATCAACCGAGCGATCGTATCGAGTTGGGGAATCCACAGATTTTGGGTTATCGATCGGCGCAGTTCAGGATTAGTTTCTAAGGCAGGATTGACTTGGACCAGACGTTGCCAACCCAGCCCAAACTTTGGTGAGCCATATTGCATTTCAATTTGTAAGATATTTGACTGCGTGAGTGGGCGAGGCATCCGCTCTAGAAGCGTGATTGCCCCAGTTAAAATTAAGGGCGACGAGACGATCGAGGGCGACCCCAGAAAACTGACGAGACGAGCATTCGCGGCTGCACCGATATCTTGACGCATCGCATTAAAGCGATCGGTGAGTTGATGAGTTTCCAACACCGTCCGCAATTGATTTTCCGCTGCTTGATCATCCCCGACGATCGGTAGACTAAAGCCCACCACATCCGATCGATAGGCCAATCGCCGCCGCCGCACATACCACAACCGACCGTCCGGGGCCTTTTGCCATTGCTGTTGCCAGGTTTGGAGACTCATCGGGAGTGATGCGGCGATCGGAATCGGGCGGACAATGCCGGGGACGGGTAACACGATCGGCTGGGGGAGGCGTTTGGGCAGGCTGAGACCTCTGAGGACTTCGATCGGGAGGCGTTTAGCCAGTTGACCGGGGGCAGCGGCTTTGAGTTCGCGTTGGAGGCTGGGGAGGGTGAGGGTGAGCTGTTGGATTTCTTGGCGGGTGACGGGAATCAGGACCAAGATGGCGATCGAATCTCGGGCGTCTGTGCTTAAGGTTAAATCAATGGCGGGCAGGAGAAGACAATCTTCCACGATCGCCGCAATTTCATCACTGGGCACAAAGGACAACTCCACATCAACCTCTGGCGGAAAATAGAGCTGCGTGATGTCAGTGCCCACCAGATCCAACGTCGCCGCAGGCATTTGTCCTACAGGCGGCAATGCCCGAAAATGATCCGTCGCCGCAAACCGTAAGCCCCGACTGGCTTGCCGTTCGGCCATTACCTCGACTAAGTGCCGTTGATATTGCTGCACTTGAGCCTCGCGCAACGACCGTGAAGTCGCCCCCAGGCTAAGAATCGAAGTCGCCTCCGCGCCCAACTCCCGCCGCACCATGAAGACATCTACCCACTGCACTACGCCCCGATCGATCGCCACCATCGCTAACGGCAATGCATTCGTCGGTAATCCCTGAATAGTATCATCTACAAAAATCTCTTTAGCGACCTGCGATCGACGTTGCTGGAAATTGCCACTACCAGCATCGGGATAGGGAATCAACGTGATTGCAGTTGCTTCAATGATAGAACCATCGTGAATTTGGCGAGTGCCTGTAATTTGAGTGGGGTAGGAAGCGATCGGATCAGCCGAAAATTCCACAGGCCGTAATGCGATAACAAACAATCCCGATGCTGTGCGAGCAGGTTCGCTGGGAATAGGGGATAAGCCAAAATCAGCATCGAGACGTTGAATCAAAGCGAGATCAGATAATGCAACGATTTGGGGATTAGCCAGAATGACGAGTTCACCCGATGGCGTAATTCCATAACCGGGGTCGATCGCCAGGGTCGTCGCTGCCCCACCTCGGCTTACCATCAGCCCTTGGACAATCCCAACCCCCCGAGCCTTAGCCAAATCAGCCTGTCTCGATAGCACATAAAGCTGATCCCGCGTCAGATCGGCAGCCGTCAGAAACCGACCATCAAAATAAAACGGACGATTCCGACCTGCATTCAGGGCGATCGCACCCACTTGGTTCAGCCGTTCAAATTCTTGGGCATCGATCGATTCACGGGTCGATCCGGAGATGAGGTTTGCCATAGGGATGACTCCTGGGAGAGGTGAGTTATACCGGTTAATTCAGCAAGCACTTAAGCCAGCAATTGCGCGATCGCAGGAATGGGATAAATAAATCGACGATGTTGATTTTCAACCGTAACTGTCGCATCTGCCGTCCGGATCACTCCGTCATCTGCTAACGTCGCCGGAAGAATCACACGGGCTAAAAATAAATCGGTGGTCGGTTGATTCGGACGATGTTCGGGCAAGGGACTGAGATCGCCGCCCGATCGCGCGTTGGTCCCTTGCCATGCGTCAAACATGAGCCGATGTAATGCCGCAGGTCGATCGGCAATAGGCAATGTGGAAATTGAACTCCAGGGATCGGTCGGCAGTTTCGTCCGCAGTTGGTCAGCAGGTTCCGATCGGGCCACTAGGTGCAATTCCGAACCGTCCCGCAATCGAGAAGGTGTCACTGCATCCAACGCATCAAAGGGTCCTGCTGCCACAGCCGGAGTGCGTCCCCGTTCTCGCACCACGAACCGCAAAAACACATCGGCGACAATACCGCTATAAGGTGAGTCTTGGACCAGGAGGCTGGCTCGATTTTGGACAACCCACCGATCGAGGCGAATGCAATAGGATCGCGTCACTTCAATCAATCGTCCAAGGCGATCGATCGCCAGTCCAGGCTGCACCCGAATTTCCTCATCCCGCCCGTTCGGATAGACCGCTCCACCCGCTTCACTAGGATCAGTCTGCCCCGGTGCCACCCGACGTTTCCAGACCACTTCTAGCCCTGCCACAGTGCCACTGCCGCCCAGATACCGCAACACTTGAGCCAACCGACTCCGATGATAGAGCTGCTCTGTCTGAAAATCCTGAGCATCTAATAAAACACCCGTGGCATAAAACAAGCGATCGGGCTGAATTCCATCCCCATCATCTTGCTTTGGCATCAAGGGATCGATGGGTTCACGATTAGCGGTGGTGTAGGTCATGGGACTATCCTAGCGGGTTGAACAGGGACTTGAATCGGGACTTGAATCGGGACTCGATCGATCGGCACACGGTTAATTGGAAAGCGATCGGTAGGAAGTCGGACGATGGGGGGACGATCGAAGATCGGAGTTGTGAGAATAGGGGGCGATTGCGTTTTGGCGACAATTATGACGTCTTGATCCATGGGTGCGCCAGCGTTGCCCTTAGCATTGATAACGACCAGTTGAAAGCGATAAATCCCCGGTTTCAAAATCCCAGTGACTTCAATGCGCGGTGTGTCGGTTGTGATAGCTTTTTGGAGTTCAAAGACTGGCATAATTTATAGCCTAATGGGGTTAGGAGCATTCCAGATTATCGAGGCCGATCGATCGCTGAAACCAGAGTCCAAACGTATTTCGCAATTTTTCCCGGTGGAATATCGCTGGATCGATCGCCTGCCAATACAAAGCTCTGCCCTACTTCAACCTGTTTTGGCGCATCCAAAATTGCCGTCGGACGCTGGGTATCCCGAATCACCACATCCACAAAGTTGGGTTCAGACGCATTACCTGAATCATCTACAACTACTAATTGAAACCGTGTGATTCCAAGAGGTAACGGTGCAGTGCTCGAAACCGTCACTTCGATTTTAGGATCGGTGGTTTCGATCGACTTATTAACAACAAATTCAGCCATGATAGGTTCTCCTAGTAAAAGTTAGTTTGAAAGACTTGAACGTTCTTGAACGCTTAAGTAAGCCGGGTCCAGATGTACCGAACAATGCGGCGATCGGTCCCCGGTGTAGAGTTTTCAGCATTGAGAACAAAGGGTTGCCCGAGCTCCGCGATCGGAATTGGGGTGATTTTGGCCACTGGACGCTGGAGACTCGGCGGCGATCGATCGCCCTCAATGCGAGGATCGAGACTCGCTGGACGTTGGATGACATCATTCAGTCCAATGACACTCTGATTGACCCGAACTGACTTTTTACTCCGCTCTGGCCGCAGGTAGGTATCGATGCCCACAAGGGATGCTAATCCAACGAGCAAGGGAGAAGAGGCCAGTGCGAGGGTCGTGATCACATGGGCGGGGGCTTCCTGATCGACAATGCGACGAATTAATCCCAGATTCTGAACTTCAACATCGTTGTGAACGAAAAGTGTAACGCGATGGGATAGGGATTCAAAAAATTGATCGATCGTATTTTTTTCAGCATTGCTGACCTTGAGATCCGCAGAAAACAACGCTAAAAATTCCCGTTGAGTTTCATCGCCGAGCACCAGAGTATCTCCCACATAAGCATTGCCGCTAATAGACAACCCGGCCAATAAGGGATCGTCCTCATCTGCTAAATCAGCCCCAAGAATCGTCGCAAATGTCCGACGCAGACGAAAATCTTCGAGGATGATAATCTCGCCATCACTCACCGATCCCCCCGTTGCCACATCCAACGCCAACGTCAGCCCCGCCAACGTTCCCCGCTGCCGAAACAGTTGCGGAGCCAGTTGTAATAACTGCCGTCGCCGATCGACCGGATAAGCTGGGTCGAACGTCACTCCAATCCAACTTCCCAACCATTCCAGCGCATCCTCCGGCGTAGTGCGAGGATCAGTCAGCAGGTCACTATAGGCAATTCGGTCTTCCAGCGGGGTGAGAATGCCCTCAAAGTTGCTCAAGAAGCGATCGAGAAAATCAGCACTCGTACTCGCACCGACGAGATCTGCGTCAGGACCAAACACCGACTCCTGATACAGCTCGGGTAAGTATTGCTGCATATAGGAGAACCGCGATTCGTAAGCCCGCAAGGCTACGAAATCCGGGGTCGCATGACCATTTCCCAACAAACTGAGTTTGACCCAAAGATAACGCCCCTGAAGCGATCGAACCACCTGGTCCGATCGTTGAATCAGGACCGTGAATAAGCCCGATCGGTGTGGCTGGGAAGAACATTCTAGCAATCCCGAATGGAATGGAATTTCACTCGCATTTGGAAACCAAGCTGCAACGGGGATGCGATTAGAATCACCCATGCTTGAGGTGACACGATCGAAGGCAGTCCGATCGCCCACCCGGTGCTCGAACCATCTTGTGGGTTGGGTCTCTGCCGTGGCGGTAGCGGCTAGCCACACTTGAATGCCACAGCCTTCTGGCACCCTTGCTTCTAGGTACAGTCGATGCCAATGGGTGGTCGCCTGGTGGCTATCGATCGGGCTTACGAATTTTACCGTACCTTGTGTGGCATAGGCGGGCAGGTGCAGGGGAATCAACGGCGTGGGAACGGCAGCGAGATAATAGGCAGGTTCTCCCACCGTGTGACAAAAGGGCGCACCCGAAAACGGGCGCAGCCCGTAGAAGTCTCCCACCGGATCAAGCTCTGTGACCGAGTTTGCAGGTAACTCATAGACGATCGCCTCTCTGCTCAAACTCGGCTGCAATAGGGCAATGCGATCGATCGCAGTCCAAGCGAAACTGTAAGGATATGCCGCTTGGTTAAGAACAATTGGATCAGACCAGGTTTCTCTGGTGGTAAGTAATCGAAGTACCGTTTGGGTTCCTTTCCACAGCAGCACGGCAAGTTGACCCTGGGAACTACAGGCGATCGCGATTGGGTTTTCATCCAGTGGAATCAGCGCGGTGGCGATCGATCGGATGCGCGGTGGATTGGGATTGGGTTCGCAGGCGCAGAAGGGTTCCTGGACATTGGGATTGGCACCGGAAAGCACCGGAATGGCGTCGGTGGCGAGGGGCAGCCCCAGGACTCGACCGAGTTGGCGATGGGTTCGATCAAGCACCCAAAGGCCCCCGCTAGGATCAGCCGCCATACGCCAAATCTTCAGGTTTTCCGGGACCAGCGTCGTCGGTGCCCAGCGGTTGCGTCGATCGCCCAGCACGAGTTGACCCTCGATCGCCATATACAACACTCCGTCATAGCCGATCGCCAAATCACTCACAATCCCCGTCTGCGCCGGAATCAAAATTCCGACCGCATCGGGCAGCACACCTGTTGCCTTCACCGTTCGCGTCGCCTCATCCCAAAATGCCCAAGTCCCATAGGGATCACGAGTTTGAGGCACTTGTTCTAAGAGCGATCGCGATTGGGTTTCCAGTGCATCGCTGGCGGGGGGAAGGGGGGTGGGCGATCGACGACTAGTGAGTCGGAGTGACCCGACAGGGGTTTGGGCTGAAACAACTCGCACGGGTGTTTCCTCAGACAACCACGGCTGATTCCCCGTCAACAACCAAAACCGAAGACCATTGGCATCCATCAGCATACCTCCGGCACAACAGGAACAGGAATACTGAAACGATCGCTGATTAAAGTCATTGAATCCAACTCAACCAATGGATTTACATCCGCAAGAACTACGATTGACAACAGTTCAGGCAATTGCCAAGGTTGTAATGTTAGTTCTGCTTGGCGATTAGCTTTCGGTAGCACCTGTAGCCAGCGAGGTTGTCTGGGGAGTTTACTGAAGTTGGCACTAGCATTTACACTGGGATTTATACTGGAATGTTGCTGAAAGAGATTTAATCCAATCACTTCGCTAACGCCTGTGACCCTTGCCACGACCACGCTTAACTCTCGCTCCTGCACCGATCGCCCTAGCATCCAGCCCGTCCCCGCCGACCCACCAGGAGCCAACGGCGAGAGAAACTGCTGCACCGTCGATCGCACCTCCAACAGCACCCGATCGCGCTCAAACCCATCCGCAATTTCAACCCCGACACTCACCCCCAAAGATTTGTATTCACACCCAATCACATACAGTTCTGTCCCCAACGGTCGTCGAGTCTCCAGATAGGCATACACGCGCTCCAGTGTGGGGCGATCAGGGCGGGGATTAGGCGCAGATGGGCGAGTTTGAATTGGGAGAACCATCACAGAAACGACACCGGGGACATTTTGACGCCGTTGGTGGGGCTTAAACCGAGGCAGCACTTCGACCCGACCTAAACGGACTCCCGGCGTTTCATTGGCGAGGTGTTGATAATCACTGGGCGTAATGGCCCGATCTCGATGGCGAAACAAAGCGGGAATTCGGCGTTCGGCCTGCGCTAGGGTTTCCGTCGCCGCGCCGCCGCTAGTCGGAATCGGCTGCATCACCTTAAGTTTGACACTGGGTTCACCCGTCGCAGGGGTCGCCGTAATCGCGGTCAAACTGCCACTGGGCAAATTCCCCGCTGCGCCCCCGCCCAACCGCACGATCGCCACTCGAATCCGTGCGCCAATCTCTGGCACACGCCCCCGCATCCCATCCCCAAAGCGGATCGTTCCCGCTTCCGCATCTAATTGATAAACGGCTGCTTGCGATGTTGCCAGGGCTAGGTCCGCGATCGCCTGCCAGCGTTGATAACTACGTCCCGTTTCCTCCACTTGAATTTCTAATGTCTCAGGTTCGACCGATGTCCCTGGCAATGCAAAAACTTGATCCGCACTGCCATCACTCTGACCCATAATCCGATCGCGTAGCGTTTGCCGTTGATCAATTTCCACCGCATTAATCCCAATCCAACTGAGTTGAATATCGGGAAGTGCGATCGTAGAAGTTGGGGATACCTGTCGGGGAAGTAAGGGCCGCAACCGAATCCAGGCGATGAGGCGATCGGCCACGTCCGGTGCATCAATGCGAGGCGGATAGTCGCCCACGCCAGCTTCGGGCAATTGCCGCACATCATTGCTGGGAGCGCCGATTTGGCTTGCTGCCGGGAGCGCCAACCGCACAACTCCCGATCGGATCAATCCCTGGGTCGTATCCGTCACCACCATCAGGGGCAAATAACGGGGTTGAGTGTCCATTGGCTGGACGGGCTGGCTAATTTCCCAGACATGGGGAATGCGGGCGGCGATCGGTAATTCAGCTAATGCATCCGGCATCGTCAACGTCGGCACAATACCAATATTCAACAGTCCCGCTGCCCCCGTTAGAGTTTCCCCCAGGGCTTTCAGGATATCAGCTTTGGTCTCGGCATCAGGCTTAGGAGTCAGCAGCGCTAACCATAGACTGTGATCGATCGTCCGTTCCTTCAGACTGATTCCCTCGCGGTCGAGTTGTCCACCGCTAAAGACCGGGGTCGTAATGTAGGGCAACGCTTTAGTCTGGCTTCCTAACCCATGAAACACTTGCAGTTGCTCCACGACGGGCGTCAGTTGAAGGATCTGAGCGGCATCTAGGCGTTGTTTACAGTAGACCGCAAGCTGCAACGGGTACACCGTGATTTCCTGGCGCGTTTCAAAGAGGACAACCCCTTTCAGGCTGGCGAGGGGTTGAATAGAGGTCGATCGCAACACAATCGGATCATCAATGGCTAAACTGACGAGTCCTTGGGCAGCGATCGCTGGACGCATCGGAATGCCTAACAGTCGGAGAAATGCTAGCCGCTGTCGTTCTGGAATCAGATTGGCACGATACAACAATGTGTCGCCCAACCATGCGAATAGGTCAATTAACGTTCGTCCTGGATCGCCCGGACGCGGATCGGTCCATTCTGGGGTGTGAGCAGGAATACGCGCAATTAGTTCTTCGACCAAATCATCGAAGCTACGATCGTCTAGAGCAGGTGGGCGAATCGGCATAGGACTATCCCTCAAGTTGCATGGTTAAACCGATTTGTTGTATGGCACTGGTGCGTTTGATTTGGTAGACGATTTCTACCCGGAGATGGCTGGGTTGGTCGGTGGGGGTTTGGACATCGACCCGTTGAAGGACAATGCGGGATTCCCACTGGGTAAGGGTTTCATAAATTCGATCGCGAATTCGACGTTGGGTAGTGAGAGTATTGGGTTCCTGTAAAAAAGTGGATAACCCGGCTCCAAAGTTAGGTTGCATCAGTTGTTCTCCCGGTTTGGTCTGGAGGATAATTTGAATCGATTGCCGAATACTGTCATCTAGGTTGGGATAGTGTTGTTGACCTTGGCGATCGGGGCGCAGGTCAAGGGGGAGGTTGAGAAGGGGAGGGAGCATGGGAGGAGTGAAGAATGAAGAGTGAAGAATGAAGAATAGTTATGATTATGGTAGGGATTTGGGTTTGAATTTGGGGATGGGAATGCAGATTTTGATCATGAAGATCCACCAGAAAATTAGGTTAAATAAGCTTAGAAAAATGTTCAAGACAAGGTAGGCGCAGAGGGTGATGATTGGGATGTTGAATGAGCAGATCCAGGCAATATCAAGACCGCTAGGGTCACTATTGGAATTGTCTGCAGGTCCGCCTTTTAGAATTTTGGTGGGGTCGGGGGCCTGTTTTTTTAAGAAGTTGAATAGGCTGGCGGGAACGGAAAAGGCAACGCTGGGTTTTAGGTTTTTTAAGGTTTGGAAATCGGTGATGTCGGGGAGGGCGACTTTGACGGGCGCAATGTCACTGTTGGCATACCAAGGGGCAATAGCAAAGGTGGGGCTGGGTGTACTCCAGATGATCTGGGGCGAACAGGGCGCGGGGCGGTGCAGTCGGATGAAGGCGCGCACTTGATACGTGCGATCGCTATCCTCAAATCGTCCTTCCTGGGCTGACACCTCTGAGAGTCGATTGAGCAGGTTCGCTTGTAAGAGGTTAAAAATCCGTTGACTACGATCGCTTGCTATTTCCGGCCATTGTTTTGGTAGCTCCACTTGTCCCGGTTGCCGATCGACCAGAATGGTTGTAGCCTCCTGAAGTAAAGTTCCTAGTGGTTTCGTCGCATTACTCAGTTGCACCGTAAGCTGATTTAATTCTGTCATTAACGCAGCATTATCAAAGGCTTGGAAATGGAATTTCAGTTGTCGTAAGGTGTCAATAAATTGCTGAACTTTGGTATTTCTCTTCACCACATCTTTCTCGGTTAAGACTACACCAAAATTGGGTTCGGACCGTTCCCCACCCGATCGCAAGTAATAGGGCAACAGATCCTTAATCGCACTGCTGACCGCGCCGTTGGCAACCACGGGTGGCACTTCACTTACCTCGTTGCTGGTGACGGGCACGACGCCGTAGAGCACCGTTCGGTTTAAGTGGTTGCACAGATCGGGTGGCGCAACATAGAGGGCTGAAACGGTTTCCTGACGGGTTATCGCGGTGGCTTGCAATTGCCGATCGAGTTCGACTTGGCCCGTAGACTGGAACGCTTTGTGATAGATGGGATCGGGATCAAGATCGAGGGTTAACGCCGTCAATGGAAACCACCCTTTCTGGCGACGACCATCGGGCTGGATTTCGGTTTGCCATGCCTCGGGGATTCCATTTGCCCCCGCTCGTCGCACGACTAATCCCGCACTGTGAATCTGTCGATCGGACAAACGCGGCTGTAATTCCGGAATATTAAACGCATCACACACTGCTTCTAACAACGCGACATAGAACGTACGATGAACGGGTTGAAATAAGGTGAATGGTGATGCTTCCGTGATAGCTGATGGTATTAATCGAGATCGATGCAACGGTGAATCGAGTTGAAAAATAGCATCCCGCTGTAATTCATCTAGGATAGCAGCGATAAAATCAGGATCAGTCCGTTTTAGCAATGTCGGGGTCTGGTCGCCCTTCAGCGGTAAAGCTGGAGCCATCGCACTCAGTCCCAATCCCTGCAAGGCAACGGTACGATCGTGAATCTCGATCGGTTGTCGAATGGATTTGCGCAGCGTTGGGTTTACCATATATTTCCAGCTCCTGGTGTGTAGGTACTTGCAATCACAGTGGTGGCTTGTAGGATGTCACATTGCACCATTCCCGAAAATTTAGAAATCGCGGCATTCACAGTGACCTGACCCGCTGAGACCTCCACCTGACTTGCTTGAACGTTAACCTTAGCCGCCGTTTCGATCGACACGCCTTGGGCATTCAGCGTGATGGTGCTCCCGGCAGCGGAGAATTCAATTTCACCGCCCCCGCTGTCGGTTAAGACGCCACTGACGCCATTGGGGGTTTCAAAGCTAATGGTCGCCGTGGCTGGACTGGTTTCAACGATCGCAATTCGACTGCCTGCTTTACTGACAATGCTCCAGCGATCGATACTCTCCCCGACGGTTTCTGGGGCAGGTTGTTTACCATTCCAAAGGCTCCCCACCACGATCGGCAACCGTGAATCGCCATTCACAAAGGCAACTAGCACCTCATCCCCCACGTCAGGCAACAGAAAGGCCCCGCGATTTTCCCCTGCAAACGGCACAGCAACCCTGGCCCAAATCGGTGAATCTTGATCGCCATCAAAGCTGATCAGTTTCACCTGCACACGAGTCAGACGATCGGGATCTTGTACCGACACCACTTCCGCTAAGTAGTGCCCCTGAAAGAGTCCCGGCGTCGGAATCTCAACGATCGGACTCATCGAAGACATCAAATTCATACAGAACCTCCCCACACAGCGGATTCAGCTTCAAACTCAGTTTCGTAGCCATGGGTGAGGTCGAAGCGATGACAGGTTTGGTGAACATAGTAGGTGTTGTTAAAGCGATCGCCTAGTCCACGCAAAGTCACATGAGTTCCCACTCGCAAAGTAGGATTGCCTTCCGCCACGCCAGATACACAAACCAAACGCCGTGCATAGGCATCAAATGCCGTATCCGCGATCGCCTGGGCTTCCGTTTCCGAGGTGGCAGCAAGATGGGCTAGATGGTGCGATCGTTTGCCGAGGCATCGTTCTAAGAGTTGCGCCCCGGTAGACCCAACCTGAGGCGTCGATAAGGTGCCCTGACTACGCCCCAACACCCGCGAACCCTGCTGCACGTCCCACCCGGCTACTGTTACTTCGGTCACTTGATGGGCCAAATCAGCCAAGACCCGCACGCGACGCAATTGGCTATTTAACGTTAACTCTAAGCTGCCCCGTTTCGCCTGATTGCGGGGCATCACATGCAACGCTTGACCTACAACTTGGATGTCGCCATCGTAGCGGTTCAGCAACCGCCGCAAAAACGCAAGATCACTTTCGTCAAGTTGAACCTGAGTCCCAATGGGTTGGGTCAATCCGGTGATGACGGGCGTTAACCCGAGATCAGCCGCCAGTTGCTCGGCTAGTTTTGCGATCGTCGCTTCTGGATACACTTTTGTCTGACGATGCAATCTAGCCTTTTGCAACCGATCCTCTGCCAACACCACCAACTCCGGCGCACCCCCAGAAAACTCCAGTTCTAGCCCCGTAATAATGCCTTGGAAGATTTCCTGAGGACGGGTTTCGTCCCCACTGTAGACGGCGATCGCAGCGCCTAATTTGACAATGCGATCGTCTTCAAAGGCAAAGTCCGCCCCACCTTCAGGATCACTGGCAATGTTGGTCAATCGCAATTCCAATGCTGACAGTCCCCCCGCTTGTTCGGTCAATTCCATGGACACCAGCAATTCCCGCACCTGCGCATATTCCTGGGTGTTAATCCGCACGGTAGGGCGGGCGCTATAGACGGCATTGGGGGTGGTTGGTGTTTCAGACATGGCCGAGTTCTCTTTTTCTAAATTAATCCGCTTTTAATCGCTGCACACGTTGCGTTAGTTTCCGCAATTGAGATGCTAAAGGAATTGTTTTGGCGATCGGTGGAGGTGATCGATCGGTATCCGGTGAAGGTACAGCATCTGCAACAACAGTCCCAATCACGTTGTCAAAAACAACTGGCATAATCAGTCTCCTAGATAAAAGTTGATTTATGAAAACTGAATTCTCGATCGAAAGGATACGGTCGTTCCCACATCGGCATAAAACCCAGAATCTGCTGAGGCTTGAACCTGTCCACCCATCTGAAATGTCGCATCTGCACGGTTAGATAAGGATACGGTTGCAGCCATTTGGACTAGACGAGAGGGATCGAGACGGACGGTTAAACTCGATCGCGATCGGTCCGTATGTAACCCTGTAAATGCTCCCGCACTGGCAGAGATTCCCGCCGAACCCCCGATTGAGATTCCCGCCGAACCGCCAATAGAACTGCCAATAGAACCGCCAATAGAACCACCAATAGAAACCCCAGCACCAGCGCTCACAAATGTAATCGGTGGACTGAGTTGAATATTGGGATTGAGGGCGATCGGACCACTGGCAAATCGCATATTTTCTAACCCGTTCTCCGCCGCGATCGCACGGCTGGCAGAGGGGTTTCCGGCTTTTTGGCTCACCGCTTGTAGACTTTCACCAGAGGGCGATAGATCTCTGACCACGGAGTCTGCCTGACGCTTAGAGTTTCCACTCCCCAGACTTTCAAACACCTTTTCCTGACTTGCTAACGTGAGATTCAAGCTGGCACGTAAGGGAACACCATCCGATGAGAAAAAGTCGATCGTTTCTTTGTAGGATTCGATCAATCCCTGAAACGTAAATGTCCCCCATTCAAACTTAACAATTGTGGGCGGTGTGCCCTGGCGATCGCGTTTTCCAGGAGCCATTAATTTTGCTACTTTCCCCGTATCCACCCGCACATCCCCGCCCGTCCCCGTCGTATCAAAAATCAAGTCCAGCGTTAACTTAGCCGAACTTTTAGTGACATATTGGGTCTTCTGATTTCCCGGTCCCTTTTCATCCAAGGTATTGGTAATACTAATTTGTAACGATGTCGGATTGAAATGCACCTGAATGGCTGCATCCGACCCAGTGACGGGTGTGAGCGTAGCGCGGGTGGGTTCTGCGGTCATCATTCTCTCCTCTCCGTTTCAGGGTAATAAGTGCAATCCTTCATGGGCGAGATGCACTTCTTCAATGCCAACCTCCGGTCCCTTTGCATTCAAGTCAGCGACTTTAAACTTAATCGGTAAGGCCCGATCGAGTTGCCATTTCAGTTGGGCTTCATCTTTGCCGTTCCGAAGCGTAATCACGGCGTTCAGACGATAGGCATAGGCGGCCTGACCATTGACGAGTTCGAACCAACGCCACAGATCGCGGCTAGCCGTCATTCCCCGTTTCAAAATCACTGTCGAAAAGGTGATTGGTCCGGCTCGCTGCACGGTCCCATAATTGCGTCCTCCTTCTTTAATCACCTTGGGTTCCATCGTTGCCTCTAGTCCTGTACATTCTGAAAAGGACCCACTGCATAGGTTTTCAATGGTTTGATTACTGCCACTGAGACGATCTTCAGTGAAGTCGATGTGAAACCGAAAAACTTGCACCGGATAACTCGCTCGCCAGCTTGTCATCAGAACACCTCCTGTAATCCGGGAAGAACCGTCACCGATCGATCGACCCCGAACTGCGTCACCGTTAACATCACTGTAATGTGTGTAATCGGCATGGCCGGAGCCACCGTGACTTGAACGATCACCCGACCGTTGTCGAGATCCGCCTGGGTCATCGTCGATCGATCGCACCGTACTTCAAACGCTTCAGCAGGAGTAATCCCTCTTAATGCTCCAGCATTCCAAAACCCTAACAGAAGTGTTTCCAATTGCGATCGAATCGTTTCCCATAACTGTTCACTAGACGATTCAAAACTGGTTAACTCACCCGTATGCCGAGCCATTCGGACGATCGCGGCCATCAATCGATTCAGACAAGCAGGACGATAGGATTCATTCAAACTCGTCGTCACATCCGATCGCAACAGCATTCCCTGTGGCGTGGGTCCCAGAATCGAAACGCGATCGATAAGACAGGTTTCATCCTCCCCGTTAGGGTGATAGAGTTGCGATCGATCCAGTTGCGGAAAGACCCGCTCCACCCCCAACAACGGTCTATCTGCGGCACTCCGAAATGTTCCCCGCATCAACGCATTCTGCGCTAACGTGCCGATAAATAGCCCCTCCGGTGGCTCAATCTCAGCGGGTAATAAGTGGCGGGAAAATGCCGTCTGTACCCATGGATAAACCAACTGCACAAAGGCACTGGCAATCCCGAGGGCATCCTGCTCCAAGGTCTTCGAGAGATAAGGCTGAAGGGATTTCAAGAGATCGCTCGCCGCCACACTTCCGACCATCGGAACCGGAACCGCCGCCACCAGTTGAATCTCCCGCAATACCGCACTTCCCCCCTGCCTTCGGGCTAAAAATGAACCAAGCTGGTGAATCACCTTCGCCCACAGTTCATAGCCGTCCCAATCGCACAGAGGTGCAGACACCAAGCGCAGGGTTACGTCTACCACCGCTAGGCTAGGCTGGGCACATTCCACAAACTGCTCCGGAAGAGGACCAGGCTGCGGCAAAGGCGGTGTGAAAGGTGGGCGATCGGCTTGGACAAGATCGGGTAAATCCGGCAATGCGACAAAGGAGACATCGCTTAAACCTAACAAATGCCCAATCCCACGCCAGCTTGTGGGATCTAACGCAGAACTCTCGATTGCATTGGGTAAAGTATGACTAAACCCGGGAAGTAACTTCTCTATTTGATCGTGTCGCAATCCTTGCGTTCCAATTCCCTGACGAGTTTCGCCCACCCGCACCACGTAGCACTTCCGTCCGCCTGCCATAAAGAACGATCGCACCGCCGCTGCTAAATAGGTCGTGCCTCTTGTCGTTGAACTCGCTGAACCGAGTTTTCCCTGCCCCGTCCAGTCCCGTGCTTCCGGGTCGAACAGGGTCGTAAACTCTGCCCAACTTTGAAGGGGAACGGGAATGTCATACAACGCAATCAAGTCATCTGGCGATCGCGCATCCACGCCACTCACCCATCCCTGCGTTTTCAACCAATCCAAGAGGACCGGAGGAAGCTTCGACTCAGGCGACAGGGGACGGCGATCGATGAAGCCAATAAAGCACGCCACATCCGTCCGTTGGGGAACACTGGGTAACGCTGGTAATGATGATTTAAATTCCAACCCGGATCGCATAAAGCACCTCCTGTGGACTTAATAAGAAAGGTTTGGCTAGAACCATAGCCGATCGGCTCCAAGCCTATTCAAGCAATAATCCCTCTGCTGATAAGACTAATTCCTCCATTGCCACATCTGTTCCTCCTTTAGCAGCTAAGGTAGGACCCGTATACTTCATCGGAATCACTCCCTGCAAAATCCACTTTTGAACTGGGTTTCGAGCCTCATCAAAGAGTGTAATCGACACCTGTTTCTGACCTCCAACGCCTTCTCGGCGGACGAGTGAAATCCAATCCCAAACGGTTTTCGAGTTAATAATGCCGCGTTTGAGTGTAACGTCGCTGACCTTGTGAATACCTGGAATTTTACGCACATGATTTTCGGAATCGTTCCCATTTCGATATTCTGCAATGGTAATTTCAGTGCCCAATCCAGAGATATCTGAAAAGCCACCAAAAACTTCTTGAGAATCAAATTCTACGGTGTAATTAAATGACCCATAGGGTGCTGTCCGTGCCATTATTTGCCTCCTATTAATTGACTATGTTGATCAACTATTTTGATTAACTATTGCTAATTCATTTCCTAGCTTCTTGCACCTCCAGAATTAGGGGCTGAGGGATTTCTACTCCCTCGTATCAGCCGTTTTTTGACCAATGCGGAAGATGACAAATTCGGCGGGTTTCAATGCAGCTACCCCGATCAAACAAATCAATCGCCCATTGTCTAAATCATTTTGGGTCATGGTACTTCGATCGCACCGCACAAAAAAGGCTTGCTCTGGCTGACTGCCCAGTAGTGCTCCACTTCGCCACTCGTTGAACAAAAATGCCGCGATCGTTTCACGAATGTTGCTCCATAAGCGTTCACCGTTGGGTTCAAACACGACCCACTGGGTACTGCGATCGATCGACGCTTCCAAATAGTTGAAATATCGCCGCACATTCACATATTTCCACTCTGGATCAGAACTTACCGTTCGTGCTCCCCAAACTCGATAACCCCGCCCTGGGAAAAACCGTAGACAGTTAATCCCTAAAGGATTCAAGACCTCCTGCTGCGCAAAATTAATCTCCCGCTCAAACCGCAATGCCCCCCGGACAATCTCATTAGCCGGAGCCTTATAAACGCCCCGTTCAATGTCGTTGCGGGCATAAATTCCACAGACAAAACCGGAGGGCGGTAACGTAATTTCCGTAGGCGTTCGGGTTAACGGATTCGCCACTACCACCCAGGGATAGTACAACGCCGCTTTGGTAGAATCGAGTTGACTACGTGCCGTTCTAGCCGCCGTCAAATCAGCGCCTGGTGCCGTATCTAAGACTAGAATTTGGTAGGCTCTGCGCCGTTCTACATGAGACAGCAATGCTTGCTCAATCCCTTGATAAAGAGTCGGGGCAAAAGCTGAATAGCCCGGTGCCGCTAAAATAGAGATGTCATCTAAAAACTCTAGGTTTCTTAACGCACCTTTATAGTCCTCCAACCCAGGCAAATCGCCGTTCGTTCCTCCCACGATCGCAAACGGTTGGGTTGCCGCTTGGATTGCAGTGGCTAAACTTTCTCGCAATGCTAGGGGAGACAATTCAGAGACGGTAACCGCCAATGGATTCGTCATGGATTCTACCCGTCGATTGGGGTTTTCGGCCAAAACGGTTCCCATCCATCGGGGATGATCTGGACTATAGCCCAACTCGTTGTAGACCACTTCATTACCCTCTCGATCGCGTAACACCACCATCAAGGTGATCAGATCCAGCGTCGGGGGAAGGGGAGCGGGCGGTATAGGAGCAGGCGGTACAGGAGGAATGGGGGGCGACAGCGCAGCCAAATCACTCTCCACTAAGCTTCCTGGCGTTGGAGTGATGGCATCTTTCCAGTCATCTAGCCTTTTGTTGTCGGCTTGTTTCAGGAAATATTTTTGGGTCGCACTGTTGACCCGCAAAATACTACCTAGGGGGGCAAAATGAAGAGTTTTAACACTGATTAAGGTGGCGCGTTCCGATAAGGTGACTTGTCCATTCCCCATCTCACCGGAGAATCGTGCTTTGAACGTGACTGTACCTATACCTATAACAAGATCGCTCGACTCACTCTTCGTTGCGCCACTGGGCAATACTCGCGATACATACAACCGCGATCCCCCATTAGCAAAATATGCCTGTACCGCATAGGCCAAATAGTTCGTCATGGAACTCGATCCCAATTGCAAGTTCGCTAACCCGCCATAGACTCGCTCAAAGTCAGAAAAACTGGTTAATATATCTGGGATTACCTCCGCCGGACCTTTGAGCGTTAGACCCACAAAGGCAGTAGTACTGGTGCCCACGCCTTCGATCGACTTTGCGCGAAAACTCGTTTCTTCAACATATACACCAGGAGCAAGATATTCAGCCATTACGAAATCTCCAATGAAGGGACAGCAGTAAAAGAGAACGTGAGTAAGAACACAAGTGAAAATGTAAGTAAGAATGCAAGTAACTAACTCAGAACAACCGCAATCACATCCGGACGATCGCGACTGGCAGCTAACTTATACCCCGATCGACTCCCCCGTCGTAAACTCGGTGCTGTACTCCAAAACAAATCAGGATCAGGAATATAATCAGGATTCGGATTGTTATCATGAGCCAAATCAGGATTAATAGAGTTCAACGGTCGCAGCAGCGAATCAAATACAACGTCTAAACGTGCATCCACCTCCGTCGCCAATACCGCTCCACCCCCCGCATCCCACGTCGTCACCGGAATTCCCGGTACCGCAATCAACGCCTCACCACGCCAATCGGACATCGCTGAAGTTGTTGTACTATTCCGAACAACATTGACCACAGCCCACGGCAGACGTTGACCCGTTGTTTGGTCTAACAATGTGGCACGGATGACGGCCCAATTGGGTTCGGTTCGGGCACTGGGCGATCGATAGAGCGGGACCAGGATAGGCTTGACAATTGCGACACTGCTTTGAGGATCGCGATCGCGCGGGAGCCGTAACTGATAACGTCGAGGGAGATACTCTCCTAGGGGATCGTAAATGTTTAAATCGATCGATACGCTTTCCACAGGGGGAACAGTCGGAGGAACACTAAAGATGACAGTATGCCCATGGAGTTCAGCCTCGTCTAACACATCAAAAATGACATAATCACCTTGACGGTTTCGCTTTAGTACTAACCGATCGGACGCTAAATGTAACGGTCGTTGGAGCGCCAACCCCGTCAACCCATCCTGAAGCCGTAACGCACCGAAGACTCGACGATCGAGGAACTCATTCATCGTGCTACCTCCATGCGATCGCCTATTCCAATACGGGTAGCCACCACCGGACGAAATTCCTCAACATCATCAGCCTCAATTTGTACGACCCGCGCAACATAGGAAACACTCAACCGATAGGTCGGTTTCAACGCATCCCAAATCCGCATAATCTCATCCGTGGAGAGATCCGTCGGAATCAGTTGCACCTGCTCTGCCTGACCCCATCCACCTTCTGGCGACAGGGAAGAGAGATCGAGCACTTGATGTAAATGCAACTGACGCATAGCCCAGGCCAAGACCAACTGTTCAGTAAGGGACGATTGTGCCCACACCGTCATCAAAAAATGGAGATCCAATGATAGAGGCGGCGCACGATAGCGTGTATTATTCAATTGCCGTTCATGCCGCAAATGTTCATTCAGGGTTACTCGATGTAAAAACAAGGAAAGCATTGTACTGTCCGAATCTTCCATTTGAGCCAGTTCGCTACTCGAAATCAACCTAAAGTCACAAGAATGCTGAGTTCTTAGGGTTTCTGGATAGGTGTTTTTTAAAAAAATAGCGAGTGAAGAACCAACGGAATGAATTGCAAATAAATTAGCCATAGTCAAGACTTCCTTACATTAGAAAAAGTCAGATTGTGCTTAGATATTGAGCTTAATTAAAGTGATGCATCCGGATGTCGATCGATAGATTTATCTGCCCACCTAATGTTGCATGCATGAAGATTGAGCAATAATAAGTAGGTGAGGCAAATTAAATGTAAAATATAATGACCTGAAGCCCCTGCTGAGCTTGAAACCATCTTAAGCTTAATTAACGCTACCTACTTAAGCAGACGTCGCGCATTGGATGAAGCCGATTAGAACAGTCTGTATCGTTATGAAGTTCTAAACAAGCTCAGTCAATACTAATGGTTGAATTCGACCATTGCATTACCTTTACCCAATAATTTTTTTTGACAGGCTACTTTGAGACCCTATTACAGGATTAAGTTTAGACTACCCCTAGTCTTCAAACCCAAGTATGTAAAACCCAAGTATTCAAAATCAACGCTACAAACACTGATTCTTCAGGTATTCCATTTACTATAAACTCAAAATATTCATAATTCCAAGTTTTAACCTTTCTTCATAAATTTGGGCTTTGATACAAAAAAGATTTCAAATTAACAATTTACTTTATATTAGCCGTAGATTTTGCAGTCTTTTCCATTACCCTAGCAGGGTGATCGCACCTTAATTGAGGCGTTAAATCTCTAGAATTGAGACTAGCAGCCTGTCAGAGAAGTCGGCTTTTTGAGTATTAGGGTCTGCAATCGTCTTAAATTGAAGGCTAAACAGACCAAGCTCCACTCTCCCGCAGCCTTCGTGAGTCCACGCAAGGAAAATTGCCGAAACCCCATGGCTTCTTTGATAAGTACCTATGCAAAATTATTTATATATTCATTTAGCTGTTAGTATGATTGATAATTATTTTAGGGTTTATCCAGGTAAAAATGAGATTCATTCAAGAGCTTAGCCAAGAAACAACTAGTATGTTAAGTCGAATATATCGCCAGAGTAA
>ENA-OFCI01000219-OFCI01000219.1-metagenomes-genome-assembly--contig:-NODE-219-length-38816-cov-3.510229_pt1 | contig 38816 bp, 34 predicted proteins | sample MGYA00153391_OFCI01 | MGnify analysis MGYA00153391
GCCAGCTCGGCAACCGTCTCGTCGGCATCCTGCACGGCTGCCTCAAAACGCACACGCCCTACGACGAGGCCATTGCGTGGAACCAGCACACCCAGCAGGAAGCAGCTTGACATCGAAGCCCATGGGATGTCTGGACCGACCCCCACGGCCGCCAGTACGCCACCCACCCCACCAACCACCACGACCTCGCCGCCTGAACGATCTCTCAGAGCTTGTCGTCGACAAGATCCAGAGCGATGTCGAGGATCGGCGACGAGTGGGTGAGCTCGCCGACGCTGAGGAAGTCAACGCCCGTCTCGGCATACGCTCGCGCCACGTCAAGGGTCAGGCCGCCGGTCGCCTCGATCTCGACCTCTTGGCCGGTGCCCCGCACGGCTTCAACCGTGGTCCGGATCAGCTCGACGGACATGTTGTCGCACAACAGGAACCGGGCCCCGACGGCCACGGCCTCGAGCGCCTCAGCCGTGGTGGTGACCTCAACCTGGATGTCCACGACCGGATTGCTCCGGCGAACAGCTTCGAAGGCTGCCGAGAGCGAACCCGACGCCAGCTTGTGGTTGTCCTTGATCATGGCCACGTCATACAGGCCCATCCGCTTGTTCGTTCCGCCACCGCAGCGGACCGCATACTTCTCCAGTGCTCGCAGTCCAGGCGTCGTCTTGCGGGTGTCCAGAACCATGGCACCGGTCCCGTGCAGGACATCGGCCCACGCCCGGGTGCGGGTGGCGATTCCCGAGAGCCGGCTGATCAGGTTGAGCATCGTGCGCTCCCCCACCAGGATGGCCCTGGTCGAGCCCCGCAGTACGCCGATAACGTCACCCCGTTTGACCACTTCGCCATCCTCACGAAGAAGCTCGACAGTCACCTCGGTACTGCCGAACCGCTCGGTCACGGCATGAAAGACCAAGGAGATCAGCGGGAGCCCGGCGACCACTCCGTCTGCTCTCGCCACGACGTGCGCGATGCTGCCCTGGGTCGCGTCGATGGTGGCAGAGCTGGTGACGTCCAGGCCCGGGAAGCCGCCGAGGTCCTCGTCCAGGGCACCTTCAACGATCACGCCCGCGCGCTGCACGGGGAAGGCGCCCGCGACGTTTCCGGGAGACCGATGCGGCGGTCGACCTGGGGCGTGCTGCGGCCCAAGGACCGGGGCAGCGACGGGGTGGAAGGACATGGTGATCGAACCGTCGCGCTCGCGCACCGCATGGGTGTTTCCGAGCCAGCGCGCGTCGTCTCGGTCGGTGAAGTCCAAGCGCACGTGCCCACCGCGCGTCTCCTCACGCAGCATGGCCATGGCGGTCAGAAGCTGTCCCACATGCAGGAGGTTGGAGGTCTCCCACGAGCGAGGATCGGCTGTCGTAGCCCGTGCCCCATCGGCGATGACCTGGAGGGTCTCGCTCGCCCGGGACATCGAATCGGCAGAACGGACCGCTCCGGTGCCGAGCGTCATCGCCCGCTGGATCTCGGTTCGCTCCTTGCTGGCGACCAGAGTGCGGTCGCGGGCGGGCGCCAGAGGTTCGGTCTGCGGCAGCTCTCCCGCGGACAGTCGGGCGGTGATGTCGTCAGCGATGCGATGGGCGAAGACCAAGCCCTCGAGCAGCGAGTTTGAGGCCAGCCGGTTGGCCCCATGGACTCCGGTGCATGAGACCTCCCCGCAGGCATACAGCCCAACGAGACTGGTCCGACCGACGTGGTCGGTATGCACTCCCCCGCTGGCGTAGTGCTGGGCCGGAGCCACGGGCAACAACTCGCTGACCGGGTCGAAGCCGAGCTCTCGACATCGGGCGACAATCGATGGGAACCGCTTCTCGAGAAACTGCTTGCCGAGATGCCGGGTATCGAGAAAGACGTGATCAGCACCGGTCTGCGTCATGCGCGCGACGATGGCCCGGGCCACGACATCCCTGGGCGCAAGATCCGCGAGCTCGTGGACGCCCTTCATGAAACGCACCCCGTCGCCGTCCACGAGGAAGGCGCCTTCGCCGCGTACCGCCTCGGAGATCAGCGGCTGCTGGCCGCTCGAGCTTTCACCCAGCCAGAGCACCGTGGGGTGGAACTGCACGAACTCGAGATCAGCGATCACCGCGCCAGCTCTCAATGCGGCCGCAAGACCGTCGCCCGTGGCCACGGACGGGTTGGTGGTGGCCGAGTAGACCTGCCCTATCCCACCGGTAGCCAAGACGACTGCGCGGGCAAGAGCTGCGCCGACGCCGTCGAGCTGGCCCTCACCGATAACGTGCAGCGTGACACCACAGACCCGAGCATCGCTGTCCTGCAACAGGTCCACGACCAGCGCGTGCTCGAGCACCTCGATACCGGGGTCGTCCAGAACTGCGTTCAGAGCCGCAATAAGCGCGCGGGAGATCTCTTTGCCGGTCGCGTCCCCTCCGGCATGGGCAATGCGGTCCCGGCGGTGACCGCCTTCTCGCGTGAGCGAGATCTTGCCGTCAGGTCCACGGTCGAACTCTGCCCCCAGGCCCACGAGCTCACGCACACGCGCCGGGCCTTCGGAGACCAGGATGCGCACGGCCTCCTCGTCGCAGACCCCGGCGCCGGCCAGCAGGGTGTCATGGAGATGTTCCTCCGGCGAGTCCGCAGGATCCAGAGCCGCCGCGATGCCCCCCTGGGCCCACTGTGTCGCGCCCTCGGGGAGCACGGTCTTGGTGACGAGCAGCACGCGGTCTACCCGCTGACGCAGACGCAGCGCCGCGGTGAGGCCGGCAATCCCCGAGCCGACGACGATCACATCGGCCGATGTGACCCAACCCGGGTCCGGCGCCGTGAGCCTGGCAGGGAGGCGAAGCGTCACGACCGACCCCCAGACGTCCCAGATACCTTGAGCCCAGCCCCGTCGGGAGCTGACCCCGGGTCTCCGCTGATCTCGACAATACGGTTGTCGTGGTCGACGAAGACGACGCGGGGTACGAAGCTCCGCGCCTCGACCTCGCCCATCTGGGCGTAGGAGATGATGATGGCGATGTCGCCGGGCGCGATCAGGTGGGCAGCCGCGCCGTTGATGCAGATCTGCCCCGAGCCGGCCTCGCCCTCGATCACATAGGTGGTCAGTCGGCTGCCGTTGGTCACGTCCACGACGTCCACCCGCTCGCCGGCCAGCATCCCTGCGGCCTTCAGCAGGATCCGGTCGATGGTCACCGAGCCGACATAGTTCATGTCTGCCTCGCTGACCGTGACTCGGTGGAGCTTGGCATAGAGCATGGTGCGCTGCACGTCGACGTCCTTCAGCTCAGGGGGTTCAAGGGGTTCACAGGCCCACGCTGCCGGCGCGGTTCACGGGAGGTTGGTCGCGACCGGCGTTCTCCGAGAAGACCTCGAGCGCCCCACCGCCGGGCCCCACGCTGATCGGGATGTTGTCGATCAGCCGGGTGGTTCCCACCCGCCCCGCAACGGCCAGCAGGGCCTCACCGCGGTACCACTCCGGCACGTCCTCCAATGTCGACGGATGAACGAGCACCAGGTAGTCGATGAGGGCCAGTGGCTCCTTGACCACCACCGCGCGAGCTGCGCGGCGCACGGCCGAGGGTCCCTCCGCTGCAGCGGCTGCGCCAGCCCTCAGCGCCCTGGACAAGCACAGCGCCGTCTCCCGGTCCGACTCGGTGAGGTACATGTTGCGACTGCTCATCGCCAGACCATCGGCCTCGCGCACGGTCGGTGCCGTAACCACCTCGACCGGGAAGTCGAGGTCGCGCGCCATCCGGCGGATGAGCAGCAGCTGCTGCGCATCCTTCTGACCGTAGTAGGAGCGGTCGGCGCCGGTGAGGTGAAGCAGCTTGCCCACCACGGTCAGCACGCCGTCGAAGTGCCCGGGGCGGGCCTGACCCTCCAGCACGTTTCCGATCGGCCCTGCAGAGACCCGCACCCCTGGGTCGCCGTCCGGATAGATAACATCGGGCGTCGGCAAGAAGACCAGGTCGACGCCTTCGCGTCTGCAGATCTCCAGGTCGGCATCGACCATGCGGGGGTAGTGCGAGAGGTCCTCTCGGGGACCGAACTGCAAGGGGTTCAGGAAGATCGTCACAATGACGTGCTGTTCCCTGGCCCTCGCGCGCCGGATCAGGGTCGCGTGTCCCTCATGGAGCGCGCCCATCGTCATCACGACTCCGATATCGCCATCACCGAGGTTTGCGCGAGCGGCCTTGAGCTCCGCGCGGGTTCGCGCAATTATCGGCGCTCTGCTAGCGGCTTGGGACGCCCCCGTCCCGTTCGTGTTGGTGACGGTGCTGTCAAAGGTCTCGGTCACGGTGACTCCTCCGGGGCGGCGAGAATGTCGAGCAGAGGCTCGGCATCGGACGCCGTCAGCCGCCCGCTGGCGAGCGCCCGTTCTGCGGTTGCACGAGCCAGCGCGACATAGGTCGGCCGGATGTCTGGGGTCTGCCGGTTCAGCTGCTCCAGGTGCGCAGCAACCGTAGCCGCATCACCGCGGGCGACCGGCCCGGTAAGCGCGGCGTCACCGAGCCGAAGGGCGTTGTCGAGTGCCGCATGCAAGAGGGGGGCGACCAGCCGTTGCGGCTCCTGCACACCGGCCGAGGCCACGACCTGCATCGCCTGCGCCACCAACGTTACGAGGTGGTTGGCGCCGTGAGAAAGCCCCGCGTGGTACATGGGCCGGTCCCGTTCCTCGATCCACACCGGCTCAGCGCCCATCTCCACGACGAGCGCCTCTGCAACCGGTCGCAGGGGAGCGGGCGCAGTGATACCGAAACAGCAGTCAACAAGGCGCAGCAGATCCATCGACGTGCCCGTGAACGTCATGGCCGGATGCAGCGCCAGCCCGAGCACGTGGTGACCCGCCGTAGCGTCGAAGATCGCCGCGCCATAACGGCCCGACGTGTGAACCACCAGCTGTCCGGCCTGCCACGAGCTCGTCGCACTGAGCCCGGCGATCAGGCCAGGGAGGACGTCATCAGGGACCGTCAGCAGCACGAGCTCAGCCCGGGCGACGACCTCCTCCACGGACATGACGGGTATGCCGGGTAGCAGCGCCGCTGCCCGCTCCCGCGACAGCTCGCTGACGCCAGATACGGCCACGAGTCGGTGGCCCGCCTTCTGCAGTGCTGCACCAAGGACGGCACCGACACGGCCGGTGCCGACGATGCCGACGTCGAGCCTGGCGGGTCGTTCACTAGCCACAGGCAGGTCGCTCACGCCCGAAACGCTAGTCCCTCGGCGGGCGACGTAGCGTACTGCCCGTGACGTGGACACCGTGGATACAGGCATGGGATCAGGCCCTCTACGGCCCAAGCGGCTTCTATCGTCAGGCGTCCGGACCGGCCGGCCACTTCTCCACCGCGTCCCAGGGGATCCCCCAGATCGGCGAGCTTCTGGCCCGGGCCCTGCGAAGGCTCATGGACCAGGAGGGGCTCGACACGTTCGTGGACATGGGTTGCGGCCGTGGGGAGCTGCTCGAGCAGGTTCACCGGCTGGGCCCGCACGTGCGCTGCATCGGTGTCGACATCGTTGCCCGCCCCGACCTGAGCGAGCCCATCGGCTGGTTCCAGTCTCCTGGGGGCACGCATCTGCCCGATGAGCTCAACGGACTGACCGACGCCCTGGTCATCGCCAACGAGTGGCTTGACGTCGTCCCATGCCCGATTGCCCAGATGGACGACGACGGCGAGCTCCGCGAGGTTCTCGTCAACCGGTCGTCTGGCGGGGAGAAGCTCGGCGACCCCGTATCCAAGACCGATCGCCAGTGGTGCCAGTGGTTCTGGCCGATTGATCGGCTGACCCCCGGCGATCGCGTCGAGATCGGAGAAACGAGGGACACGGCATGGGACGACCTGCTGTCACGGGTCGCCTCGGGTCTTGCGGTCGCAGTCGACTACGGCCATACCATCGGCTCCCGGCCTGCGCGGGGCACCCTGACCGGCTTCAGGGAAGGCCGCCAGGTGCCACCGGTCCCCGACGGGTCGTGCGACCTGACCGCGCATGTGGCCATGGACTCCCTGACCCACGACTCGCTCGTCGACCAGCGAACGGCACTGAGGGGGCTGGGAATCAGCGGCCAGACTCCCCCGCATGACCTGGCGCGAAGCGACCCTGCGGCATACCTGCGGGGACTGAGCACCGCGTCCGTAGCCACCATGCTGACGGCCAAAGGCGGACTCGGCGACTTCCTGTGGGCCTCCACCCGGGTGCGCTGACGACCCACTCGGGCGCCACAGAACGCGTCGCCCCTCTGATCGGGACGAACTCGTCAGTCCACGGGGCCAGCGAGGTCGTGAGGAGCAATGTTGCCCAACGCCGGTAACAACCGGCGCCTCCGACGCGGATGGGCGGGCATGCCAGACTGCCGGTATGACCACACAGCAGGAGCTCACCGTCGGAGTGGGCGCGGGTGCGCTCGAGACGGCCGACATGGTGCTCAATGTCGGCCCTCAACACCCTGCCACACACGGTGTACTGAGGCTGCGGCTGGTCGTCGACGGCGAGCGCATCGTCACCGCCGAGCCGATTGTGGGCTACATGCACCGCGGCGCCGAGAAGCTGTTCGAGGTGCGCGACTACCGCCAGATCATGGTCCTGGCCAACCGTCACGACTGGCTGTCGGGGTTCGCCAACGAGCTCGGTGTCGCTCTGGCCGCTGAGGCCCTGCTCGGCATGGAGGTGCCCGAACGCGCTACCTGGGCCCGCACCCTGCTGGCCGAGCTCACCCGTGTTCTGAGCCACCTGGTCTTCCTCGGCTCCTATCCCCTCGAGCTGGGCGCGATCACACCGATCTTCTACGCGTTCCGTGAACGAGAAGAGCTTCAGGCGGTCCTGGAGGAAGCCACGGGCGGGCGCATGCACCTCATGTTCAACCAGGTCGGCGGCCTGCGGGACGACCTTCCCGCTGGCTGGCTCGGCCGGGCCGACGCGGCGATCAAGACCGTCAGGGACCGTCTACCCGATCTCGAGACCCTCCTCGTCGGCAACGAGATCATCCAGGCCCGCGCCGGCGGGGTGGGAGTTCTATCCGCAGAAACCGCTGCGGCGTATGGCGTGTCAGGGCCGATCGCCCGCGCGTCAGGCCTCGACATGGACCTGCGTCGCGATGAGCCGTACCTCGCCTACGGTGAGCTCTTTGTCGAGGGTGGACCCGGCCGGGTCGTCACCCGCACTGCCGGCGACGGTCTCGCCAGACTGGAGTGCCTGCTCGAGCAGGTCCACGTGAGCCTCGATATTGCGGAGCACTGCGTGGGCGTCCTCGGGTCGCTCCCCCAGGGGCCGGTCAACGTCAAGCTGCCCAAGATCCTGCGCGTGCCCGAAGGCCATGTCTACCTGCAGACCGAGAACCCGCTGGGCTTCAACGGCTACTACCTCGTATCCCGGGGTGACAAGACTCCCTGGCGGCTCAAGCTGCGCTCCGCGTCATACAACAACGTCTCCGTGCTCGCGAAGGTCCTGCCGGGCAACCTCCTCTCCGACATGGTCTCCATCCTGGGCTCGATGTTCTTCGTCGTGGGAGACGTCGACAAATAGCTCGGCCGAACACCGCGCAGCCACCGTTTTCGCTGCCAAAGACCCCCCAAACGGGCGCGCCGAGGTGTTCGGTCAGCGGCCGTCGGTCAGGTGATGTCGTCCGCATCATCGCCTTCGTCACGCTTGTCGACCCGGCACATCCTCTGGGCCAGCAACCCGGCGACAGCCAGGAGCGCTCCCCCGGCACTCAACGCCGCGAGCCGTAGGACGAGGGTTCGACGCGAGTCGATGTCGAAGTCGGGCAACAGCACCAGCACCTGCGCGAGGTACCAGCCCGAGACCAGCCCCCCGGTCAGGGCGGCAGCCTGCGCAAGGACCAGGGTGCGCATGGCGCGCATGGGGTTGAGCGACTTCTTGGCCTGTCCGCGCAGGAAGCGGCGGACCGGCAGCCCCGCGAAGAAGACCCCGCACGCCATGAACACCAGGACAATGAGCGAGATCCAGGAGGTCTGGAGAAGAGGGCTGTTCTGCACGTCCCAGATCCGCAGTCCCAGATAGGCAAAACCCGTTGCAGCCAGCCCGAGGAACAGCACCAGACGGACCGAGACGCCGCGGCCATCCCTCACCATGAAGGACTCCAGTCCGGGCCGGGCCGTATGCCGCCCGGATTGACCGCGTCCACCCGCTCGAGAAGCTCGCTGACCGGAACCAGCGCGTCGCCCACCCGCAGCTGCGCCTCGGCATCGAGCTCCTGCCAGGGCGTGAGGACGAACGCGCGCTCATGCGCGCGCGGGGGAGGAAGGATGAGCTCGGGGTCCTGGCTGATCTGCTCCGAGCCAGTCTCAGGATCGCCATACTGGATGAGGTCAAGGTCCAATGTCCTTGCACCCCAACGTGTTTCGCGTACTCGTCCACGATCTGCCTCGATGGCGTGGAGCTCGGTGAGCAGCGCGAAGGCGGCCAACCTGGTCCGCGCCAGAACGACAGCGTTGAGGTAGACCGGCTGTTCGGGACCGCCAACCGGGTCCGTCTCGAAGAGGTCCGAGACCGCGCTGATCCGCAGCCCGTCCACGTCGGCAAGCGCTCGAACAGCTGCCTCGAGCGTGGCCTGCACCTTGCCGAGGTTGGCGCCAAGGGCGATGACGACAGGCTCGTCACGGTGGCGTTCCACCACCACCTGGACGTCACTGAAAGGCACTCCCACCGGCGCCTGCGGCTTGTGCACCGTGACCTCGACTGCTTGGACCAGCGGACGCTTCAGGGCGGCCCGGGCGATCTTCTCAGCCAGTGCCTCGATCAGGTCCAGCGACGGTCCGGTGATCAGGGAGACGACGTCGGCAGCCACGTCGGCGTAGTTGACGGTGTGCGCGAGGACGTCGCTGCGACCTGGGCGACGGAGGTCAACCTCAAGGGCTACATCCACGACGAACTCCTGTCCGTCAGCCTTTTCGAAGTCGAGCACCCCGTGGTGGCCATGGGCCGAAATCCCCTGCAGCACAATGCGGTCCGTCATCGCGCTCCCCCCATCGCCGTGACCACGCGCAGGGCGTCGACACTCGAGGACACGTCATGCACCCGGACCCCCCAGACTCGGGCGAGCGCGGCGACGACTGTGGTTGCAGCGGTTGCGGCGTCCCGCTGCGCAGGAGGCCGTGGCGCTGCACCCTCCGGGACCCCCAGGCGGCCCAGGAACGCCTTGCGCGAGGTCCCTATGAGCACCGGCTGCCCGAGCGACTGAAGGGCGTCCAGGTGAGCCAGGAGGGACCAGTTGTGCTCGGGCAGCTTGGCAAAGCCGAACCCCGGGTCAACGATCAGCTGCTCGCGTCCCACTCCCCGGGCGCACAGGTCGGTGATCCGTGCGGTCAGCTCGCGGCATACTTCCGCAACCACGTCGCCGTACGACGCCCGATCCTGCATCGTGTGGCTGTGGCCGCGCCAGTGCATGACGACGAACGGCACGCCTGCGGCCGCCACAACTCGCGCCATGTCCGGATCGGCCAGACCGCCACTGACATCGTTGACGATGGACGCACCCTCCTCGAGGGCCTGGGCCGCAACCGAAGCCCTCATGGTGTCGACCGAGACCCGGGCTCCGCTGCGTGACAGCTCACGAATCACGGGGATGACGCGGCGCAGCTCCTCCTGCTCGCTGGCCCGCTCGGCGCCGGGGCGGGTGGACTCACCGCCGACATCAAGGATGTCGGCTCCCTGCTCCAGCAGCTCGACGCCGTGAGCTATGGCAGCGTCGGGTGCGAACCACATACCGCCGTCGCTGAAAGAGTCCGGTGTGACGTTGACGACGCCCATCACCACGGTGCCCATGGTCACTCCCCGCTGAACCGACGCAGGTGAGGCCAGGTCAGGAACGCCTCAGCCTCGAGTGCGGCCACCGCGATGCGAGGAAGGTCCCGGGCTGCGGGGTAGACGATGAAACGCGGAACCCAGGTCGGCTGGAACTTCGCGTTGAACCGATACAGGCTCTCGATCTGGAACCAGCGGGAGGCAAACAGCAGCACGGTGCGCCACGCTCGCACGGACGGCCCCGCACCCAGGCGTTCTCCGCGTTCGAGGGTCGACCGGAAGGCCGCGAAGTTGAGGGAGACGCGGTTGACACCGAGCTGGGGGCACGACCTGAGCGCGTCCACGATGAGCAGCTCGTTGACGCCGGCTTCCGCGGTGCGGTCGCGACGCATGAGGTCGAGGGACATTCCGTCCGGGCCCCAGGGGACGAACTGCAGGAATGCGCGCATGACGCCATCCTGACGTGCCACGACGAAGACGCAGTCCGGGTCGACGGGGTCCACTAACCGACCCAGAGCCATCGAGAAACCACGCTCGGTCTCGGCGCCCCGCCAGGCATCAGCATCGACCAGTGCACGGCGCCGCTCCCCCTCGGAGACGCTGCCCGCTCGAAGAACCTCGGTGGTGTATCCGGCCCGTTCGATCCGTTTGACCATCTGCCGGACGTTGCGCATCGGTCGACCCTCGAGAGAGAACGTCGCCACGTCCACCACAGCCTCGTCGCCCAGCTCCAGGGCGCTGAAGCCGGTCGGTCGACACCAGCTTGTGCCGGCCCGCTCCGAACAGCCGATCACGGCCGGCGTCCAGGCGTGCAACTCGGCCTCGGCCAGGAAGTTGCTGATCGCGCCGGGCCATGCTTCAGGGTCCCCCAGCGGGTCGCCGCTGGCCAGCATCACGCCGGACACGACCCGGTAGGCGACCGCCGCCTTGCCCGAGTCCGACCAGACGACGCTCTTGTCCCGGCGCAGGTTGAAGTAGCCAAGAGAGTCCGGGCTTCGCCCGAGCAGGGAGCGCATGGCTGCTTCGTCGGCATCGGTCAGCTCCGGACGCGGCTCGGGAGAGCGCAGAGCGAGATAGATGCTTGTCACCGCGGTCATCAGGCCTAGGCCGAGCAGCACGGCACCCTCGAAGTCGGTGACACGGTCTTCGAAGAAGGTCAGAGGGCCATTGAGGCCCACCAGCCCGCTGAAGACCTCCTGAACGATGCTCCACAGGCTCGGCGGCCCCCCCACCACGCGATGACGCAGCAGGAACACCATCAGGACACCGACGGCGAGGCTCGCAGCTGCCAGGACGAGGAACGCCCGCACCGCTCGCCAGCGGGTGCGTGGGTCCCCCAGGGCCCGGAACTCCGCCCGGTAGGCGATCAACGAGAGCAGCAAAGCCAACGACATCGCGACCGCGAACACCTCGAGCTTGACCGCGTGGAGAACAACGCTCAGTGCCAGCAGTGCCAACGCCGCCCGCCACGCCCGGCGCTTGCGTCTCCGTAGGGCGTGAGCCAGCAGAAGCAGCAGTATGCCGGAGACCACCGTTGCCGCAGAGGCCGCGGCGATCGCGCCCGGCAACAGGCCGACCAGCGGATGCAGCCGATGGCGCCAGCCGCGCGCCATACCGTAGGCGATGTCGGTGAGGCCCACAAGATAGGTGAGGGCGCCCACGACAGCAGGCACGCGCGAGCGGGGTTTGATCAGCTGGGCCAGAAGTGGGGAGTGCTGTGGGGGCGTTCGCGAGAGAGCGCGATCGCTCACCGGGAGCCGCCGAGCACCAGACCCATCGCCTCAGCACGGGTCGCGGGGTCGCGCAGCTGACCGCGCACCGCCGAGGTGATGGTCCGCGACCCCGGCTGGCGAACTCCACGCATGGACATGCACAGATGTTCGCACTGGATGACCACGATGACTCCCTGGGGTTTGAGGAACTCAACCAGGGCGTCGGCAATCTGCGAGGTCATCCGCTCCTGGACCTGCAGGCGTCGCCCATAGACATCCACCAGACGCGCGAGCTTGGACAAACCGGTCACCCGCCCGTCGCGGCCCGGGATGTAGCCGATGTGAGCGACACCATGGAAAGGCACGAGATGGTGCTCGCAGGTGCTGTAGACCTCGATGTCGCGCACCAGGATGAGCTCCTCGTGACCGATCTCGAAGGTCGTGGTGAGCACGTCCTCCGGCCCCTGTGACATGCCTGCGAAGATCTCGCTGTAGGCCCGGGCCACCCGCCCAGGGGTGTCCCTGAGCCCATCGCGGTCGGGGTCCTCGCCAATCGCAAACAGGATCTCACGTACCGCTCGCTCGGCACGTTCCAGGTCAATGGGAGCTGGGGTCGACATAGCCACCCTCAGGTAGCTCGATCACTGCGGTGGCGGGGTGCTCGTCGACGGCGATCGTGTCCTGCGGCTTCGACCCGTTGGACATGGCCGCGCGCTCCGCTGGCGTCATCACCGGCGGCAGGTCGCTGACGTGGCGTCGGTCGCTGGACAGCCATACCGGCCGGGCCGGTCGCTTGACCACGTCGGCAAAGAGGACCTTGAGCTGGTCCTTGCCCAGGGTCTCCTTCTCGAGCAGCTCGAGCACCAGTGCGTCAAGCACGTCGCGGTTGTCGTTCAGCGCGTGCCAGGCCTCGTCATGGGCAGCCTCGATCAGGCGCCTGATCTCCTCGTCGACGACACCAGCCACCGTCTCGGAGTAGTCGCGCTGATGACCCATGTCCCGGCCGAGGAAGATCTCAGCTCCCGCATCCTGGCCGAGCTTGATGGCACCGATGCGCTCGCTCATGCCGAACTGCGTCACCATGCGCCGGGCCAGGCCGGTGGCCTTCTCGATGTCGTTACCGGCGCCCGTCGTCGGGTCGTGGAAGATCATCTCCTCCGCGACCCGTCCGCCCAGGGCAAAAGCCAGCTGGTCGAGGATCTCGTTGCGGGTCGTGGAGTACTTGTCGTCAAGGGGCATGACCATCGTGTAGCCCAGAGCCCGACCGCGGGGCAGGATGGTGATCTTGGTGACCGGGTCGGTGTTGAGCATCGCGGAAGCGACGACGGCGTGGCCGCCCTCGTGGTAGGCGGTGATCTTCTTCTCGCGGGCGCTCATGATCCGGGTACGCTTCTGCGGGCCGGCGACCACACGGTCGATCGCCTCGTCCAGGGCTTCGTCGTCGATGAGCTTTGCGTTGCCGCGCGCGGTGAGCAGGGCAGCCTCGTTGAGCACGTTGGCCAGGTCGGCACCGGTGAAGCCGGGAGTGCGACGGGCGACGGCGAGCAGGTCGACGCCGGTAGCCAGCGGCTTGCCCTTGCCGTGCACCTGAAGGATCCGGTGACGACCGATCATGTCCGGCGCATCGACCGCGATCTGACGGTCGAACCGGCCTGGGCGCAGCAGCGCCGGGTCCAGGATGTCCGGCCGGTTGGTCGCCGCGATCAGGATGACGTTGGTCTTGACGTCGAAGCCGTCCATCTCGACGAGGAGCTGGTTGAGCGTCTGCTCACGTTCGTCGTGACCACCGCCAAGACCCGCACCGCGGTGGCGACCGACGGCGTCGATCTCGTCGACGAACACGATCGCGGGGGCGTTGGCCTTGGCCTGTTCGAACAGGTCCCTCACCCGCGACGCGCCGACACCGACGAACATCTCGACGAAGTCCGAGCCGGAGATCGAGTAGAACGGCACGCCCGCCTCGCCGGCAACTGCCCGGGCAAGCAGTGTCTTGCCCGTACCAGGAGGCCCGTAGAGCAGGACCCCCTTGGGGATCTTGGCGCCGACCGCGAGGAACTTGGCCGGCTCTGCGAGGAACTCCTTGATCTCGAGCAGCTCCTCGACAGCCTCATCCACGCCGGCAACGTCAGCAAAGGTGACCTTGGGCGTGTCCTTGTTGGCCAGCTTGGCCTTGCTCTTGCCGAACTGCATGACCTTGGAGCCGCCACCTTGCATCTGGCTCATCAGGAACCAGAAGAGGCCCAGCACGATGACCAGGGGGATGATCGTCGCCAGGAGGCTGAAGAGCCAGTTCTGCTGGGGCGGGTCGTCGGTGTAGCCCTTGGGTGGCTGGTGGGACTTGAGGGCCAGCACCAGGCTGTCCCCACGCTGGGCGACGTAGTAGGACATCACCTTGGTGGCACCCTTGATCTTGTCCCCGTCGGAGTACGACTGACCCTGCTTGAGGGTGAGGTCGATCTGGTCAGCTCCGACGAACTTGGCCGAGTCGACGGCGCCGTCGTTGATCAGCTTCTCTGCCGCCGAGGTGTCGATGCGGGTGAAGCTGTCGGTGCTGGAGAGGGAGAGCCAGAGCAGGCCGATGCCGAAGATCAGCACCACCCAGACGACCGGGGTGCGAAGGATGCGCTTATAGTTCATGTATCTGCGGGGCTCCGTGCCCCGTCCCTTCTGCTCGTTCAGGCATGGCAAATGCGATCTTCATCCAGGGCGTCGATGCCCTGATGACGGTACACCGCACCGCCGAGCGGCATTCTCGCCAGTCAAACGCCTGACATCGTGCTGGTGTTCCAGATTCCAGTGTGATCTGCCCCAGCCGGGGCGGCGTGGGTCGCGTCAGGCGTAGACGTGAGGCGCGAGGGTGCCGACGTCACGCAGGTTTCGGTACTTCTGGTCATAGTCGAGCCCGTAGCCGACGACGAACTCGTTGGGAATGTCAAAGCCCACGTACTTGACGTCGACCTTGACCTTGGCGGCCTCGGGCTTGCGCAGCAGGGTGATGATCTCCACCGAAGCAGCGGAGCGGGACTCAAGGTTGGCCCTTATCCAGCTCAACGTCAGACCGGAGTCGACGATGTCCTCGACGATCAGCACGTTCCTGTCGGTGATATCGGTGTCCAGGTCCTTGAGGATCCGCACGACCCCGGAGCTCTTGGTGCCCGAGCCGTAGGACGATACGGCCATCCAGTCCATCGGAGCGGTGCCGGGCAGGGCACGCATCAGGTCCGACATGACCATCACCGCGCCCTTGAGGACGCCCACCAGCAACAGGTCCTTACCCTCGTAGTCGTTCCAGATCTCTGTGGCAAGCTCACCCAGCCTGACCCGGATCTCCTCTTCGGTAACGAGCACGCGTTCGAGGTCGGCTCCCATGTGGGCAGCGTCCACGGCATCTCCCTGAGATCTGTTCTTGTGGCGGGTGTGCAAGGTGACGAGCGACTTCTTCGCCTATTCAACCCGATACGTTGGCGCGACGAGCACTCGACCACCGCTACGACTGCCCTGCACACGACCCGGTAGATCGATCGGGCCCTGCCCGCGCCAACGGGTGACGAGCGTATCGAGGCAGTCAACGTGACTGGCGATCAACGCGCCCGGCGGACAGCCTGCCTCGACCGCGAGCAAGCGCCAGACTCGGGTTCGGATGGCGCGTGGCAGTCTCATCAGGCCGGTGGCGTCGACCGGCTCCGGTCCGAGCTCCGCACGGGCCGCCACAGCGAGATCGTCGAGCGCATCGGCGTCCTCACGAAGCAGGTCGGCCGAACGCGCCAGCGCAGCAACGGTTCCGAGGCCCAGCTCCGCCTCCAGACGAGGCAGCAGAGCACGCGCCCGGACCCGACCGTATGACGGGTCACTGTTCTGCGGGTCCTCCCATGCCGTGAGGCCGGCCGCCTCGCAGGCGGCGACCGTCGTGGTCCTGGCCACGCCGAGAAAGGGACGAAGATAGCGTCCGCGGCGGGCCGGCATACCGGAGAGGGAACGCGCTCCGGATCCGCGGGCGAGACCGAGCAGGACCTGCTCCGCCTGGTCGTCGCGCGTGTGGCCGAGCAGGACCGCCACCGCACCGACGCGCTTGGCGACGTCTTCGAAGGCCCGGTATCGCGCGTCCCTGGCCCCAGCCTCGGGGCCGGAGCCGGAGAACGCCACGTGGACCGTCACCACCTCGACCGGGTCCAGTCCCAAAACCCGGCACTGTTCCGCGGCACGGCCGGCGACCGCCGAAGAGCCTTCCTGCAGGCCGTGGTCCACGATCACCGCGCCTGCCGACAAGACGGTCCGGGGCACCTCGAACCCAACCGCCGCGGCAAGAGCCAGGGAGTCTGCACCACCGCTGCACGCCACCAGGACGCTGCCTCCGGGTTCGACCTGTTCGAGCCGGGCGAGCTCGCGGCGTACGGCCAGCCGCGTTGCGGCAGTCGCCGGATGTGGACCGGTCATCGGTTTCCGAAGATCATCCGTGGACGCGCTGGACCCAGCTTGACGGGTTCTCGATCTCCTCGGGCAGCGGCAACGTCTCCGCCGAGGTCCACACCTCGTTGAAACCGTCCGTACCGACCTTGGCCGTGACTGCGCGCACGAAGGCGGCCCCATCGCGATACTGGCGCATCTTGGCCTCGAGCCCGAGCAGCCGGCGCAGGAACTTGTCGATGCCGCCGACGTCCTTGCGCCGTTCCTGGAACCTCGCCCGGATCCTTTCGACGCTGGGCACGACCACAGGCCCGACGTCATCCATCACCACGTCGGCGTGACCTTCGAGCAGCGACATGATGGCCGTGACCTTGGCGATCTGGACGCGCTGCTCAGGGGTTGCGAAGAGGTCGGTCAGTCCGTTGCCACCGCTTCGCAGGGCGTCAGGGAAGTTCTCCGCGAGCTTGCGGATCGTGTCGCCGAGCTGCTCGGGGTCGGGAGCCAGATCCAGGGAGAGCTGACGGGCCGAGTCGATCACGTGCTGGCGCAGCCAGGGCACCGCCGTGAACTGCACGCGGTGGGTCTCCTCATGCAGACAGACCCAGAGCCGGAAGTCGCCGGGATCGAGCCCCATCTCGTTCTCGGCCTGCAGGACGTTGGGCGCAACCAGGAGCAGGCGAGGCGTTCCGTCGGGCGCGAGGTCGTACTGACCCAGGACCTTGCTGGCGAGAAAGGACATGAGCGCGCCGGCCTCGGCGCCGGTGACCTTTCCGCCGACGCCCTGAACCAAGGCCGATACGGCCTGCGCCGGGCCCTTTCGCTTGGCGATCATGGCGATGACCACCGGCTCGAGCATGGACTGCAGGGAGTCGACGTTGGCGTCGATCCAGCCTGGGCGATCCACGATCAGGACCGGGCTGCTACCCACGGGTGAGTGCATCCGGGCTGTCTCGGCGACCGGGGCACGCGATCGTTGGGCCGCCGAGCGCAGCGCCTCGACAACCACGGCTGCCTGGGCAGCCGTGACGACGGGACCAGCCTGGACGAGACGGCGCCCGGTGGCCTTGGCGAAGTCCCAGTCGACATAACCGCTCGTGTCGGGTTTGCCCGACGGCTGGGAAACCAGCTCCGATGACGTCATCTGCCATGCCCTCCTCAGCCACACCCGCACGCTGCGAGCGTGGCTACGAACCGGTCCAACGCCGCCCGAGCGGATAGCGTTCCCACACCGGGTGCCACCCTGTCGGCAAGGATCGCAAAGGTCAACAACCTGCCGTCCTTGTCGACAACCGTCCCGGCAAGAGAGCTGGCACCGGTGAGGGTGCCGGTCTTGGCCCTCACGATCCCTGCGGCGGCGAGTGTCGACCCCTTGACGAAGCGGTGGGCCAGGGTGCCGGTCAGACCGGCGACGGGCAGCTGGGACACCACATCCTGCAGGGCCGGGTCCTGACCCTCTGCGGCCAGGGACAGCAGGTCACCGAGGACGCGGACCGGGACAAGGGTGCCTTTTGAAAGGCCGCTGGTGTCGACCAGGGTGACACCGTCCATGACAACCCCTTTGGACGCCACCGTCTGCTCGACCCATTGGGTCACCGCGGCGAACGAGGTCCGACGGCCCGCCTCGACGGCACCCTGACGGGCCAGGGACTCGGTCAGGGCGTCGTCGCTGTCGCCCAGGGCCAAAGCCATGACGTCTGCCAACGGTGCCGACCGGACCACCCCCAGATTGGGTGACCCTTCGGGCGAAGCCGCCCGGTTGATGACTGCTGCAACGGTGATGCCGTCGGCGGCCAGAGCGAGGCGAAAGGCCCTTGCGGTGCTCAACGCTGGGTCGGCAGGGGCCGCACGACCCGGCGCTGGTCGCTGCGTGGAGAGCCCCAGCATGGCGACCGGACCGGTCAGTCCGGCGCTGATGTCCGCGGCGACCCAGCCGGGCGCGTACCTCGGACCAGAGGCGTAGCGATCGTCGATCTGCAGCCTGACTTTCGTGACGCCCTGAACCTTGAGGCCGTGCGCGGTCTGCCCGGCGAGGTCGGCAAGCCCTGCCCGACCGGCAACGGCCGCAGGGTTACCCCTTCCGGGGCTGAGCAGGGTATCGCCCCCTGCCACCAGGATCACGTCAGTGGCACCGGAGCCGCGTACCGCACGGGTGAGCAGGGTCCGGTCCGGATCGAGCGCCGACAGGACGGCGGTCGCCGCGAGGAGCTTGACCGTCGAGGCCGGGATCCGTGGCACCTGCGCGGACACGTCGAGAAGGTGTGCCCCTGTGCTGGCATCGCGCACGGTCAGGGCCACCGACGAGCCGAGCCCCGGGTCGGCGAGTGCAGCCGCCAACGCGGAGATGAGACCGGCCCGGGTCGGCATTGGCGCTGAGCCGTCGGCTGCGGCCAAGGGAGCAGGGGGGGATGGGGCCACCGACGGGATCGGGACCTCGGGGACCGGCACGGACGGGGAGGCTCCCCCTGTCACGGCTGGCGCGGCCCGAGTACCCGCCGTTGTGGGCACTCGGGCGAGGGTGAGAAACCCTGGGACCCGGTCGTAGATATCAGCGGTGAGGTAGCCGCCGACAGCCAGGATCAGGACGACGAGACCGCCAAGAGCTCGGCGCACAAAACCCCCCTGTCGTCCATCGGCTGCGATGCGGGACACTTGCAGGCGAGCCTAGGTCAACCGCCATCGAATGGGGTGCAGCTGTGCATTACGACGTCACGATCGAGATTCCGAAGGGGCACCGCAACAAGTACGAGGTCGACCACGCGACGGGTCGCATCCGCCTTGACCGGCTGCTGTTCACCTCAACGCGGTACCCAGCTGACTATGGCTACGTCGAGGACACCCTGGGCGAGGACAACGACCCGCTGGACGCGCTCGTCCTGCTCGAGGAGCCGACGTTCCCCGGGTGCCTGGTCAGCGCCCGCGCCATCGGCCTGTTCCACATGACCGACGAGGCCGGCGGCGACGACAAGATCCTGATGGTTCCGTCGCACGACCCCCGCGTCGCCCACCTCACCGAGCTGGAGCACGTCAGCGAGTTCGACCGCCTCGAGATCCAGCACTTCTTCGAGACCTACAAGGACCTCGAACCCGGCAAGTCGGTCGAGGGCGCCCACTGGGGTGGCCGCGTCGAGGCCGAGAAAGTCATCCTCGAGGCCATCGACCGCGCCACGAAGGCCGGTATGACGACCGCTCGCTGGACCGGACCCGGTCACTGAGCGGTGCCCCTCGCCTACGGGCGGCCCCCATAAGGGAGCAGATCGCTGCCAAACGAGTAGATGTTGGCGTACTCGACGAATGCGCCGGTGTGCGGTGCGTTGATCATCATGTCGTTGCCGACGTACAGGCCGACGTGGTGGCTGGTCGGGCCGGAGTCGCCGTAGAAGACCAGGTCACCGGGCTGCAGGTCGCTCAGCGGCACCCGGCGGGTCTCATCCCACTGGTATCCGGTGTAGTGCGAGAGGTACACCCCGGCCTGGGCCCACGCCATCTGCGTCAGACCTGAGCAGTCCCATGTACCCGGCCCAGCGGCCCCCCATTGATAGGGGTCACCCAGCTGGGCTTGGGCGAACGCGATGACCGACGAGACGCCGCCGCGGGAGGGAACCGGGCCGTAGGACACCGGGCCCGGTGTCGGGTCAGGTCCAGGTGCCTGTGCGACCGGCTGGCTGGCTGCACTCTGACGACGCCTCTCGGCCGCGGCGGCCGCGGCCTGACGTCGTGCGGCATCGCTGGCGGCAGCAGCGTCGCGGGCCTCAGCGGCCGCGCGGGCCTGCGCCGCAGCGCGGACCTCAGCGGCGGCGCGGGCCTCGGCCGCAGCCTTGAGCCCTTGCTGACGCTGGCTTTCAAGGGCAATGGACGTGTTGCGCAAGGCGGCCAGCTGGCTGATCATCGCGCTCTGCTGCGTGTGGATAGCGACGGTCTCGGCAGCTGCTGCCTCCACCTGGGTCTGGGCCGCTGCTCTGGCGCTCTCCGCCGTCTGCTCCGCTGCAAGCTGCTGGGCCTGGGCCTGGGCTGCCTGGCGGCGCAGGACCCCGGCCACCACCGAGGAGGCGTCGGCTTCCTGCATGATGCGACCGCGGATGTCACTGATCAGCGCAATCCCGGCAGCACGGTCCAGCAGGTCCTGGGGCCCCTTGCTGGACAGGAAGGCCTCCAGCTGACCAAGGTTTCCTCCCTGCATGTAAGTCGCGGCGGCGAACTGCCCGAGCTTGTCAGAAGCGATGGTCGCCACCTTCTGCGCTGCAGCTGCGCGCTCCCCTGCCGCCTTGGCCGCGTCTGTGCGCTGCTGAAGCAGGATCCGGGCCAGGTTGTACTTCTCATTCGCCACGTCTGCGGCTGTCTGCACCTCGACCAGGCGTGCGTTGGACGCCATCAGATGGGCCTCGACCGCGGCCACCTGCGCCGCCTTGTCCCCGACCGCCGCCCTGGCCGCGTCGACCTGACCCGCTGAGGGGTAGACCGGATCGGCGTGGGCAATGACGGTCGGGGTGCTCAACACCAGGGCAAGTGCGGCAGCGGTCGCCAAAGCCAACTGAACACGAGTGGTCTTGCGGCTGCTCGGCACGAGATCTAGCCCCTTTGTCGACGACTAAGCCATTTGAGACTATGGCGTTGAACAACTCTGGGAACACGAGTCACAAGAATCCCACGTGAGTCATGGACGTCCGCCCTGTTCCGGATCCGGGCCAAAGACAAATGACATCATTGTTTTTCTGCAGGTCATCCTTCGGTTGAGCCAACGGGCCAGCGACGGTACACGGAACATCACAAGTTGGTAACGACGACCCCGATCACGTCCGTCTGTAGGCCTGCCGGGCCTTGTTCCGGTAACGCAGGATCTGGAGGAGACCAAGAACCCAGACGAGGTACTGCACCGACATCGCCACACGGAACGAGTCCACGGTGTAGGTCGACGGTCCGCCAGGCGCCACCTTGTCCAGGACGATACCGATCAGGGCAACCGTTCCCAGGGATGCGACGAAGCCGCCGACATTGACGATCCCATTGGCGCTGCCCAGACGGGTGGGTGGGTTGAAGGTGCGGGCGAGGTCGAACCCCACCATGGAGCCCGGGCCACCCACCGCGAGCACCATGACCAGGACCACCAGCAGCCACAGAGGCGCACGACCAGGCCAGAGGAGCACTACCGCCCAGACCACCATGATGGAGGAGACAATCCACAGGATGAGGGTGGACCGCGAATACGGCCAGCGCGTCACGAACGCACCGACCAGGGGGCTGGTCACAACGGTGGTCACGGTCATGACGATGAGCAGACCACTGGCGGCACCCGGGGTCAGCCCTTGTCCTGAGACAAGGAAGGGGAACCCCCACAGGAGTGCGAAAACGGTGGCGCCGAACTGCGCGGAGAAATGAGACCAGAGCCCGAGCCGGGTCCCGGGCTCGGCCCACGCCAGCTTCAGCGCACGGCCGACCGCCTGCATCTTGAGCTCATCACGGTGGTGATCCGCATAGGGCGAGTCCCGCACGACGATGATCAGCACGATCCCGAGAACGACACCGACGCCTGCGGCTGCGGCGTACGCACGCGTCCAGCCAAAGCTGCGGAGCGCCAGGGACAGGGGCGCTGTGGCGGCGAGCGCGCCGAGCTGTCCGAGGACCCCGGTCAGCTGCGTGATCATGGCGGTTCGCCCCGGCGGAAACCACAAAGCGACGAGCTGGACGAGGCTGATGAAGATCATCGCGTCGCCCAGGCCGACGAAGACCCTGGCCGCCACTCCCGCGCCGAACGTGCCGGCAAAGGCGAACGCGAACTGACCGCCGGTCATCAGGAACACCCCCGTGACCAACAGCTTCTTCGCCCCGACCCGGTCCAGCATGGCCCCGACCGGGATCTGCATGGCCGCGTACACCAACAGCTGCACCATGGTGAAAGTCGCGAGCTGGGCCGAGGTGATGTGGAACCGCTCCGCCGCCATGAGGCCGGCAACACCCAGGGAGGTTCGGTGGAACACCGCGAGGATGTAGACACAGATGGCCGCCGACCAGACCAGCCAGGCTCGACGGCCGCCGAGACGATAGAGCAAGGTCGGGTCGGTGGGGGCCACCTCGGCGTGTGGGTGTGGCGGCGTCATCGGATGCTGCGGCGGCGAGCAGGCTCTGTTCGACCAGCTGGTCGATGGTCATGGTCATGGTCATGGTCAGCAGCAATGAGGGAGTTGATGGAAACGACCATATAAGGAGAACCAGCCTGGCGCGCCAAAGGCATCACGGGCTTCGAGCACCCTGACATTTCGGGCTTAGGCCTCCGCATCCGAGGGTTACACGCAACACTCAGCGGTATGAGCGCCGATGAGTTGAACGCAGTTGTGGAGCTGTCAGAATCGCAGTCATGGGCCTTGCTCCGTGAGGCTGTCGTGGGTCGTCTGGCCGTGATCGTCGACGACCAGCCAGAAATCTTCCCTGTGAACCACCTGGTCGACCTTGGCAGCGTGGTGTTCCGGACGGGCGCCGGCACCAAGCTCACCGGCGCCATCGGGCACCAGGTGGCGTTCGAGGTGGACGGGTATGACCTGGAGTCCGCCAGCGCCTGGAGCGTGGTCGTGAAGGGTAAGACAACGGCCGTGAACCGCCTCGACGACGTACTGGCGGCGATTTCGCTTTCGCCCTTTTCCTGGCATTCGGCGCCCAAGTCACACTTCGTCAGGATCGAGCCGGACAGCATCACCGGCCGCCGGTTCGAGGTCTCCGGGGGCGCCCGTCGCAGCGTGCCACCGACCGAAGCTCCGATCGGCTGAGCCGTCAGCGCCGGCCTTACTATCCCACTGGTTCGTTGTCGGGCGTGACCCGGCGGTCGGGCGTGCGGGGAAAGGCCTCAGGGGTCTGACCATGGCCGGCAGCCCGATAGCGGTCGGTCGCAGCCCACACATCGGCTATGGACTGGAGCTGCTGCTGCGCAGCCATCTCCTGGGCGAATAGAGTGGTCTGGATACCGTGGAACAGCTCTTCGAGCCGGTGGGCGAGGTGGGCCTGTTCGGTGGGCAGCTCTGCGTTAGGGGGCGCGTCATCGGCGGTGCCCGCCTGATCGCGCTCCCATGGACTCATGATCCCTATCCTGTGCGATCGTCGGCATTCTCCGCAGCCGTTCAGGTAAAGATTGTCATACCCCCTGGGGTATACTGGCGCATGACGAACGGAGCCCACCTTGACAACCTCCCCCACCTCCAGTGCCACCCCCTCCTTCATCGACCGGCTGCGCGCGCTCCTCGGCGGCCAACCAGCTGACGGTCGACTCCGGCCGAAGGTCAAGGTCGCACAAGCTCTTGAGCTGGTTCGAGACGGTGCGACCCTGCTCGACGTCAGGGAGAACGGCGAATGGAAGTCCGGCCACGCACCAGGCGCCATCCACGTCCCGCTCGGCGACATCGACAAGGCCCCGCGGCGGATCAAGCAGGGTCGTCCCGTCGTCGTGATGTGCGCCAGCGGGATGCGCTCCCGCACCGCGGCCAAGCACCTGCGCAGCCTCGGGTACGACGCCACCAGCCTTTCCGGAGGCATGGCGGCCTGGCAGCGCGCCGGTGGTGCGGTTCGCCGATGACCACCCTCGACGAAACGTCCGTCGAAGAGCCCGGCACAAGGATCGTCATCGTCGGAGGTGTCGCCGGTGGCATGAGCGCGGCCGCCCGCGCCCGCCGCCTGGACGAGCATGCCGAGATCGTCGTCCTCGAGCAGGGAGCGTTCGTCTCCTTCGCGAACTGCGGTCTGCCCTACCACCTCTCGGGCGAGATCGCGCGGCGGGAGGCGCTGCTGCTGCATACCCCAGAGTCCCTGGCCGCCTCCCTCAACCTGGACGTGCGCACCGGCCACCGGGTCACCGAGATCGACCGCAAGGCCCAAAAGATCACCATCGACTCGAAGGAGGGCACCTACCTCCTGCCGTACGACGCACTGCTGCTCTCTCCCGGGGCGGTGGCAGTGCGTCCGCCCATCGAGGGGCTGGACCACCCCGCCGTCCACACCCTGCGCACCGTGCCCGACGTCGACGCACTGCGCGCCCGCGTCGATGAGCTGCTGGCTTCGAGAAGCCAGACCGGTGAAGCACCAGAGGCCGTCGTCATCGGTGCCGGTTTCATCGGCCTCGAGGCGGTCGAGGCGCTCGCGTCTCGTGGGTTAAAGGTCCACCTCGTCGAGCTGGCCGACCACGTCCTGCCGCCGCTGGACGCCGAGCTCGCACCGCTCCTGACCGACGAGCTTGCCGCACATGGAATCGACCTCCGGCTGGGCGTGTCCGCGCAGGCGGTCGCGACGGCGGACGCAGCCCAGGAGCAAGGCCACACCTCTGCCGGCGCCGTGACGGTCACCCTTTCCGACGGCGCCACCCTGGCCGCCGACCTTGTCATCGTCAATGTCGGCGTGCGGCCAGCGAGCGCCTTGGCGCGCGATGCCGACCTGGAGCTGGGTCCCACCGGCGCGATCCGCGTCGATGGCGACCAGCACACCTCCGACCCCCACATCTGGGCAGTAGGAGACGCCGTCGAGGTCACCCAGGCGATCACCGGCGCGCGGATCCCGGTTCCGCTGGCCGGCCCCGCCAACCGGCAGGGACGCCGGGCCGCCGACTCCATCTGCGGCCACCGAACGACCCCCCAGGCTCCCGTCCTGGGCACGGCGATCGTGCGTGTCTTCGGCCTCACGGCAGCGACCACGGGGGCGAACCAGTCCACGCTGCGCAGGGCGGGGATCGAGCACGAAGTGGTACACATCCACCCCGGCGACCACGCAGGCTACTACCCGGGATCCGAGACCGTGCACCTCGTGGCCAGCTTTGCCCCGGATGGCACGCTGCTCGGCGCCCAGGGGGTGGGCCGATCCGGCGTGGACAAACGCATCGACATCCTGGCCACTGCCATCCGGGCCGGCATGTCGGCCGACGACCTCGCCGAGCTCGAGCTTGCCTACGCCCCGCCGTATGGCTCGGCCAAGGACCCGGTCAACATGCTCGGCTTCGTCGCGCAGAACGTCCTCGATGGCACCATGCCACAGTGGCAGGCCCAGGACCTGGACAAGGCAGTGGCAACAACCCTCATGCTGGACGTGCGGTCCAGATCCGAGTTCGCCAGGGGCCACCTCGACGGGGCCCTGAACGTCCCCCACCTCGAGCTCCGGGCGCGCCTGGACGAGGTGCGCACCTCGGCAAACGGGCGCGGCGTGAGCGTACACTGCGCCAGCGGTGTCCGCTCCTACCTCGCAACACGCGTGCTGCTCAGTGAAGGGTTCGATGCCCGCAACCTGTCTGGCGGATGGCTCACGCTCAAGGCGGTCCACCCCAGCCTCTAGCACCAACCCTCATCACCCTGGCAACGGCGGGCCCTCTGTCCCGTCGTTTACCCCACAAGGAGTCAGCCCCATGCGAATCAACCCGAACCGATCCTGGACCAGCTTGATCTCAGCCGTGGCCCTGGCCATGGCGGCCGTCACCGGTATCAGCGCCTGCTCGTCGAGCTCGCCCACGACCAGCTCGAGCTCACCAGCGACCGGCCGGCATATGGCCGCCAGCGAGTTCTCCACCGCAATGAAGACGCCCGGCACGGTCGTACTCGATGTGCGCACGCCGGCCGAGTTCGCCACCGGGCATCTGCCGCAGGCGCAGAACATCGACTTCGAGGCTTCCGACTTCGCGACCCGGATCGCGGCGCTCGACAAGAACACGACCTACGCCATCTACTGCCGCAGCGGGAACCGCTCAGGCGCGGCGCTGGAGCAGATGGCTGCCGCCAGCTTCACCCATGTCTACGACCTCGCGGGAGGGATCGGCGCCTGGCAGACCATGGGTGGACCAATGTCGATGGGTGGTTGACCACCAGTGGCTCACCCACTCCTGACCCGCGTGGAGCAGGTTCACACGGGAGTTGCCCACAAGGACGGCTCCGGCGACCGGCATGGTGTCCGGCGCCCGTCGAGCTGATACGACCTCTTCGATTGTGAGCACCCTGGAGTCTTCTGGGACGCGCCGAGGTCCAACACCAAGGGCAGCTGGGCTCGGTCAGACCACGATCGCACCCACCTGCCCAGAGATGGTTACTTGGTGGTGAGTCCGAATGCGTAAGGGTAGAGCGGGTCGCGACCGACGTCATCGACCCCCACCGGTTGGAGGCTCTGGTCGACATCGGGGTTGATGAGATCTCGTGGCGCAAGCACCATAGGTACCTGACCCTGGTCAGCGACCACTCGACGTCCACGATCGAAGCGTTACGCCGCAACGGTGGCGTGCTGTGGCGGGCCTACCAGCTCAAGGAGGCCCTACGCGCCGTGTTCGCTGGCGACCTGCCCGGGCGCCATGAAGGACTCAACAACAAGATCCGAACGATGACCCGGCGGGCCGACGGACTCCACAGCCCCGAGGCCGCCCTCGCCCTGGTCATGCTCACCTGCGGACCAACGACCTTGACCCTCCCGAATCACACCGCTCCCCATCCACATTCACGACAAAAGGGCTTTTCTTGTTGGCGCCGACCCGCTGTTGAGATAAGTCGGCCGGAGTTGTCTTGACTGCCGCCTATCTTCGGTCGCGCCGATGTATCATCCGCTAAACCATTGTGGGCGTCAGGTCGTGTTTGGTCATCCTTCGACCTACGAGTGGGGTGGCATCAACGGCGTCAGGAGTTTTCATGATCATGGGCGGGAAGCGCCGCTGGTCCGGTACCGACCCGGACGAGGACACGATAGTGTCGCGCGGTCGCCGCCGGGGTCGGCGTCTGGCCTGGATGGCGACCGTTCTGGTGGCTGTGCTGGTTCTATCGGCGGCGGGGTACGTGGGCTTTCAGTACGAGGGACTTGTCCACGGGATCCAACGTTCTGACGTGCTCCAGTCCCTGCTCGGCTCCAAGGCGCTGAAGTCCTCGACAAACCGGGATACCAACATCTTGATCATGGGCCTGGACAGCCGCCTTGACGAGAACGGTCATTTCCTGCCCCGCGCGATCTACTCCGCTTTGAACGCCGGAGACTCCAGCGCCGGAGGCGAGAACGCCAATGTTCTGATGCTGCTGCATGTCCCCGGCGATGGCAGCAAAGCGACCGCGATCTCAATCCCTCGAGACGACTATGTGGCGCTGCCCGGCTGCCCGGACGGCCAGTGTCACGGGAAAATCAAACAGGCCTACGGCCTTGCCTTAGACCAGGCTGCCAAGAAACTTGTCCACTCGACGTGGAAGGGCACGACGCCGCTGATCCAGCAGGAGCGCGATGCGGGTCGCCGCGCCGAGATCGCAACAGTCAGCCAGTTCCTGGGGGGAGCGCCGATCGACCACTTCGTCGAGGTGACCATGGTGGGGTTCTTCCAGATCGCCCAAGTCGTGCAGCCCATCACGGTATGCCTCAAGGAAGACACCCAGGACAGCTACTCCGGCGCCAAGTTCCACGCAGGACGCCAGCAGATCAACGCCGCCCAGGCAGTGGCCTTTGTCCGCCAGCGCCGCGACAACCTCCATCCCGACCTGAACTTCACCGACCTGGACCGCTCCCGACGACAACAAGCCTTCATCGCATCCCTTGCCTACCAACTTAAGGCAGCCGACACCCTCACCGACCCCAGCAAGCTGAGTGGGATCTTGGGCGTCGCCAAGCAGAACGTCGCGGTCGACAGCGCACTGAACCTGCTCACGTTCGCCCAACAGGCATCAGGGTTGACCGGTGGAAACGTCACCTTCTACACCCTGCCCATCGACCATTTTGGCACCGATCCGTTGGGGGAGTCGGTCAACATTGTTAACCTTCCGCTGATCCAGAGCACGGTCCGGTCCCTGCTGCAAGGCGGGCGGCCCGCCCCCAAGACGGTGTCGCCGACCACAAGTCCTGCGTTGACCAGCGACGTGGTTAACGTGTCCAACGCAACCGGTCGCAAAGGTCGCGCCAACGAGCTGGTGAAAGCATTGGCACAAAAGGGCTACCACAGGGGTGCGGCGACCACGCACGTCACGCTGTTGCAGCGTTCGCTGGTGCAGTACGCGGCAGGTGAGGCTGCGGCGGCCTCCTCGCTGGCGGCAACGCTGGGTGGAATGGCAACCCAGCAAAGCGCATCGGTCCCCGCGGGAAACCTGGATATCGTCATCGGAACAGACTTCACCATGCCGTCCGCCTTGGGGCGGGGGGCCGCCGGCCCCGGCAGTCCCTCGCCGATGCCCGCCCCGGCCACAGCCGTGCCAGCCACCGGCGGCGGTAGGTCGGGTCCCGCCCCCACCCAGCTCAGTGCCCTATCTGGCGGCGGCGTTCCCTGCGTGAAGTAGGAAACGCCTCTCTGGTCGAACCCACGGCGATAAGGCCGCCCAGGCCGTGACTCTCATGCCGGGGCCAAAGAGGCGATCAGCCAGGTGCCGTGGTTCGCCGAAGCCGTCAGAGCTTGGGGCAACTGTCGCGTCGATCACGTCTCACCCCTGCAGTGCGCTTCACTTGTTCACCCGGCTCTGCTGCTCCGGCGTCGGCGGGTCGAGCGACACGGTGGCTGCACGGGTCTTGGCTGCGACTGCGACCAGCAGTGGCAGGATCACCAGGGATGCCGCCGTCGGGATGGCTACGCCGGTGTCGTTGACAACCGCGCCAACGCACACGCCCAAAAGGATGGCGCCCAGCGAGGCGTACAGTTCTGGGGCCTGTTGGTAGGCCTCAGACAGGGCATGGGCGTGCCAGCGGCCTGGTCGGCGAAGGAAGATCACCACCAGCAGCAACCCGACCGGCATCAGAAACGCAAACGGGGCAGTCAGGAGCAGATCGACGTCCTGGTGGGCCTTGCGGGCGATGACCACGCCCGCCTGACCATCAAGCACAGAAGCGACAAAACGCCCCAGATGGCCACGCGAGGCCGACGGACGTAAATAGTCGGCCGTTAACGCCACTGCCAGAATCGCAGCAGACGCCACCATGACGAGCAGCGCTCGTTTGACGGTCATGCGCACTTTGCCCACCCGCATGGCCAGGTAGGCCAGGGCCGGCACCAGCACCGGGACTGCGCCGAGTTTAGCGCCCCACATCGGTGCCACGTCAACGACGACAACCACCGAGCCCACCATCGCCATCAGGGCCACCGCGACCACCCGGGCACCCGCCCGTGCTGCCCGGCCGGCTATCGCGCCCGTCAGAAGAACGGTGGCGCAAACCTGTACGCCAAGAGCGACGTTGCCCACCCCGTAGAAACGGCCCCCGATCAACGGCTGCAGACCCAGCAGTCCGAACAGCTGCAGCCGGGATCCCAGCAACGTATCAGCGACCAACACCGCGATGGTGACAAGGCTGACCGCGCCGGCAGGACCCAACAGCTGGGTTCTCCACGGGCCCAGGTGTGCCGCCGTTCCGACGACGACAGCGAACCCAAGCACGATGGCCACGAGGGCCAGCTGCGGTGAGCCCGCATGCCACCAGGGCAAGAGATTGGCCAGGTATGTGGCGACGGGGATCGCGGCGCCGACCAGACCGGCGAGCTGTGCCGCGGCCAGGACCCGGCGTCCTGTTGCTCGCCGGCGGCCGCCCGGCCCGCGGCGCGTCCGCGACCAGAGGACGCCGGCGGCGCAGAACACAAGGATCTGGGCGACAACGACGCTGAGGAAGAACGGCAGCACCACCGGTTGAACCGCCACCGCCGCGCGATCGACGTCGTCAAGGTGGCTGATCATCGCGGCGCCCTGCTGCTCGCTGGCCACCGTCAATGCGCCGCCTACGAAGTCGGTCGGCGGCGCCAACCCGAACATCGACAACACCGTGTACGGCACGTCAGTGAGCTGAACCAGCTCGAACTGGCGGGTGGACCGGCTGCCTAACAGTCCCCTCGTCCCGGCGCCCACGGAGGCGGCCAGCACCTGCAGATGGGCAGGTGTTCCGGGGTCGGTCAGGGAAGCCAACACCACGGACGCGTTCGCCGGAAGGCCGCGCAGGACCGCCTTGATCCGTGCATCAAGGCGCGCGGCTTGTTCGCGTCGCGCTGGTCCGGCAGCGATGCCCGTCAACCCACCCACATCGACCAGGAGCAGCACGGAGCCCGCAACAGGATTGCTCCCCGGTCGGTGTCCCTGAGAAAGCAGGGATCGCACCTGGCCGCTCACCCCCGCACTGGCCGAAGGCATAGAGGCCCAGGCAGAAAGAACCCCTGAGCTGGATGCGGCTGCTAGCGGTGCATTCTGGCCGAGAGCAATGACCGGGATCTGCCCGGTGTGCAGCGTGTCAGCCAACGCACCCAGGCGCGGTCGGAACGGGCCAGCATGTGCTCGGCGACGCATCTCGTCCCACTGGTTCACGCTCCCGGTCGCGGAGACCGATGGCGGGCGGGTGCAGTCGGCTCCAGCGCCTGCCGTTACGCCCGCCGAGACGGTCAGCCAACCGGACAAGGCACAAGGGGAGGAACCCTGTCCACCCACCGACAACGCGCCGTCGAGGCCGTGATCGGTCAGGTCCCAGATCGTCGGGGTGACCCGGCGATCCACGTCGGCCCATCGCAGGCCTGAGGTGCCGAGCAAGACCAAAGGGCCAGCGGTGTGAGTCGACGGCCGCACCAACAGGGCAGGCGCCAGGGCTCGCCCGGCCCCCGCACCCACGGCGCTGGCGACCAGAGATCCGAGCACGGCAGCGATCAGAAGACCCGAAACCGTCGAGAGCCTGCCGCGGTGCAACGGGTTCCACGCGCGGGCGTTAACCGGTGATTCCGAACCTGAGCAAGCATCCGATCCCGAGGGAGTAGATGGCGAGGGGGATCAGGGTGCGCGTGCTGAAGAAGGATGTCAGGGGCCGCACGGACCGGTACGCCGCAACCCCAAGGGTCATCGCCCCGGCCGGCACCTGGTCAAGGATGTTCGCAGCAGCCTGCCCGGCCAGGCTGGGAAGCTTGAGCACACCCGCGGCACGGGTGGCCGGCGTTGCCAGCAGGAACGAAAACTTGGCTACGTCCTCATGATCAGGCCCACGCAACAGCCCAGCCACCATGGTGATCCCAGCGCGAGAGACACCTATTGGCATTGCCGGTGCCTGGATCAGGCCGATCACGAAAGACTCCTTGAGCTCAAGTGTGTCCAGCTGACGCTGCTCGCTCACCATAATTCCACCAGAACCCAACCCACCGCCCGCATGCCCCGATCGGCACGTTGCCCCGGCTCCCGGCCGAGGACTCGTGTTGGTGCGCTATTCGGCGGCCCTGCGCAGACTTGGCGCCGACCAGGAGGATGAGTTCATTGACGGTCAGGGATGCGGCGGCGGCAGCGATCGGCTTGGCGAATGAGATTCGGAACGGGTTCTCCAGGGCCAACCCGCTCAGTCCGACCGGGATCGTGGCCACCACCAGGAGCCATGAGAGACGCTCGGTCGGTGTATCGATTCTTCAGGCACGGATGCCCGACGCAAAGGCTGTGACGATCCGTGCCCAGTCTCTCCGGTAGAAAACCAAGTAGCGCCAGGGCTGTTGCGACCGTGGAGGGCGACAACGAACCCGAGACACGGTGACCCTTCGAGTCGGCCAACACCGTCTGCGTGACGAGGCTCTGCCACGAACCCCGATCGAGACAGGAACAGCACCGAATGCCCGAGACTGGAGACCGGAAGCAGTTCCGAAGCCCTTGCAAGGCCCCAATCACAACCGGCGCAGGCAGCTCAGATCTGGCGTGGACGGCTTCTCGCAGGTAAGGCAGTGCGATGCCGGGACTGACCGCCGGTGTCAGTGGTGATGCCGTCCGGGTGGGTCAGAGTGTAGGGGTGGCCCACTGACTCAAAAGGAACGCCCGTTGGTACGAAGCCGGTCCGTGATCGTTGCCAGCCTTTGGGCAATGCTCCTGCGCCAGGTTCAGGTATGTTGGTCGGTAGGAGAGGACGCCGGCTTCGATGATGTTGCCGCCAAAGGAGAGCTGGTCCACGATGAGCTCCGGGCAGGCGGGGTCGGTGAGCATCATCCACCCGAGCGAACGGGTGTGGCGCTTATGACCCACAGCTGAATTGATCGAGCGGCGATGAGGCTAGCTTGACCGCGCGTCGCGCAAACATCGAGTAAATTGTCAAGGTGACGGCTCAAGTCGCCAACTAAGTTTGAGATACCACGGGGTCTACGTGTTTGACATCAATGGCGGGGAGTTTCTCATTCTCGTCGTAGTCGCGCTCTTGGTGATCGGCCCCGAGCGGATGCCGGAGTACGCCGCTAAGCTCGCCAAGCTGGTCAGGCAGCTCAGGGATCTGGCAGAGACGGCCAAGGTGCAGCTGCGCGAGCAGATGGGGCCGGACTTTGACGACATCGACTGGAAGCAGTACGACCCTCGTCAATACGACCCACGCCGCATCGTTCGTGAGGCTCTTATGGACGACGGGTCCGAGGAGGGTCAGCCCACCGAGGAGGGTCAGCCCAGCGCGGTCAAGGAAAAGTCTTCGTCAAAGCCCCGTGACCCGGACGGGCCTACACCGTACGACGAGGACGCCACCTGATCGGGAGAGCACCCATCGGGTCGGGGTTGAACCCCCGCACCTTCACGCCTGCTTACCGAGCGAACGACAACTCACTGGGGGTGTTGGGGTGGCGGCTGTTCGGCGATGATGTGCCCGACGGTACGCCGGACCCAGGTGACCCTGCGTGGGTCGCCCACATGACAGGGGACTCGTCGCCCCTCACGACCTCCAGCCCGCGTTCTGTGAAGAGGCGCTGCGGATTAAAGCGTCGGCGCATTGTTCATAAGTCCTCGTCGTTGAGCGTGCCGAGCGGCTCAACCAAGCGGTTACCACCGTTCACTCCGTGGGCTGCCACCGTGCACGCCCGGGGACTAGTTCTTGTCATCGAGCGCGCCGATGAGAGGCGCATTAGGGCAGACCGCTTGCACGCCGATCGCTTTGAAGCAGCCGCTGACGCGGTAGCACTGGTCCGCGTCGACCAGTGCGCCGATCGACGGCGCTACTCCCGCCGGGAATCAACCAACGCTGCAAGTGGCCCCACCGGATCGAAGCGCACCTGTCAGTCCTCGTACAGGCCCAGTGCCTCGTCTGCCTTTCAGGCCACGCACGCCAGCTAGTTTTTTTCACAGATGAAGACCAGAACAGCACCGTTGATGACCCTCTCGGATTGGTCGCTCCTGCGGCTCAACCTGGTTGGCAAGCCCGGTCAAAACAGCCGGCCAACAACCTGCGCTTGCCACTCAGAACACAATGGTCGCCCCCGAACTCAAGCGTCCTTCTAGCCCATCCCTGAACTCACCGTTCTCGTGGGCCCCGGCGGAGAAGAAGGTCGCCGCGAGATGGGCGTTCGCGCGGCTCGTTCTTCGAGGATGTGTTCGACGCCTTGGCGGACCAGAGTCACGATGTGGGTGTCCACCACTCGGTAGAGGACTCGTCGTCCCTCTCGACGCCGGTTGATCCAGCCCGCCAAGCGCAGCTTGGCAAGGTGCTGGCTTATCCCTGCTTTCGTCCCGCCCACAGCGACCACGAGCGTGGCGACGTCGACCTCGTCCTTGGACAAGATCCACAGCAGGTGCAGCCGACCCGGGGCGCTGAGAAGTTGGAAGACCTCGGCGGCATCCTCAAAGACATCCCGGGAAGGCGCTGTGTGGCTCGAATCTGTCATCGCTCTCTCCGCGTAGTGGCGTCGAGTCAATGATAGTTGCGCAACCACTTGACAGTCTAGGGATGGACAGGTTCACTTAACGTGTTGAGTGCAGAGGTTGCGCGCCTAGGGCGCTTGCTTCAAGGAGGTGAGGGGAATGAATCCCGGACATAGTTGCCCGCTTAGTGATCCCCCCTTACCCCACCTTGGCCACCTGCCGACGCTGCAGTAGCTCCCAGCTACCAATCGCTGCCGGGCAGCGCTTCCGGCGGCACCTCCCCCTCGAGGACGTCCGCACTGTAATGCGTGCCTGGCACGCGCGCGCCACCTGATTCTTGCTGCGCCCCGATGGGCTCAACCCCCGCGCATGGAGCTCTTGATGATCAACGAAACCACCGACCAGCGCGCGGTCCTGGACAGCGCTCACGTCGGCGACATCCGTGGCGCATTTGGCACGATCCGCCAGGGTGACGTCGCGCCCCGCACCCGGACCTCGATGCGCCTCAAGACGCTGTTGGCGATCATCGGCCCAGGTCTGATCGTGATGGTCGGCGACAACGACGCCGGAGCGTTCGGGACCTATACCCAAGCAGGGCAGAACTACGGCACGAGGATGTTGTGGACGCTGCTGCTGCTGGTCCCCGTCCTATACGTGAACCAGGAGATGGTGCTGCGCCTGGGTGCGGTCACGGGCGTCGGTCACGCCCGGCTGATCCTGGAGCGCTACGGACGGTTCTGGGGGGCCTTCAGCGTGATCGACCTGTTTGTGCTCAACGCCCTGACCATCGTCACCGAGTTCATCGGCATCAGCTTGGGCCTGAGCTACCTGGGTCTGCCGAAAGTTCCCGGCGTCATCGTGTCGGCACTGCTGGTTATCGCCTCGGTCTCCACCGGGTCCTTCCGCCGGTTCGAGCGGATCACCCTGTTCCTGGTCGCAGGTTCTTTTACCCTGATCCCGATCTTCGTGGTGCTGCACCCACCCGCAGCCCAGATAGCCCACGACTTCCTGGTGCCGGGGATGCCCGCGGGCGCTGAGCTGTCCACCGTGATGCTGCTGATCATCGCCATCGTTGGCACGACCGTGGCGCCCTGGCAGCTGTTTTTCCAGCAGTCCTACATCATCGACAAGCGGATCACGCCGCGGTTCATTCGCTATGAGCGGGTTGACCTGTGGATCGGCATCGCGTTCGTGATCGTGGGCGCTGCCGCGATGATGGCCTTCTCCACAGCCGCGTTTGCCGGCACCGCCGGGCAGGGCCACTACACAGACGCACTGGGAGTGGCCGACGGCGTTGCAGCCGCGGCCGGGCACTGGGCCGGGGTGCTGTTCGCGATAGCGCTGATCGACGCATCGATCATCGGCGCTGCGGCCGTGGGCCTGTCTACCTCCTACGCCCTCGGTGACGTGCTGGGTTTGCACCACTCCCTGCACCGCCGCCCCGGCGAGGCCAAAGCCTTCTACGCCATCTTCTCCGGGCTGCTGATCATCTCTGCTGCGATCGTCATCATCCCGGGCAGCCCACTCGGGCTGCTCACCGAGGGAGTACAGACCCTGGCCGGGGTCCTACTGCCCTCTGCCACGGTGTTCCTGCTGTTGCTCTGCAACGACCGCGGCGTGCTCGGACCGTGGGTCAACAACCGGGCCATGAACCTGTTCAGCGGGGTGGTCATCGCAATCCTGGTGATGCTCTCCACCGTCCTGACCGCAAGTGTGCTGTTCCCCCAGATCAGCTCCGCGCAGATCGTCGCGATCTTCGCCGGCGGAACGGCCCTGACGGTGCTTGCTGGCGCCTACCTGGCCTGGGCCGCCCGCCACAACCAGGGCAAGATCAATGAGGCGGATCGGGCCCAGGAACCGGCCCTGGACCGGGCCACCTGGCGGATGCCCCCGCTGACCTTGCTGACCAGACCCACCCTTAGCGCCGGCAGACGCATCGGGCTGTCGGTCCTGCGTGGCTACCTCCTGCTGGCCTCCGCGCTGGTCGTGGTCAAGGTCGTCCAGCTCGCCTTCGGCCACTGACCGCCGGCCGACCACCCAACGTTGACAAGAAAAGGCCATCATGGCTGATGTGACCCAACCCCACTCCGACCCCACCGCCAAACTCAGCGGCACCCTGCAGCTCTCTGGGCTGGTGCGCCGCACTGCACTGGACGCGGCGGGAGAAGTGCTCGGCCGGCTCAGCGACGTCATAGTCCGCCTCAGTGATGACCATTACCCTGCCGTGACCGGCCTTGTCGCCCACATCGGCGGACGCGACCTGTTCGTACCGGCCTCCGACATCCTCGCCTGGGACGACCAACGACTCGAGTTGGCATCGGCCCGCCTGGATCTGCGCCCCTTCGAACGTCGCCCGGGCGAAGTCCTGCTGCGCGGCGACGTCCTGGGCCACCGCCTTGTTGACGTCGAGCTATCCCGCATGGTCACCGCGCACGACGTCCAACTCAGCCGCATCGGCGACAATTGGGTTACCACCGCTGTGGACATCCGCCCACGCGGCCTGCTCCGTCGCCGAAGCCAACACACTTGGCGGGACTGGTACAGCGTCGAGGCATTGATCGGCCATGACGGCTCGCTGGCATCGCGCTCGAGGATGGGCGGGTTGCACCGCCTCAAACCAGCCCAGCTGGCCGACCTCATCGAAGAGGCCTCCGAGCGCGAACAGCACGAACTGCTCGGCCGCGTCCATGCCCACCCCGACCTCGAAGCAGACGTGTTCGAAGAGCTCGACGAGGACCAAGCCAGCGATCTGCTCGAAGCACGCCCACTGCAGGAGATCGCCGACGTGCTGGCCCACATGCGCTCCGACGACGCCGCGGACGCGCTGCTCGACCTGCCCCAGGAGCGCCGCCAGAGCGTGCTCGACCTTCTTCCCGAACTTCAGCGACAGAAGATCACCATGCTGCTCGGTTACCAGGAAGCCACCGCCGGGGGCCTCATGAGCGTCGACTACCTGTCAGTTCCGATCACCAGCACCGCCGCCGACACGATCCGTGCCGTGGCAGGAGCCACCGACATGCAGCCCGAGGCCATCGTGGTCGCCTTCTGCCACGATCAGGACCAGCGACTCGCCGGCGCCGTCAGCCTCGTCGCCCTCGTGCAAAGCGCCCCAGCATCGACCATGGACGCTCTCGCCGATCCTAACCCGGTCCACGTCCACGCCGACGCCGACATCGAGGAGATCACCCAAGCCATGGCCGACTACAACCTGCTCGTCCTGCCCGTTCTCGACCGAGATGACCACCAGATCGGCGTCCTGACCATCGACGACATCCTCGAAGCCGCCATCGCACCCGAGCGGCGACGCAGGCGGGCATAGAACGCCTTACCCACGGCGCCCATTCGCTAGGCGTTGCAGAATATCGTCCTGGGCTTGCAGGTGAGCCTGGATCTGTAGAGCCTCATGTAGGACGGCCTCGGCATCCTTGTACGTGTCTTCGGCTCGCTGATCAGACGCTGCGGCTTGCACGTTCTGGCCCACGATAATGATCGGCAGGAGCACGAGTTGCAGAAATGTTTGCGCGATCCACGCCACAATGATGATTTTGTCGTGGGACTGCAACGCGGCCGGCAACGAAACCAGTGCCAGCAGCGTGAAAAGGTAGGCACACCACATCGTGCCGACAGCCACCGTGATAAGCACCCCAAAACGGGCGTTCAGCCGACCTATCAGTCCCTTGCCTTTAGTCCGCTGATCCGCCGTCTTCGCCGGGCCGGCCACCTTCCGAGCGGCGATGTGCGGGTGCGGTACGTGCTTGAAGTTCACCACGGCATTCGATCCGGGCGGGCCAGCGCTGGCAGCAGCGGTTTCAGTCATCGCAGCAGGCTATACCGGGCTCGATCGGCCAAGCGCCGACCCGAGGGTAGCCAGCCCGTTCTCTGGTCGACGGTGGCCCATCGATCGCCAAGACTCGCACCGTTCCCTATTGACCCCGCACCGTCGGATCGACGTTGCCGTTTCTTTGCGTAGTCCATAGCCGGGTGCGGGTTGGGGACGGTTCACACCTTTACAGGTCGACCCGGCCCAGCGACACCAGCGCAGCCGCAACGCACAAACCCAACGACTGGGCTGAACGCCGCTTCGCGCCGGTCCGAAACCTGCTGATCGCCACGAAACCGGGGCTGCCAGCGGATCAGGAACCAGAGGCGATGTCGTCTTCGTAGTGCCGCTCCTACGCGTGCGGAAGGTGACGTCAAGGGAGGAGCCGTGGATCAACAACTCTTACTGTGAGCGGCTGGTCATCAGTCGGAGCGCACCGCACCACGGCCTCGCACAGGTCCAGTCGATGCTCGAACACGGCATCGATTGCTCAATGACTCGCGGCTTTCGACACACGTCAAGCTCCCATAGCCAGGGACCACCTTGGGTTATGTTTACCGACAAGGGGCCATCGCGATAAACCCCGAACGCCTTTCACCTGGCGCGCCGCGCCTCACCAGTTGCCCTACAGACCGCAATGTTCGAAGTGAACACTGACCGTAGAGAGTTGGGCCGCAGCCTCGTGTGGATGAACGTGTACGCGCCGGAAGCAAAGCAGCATCATTTTCATGAGCGTCCTTGTGACGCCTCATCCGAGGATCGTGACCCCCCAACCCCAGGGCGCGTCACTTCCAGGCCCGATGAGTTCGAGTCTTGGATGACGTGCCCGCGTCAACCCAGATGGTGAGGCAGGCATCCGTGCGCGCCGGCTCGTTGCCGCGGCGCGGGGACATCGGTCACCCGTCGACCCCGACGTTGAGCCCTATGTGGTGGATACGCCGGCCAGCCGGGCCGTTCTACCTCTTGCTGGGATGCACCGGCATGCTGCTGATCCTGGGGCTGACCATGGTCTTGTCGGCGTCGAGCGTCAACGCCCTCGCCAGGTTCGGCTCCCCCTATGCCGTCGCGGCCAAGCAGGCCACGTGGGCCGCGATCGGGCTCCCGCTGGGTTGGGTCGCCTCCCGGCTAACGGCCAAGACCTACCGCAGGGCGGCCTACCCAATCCTTTTGGTGGCGTTGATGCTCCTGTTGCTCGTGCAGGTGCCCGGCATGGGTCGGCAGGTCAACGGCAGCACAAACTGGCTTGCCCTGGGGCCAATCACGATCCAACCCTCCGAACTGGCCAAGCTCGCGCTCGTTCTCTGGGGCGCCGACCTGCTGGCTCGCAAGCAGACCCGGCTCACCGAGTGGCGCCACCTCGTCGTGCCGTTGGTGCCGGTTGGCGGGTTACTGCTCGGTCTGGTCCTGGTCGGTGGCGATCTGGGCACCTCGGTCGTGATAGTTGCGATCCTTGGGGCGATGCTTTTCCTCGCCGGGGCCCCGGGGCGAATCTTCGCAATCTTCGGAGCCACCACACTGGCAAGTTTACTCGCGATGATCGCTATCGAGCCCTACCGGCTGGCGCGGGTGACCACCCTGTTCAACCCTTCCGCGGACCCCAGCGGAGCCGGGTACCAAGGCCTGCAAGGTCATTACGCACTAGCCGGCGGAGGCTGGTGG
>ENA-OFCI01000220-OFCI01000220.1-metagenomes-genome-assembly--contig:-NODE-220-length-38784-cov-4.964781_pt1 | contig 38784 bp, 45 predicted proteins | sample MGYA00153391_OFCI01 | MGnify analysis MGYA00153391
TGCTGCCGTACGCCATGCTCGGTCCGGTGGCCCTGCTCGGCGGCCGCCTCGTTCTCGGGTCCTGGGCGGCCGGCTCGTGAAGTGGCTGGTCGGGCTGCTGGTAGGCGTCGCCCTGCTGGTCGGTGCGGACCGGGTCGCCGAGCATGTTGCCGCCGGGGTCCTCGCCGACGGCCTCCAGACCGAGCTCGGCGGCCGGCCGACCGTCGAGATCGACGGGTTTCCCTTCCTCACCCAGGCGGTCGGCGGCAGCTACCGGCGGTTGCGGGTGTCAGCGCCCGTCGTACGACGCGAGGGCCTGTCGCTGCGGGACTTCTCCGCGACCCTCACCGGTGTTCACGTCGCGCTCGGTGACGCGCTCGGCGGGTCGCTCTCGGCGGTGCCCGTCGACCGGCTCGACGCCGGCGCGCTGGTGGCCTACGACGACCTGACGCAGCTCGCGGGCTCCGGCCTGAGGCTGGCCGGGGACCCGAACGGCGTGCGGGTCACCGGCCGGGTCGCGGCGCTGGGCCGGCAGGTCGACGTGAGCGCCGTGTCGTCGGTGGCGCTGGCCGGCGACGCCCTGGTCGTCACGGCCGGTCAGCTGGCGGTCGGTGGTGTCGCGGTGACCGGCCCGCTCGCGGCCGCACTCCGCGGCCGACTCGACCTGCGGGTCCCACTGCCCGCCCTGCCGTACGGCGTGCGGCTGGCGTCGTTGGGCGCCGGACCTCAGGGCATCACCGTCTCGGGCGGTGCCCGCAGCGTCGTCCTGCGGCCGTGAGGCCCAACCCCCAGGCAGGTCCGGCAGCCCGGGCGGTGGCGGGCCAGGTCGCCACGGACAGCGGCCGCAACGCTCCAGAGCCTTCTGCGTGAAGTGCCGCACCGCCCACGACGGCCGATGTCCTGCAGGCGCTATCCTTGGACCCATGTGTCCGGAGAATGTGCTGGTCAAGCGGCGGACGCTTGACCTTTGCCGTCTCGCCGGCTTCGTGTGTCTGCCCCACTGACGTCCCGACCCGAGACCTCAGCACCAGGGAGCACCACCCTGTCCGTGCGCACCACCACCCTCACCACCGAACAAGGAGTACCTGTATGAGCCGCGCTGACGTCCTGGTCGACGCCGAATGGGTCGAGGCCCACCTGTCCGACCCCAAGATCGTCCTGGTTGAGGTCGACGAGGACGTGTCCGCCTACGACGGTGGCCACATCGCCGGTGCCGTCCGGATGGACTGGACCACCGAGCTGCAGGCGCCGTTCGCGCGTGACGTCGTCGACAAGGCCGGCTTCGAGGCGCTGCTGGCCGCCAAGGGGATCGCGAACGACGACACCGTCGTGCTGTACGGCGGTAACAACAACTGGTTCGCGGCCTACGCCTACTGGGAGTTCAAGCTCTACGGCCACGCCGAGGTCAAGCTGCTCGATGGCGGCCGCAAGAAGTGGGAGCTCGACGGTCGCGAGCTCGTCAAGGACGTCCCGGCCCGTCCTACGACGCACTACACCGCGCAGGACGAGGACACCTCGATCCGGGCGTTCCGCGACGAGGTCGTCGCCAGCATCGGTGAGAAGAACCTGGTGGACGTACGCAGCCCCGATGAGTTCAGCGGCAAGATCAAGGCGCCGGCGCACCTGCCTCAGGAGCAGAGCCAGAAGGCCGGCCATATCCCGACGGCCATCAACATCCCGTGGAGCAAGGCCGCGGCGGACGACGGGACGTTCCGCTCGGACGCGGAGCTCACGGCGCTCTACGCCGGCGCCGGCCTTGACGCCGGCAAGAGCACGATCGCGTACTGCCGGATCGGCGAGCGCTCCTCGCACACCTGGTTCGTGTTGCGCGAGCTACTCGGCAATCCCGACGTGAAGAACTATGACGGCAGCTGGGCCGAGTACGGCTCCCTGGTGCGGGTGCCCGTTCAGAAGGACCTCTGATGTGCGGCGCCCCTGATCAGGACACCCTGCCGGCGCTTGAGGTCTCGCCGAAGGAGGCCGTCGTGCACGGCGTCGTGAGCCGATCCGGCTCGCCGCTGCCCGGCGCTTACGTCCGGCTGCTCGACGGCACGGGCGAGTTCACCGCGGAGGTGCAGTCCAGCGCGACCGGCTACTTCCGTTTCTACGCCGCCGAGGGCGACTGGACCCTGCGCACCCTTGCGCCCGGCCGCGTTGTCGACACCCCGGCCAGCGCCGTGCAGGGTTCGGCCGTCGAGGTTGCCGTCGAGGTGCCTGCGTAGGTCAGGCCGCGGACTGGTCGGCCGCGCGACGCGCGGGGTTGGGCGACAGCGGGCGCCTGACCCCGAGGCGGCGGTCCAGGCGCAGCGCCCGGATCCGCCGCAGCGGCAGGGCGGCCAGCGACGGGATCAAGGCGACGGGGTCGCCGGCGTGGATTCCGTGCCCGGCCAGCAGCGAGCCTCGCGATCCGAAGTTGACCACGACCGGTCCGAGCTTCCAGTGGAACAGGATCAGGGCGGCCAGGGCCGACATCGCGAGCCGGAAGAGCGTGACCGCGTGGTCGCGGATGGGCAGCGGCACGGGTTCTTCGTCGGCGGTGAGGTGACGCTGCTGGATCGCCCGGTCGGGTGCTGTCCTACGCGGGCGCTGTCCGCAGGCCAGCTGCCTGGGCGGCGGCGTGCAGCCGCAGGTCCCAGACGGCGACGACGGTGTCGCGGACGCCGACGGCGAGGGCGCTCGCAAGGTGAACTGCGTCAGCGCCGCGCAGGGCGTGCCGGGCGGCGAGTGCCCCGGCTCGGTGGGTCACGGTGGCGGTGAGCTCAACAGCCAGGGTGGCTGCCCAGTAGTGTTCCCAGGCTGCGTCGGCGCGGGCACAGTCCGCGGCGGTGAGGCGGACGGCCCGTGCGGCGGCGGTGAGGGCCGCCCGCACCTCGGGGTATGCCAGCGGACTCGACACCGCGGTGTCGCAGCCGTCCCACAGCGCGGCCGAGAGCTCGCTGCCGTCCTCCTTGACGAGCAGCTTCACGAACGCGCTGCTGTCGAAGTAGACGATGGCCACGCTGTCAGCCGCGGTGCTCGCTGACGAGCTCCGCCACGGGCCCACTGGCGACGACGCGGCGGGCTCCGCGCGCCGTCGGGCGGGCCGCCCGCGGACCACTGAGCACCCCCTGCGACACGAGCTGATCGATCAGCGGGGCGGCATCGACGGCCAGCAATCTGGCCACCGGCGTCCCGCGGTCGGTGACGACGATCTCCTCGCCGGCCCGGGCCCGGTCGATCCAGCCGGACAACCCGGCGCGCAAGGTGCTGACAGCGACGTCCATGTGTGAAATGTACAACGTCCTACGGCTGTCTTGTACGCGCCGGACGGGGACGTGCTCCGTGGCGCCCAGGGCAGGCAGGGCTGCGAGCCCCTCGCCACATGAAGGAGTACCCCAACCGGCAGGGCTGTCCGGGCCTACCGGCTCAGTAGACCAGCGCCTGGACGTCGTCCTCGAGCGCCTCGGCGACGAAGGCCGCAGCGCCGGCGATCCGTACGCCGGGCAGCAGGTCGTCCTGGCTCAACGAGCGCCGCGCGGCGCACTGCGTGCAGACGGTCAGCATCCCGTGGGTGAGCACGTCGTCTCGCAGGCCCGCCAGCGGGGCGCTGTGCGCCAGCTCGAAGGTCTCCGCGCGGCCGGGGACGGCCAGCCAGACGGCCTCGCCGGTGAGCCACAGCGAGACCCGTACGCCGGACAGTGCCGCGACCGAGCTGATGGTCAGGGCCTGTGCGCACCGCTCGGGCGCGTCCTGCCCCACGGTGGCCTTCACGAGCAATGCTGAGCGCACGGCTCTAGAGTAGGGCTTCCCGAGGAGAGGCCTGATCGCGTGCTCGAGTTCTTCTACACCGGCCTCCTCGTGCTGATGTTCCTCATCATCACGTGGTTCTCGGTCTACGTTGTCTACAAGCTCTACCAAGGGCAGCGCTGAGCCCGTGAACCGGCGTTAGCCTCCGGGCGTGGACTTCTCGATCACCCCGGAGCAGCAGGCGCTGTACGACTCGATGCGCCGGCTAGCCCGCGAGGTCATCAGCCCGGGTGCCGGTGAGCGGGACCGGGACGGCCGCTGGGACCCCGATATCTGGAAGCAGCTCGCCGCGGCGGGCGTCGCCGGGATGCCGATCCCGGTGGAGCACGGTGGGTCGGGTGGCTCGATCATCGACTGCTGCCTGGTCAACGAGGCCATCGGTGAGGGTGGCCGGGACGGCGGGTTCGGGCTCTCGCTGGGGGCCCACTGGGTGATCGGGTCAGTGCCGATCTGGCTGCACGGGACCCCGGCGCAGCAGCGGCGTTGGCTGCCCGGGCTGTGCGACGGCTCGCTCATCGGTGCGTGGGCCAGCACCGAGCCCGAGGCCGGCTCCGACGCCGCCGGGATGCAGGCGACCGCGCGGCGCGACGGCGACTCCTATGTCCTGACCGGCACCAAGATGTTCATCACGAACGGCCCGATCGCCGACGTCTGCACGGTCCTGGCCCGCGCCGAGCAGGGCCCGACAGCCTTCCTCGTCGACACCCGCACGCCCGGCTTCCGGGTCGGCCGGGAGATCGACAAGATGGGCTGCCGGTCCTCACCGACCGCCGAGATCGTCCTGTCGGACTGCCGGGTGCCGGCCGATGCCGTGCTCGGCGTACCGGGCGAGGCGCTGTGGCGCATAGCGTTCGAGTGCTTCGACTGGGAGCGCACCGTCATGCTGGCGGGGATGGTGGGCGGGATGCGCGCGACGATCGACGACACCGTGCACTACGCCAAGCAGCGCTCGCAGTTCGGCAAGCCGATCGCACACTTCCAAGCTGTCGCGCACAAGCTGGCCGACATGGAGATCAACTACCAGGTCTGCCGCAACGCGGTCTATCGGGCGGCCTGGCTCAAGGAGAACGCTCGCGAGCACCAGGTCGAGGCGTCGGTCGCCAAGGCGCTGCTCGGCCGGCTGTCGGTCGAGAACGCCCTGGAGGCGATCCAGGTGCACGGCGGCTACGGCTACACCCGCGACTTCCCGGTCGAGCGCGCCCTGCGCGACGCCAAGCTCGCCTCGATCGGCGGCGGCACCACTGAGATCCAGAAGATGATCATCAGCCGGGCGATGCTGGCGTGACCGACGATCTCCACGCGGCGCTCGAGCCGCTCGGCTGGCTGGTCGGTGTCTGGGAGGGCACCGGCGCGCTGGTCTACCCGACGGTCGCGGAGCGCACGTACGTCCAGCGCCTGGCGATCAGCCACGACGGCCGGCCGTTCCTGCACCACAGCTCACGCTCCTGGCTGCTGGAGGACGACGGCAGCCGCGGTCGCCCCGGGCTGTCCGAGGAGGGCTGGTGGCGCCCGGGCGCCGAGAAGTTCGGCGTGGAGCTGCTGCTCGCGCACCCGACCGGCGTCCTGGAGCTGCTCGTGGGCCGGGTCGCATTCACCAAGATCGAGCTCGTCAGCGACGCGGTGGTGCGCACCGCGACGGCCAAGGAGGTGACCGCCACCTCACGGCTGTACGGCGGTGTCGAGGACGACCTGGCGTACGTGGTGGAGATGGCCGCGGTCGGCCACTCCCTGCAGCCGCACCTGTCGGCCCGGTTGCAGCGGGTCGGGCCCTGACGGGCCCGAGTTATGCTTGCGCCGATGACTATGCGGCTGCTCGTCACCGGTGGCGCCGGCTTCATCGGGGCGAACTTCGTACGCCAGACCCGGCGTGAGCGCCCCGACGTCGAGATCGTCGTGCTCGACGCGCTGACCTACGCCGGCAACCGCGACTCGCTGCCGTCCGATGTCGAGCTGGTGGTGGGCGACGTCGCGGACCCGGTCCTGGTCGACCGGCTGGTCGCCGGCGTGGACACCGTCGTGCACTTCGCGGCGGAGTCGCACAACGACAACGGCCTGCACGACCCGGCGCCGTTCCTCACGACGAACGTGGTCGGGACCTACGTGCTGTTGGAGGCGGTGCGCAGGTACGACGTACGACTGCACCACATCTCCACCGACGAGGTGTTCGGTGAGCTCGAGCTCGACGACCCCGAGCGCTTCAGCGAGACCACCGCGTACGACCCGGGAAGCCCGTATGCGGCGACCAAGGCCGGCAGCGACCTGCTGGTGCGCGCCTGGTGCCGCTCGTTCGGCGTCCGGGCGACGATCTCGAACTGCTCCAACAACTACGGGCCGTACCAGCACGTGGAGAAGTTCATCCCCCGCCAGGTCACCAACCTGCTCGACGGCGGCCGGCCGCAGCTCTACGGCTCGGGGCGCAATGTGCGCGACTGGATCCACGTCGAGGACCACAACGCCGCCGTCTGGGCGGTCCTGGACCGCGGCGTCCTCGGTCAGACCTACCTGATCGGCGCCGACGGCGAGCAGTCCAACCGCGACGTCGTGGAGCTGCTGCTCGAGCTGGTCGGGCAGCCGCCCGGTGCGTACGACCTGGTGAGCGACCGGCCGGGGCACGACTTGCGGTACGCGATCGACAGCACCAAGCTGCGCACCGAGCTCGGCTGGGCGCCGCGCTACCCCTGCCTGCGGGAGGGCCTGGCCGCCACCGTCGGCTGGTACCGCCGCCACGAGCACTGGTGGCGCCCGCAGAAGGCCGCCACCGAACAGCGCTACGCCCAGCGAGCCCAGGTGCCGCGGTGAGCGGGCCGGTCGTCACGGGCACCCGCATCCCCGGCCTGCTGCACGTCGAGCTCGAGCTGCACACCGATGCGCGCGGGTGGTTCAAGGAGGGCTATCAGCAGGCCAAGCTCGAGGCCGCCGGGATCCCGCACCTGGACGTGCTGCAGCACAACGTCTCCTACAACGAGGCGGTCGGCGTCACCCGCGGCATCCACGCCGAGCCCTGGAACAAGTACGTCTCGCCCTCGTACGGCCGGGTCTTCGCGGTGGTCGCGGACCTTAGGGAGGGCGAAAGTTACGGCACCGTCGAGACCTTCGAGCTCGGACCGGAGCACGCCCTGTACGTCCCGCGCGGCTGCGGCAACGCCTTCTGCACCCTGGCGCCGCACACCGTCTACAGCTACCTCGTGGACGGGCTCTGGTCTGCGCAGGCGGAGTACGTGCTGGTCGACCTGTTCGACCCGACGCTCGCGGTGCCGTGGCCGCTACCCCGCCAGCAGATGGTTATCAGCGCCAGGGACGCGGCGCACCCGCCGCTCGCGCGATGACCGTCCTGGTGACCGGCGGCGCCGGCCAGCTGGGCAGGGCGCTACGCGCCGAGCTGCCCGATGCGGAGTTCGGCGAGCTGCCCGAGGTCGACATCACCGACCGGGCGGCGCTGGCCGCGCGGGACTGGAGCAGGACCACGGCGATCGTCAATACGGCCGCCTGGACTGCCGTGGACGCCGCCGAGCACGACATCCTGGCCGCCTGGGACGTCAATGCCACCGGCGTCGCCGAGCTGGCGGCTGCCGTCCGGGCGGGGCACGGCGTCGAGGTCACCGTCGGCAGCACCGCGGCGGACGGTGACGGGGGGTACTTCCTCAACACCTTCGCGCTCGGCGTCTACCCCGACCTGGTCCGTCATCGTGAGCGAAGCCAGGGCGCCATCGGCAAGTGGCCCGCGATGGCGGTCGCGATGGCCTTGACGCTGCGGGCGGCAGAGCCGGTGCACGTGGAGGTAGACGGCCAGGCGCGCACACTGTGGACCTTGTTCGCGGGCAACGGGCACTACCACCCGGCCGGCTTCGCCCCGACCTGGCGCGAACGGCTCGACGACGGCTGCATCGACGTGCGGCTCGTCGACGCCGGCCACCCGCTGGCCCGGGTACGGCTCGTACTCGCCCTGCTCACCGGCCGGCTCGGCCGCAGCCGGGTGCACGAGCAGCGCATCGTCGCCAAGCTCCCGGTCCGGTCGCGCCAGGGCGGCCTGCGGATCGCCCGCGACGGCGAGGTGTCCGACGGCCCCGGTCACCTGCTGCTGCGCGCGGCGTCCCGGACGCTGGTCGTCTACCGGCCGGCCACCGGGTGAGCGACCGGGACCCGGCACAGGACCTGCGGCGCATCGCGTTCTGCCTGGAACGTGCGCTGGAGCCGAGCTACCGGGTCAAGGCGTTCCGCTCGGCCGCCGCCGTTGCCGACACCGCCGGGCGCGCAGAGCTCGAGCGTCGCGCCGGTAACGGCACCCTCACCGAGCTGACCGGCATCGGCAAGGTCACGGCGCTGGTCATCAGCGAGTCGTTGGTCGGCGTCGAGCCGGTCTACCTGCGCCGCGTGCAGACGCTGGGGGAGACGCCGGTCGCCGAGGGTGCCGCCGCGCTGCGGGCCGCGCTCAAGGGTGACCTGCATACCCACTCGGACTGGAGCGACGGCGGATCGCCGATCGGCGAGATGGCGAGGGCCGCCCGCGCCCTCGGCCACGAGTACGTCGTACTCACCGACCACTCGCCGCGGCTGACGGTCGCCAACGGGCTCTCCCCGGAGCGGCTGCTCGAGCAGCTCGACGTCGTTGCGGGCCTCAACGACGAGCTCGACGCGGAGGCGGCGGCCGGCGCCCCGCCGTTCCGGCTGCTGACCGGCATCGAGTGCGACATCAACCTCGACGGCAGCCTGGACCAGGAGCCGGCGTTGCTCGCCAGGCTCGACGTGGTGGTCGCCAGCGTGCACTCCAAGCTCCGGATGCCACGCGAGCAGATGACCGCCCGGATGGTGGCTGCCATCAGCAACCCGCATACCGACGTGCTCGGCCACTGCACGGGACGGCAGGTGCTGGGTCACGGCCGCGGCGGCAAGGGCCGGCCGGAGTCGGAGTTCGACGCCGACGTCGTCTTCGCGGCCTGCGCGCAGTTCGGCGTGGCCGTCGAGGTCAACAGCCGGCCCGAGCGCCTCGATCCGCCCAAGCGGCTGCTGCGCCTGGCCCTGGAGGCCGGCTGCGATGTCGCCATCGACACCGACGCGCACGCGCCCGGTCAGCTGGACTGGCAGCAGCTGGGCTGCGAGCGGGCGCACCTGTGCGGCGTCCCTCCCGAGCGCGTCGTCAACACCCTCGCCGCGCCCGAGCTGCTCGCCCGCGTCAGCGACAGGGGCTGAGTCCCCGTCGTCGCCCCGATCGTCGCCGGACACCGGCGGTGCGCTTGGCTGGCCAGCGGAGCTTGACGCGCCACGTCCCGCCCGATCCCTCTTCTGGCGGGGACTTTGTGTGCTTGATCTTGTCGTGCAACACACGAAGTCCGGAGTGAGGTTGCCTGCTTGAGCGTGGCCCGGCCGGCGGCGGTGGCACTTTGTGTGCTTGGTCTTAAAAGTAAATACACAATGTCCAGCCGCCGGCCACTGCGCAACACCGGGGCCGGTCAGCCCGGCTGACGTTGCGCGGGCACCAGCGATGCCACAGGTGCAGTCAGCAGAGCGGTGTCGGCGTCGGGCAGCGCGTCGGCCACCAGCAGCGCACACACGGCGTCAAGGCAGAGCTCCTCGACGCGCTCGGCCTCGCGGTCGGCGATCGGCGATGTACGACACGTCCGGCACCGGCCCCTCAGACCCGCGGTGCCGCTGCGTCGCACCAATGCCCACATCCGGCGGCGCTGGGTGAGCACGGCGACGTCGAAGGCGGCGGCGCAGGCGTCACGGCGCTCATTCTCATCGACGTAGGACCGGTCCAGGAGCTCGTCCCAGAGCACCCGGCCGGCTGCGTCGTGGCAGCGGGTACCGAGCAGGGGCAGCGCACCGAGCAGCGCCTTGATCTGCTCGGACTGCGGCCCGAGGTCGGGCTCGGCCACCGACCCCGCCGAGAAGACCGCTCGCCACGGGCGGAGTAACGCGGCGTACTCGGCGCGCGAGAGCACCGGCCGGGCGTACGAGGCGGCGACGGCGTCGCGGACCGCTTTGAGCGCGGTGACGGCGACCGCGGCGTCGACGGTGACATAGGCCGCCTCGCCGCGTAGGTCGTCCTCGAACAGTGCCGTCACAGCCTCGAAGGCTGCCAGGACCTCGCAGACCAGCGGGCTGTCGGGGGACAACGCCTTGTCCCGCGCCTGCGCGACGAAGCCGTCGTTGACCCAGGCCTCAGCCAGGCGTGCCAGGTCACCGTCGGCGACGTGCGCGAGCTGAGCCAGCACCCCGAGCACTTCGCCGAGGTTGGGGTGCTCCTCGAGCCGGTTGATCGTCGTCCTGCCCATGGCCGCCTCCGGTCCGCGTTGTGCCTGAGTCTCCGGCACATTTCAGACCGACCTGGAGCGGTTGCGTGGAAGTGGTGCTAAGTGACCATGCGCCGCTAGCCGCTGACCTCGGCGCTACCCGCCTGGGTGTCCTTGCCGGCCGGCACCTGCTCCTCCAGCAGCCGGTAGCGCTCGACGGCCTGGGCGGCGGTCTCCTTGGGTAGCTCGCCGCGCCGGGCCAGCTCCTGCACGACGGCAGTCGCGATCGACTCGGCATCGGTGTGGAAGTGCCGGCGCAGCGCCGCCCGCGTGTCGGAGCGCCCGAACCCGTCGGTGCCCAGCGACAGCCAGTCGCCCGGCACCCAGCGGCTGATCAGGTCGGGGACGGCCCGCATCCAGTCGCTGACGGCCACGACCGGACCCGGCGCGCCCTCGAGCGCCTCGGTGACGTAAGGCCGGCGGGCCTGCTCGGGGTGCAGCAGAGCGTGCTGCTCGCAGGCGACGGCGTCGCGCCGCAGCTCGTTCCAGCTGGTCACGCTCCATACGTCGGCGACGACGCCCCAGTCGTCCTGCAGCAGCTGCTGTGCGGCCAGTGCGTGCCGTACCGAGATGCCGCTGGCGAGCACCTGCGCCCGCGGACCGTCACCAGTGCCCTCCGCGTAGCGGTACATCCCGCGCAGCACGCCCTCGCGCAGCCCGTCGATCTGCGGCATCGGCGGCTGCGGGAACGGCTCGTTGTAGACCGTCAGGTAGTAGTAGACGTCTTCCGGCTCCTCGCCGTACATCCGGCGCAGGCCGTCCTCGGTGATGAACGCGACCTCGAACGAGAATGCCGGGTCGTACGCCACCACGGCCGGGTTGGTGGCCGCCAGCAGCAGGCTGTGCCCGTCCTGGTGCTGCAGCCCCTCGCCGTTCAGCGTGGTGCGGCCGGCGGTGGCACCGAGCAGGAAGCCGCGGCCGAGCTGGTCGGCCATCGCCCACATCTGGTCGCCGGTGCGCTGGAAGCCGAACATCGAGTAGAAGACGTACACCGGGATCATCGGCTCGCCGTGCGTGGCGTACGAGGTGCCGGCGGCGATCACCGACGCCATCGAGCCGGACTCCGTGATCCCCTCGTGCAGGATCTGGCCATTCACCGACTCCTTGTACGACAGCAGCAACGTACGGTCGACCGCGTCGTAGCGCTGCCCGAGCGGGGAGTAGATCTTGGCGCTGGGGAACATCGCGTCGATGCCAAAAGTGCGTGCCTCGTCCGGGATTACCGGCACGATGCGCGAGCCGATGCCCTTGTCCTTCATGAGGTCCTTGAGCAGCCGGACGAAGGCCATCGTGGTGGCGACCGGCTGCTTGCCCGACCCGCGCTTCAGGTCGTCGTAGGCGCTTGACGCAGGCAGCACCAGCGGCGCCCCGCGGACCACCCGGCGGGGTACCGGCCCGCCGAGCGCGGTGCGGCGCTCGTGCATGTACTCGATCTCGGCGCTATTTGCGCCGGGGTGGAAGTACGGCGGCAGGTCACCGTCCAGGGCCTTGTCCGAGATGTCGATGTAGAGCCGGTCGCGCAGCGTCTTCAGCTCGGCCTTGGTGAGCTTTTTCATCTGGTGGGTGGAGTTGCGGCCCTCGAAGTCCTTGCCGAGCGTCCAGCCCTTGATCGTGTGGGCCAGGATCACGGTCGGCTGCCCGACTGTGCGGGTCGCCGCGTCGAAACCTGCGTAGACCTTGCGGTAGTCGTGACCGCCGCGCGGCAGACCGCGGATCTGCTCGTCGGACAGGTGCTCGACCATGGCGAGCAGCCGTGGGTCGGTACCGAAGAACTTCTCCCGCGTGTAGGCCCCGGGCTCGACCGAGTAGGTCTGGAACTGCCCGTCCGGCGTCGAGTTCATCGCGTTCAGCAGCAGCCCGTCGACGTCGTTCTGGAGCAGCTCGTCCCACTGCCGGCCCCAGACGACCTTGATGACGTTCCAGCCGGCACCGCGAAAGCTGCTCTCCAGCTCCTGCATGATCTTGCCGTTGCCGCGGACCGGGCCGTCCAGCCGCTGCAGGTTGCAGTTGACGACGAAAACCAGGTTGTCGAGCTCCTCGCGGGCGGCGACACCGATCGCGCCGAGGCTCTCCGGCTCGTCCATCTCGCCGTCGCCGAGAAAGCACCAGACCCGCTGGTCGGAGGTGTCCTTGATGCCGCGGTGCTGCAGGTAGCGGTTGAAGCGGGCCTGGTAGATCGCCGCGATCGGGCCAAGGCCCATCGAGACGGTCGGGAACTCCCAGAAGTCCGGCATCAGCCGGGGGTGCGGATAGCTCGGCAGGCCGCCGTCCGGGCGGCTCTCCTGCCGGAAGCCGTCGAGCTGACTCTCGGTCAGCCGTCCCTCGAGGAAGGCGCGTGCGTACACGCCGGGGCTCGCGTGCCCCTGGAAGTAGACCTGGTCGCCGCCGCCCGGATGCTCCTTGCCGCGGAAGAAGTGGTTGAAGCCGACCTCGTACAGGCTGGCCGCGCTGGCGTACGTCGCGATGTGCCCGCCGACGCCGATCTCGGGCCGGTTGGCCCGGCTGACGGTGATCGCGGCGTTCCACCGGACGTACGCCCGGATCCGGCGCTCGACATGCTCGTCGCCGGGAAACTCCGGCTCGCGCTCCGGCGGGATGGTGTTGATGTAGTCGGTGCTGCGCAGCGCCGGTACGCCGACCTGGCGTTCGCGGGCGCGTTCGAGCAGCTTGAGCATCAGGAAGCGGGCCCGCGCAGGGCCGCCCGTCTCGACGACCGCGTCGAGGGACTCGAGCCACTCCGCGGTCTCGGCGGGGTCGAGGTCGGGGAGCTGGCTGGGCAGTCCGTCGATGGTGAGAGCTGGGGCGTCGGCCGCACTGGGCTGGCCGCTGCGGGGGTTGGAGGTCGAGGTCACGCTGCTCCCGGATGGTGGGTGTGCCGGTCGTCGGGGGGTGGCCCGTGGTCCCAGTCAACGCCCTACCAGTGGGTAAGGGGAAGGACCACCCTGACCGTCAGGTCCGGCTCGCGGTCCTGGCTCGCTGAGCGCGCCGTCCGTCGTCGACGCCGCCGGTCGGGCGCGGTGCCACTTGCGTCCAGGTGCCGTCTCCGGTGGACTGCACCCGCACGCGCCCGCCCCGGGTGCAGACGAGAGGGGTTGTTCGTGACGGCGTCAGCGGACCACGCGGCACAGCGCGGCCCGGCTGAGAAGCTCGGCATCGAGCCCGGCACGGTGGTGCAGCTGGTGGGGGGTGGGGATGACGTCGACCAGGCCCTGCTCGACGACGTGGTGGCCCGCGCGGGCACCACGCCGATCACCGACGAGGAGTCCGACGAGGTGGTCGACGTCGTCCTGCTCTGGTGGCGCGAGGGCGACGGTGACCTCGTCGACGCTCTCGTCGACTCCCTCACCAACCTCGGCGACAGCGGCGTGGTCTGGCTGCTGACGCCCAAGGCCGGCCGCGACGGCCACGTCGAGCCCAGTGACATCGACGAGGCCGCGCCCACCGCCGGCCTGTCCAGCACCCGGAGCACCAGCGCCGCGCCGGAGTGGTCGGGCACCCGGCTGGTCGCACCCAAGGCTGCGCGCAGCAAGACCAGGCGCTGAGTCCGCGGACTGGTCGCTGACTCCCGCGCAGGCTCGCCTGCTGCTGAGCGACCGTGGCCGCGCGGCGGTGGCAGGGGCCCGGGACCTCGACCTGTCGCCGGGCGCGAGGCTGTCAGCCGCGGAGGCCGTCCGGGCCGCCTGGGGTCCTCTGCTCGGCCCGCTCGCGCTGGAGCAGGCCCTGCTGCGGGTGCGCGCCCGGGCCAAGCACCCGCGTGGTGACGAGCTCTGGTGGACCGGCGAGGCGCTGGAGCAGGCGACGTCGCACGAGGTGGCTGTGCACCGCGCCCGGCGCTACGACCGGCCGGTCCTGGATGTGTGCTGCTCGGTGGGAGGTGACCTGCTGGCGCTGCCTGCCGACTCCACCGGCGTCGACCTCGACGAGGCGCGGCTGCTGCTGGCGGCCGAGAACGCCCGCGTGCTGGGCCGGCGGGTGTCGCTGGTGCGCGCTGACGCGATGACCCTGCAGCCGCGTGGGGACGTGTTCGTCGACCCGGCCCGGCGCAGTGGCGGCCGCCGGGTGTTCGACGCCCGGTCGTACGCCCCGCCGTTGGCCGTCGTGCTGGCCTGGCGGCCGCGCGCCCTCGGGGTCAAGGTCGCGCCCGGCATCGACTGGGCGCTGGTCCCGGACGGCGTCGAGGCCGAGGTGGTGTCGCTGCGGGGCGAGGTCAAGGAGGCGGTGCTGTGGGCCGGCGCTGCCCGGCGGGGGGTCGTCCGTAGCGCCACGCTGCTACCGGGCGGCCACCTGCTGACCGGGGCCCCGGTGCCGGCACCGCAGGTCCGCCCGCCCGGCCGCTTCCTGCTGGAGCCCGACGGCGCCGTCGTCCGTGCACAGCTCGTCGCGCAGGCGGCCCATGCCGTCGGTGGCGGCCTGCTCGACGCGACGATCGCGTACGTCACCGCGGATGAGCTGGTGCCGACCCCCTGGGGCACCTGGTACGAGGTGCTCGAGGTGCTGCCGTTCGGGCGCAAACGCCTGCGCGAGGTGCTCCGGCGGTACGACGCTGGGCCGCTGGTGGTGAAAAAGCGTGGCACCGCGGTCGAGCCGGAGGTGCTGCGTCGGCAGCTCAAGCTGACCGGTAGCCGGGAGGTCACCATCGTGCTGACACGCAGGGCCGGGGCGCAGGTCGCGCTGATCGTGCGCCGGGCGCCCTAGTCTCGCGGCGTGACGGTCGGCGGGGACGGCGGCGACGTGGAGCGCGCGGTCCGCGCCACCGCGCTCGGGCGGGGCACGTACGGCGTCCCCGACCTGCGGCGCCTTGTCGACGGCGCCCTGCACACCGCCTTCCCGCACCGGATCTGGGTTGCCGGCCGGGTCAGCGAGGTCCGCGACGAACCCGCCGTGGGGCTGCACTTCACGCTGCTCGCGCTTGACGACGGCGATGAGCCATTCATGCTGCGCTGCCTGCTGCCGGAGCCCGCCCTCGGGCCGGTCGCGGACGTCCTGGACCGGGTGCACGATGTCGACGTGCAGGACCTGGTCGCTCCCGACCGGCTGGTCCGGGTCGGCGGGCTGCTGCGGTACGACCCGGCGCGCGCCACGCTGGTGCTGGCCGTCTCGGAGCTGGACCCGGCGCCGACCGCCCGGGGTCTGCGCGAGCAGCGCGAGGCCGCGCGCGCGCTGGTCGCCGCCCACAGCCTGCCCGAGCGTCAGGCCGGCCGCCCCCCGCGTGCGGCGCCGCTGTCGGTCAGCCTGGTCGGGGTGGACGCCGACTCCGCGGTCAACGACGCCGTGCTGCTGCTGCAGGGGTCCGCGTACGCCGTCGACCTGCGGGAGGTGCGGGTGCCTGTGCACGGGCGGGAGGCGCCCTCGACGGTCGCCGCCGCCGTGCACGAGGCGGCCCTTCGCAGCGACGTCGTGCTGCTGGTCCGCGGCGCTGGGCGTCCCCTGGCACTGTCGGTGTTCGACTCCGCCGAGGTCGCGTTCGCCGTGGCGCAGGCGCAGGTCCCGGTCGTCACCGGCCTGGGCGGCGCGGGGGAGTGGACCGCCAGCGACGACGTCGCGCACGCCGCCCTCGCCGACGGGCCGGCCGCAGCCGCCTGGGTGCTGCGGCGGCTCGACGACGCTGCCAGCTCGCTGCGCATCCTCGCCGAGGACGTCGAGCAGGAGGCTGCCGCGGCGCTGGAGCGAGCCCGGGCCGACCTGGCAACGGCCCGCGACGACGTCCTGCGTACGGCCGAGCAGGCGCAGGCGCGGGCCGTGTCGGCGCGGGCCCGGCTGCGTAGGCGCGCGCTGATCGGGCTCGCCGTCATCGTGGTGGCGGTGGTCGTGGTCACCGTGCTGACCGGGCTGCCCCTGGTGCTGCTCGGCCTGCTGGTGGTGCCGGCGGCGCTGCTGACGGCCAAGCTGTGGATGATGTGGATGCAGAGGAGAGGGAGCATGAGCCGGCAGGACGATGCGTTCGCAGAGGTGCTCGGCAAGCTGGAACGGGTGCGCGACGAGCTGGCGACGACGTCCAGCCCGGAGACCGTGCACCGGCTGCGCGAGGTTGCAGTGCAGCTGCTCGCCCGCGGCGATCAGGTGCTCGCCGGCGGTTGACGCTCGGGCCCGCGGCCCGCCCGCTCAGGTCAGGTCAGGTCAGGCGAAGCAGGCGGGTCACCCGGCCCAAGCCACCCACGGCGGTTTTCAGCACCGGCCCGCCGGGCAGGCCGGGCACCTCGTGCAGCAGCGGGGCCAGCCGCATGAAGCCGCGCAGGTCCTGCACCACCAGCCGCCTGGACAGCAGCAGCTGGGCCAGGTTGGTGCGGCCGGCGGAGGTGTCGAGCAGGTCCTGGACCGAGCCGCGCACCCCCGGTCCGGCGAACTTCTCGGGCCCGGTGCGCTGCAACGTCCAGCCCTCCGGCTCGCTGCTGAACCCCCAGCCGTACGCCGGCGTCTGCGCGGTCACGCTGGTGACGACACCCGAGCGGCCAGACAGTGCGCCGGTCACGTCCATCAGTGCGGCCAGGCCCCGCTCGAGCAGGTACGGGTCGGGCTCGGGGGCGCCGCAGGGCGCCAGATCCAGCGCGTGCACCGCGAGCTCGTACGTCCCAGCGTGCACCAGCGACAGCACGGGGAGCTGCCCGACAGCCGAGCTCGACACGTGCCGCCCGAGGTGTCCGGGCTCCGGACCCTCGAACCAGTCGGCGAGGGTGTCGCGGGCGCGGACCAGGGCTGCCACCGCGGCATCCGGGCCCTCGGCGCGATGCCTGGCCACGAGCCGCTCGTTGGCGGCGTCCGGTGGGCCCGGCGTGCCGGCGCCGTCGGCCCGGGCGCTGGCCAGCAGCCCGAGCAGCGGCGTGGAGTCCGGCCACTGCCCGAGGTGGATGCAGGTGTCGGCGCCCGACCAGCCCGGCAGCCGGGACGGCGCGCGCAGATCGGTCGACGGGTCCGATGCGACGTCGATGAAGGCGTCCCAGCAGGCGACAACGGCCTCGCCCAGCTCGGTGGGGTCGCTCTCGGTGAGGCCTGCGCGGCCGACGGCTAGCATCCCGCCATCCTTTCGTACCTCTCCCGAGGAGCATCCTGATGGTCGACATCGGCGACGAGGCCCCTGACTTCGAGCTGGCAGATCAGGACCGCCGGCTGGTACGGCTGTCGTCGTTCCGGGGCAGCAAGAACGTCGTCCTGGTCTTCTATCCGCTGGCCTTCACCGGGGTCTGTCAGTCCGAGATGTGCGCCATCCGCGACAGCATCGAGGACTTCAGTGGCGACGATGTCGTGACGCTCGCGGTGTCGGTGGACAGCCCGCCGGTGCACAAGAAGTGGGCCGACGAGCAGGGCTACAGCTTTCCGCTGCTGTCGGATTTCTGGCCGCACGGCGAGGTGGCGCGGGCGTACGGCGTACTGCAGGAGGACATCGGTCTGGCGCTGCGCGGCACCTTCATCATCGACAAGGCTGGCACGGTGCGGTACACGGTCGTCAATGCGATCCCGGACGCGCGCGACCAGGACGTCTACCGCGAGGTGCTCGCCGGGCTCTGAGCCGTCGCCGGGCCGGCATGCACGATTGAGGTGGTCAGCCGCCGGACGTCGCGCAGCAGCCGGGCCTCGGCGTCGTGCGCGATCTGGTGGCCCTGAACGACCGAGAGCCCGTCGTCGACCAGCACCTCGCACTCGGCGCGCAGCGCGTGGCCGATCCAGCGCACCTTCACGTCGCCGACCTCCAGCACCCCCGGCGTGGCGGCCAGGCTGCGCTCGACGCTGTCCATGACGTCGGGGTCGATGGCGTCCATCAGCCGGGCGAACACCGTGCGGGCCGCCTGCCGGAGCACGCCCAGGATCGCCACGGTGATGACCAGGCCGATCACCGGGTCGGCGAGCCTGAACCCCAGCGCGACCCCGGCCGCGCCGACGACGACCGCCAGGCTCGTCAGGCCGTCGGTGCGGGCATGCAGCCCGTCGGCCACCAGCGCCGCCGAGCCGATCTCCCGGCCCACCTTGATGCGGTACTGCGCGACCAGCTCGTTGCCGACGAACCCGACGAACCCGGCGGCCGCGACCAGGCCGAGCCGGTGCACGTCGGCCGGGTCCAGCAGGCGTCGTAGGGCCGTGTAGCCGGCCACGACGGACGACAGGGTGATCAGCGCGACGACCACGAGGCCCGCGAGGTCCTCGGCCCGGCCGTACCCGTAGGTGTAGCGGCGGGTCGCCGCGCGCCTTCCCAGGGTGAACGCGATGCCGAGCGGTACGGCCGTCAATGCGTCAGCCGCGTTGTGCAGGGTGTCGCCGAGCAGCGCCACCGACCCGGACACGATGACCACCGCCGCCTGCAGCAGCGTGGTGATCAGCAGGGCGACGAAGCTGATCGCGAGTGCCCGCAGGCCCTTGCCGCTGGCCTCGAGCTCGGCGTCGACGCTGTCGCCCGCGTCGTGGCTGTGCGGTGCGAACATTTCCTTGATCTTCGCGACCGGACCGGTGGCGTGCGCGTGCTCGGCGTGGGCGGCGTGCGCGTGGTGGTCGTCGCCGGCGGGCTCGATGTGCTCGGTGTGCCCGCGGTCTGTGCCCCCGGCGTGAGCTTCGCCCGGGTGGTCGCCACGGGGCTCGTGGGCTGGGGCATCGCGCGCCGCACCCGGGGGGTCGTCGTGGCTGCCGTAGGAGTGCGCGCCGGAGGCCATGCCCACAGCCTGGCAGCAGCCCTACAGCCTGTCGTTCTGGACCCGGCGCCGACTAGCCTCGCGGTGCGACAGGGGCGCGTAGCTCAGCGGTAGAGCGCCCGCCTTACAAGCGGGTGGTCGGGGGTTCGATCCCCTCCGCGCCCACGTTGGCCGCCTCGCACCAGGGGCACCGGTGGCTACCGGGCCGCGTCCTGGAGTCGACGCCCGGCCGTACGGCGGTCACAGCCGGCCGGACAGTCCCGGGCCCGCCGATCGGCCCTTCGCCGCCGTTCGGCTGGACGTCCCCGACGGCCGGCGGCGCCGGTCGTTCGCAGGTCCTGCAGATCTGCCAGGTCGAGCCACCAGACCCGGCGCTGCCAGCTGATCATCTCCGACCGCCGAGGGCGCCGGTCGGCGCAGGCGGATAAACGCTGCGCACGGCTACGCGTCGTCGCAACTGCTGTCGTCTGCTCATGAGCACGTCGGACCTGCTTCCCTCGCCCGTGACGAGCCGCGGTATGCGCCGACGGTAGGCGGCGGTCCCGGGGGAGTCCATCCGCTGAACGGGTCAGCCCGATGTGCCCGGTTCATGACGGCGGTCTCTGCCGGGCAGACAACCGTCGCGGTGCCAGGAGTAGCGGCGCGCTGGCCTAGCCTCTCGACGTGCTGCTCGCAGAGGTCGTCGCCCACCTCGAGACGGCCTACCCGCCGTCGCTCGCGGAGTCGTGGGATGCCGTCGGCCTGGTCTGCGGCGACCCGGCCCGCGACGTACGCCGGGTGCTGTTCGCCGTCGACCCGGTGGAGCAGGTGGCTGCGCAGGCGCTCGCCACCGGCGCCGACCTGCTGGTCACGCACCACCCGCTGTACCTGCGGGGCACCAGCACCGTCGCCGCGACGTCGGCGAAGGGGCGCGTCGTACACACGCTGATCCGCGGTGGCTGCGCGCTGCACGTCGCGCACACCAACGCCGACCGGGCCGACCCGGGGGTGTCCGATGCGCTGGCCGCGCTGTTCGACCTCCAGGACACCGCACCGCTGGAGCCCGGCGCCGGCCCACCGCTCGACACGCTGGCGGTCACCGTGCCCACCGACGACGCCGACCGTCTCAGGCAGGCCCTGTTCGACGCGGGCGCGGGCGAGGTCGGGGCGTACGACCGGGTGAGCTGGTCCTCGACGGGGACCGGGACGTTCCGCGCGCTGCCCGGGGCGCGGCCCGCGATCGGCGAGGTCGGCCGTCCAGAGACCGTCGAGGAGGTCCGGATCGAGGTGGTGCTCGAGCGGAGCCGTCGACAGCAGGTGCTCGCGGCGATGCGCGCCACGCACCCGTACGAGCAGGTGGCGTACGACCTGCACGAGCACGCCGCCATGCCCGGAGGCACCGGCCTGGGCCGGGTCGGCGACCTGGCGGTTCCGCTGACGCTGGGCGCGCTCGTCGACAGGGCGTCCGAGGTGCTGCCCGAGACGGCCGGTGGCGTCCGGGCAGCCGGCGACCCCGGCGCCGTGGTCCGCCGGCTGGCTGTCTGCGGCGGCGCCGGGGACTCGCTGCTCCGCGTCGCCGCACAAGCCGGCGCCCAGGCGTACCTGACGGCCGACCTGCGCCACCATCCGGCGTCGGAGCGGCCCGAAGGCCTTGCGGTGCTCGACGCGGCGCACTGGGCGACCGAGTGGCCGTGGCTGCCGGTCGCGGCGGCCAGGCTCGCCGAGCAGACCGGCTTGGCCACCGAGGTCTCTAGGCTCGTCACTGACCCCTTCTGCCTGTCCTCGAGGAGCCCGCGCGCGTGAAGGCCGACCCGTTCGCCCAGCTCCGACTGCTCGACCTGCAGGCGCTCGACAGCGGGCTCGCCCGGCTCGCGCACCGGCGGCGCACGCTTCCCGAGCTGGCCGAGATGGAGCGCCTCGACCGCCTCGTGGACGGCAGCCGCGACGACGTCGTACGCGCCGAGACCGAGGCGGGCGACCTGGCGCGCGAGACCAGGAAGTACGAGGACGAGATCACCCAGGTACGCACCCGCAAGGCCCGCAACGACGACCATCTGGCGTCCGGCGCTGTCACGCAGTCCAAGCAGCTGGAGGAGCTGCAGCACGAGAACGTCTCCCTGCTGCGACGGCAGAACGAGCTGGAGGACCGCGAGCTGGAGGTCATGGAGAAGGCCGAAGCGGTCCAGGTCGTGCTCGACCAGCTGCTCGTCGAACGCGACGAGCGCCTGACGGCCCGGGCCGCCGCGGAACAGGCCCGGGACGCGGCCTGGCAGCAGATCGACGACGAGCAGGCCCGCAGCACCGACGAGCGTGTCGTCGTGGCCGGCGAGCTGCCCGCCGACCTGCGCGGGCTCTACGACAAGATTCGGATGGCCGAGGGCGGCGTCGGTGCGGCGGCGATCACCCGCGGACGCTGCGACGGCTGCCGGCTGGATCTGATGGGCAACGAGAAGGCCGAGATCCGCGCCGCCCCGTCCGACGAGGTGCTTCGTCACGAGGAGTGCACCCGGATCTTGGTACGTACGGCGGAGTCCGGCCTGTGACGGCAGGGCGCCGGGTCGTCGTCGAGGTCGACGGCGGTTCGCGCGGCAACCCCGGCCCGGCCGGTTACGGCGCGGTCGTCCGCGACGCCGTCACAGGGGAGGTGTTGGCCGAGCGCGCCGCCGGCATCGGCAGCGCGACCAACAACGTCGCCGAGTACGGCGGTCTCATCGCCGGCCTGCAGGCCAGCATCGCGCTGGCGCCGGCCGAGGTCGAGGTGCGGATGGACTCCAAGCTGATCGTGGAGCAGATGAGCGGCCGCTGGCAGGTCAAGCACCCGGCGATGAAGCCACTCGCGAAGCAGGCGTCCGAGCTGGTGCGCCAGCTGCCCAGGGTGCGCTTCACCTGGGTGCCTCGCGAGCAGAACAAGCACGCCGACCGGCTCGCCAACGAGGCGATGGACGCCGCCGGGCGCGGCGACGTCTGGCGGCCCGGCGGTGACAGCGGCCCAGCCGACGCGGCCGATACGTTCCTGGCTGCAGCTGCGACGCCGGCGCCCTCGACCTCGAGCCGGCGCTCCGGTTGGCAGGCCACCGCCGGGCCGCCCACCACGACCGTGCTGCTGAGGCACGGTCAGACGGTGCTCAGCGTGGACAAGCGCTTCTCAGGCGTCGGCGACCAGCCGCTGACCGAGGTGGGCCGAGACCAAGCGGCGGCGGCCGCAGCCAGACTTGCCTCGGCGCAGGCCCGGGTCGTCGTCACGAGCCCGGTGCGCCGGGCGCGCGAGACCGCCGAGCTGGTGGCGCGCGCTGCCGGTGTCGAGCTGGTCGTCGAGCCGGGCCTGCGCGAGACCGACTTCGGCGACTGGGAGGGCTACACCTTCGGCGAGGTGCAGCAGAAGTGGCCGCAGGAGCTGGCCGCCTGGCTGGCCGACACCGCCGTCGCGCCGCCGTTCGGTGAGAGCTTTGACGCCACCGCGACCCGCGTACGCCAGGCGCGGGACCGGGTGCTTGCGACGTACGGCGGTCAGCGTCTGATCGTGGTGAGCCACGTGACGCCGATCAAGACGCTGCTGCGCTTCGCGCTCGATGCGCCACCGAGCGCGCTCTACCGGATGCACCTGGACCTGGCCTGTCTGTCCGAGGTCGACTGGTACAGCGACGGGCCGGCCGTCGTCCGGAGCCTGAACGACACCCATCACCTGACCGGGTAGCGGCGCGTACCGTGGAGTCGGGACGAGTCGGCCGGACGGTCGCGGCGCGCCCCGCCTGCGGGTGGGTCGGGTCGAGGAAAGTCCGGGCTCCATAGGGCAGGGTGATCGGTAACACCGACCCGGGGTGACCCGCGGGAAAGTGCCACAGAAAACAGACCGCCGGAGAGCAGCCTTCGGGCGGCTCGCCGGTAAGGGTGAAACGGTGCGGTAAGAGCGCACCAGCGTCCGGGGTGACCCGGACGGCTCGGCAAACCCCACCCGGAGCAAGGTCAAGAGGGAGGGCTCCGGCTCTCCTGCCCGAGCGCCTGAGGGCTGCCCGCCCGAGCTCGGGGGTGGACCGCACGAGGCCACCGGCAACGGTGGCCCTAGATGGATGGCCGTCACGGGCCCTTCGGGGCTGGTACAGAACCCGGCTTACAGGCCGGCTCGTCCCCACAACGTCGCCGTCAGGTGCTGCGCGGAGCCGACGCGCCCGCAGGGCGCCATGGAAACTCACCGAAATGATGAAGGTGAAGGCATTGGCGTGCCTCCTGGATCGTTTCGTCAGAAGGGGCCGAGCATGGCAGCACCGGCTGTGAAAGCCAGGCTGTACCCGGCGACCGCAGCGGGTAGGACAAGCGCCGACCGCCCGTTGACGACAACCCCCAGGCGCCGGACACGTCGCGAAGCCAGCAGGTCGCTCACCCCGGTGGGCCGCCTATACCCCCGGTCGTGGTGAAACGTGCATACCTCCGCTGTGCGTACACGTGAGCACGCAAATCATCCCGATGGTTGGCGGGGCTGACGCCTACCAGACGACCGTCAGGCCAGGCAGCCCAGCGAAGGCGGGGTCCTTGCTGATCAGGCAAACGCCCTCGCGCATCGCCTGCGCGGCCAGCGCTCGGTCGAACGGATCGGCGTGGTCCCATTCCAGACCACCGGCGGCGAGAGCGTGCTCGCTGGACAGCGGGAGGTGGGTCACGCCGAGACGTTCGGCGACCCTGTCGTACTGCCTGATCAGGACGGCCACCTCGGGCCACCGGCCCGACCGATGCTTGATGCTCATCTCCCATGCGGTCGCGGCCGAGACGAGCAGTGCGGTGCGCGCGTCGGTGATCACCTCCCGCGCCGTCGACGACAGCCGGTCGGGGGCCGTCACGGCCCAGACGAAGGTGTGCGTGTCGAGCAGCACGGTCACTGCCAGCCGACCTGTTCCTGTCGGGGGAGCGGGTCGAACAGCGCGTCCGGGATCTCCAGCGGTAGGAAACCAAGCTCGCGGCGTGCGGGAACCTCGATCGGCACCAGCCGGACGAGGGGTTTGCCGGCCCGCGCGAGGATGACATCCTCACCCGCCAGAGCCGCGACAAGCAGCTGGGACAAGTTCGCCTTGGCCTCAGCGACGTTGTAGGTGGACATGTTGGTCAGACTAGCTTGGTCCTCACGTGCGCAAAGGCGGTGAGCGCGGTGGGCTGAAGGCGGTCGGTGGGCTGCCCGTCGCCGTCCGCTGACGAGCCGCGGTGCGACGACGGCGTTGCCGTACGAGATGCTGGGCCAGTGGCTGAACGCAACGTCCTCGGTGGCGAACTCGCAGAATGTGGCACCGACCCGCTGACCGGGTTCTTCCGCGACGGCTGCTGCAACAGCGGACCGGAGGATGTCGGGAGACACACCATCTGCGCCGTCGTCACGATGGAGTTCCTGGAGCACCAGCGCAGCATCGGCAACGACCTGTCGACTCCCAGACCTGAGTACGGCTTCCCGGGACTCGTGCCGGGCGACCGCTGGTGTGTCACAGCCGTGAACTGGGCCCGGGCCCAGAGCGACGGTCGCGCTGCCCCGGTCGTGCTGGCCGCCACCAACGAGGCGGTCCTGAAGCTCATACCGCTGGAGGTGCTGCAGCAGCATGCCGTCGATGTGCCGGCGGATGCGAGCCGCCTCGAGCCGTAGCCGACGTCCTGGCCGCCTCTCCTGGGGTCAGCCGGTGACCAGCGACAACGAGGTCGCCGGACGGCCGCTCATCCGACGATGGACCCGACCAGCCGCTGAGGTCCGTGTCGACGGCTGACAGGTCGCTGTCGGTGATCGTCGTTCGCTACGCGAGTTGCTGCCGGCCGGCCGGCCCGCCTAGACGTCGATGGAACGTGCACCACGCGGTGCCACCCCCGGCAGGCGGCCGATGAAAGCCCGACGCGTCGGCGACAGCGTCGACGATGCCCAGTCCGCGGCCGTGCTCGTCCAGCTCGGTCAGCTGGTCCAAGGCATGTGGCTGGGTGGGCCACGGCGACGTACCCCGGTCGGTGACCGAGATGCTCAGGGCCGGGGGGGTGAGCTGGACCTGCAGGAGCAGCTCGGTACGGGCGTGCACGATGGCGTTGGTGATCAGCTCGCTGGTGGCAAGTACCGCGTCGTCCCGCAGGTCGGCCAGATCGGCGGCTGCGCAGATGTCGCCCACGAACCGTCGGGCCGCCGTGGGCACGGCCGGGTCATCGCGTCCGTAACGCTGCTCGCGGGTGCATGGCGAACGCAGGCTGGAAGGGTGCCGCGCCTCGGCCAGGCTGCCCGAGACCTGGATCAGACCGGCCGCACCGAGGTGCTGCAGCAGGGCCCGGGCCGAGGGCGTCGGAGCGGCGAGGCAGACGGGGACGTTTGGGGAGCAGCTGGACTGCCCCACGGTCAGCAACATCTGTACGCCGTCGGCGTCGAGGACGCTCACCTGCGACAACTCACACACCACCGGCTGTCCCAGGTCCGCGACCGCGTCGTGTACGGCCTGCTGAAGCCGCCGGGCGGTGTGACCGGTGACCGGACCGTTGACGGCCAGGATCGTGCAGCCGCGCCGAAGCGCCCGGATGATCTGCAGATCGCTCTGCGCGCTGTTCGACGACCGCGGTGACGGCGGGCTGGTGTCCGGCATCAGCGTGAGCTCCGCATGGACCGGCCCGGTGGTGGGGGGCGCGCCACCCGGGTCCGTGACGAACCTGCGGGTGGCGAGCTCAGGCATGGGATGTTCCGTTCTTGCGGCTCGTGCGCGGACGATTCACCGGCGGGCGTGCAGGGCCTGCATGCGAGCGGGCGGAACAAGCGGTTGGCCCCGGGCGGTCGTTGCGGGTCAGACATCCACGTACGAGGCGACCATCGCGTTCGCGCCGCCGATGTGGATGACCCAGGTCTTGTCGTTGACGATGCCGTCCGCCAGTACCTGATGTGCTGACTGGTAGGTCTTGACGGCGGAAGCGGTGAGCGGGCCAAAGCTCTCATCGACGTTCAGCTGCGGAGTCGCGGCGGGATTCGCAATATTCAGAAACTGCTGCAGGCGTGCCACGACGGGGCCGGCAGTACCGACCGCCAGCGTCGGTGGGACGGGATGCTCGGCGAGCATCGCGGCCCAGGTATGGGGTCCGACGACCCCGTCGACCCCGAGCCCCTCCTGCTGCTGGTACTCCCGGACGGCCTGGGTGGTCCTGGGGCCGAACGCGCCGTCGACGTCCTGCGGGCCGGACAGGAAGAGCCCGCGGCACAGCTCGTACTGCGCGAGCTCGACATCAGGTCCTGCGCTGCCTGTCTTGATGGTGCTGGGCGTGGTCATGTGGGGCACCTTTCGGGGAAGTAGCGGACGTGCAGGGAGCGTCGGGTCGGCCGGCTCCCCTCGACAAGAGCCACGACATGTCTCGGTGATACGTGTCAGGCGGCGACCGGTGGCGTGATCCAGGTCCCCCCGGCGCCCACCGTGGGGTGGCCCTCGAAGCTGCCGCCCCACATGGCGTACCGGACCCGGTAGCCCACCTGCGGGCGGAGCAGTTCCAGACCACGCGGTCGTAGCAGGCGTGCCGGCCGGCGCGCACGTTGGTGAGCGGCGCGGGGGACAGCACTGCCTGCACGCGCAGATCGCCGGGGGGCTTCAGCCCCGACGCTGTAAAAACCCACCTGCGGCTGATGTTTGCGAAGTTCGGCATTGGCCCAGAACGCGCGCCGCGCGCCGCGCGCCGAGCTCGCGCTCCAGGTTGGCCTGCTCGACGCAGACCCAGCGTGACTGCAAAGAGATTCCCGGCACCGTCTCACGAGCAGTGCCGCTGGACAGGCCACCGGCCGGCGCTTCGCGAACGCCGGCCGGTGGCGCCGACCAATCGAGGGTTGCTCAGCCCGCTTTCAGAGGCAGGCGCTGCGAGAAGGCGTCCTGGTCGTTGGCGATCGGGGCGTTTGCTGCCGAGCCGGTGCAGACGCGCGGTGGCGTTCCCGGAGCCGCCGTACCGGGGCAGAGGAACTCGTCCACGGTTCGCGTGTCGGTCCACAGCGGGTGTGCGGCACTCGCGGTTACCGCCAGGCCCATGTAGTCCCCGATGAAGGTGCCGAGGAATTGGGTCGGTGGCGGCATCGAGGTCGACAGGCTGATGTCGGAGTAGCCGGTCGTCTCGTCATTGCCGTACTGCCGGTCGTAGTAGGCGACCACGAAGGTGCCGTCGGGCGCAAAGGCCGAATTCTGCCAGAACTGCGAGGTCTTGGCCTGCTTGTTGTCGGTGGTGACAACCGGCATCATCCGCGGGTCGATCGCGCCACCTGAGAAGGTCTTGGCGCCGTCGGTAGACGTGGACACGATGATGTCGTTGTTGGAGCCACCATCCTTGGCGCCCCGGTAGGTGTTCAAGCCCAGCGCCGAGAGTCCGGTCGGCGTGCAGCCGGTGCCCTCGTTGGAGTTGCGGTTCAGATAAGAGCCGTAGGTGACCAGGACCCGCTTCGGGTTCGTGGGGTCGACGGCGCCGATGGGGGACTGCGAGGCCCGGAAGTAGGAGTTCTTGGACGCGCCGCGCTCGGGCACACAGGCCCGTCCGGCGTCCTGGCCCTGGGTGGCCTGGCAGTCCGGCAGCTCGTCGTAGTCACCGACCAGGGCGGGGTTGCTGTAGCTGGCCCCGCCGTCGGTCGACCGGGCCAGGAAGACCTGGCTGCGGTTGTCAGCGCCCCGCACCTTGTTGTTGAAGTTGGCGTAGGTCACGTACAAGGTGCCGTCGCTACCGGTGAAGGGTTGGCTGAACTGGTTCTCGTTGCAGCGGCCCTGCGGGGTGGGTTAGCCGAAGGTGTTGCCGCAGGTCGCGCTGTCCCTGCTGATGAGAACCGGAGGGCTGAAGCTCTCGCCGTAGTCCTTGCTGTAGGTGCCGTAGATGTAGGCCGTACCGTCGGCCGCAAACGTCGTCCAGGTGACATAGACCCGGTCGCGGAAGCGACTGGTCGTGGCGGAGTCCACCGCCATCAGCTGCTTGTCGAGCAGGACGTTGCCCTGTCCGGCAACGTCGTTGTTCTCGGCCACGGCGCGCGCCGGGAAGTTCCAGGATGCCCCGTTGGTGCCGGTGGACCGGAACACGTACAGGCCGGAGGACTGGTCCGGGTTCGGCGTGACGCCGTTCGCGCCACGCGAGAACATCTGACAGGACAGGTAGGCGTTGCCGCGACTGTCATAGGCCACCGAGGTGTCGCCGCTGGCCTGGAAGTACTGCCGGGCCGCACCGCCGAAGGCCGCTCCTCGGACGAACCCGTTGGGAACGGTGCTGTCCGCCCAGTTCTTGCCGGCATCCTGGGAGTACGTCGTCCCACAGGTGCCGTCGCCGCGCCGGTAGTCGTTGTAGCTGGCGATGACATGGTCGGCGTTTTTCGGGTCCGCCGCGATCCAGGTCTCGTTCTGCGCCTGCCCGCGGCCCGGAATGTCCGCGTCGGTCTGGTTCAGGCAGTTCTGGTTGACCTTGACGTCATTGCCGATCGCACCCGGGCACCCGTGCGGGCCAGGCCGCTGCGGGGCTGGTGTCCAGCGCCTCCGACAGGCTGCCGGAGATCAGGCGTTTCTGGATGGCGTTCAGGCTGGAGTAGGTGAAGGGCTGAGCTGACGACGGCGGGGCCGCCGCAATCACTGCCGCAATCGTGATAAAGGACCCGGCGGCACCGAGCACTAAGACACGACGGATATGCATGAACCGACACAAGTACGACGTTTGGGTGCCGCGGAGCGGCCGGCCTTGACGTGACCTCGCAGTACTGGACCCCTTCGGGAAGCGCGGACGTGGCAACGCGGCGGACCGTAGTCCTGTGAGTGCCCGGGGGCTGCGGCCGGGGCCACGCCCGGGGAGAATGCTGTGTCTCGCGACGTCCGCGCGGCCGAGTTGGAGCCGCTGGCAGCGGACGGGGTACCGGGCCGTCCACGCCGGCTGGGACCGAATGGAGCGCTAGGATTACCCGGTCGGGGAGCTCGTGCACGCGCTGTCGCAAATTGAGACGCCATCCGCTTCCCGACGCACCAATGATCGTCAGAGCCGCGCAAACGCCGGCCTCGGGCCGCGGTGTTGCGGGTCACCGCAGCCCGGCAGTGCGCTGAGCTTGAGGTGTGGAGGACAAATGGAAGATGTGCCGACGAATCCGGACAGCGGCAAGGTGTATCGGCTGATCTATCGGAGCCGCAACTGCATCCCGGACGCCGACCGCCGGGTCGAGCTCGGCCAGCTCTTTGGCGCCGCCCGGTCGCAGAACAAGAAGCGACACATCACCGGCGCACTGCTGCTGCTCGACGACTACTTCGTGCAGACCCTGGAAGGTGACGAGCAGGCCGTGACGGCGCTGCTCAGCAAGATCAAGGCCGATCCGCGTCACGACTCCTTCGAGGTTCTCGACACCAACCTGGTGGCCACCCGGGTCTTCGCGCGCTGGGCCATGGCCAAGGTCGGTGACGACCTGGACTCACCGGACATCAACCTGATCGCACACGCCGACGGCATCTCCGGCGCGGCCTCGCGGGGCGACTCGACGCCCGAGCAGGAAGGCGTACTGAAGGTCATGCGGGACGCGGCGCACGGTCGCCCACTCGCCAGCGCGTAGTTCCTCTTGTCACGCACGGACAGGCCCCTCACCGCAGGGCGGTGAGGGGCCTCGTCACGGTCTGGATCAGGCGATCGAGCGCACGTTCGAGCGGTCCGTCACCGGGGCCTGCACGGCGGCATCGGTGGTGATGACCGCACGCAGCAGGAGGCCGCCCTGCAGCTTGACCAGCCGCGAGGCCAGCGTCGTGAGATAGCGAGCGCCGATGCGGGGGTCCGCGATCGTGCGTACGGAGACGTCATACGCCGCCTGCTTGACCTTGGCCACGAGCTCAGCCGGCGTCGGCTGGTAGAGCCAGGCCGGACCTGATACGCCCTGCACGCCCTGCACGCCGGGCAGCCCGACCGGCCCGGCGGTGCCGGCGCGGCCCTGCGAACCCTGGGCGCCCTGAGCGCCCGGTATTCCGCTGACGCCCTGCTCACCCGGCTCGCCCTGCAGGCCCTGCAGGCCCCGCGGGCCGGCGACACCGGTTTCACCGATGATGCCGCGCTGACCCGACCCGCCGCGCAGCCCCCGCTCGCCCTGCCGGCCCTGCTCGCCGACCAGACCGCGGGGACCGGCCGCACCAAGCAGCCCCGTGGGGCCTGCCTCGCCGGGCAGCCCGACCGTGCCCTGCGGCCCCTGCAGGCCACGCTCGCCAGCCTGGCCGACCTGCCCGCGCGCACCCGGTTCGCCCAGCCGACCCGTCTCACCCGTCGCGCCCTGGCTGCCGACCAGTCCGCGCGGCCCGGTCTCGCCACGCAGTCCAATGGTGCCCTGCGGCCCAACCGTGCCCTGCTTACCGGGCAGACCCGTGGAGCCCGGCAGACCCTTGTCGCCCTGCAGGCCGGTCGCACCCTCGAGCCCCTTGGCGCCCTTGTCCCCACGCTCGCCGACGACGCCAGCCGGGCCCTTTATGCCCTTGTCGCCGCGCTCACCGGCCGGTCCGACCGGACCCACGACGCCCTTGACGCCTGGCTCGCCCTTGTCGCCTGGCTCGCCTGGCTCACCGGCCGGCCCGACACGGCCCTTGACGCCCTTGTCGCCGAACTCCCCGGCCGTACCGGCCGGGCCGTTGACGCCCTTTGCGCCCTTGTTGCCGCGCTCGCCGACCGCGCCGACCGCGCCGACGTCACCCTTGGGGCCGCGGTCGCCGGGCGCGACGGTGAGGTCGACGGTTGCGACGACGGTTTCGGTCGGGGTGCTCGTCTTCGACTGTGCCATGGAGTGCCTCTCGTGATGGGGACTAGCGGACCGGGCGTGTGTCTGCGGGCGTGCGCGCTGCTGCCTACCCGGTGGCAATACCCGGTGCTAACTCCAGCAAGCGCTGTGCGCGCAGTGCTCGTGGTCACATGACCTACGGCGCGGTGCGGCTGACCGGCAGGTCGGCGATGGTGGTCCAGAAGGCGTTGCCCCACACCTGGTAGCCCGCGTCGTTCGGGTGGAACCAGTCAGGAGCGAACTGGGTGAGCATGGCGACCGCTCCCTGACGGACCAGCGCCGCATGCAGCGCGACGATCGGCAGACCGTGCTTGGTCGCGCTGAGCGAGACGGTGTCGGCGGCCTGCCGGGCGTCGCGCTCCCAGTGCCCGTGCATGAAGTACGGGACGTCGGCCAGCACGCTTCCGGCGGGCAGCGCCGCAGTGAGCTCGTCGACCTGCGCGGCGAAACGTTGCCGGTCGTAGGCGCGAACGTCGTTGCCGCCGATAGCAACGGTCACCAGGTCGGGGTGCAGTTCGCGCAGGCGCGGCAGTTGATCGCTAAGCAGGTCCGCGATGCGCGCACCTGAGCGGCTGAGGTTGACCACCGTCACCGGCCGCCCCGTTGACCGGCGCAGCCGCTCGGCGACCAGCCCCACGTAGCCCCGGTCCGGCCGGCTCGCGCCGATCCCCTGCGCAGTGGAGTCGCCGAGTGCGACGTACAGCAGTCCGCCCGGGTCACCGCGAGGCGTGCCCCAGTAGTCGCGGTAGCGCCCGACATTGCTGTGCAGCTGCACCAGCCCCACCGACTCGACGATCAGCAAGGTCAACACGACCAGGACAGCGACTGACCACAGCCGATGCCGTCGCACCATCCCGATCATCGCGCGGCCGGCTGCCGGAGGAGGAAAACGACCGCACGGCGAGGCCGGCAGCCGGCAGTACCCGTCACGCTGCGCTGCTCACGGAGCAGCGGGCACGGGCGCGCCGACGCGGCGCCCCTCCACCGTCTCGATCGGGACCACAACGATGTGGCTGCGGGAGCCACCGGCCACCGGCGTCGGTGCCAGCTCACGCAGCCGGTCAAGGGCGCCGCCGGTCGCCTCGCGGGCCCGCCCCGCCGCCGTCACGCTCCAGCCGCGGCCGACACCGTGCTGCGTGTAGGAGTCCGCCTGCATCGTGAGCCAGGCGCCGGCTCTGGCTGCGGCCAGGATGACACCTTCACCGGTACGCAGGACCATCTGCTCACCGTCAAGAACGACGTTGACGGGCAGCACCACTGCCGGCCCGGCCTCATGTCCCGGCAGCACGACGCGGGCGAGTTGCGCGGAGCGCAGGAAGGCCAGGCACTCGCCGCGCTCGAGTTCGTAGGGCTCGCCCCACGTGAGCGGCCCGGAGGTCACGGTCGCCCGGCCGGACCGCGTACGACAACCACCGGGCAGGGGGCATGTGTCGCGCAGTGCAGCCCGGTCGAGCCCAGCAGCAGCCCGCTGAGCTCGCCGTGACCCCGCGACCCCACCACGAGCAGATCGGCGCCGACTGCCGCGTCGAGCAGCGCGTTCGCCGGATACGCCTCAACCACGCGGGACCGCACCGTCAGGGTGCCTGCACCGGCGACATCAGCTACTCCGTCGGCAATGGCCTTGGCGAGAATCTCGGTCATCTCGTCCGTCAAGTCGACCTCGACGTACGGGCCGAAGCCGGCAGCGCCGGCCATCGACATCGGGCGCTGCCAGCAGGTGAGCACATCGACGCTCGCACCGGTGAGCACGGCCTGGCGCAGCGCCCACACCAGGGCCTGCTCTGCGCAGGGCGAGCCGTCGACCCCCACGACGAGTCGTCCGGGCGCCGGCTGGTCACTGTCCCCGGGGGGCTGATCGCGGGCGCTGGCTGCGGGCGTCATGAGGCGGCCGCGGCGACTGGCTGCAGGAGGTGCGCTGCCGTATCCCCGCAGAGCTCCTCCTGCTCGAGCTCGGTTGCCCGATTTGTGATGTCGCCGAGCCAGCGCGCGATCGCGTAGCCCACGGCGCCTGACGCGGCAGCACCGATCAGCACGGCTCTGTTCATTGACGACCTCCTCCGGCGGCAAGCACGACGCCCACCTGCAAGATTGATGCTGGGCGCCGTGCAGGCGTTGCGGCAGAGGAGAAGGTCCCGAACGACTGGGTCGGGACTTTGGTCCCAACGCCGGAGGCCGTCCGGCCCTGGCAGCCGGCGCCGCACCCGACGACGGTGCAGGTATGAACACCACCGGCACGGCGACGTGGCGCTCCGGCCCGACATTCGCACTGACCCCCGAGGAGCAGGTGCGGCACGTCGTCACGGCGGCGACCCTCGCGCCGAGCGTGCACAACACCCAGCCCTGGCGCTTCGTGACTCACGACGACGGGCTCGACCTGTACGCCGACGACAGTCGGCGCCTAGCCGTGCTCGACCCGACCGGCCGCCAGGTGCGGCTGTCGTGCGGGGCCGCCCTCGTGCACTGCCGGATCGCGGCGCGCGGGCTGGGCCTGGCCGTCGACGTGGAACTGCAGCCCGACCCTCGGGTCCCCGATCTGCTGGCTCGACTGCGGCTGCGGCCAGGCCCTGCGGCCAGCGAGGCGGAGGTCGACCTGGCTACCGCGATGCTGCATAGGCACACCTACCGGGGCGTGTTCGAGGACCGTCCCGTCCCCGATGCGCTCGTCGACCAGCTGCGGGCCCTCGCCGAGGCAGAGGGCGCGATGTTGCGGCCCGTCACGAGCGCCGGCGACCTCGTCGAGCTCGAGGTGCTGTTGGCCCGTGCCGATGCCACCGAGCAGCGCAATGCCGACTACCGCGCCGAGCTCGGCGCGTGGGTGGGCAGGGCCAGCGCCTCGAGCGACGGGGTGCCCGAGCAGGCCCTGCCGGCGGCCGGGACGACCCGTGGCTCGTCGGTGACGCTGCGGGACTTCCGCGTCGGAGATCCGCCAACCGCGCCGGGCGGCACCGCCGACCCTCCCGTTGCCGAGCGCCCGCTCGTGGTGCTGCTCTCGACGATCGGCGACGACGTCAAGGCGTGGTTGCACGCCGGGCAGGCGATGGGTGCGGTGCTGTTGCACGCGGCCAGTGCCGGCGTTCTCGCGCAGCCCCTCGGCCAGGTCACCGACCTCCCCGGCACCAGGGCGCGCCTAGGAGTTGCACTCGGCCTGGTCGGCGTGCCGCAGCTGGTCCTGCGGATGGGGTACGCCGACCAGCACGCCACGACACCGCGCCGGTCGGTCGAGGACGTCGTACGCACCTAACCCGCCAATCCGGCCTTCGGGCAGCGCGCCGGCGCGTACCGTCGTGTCGATGGCCTCCTTGCGCAACGGACTCGAGGATGCCGACGATTCGGTGTCGCTGGAGGGCCCGCGGCTGGAGCTGGATCAGCTGCTCGGCCAGCTCGTCGACCGGGCGCAGGACGTGATGGCCGCGCAGAGCCGGTTGCGCAGCCTGTTGCGCGCCAACCGCCTCATCGTCGGGGACCTCGCGCTGCCGGTCGTGCTGCGCCATATCGTCGAGGCCGCCTGCGAGCTCGTGCAGGCGCCGTACGGCGCGCTGGGGGTGATCGCGCCCGGTGGCGGGCTGGAGCAGTTCATCCACGTCGGCATCGCCGACGACGTCGTGGCCGGGATCGGCCATCTGCCCGAGGGCAAGGGCCTGCTCGGCGCGTTGATCGATGACCCGCAGCCGATCCGCCTGAGCCGCATCGCGGACGACCCGCGGTCGGTGGGCTTCCCGCCGGGGCACCCGCCGATGAGCAGCTTCCTGGGCGTGCCCATCCGGGTCCGCGGCGAGGCCTACGGCAACTTGTACCTGACCGGACACGACGTCCACGAGGTGACGGCCGAGGACGAGGAGCTGATCTCCTCGCTCGCGGCGACGGCCGGGGTGGCGATCGAGAACGCCCGGCTGTTCGGGGAGGCGCGCCGCCGCCAGGACTGGCTGCAGGCGTCTACCGAGATCACCCGTCAGCTGCTGTCGGCAGAGGGCGAGGAGCCGCTGCAGGTGATCGCCCGCCGCCTGCAGCAGATCGCCGACGCCGACGCCGTCAACGTCGTGCTGCCCTGCGACGGCGACCGGCTCGTGGTGCAGGTCGCCACCGGCGCCGGCGCCGAACAGCTGCGCGGCGTGAGCTACCCGATCCAGGACACCGTGTCTCAGCTGGTGCTCAAAACCGGTCAGCCGGTGCTGGTCGGCGACATCACCTCTGCCGACCAGCGCACCGTGCACCTGAGCGAGGTGGTGCCGGTCGGGCCGCTGATGATCCTGCCGCTGGTCGGTACGCAGCGGGTGCGGGGTGCCCTGATCGTGGGTCGGCTGCACGGCCGCACCCTTTTCAGCGAGGCGGACCTCGAGATGGCGACCACGTTCGCCAACCATGCGGCCGTTGCGCTGGAGCTGGCCGACGCCCGCAGCGATCGTGAGCGGATCGCTCTGCTCGAAGATCGCGACCGGATCGCCCGCGACCTGCACGACCATGTCATCCAGCGGCTGTTCGGTGCCGGCCTGACGGTGGAGAGTGTGGCGTCCGGGCTGCGCAACGACCCCCGCGCTCCCCGGTTGGCCCAGGTCGTCGACGACATCGACGAGACGATCCGGCAGATCCGTACGTCCATCTTCCAGCTGCGCGGGGCACTGGGGCCGCAGGCCGGCGCGGTGCGCAGCAGGCTGCTCGGTGTCGTCGGGGAGGTGGCACCGTCCCTGGGCTTCGCTCCCTACGTTGCCTTCGACGGCCCGGTGGACACCGTCGTTCCGGAGGAGCTGCTCGACGACCTCGTTGCGGTGGTCCGGGAAGGGCTCAGCAACGTGGCCCGACACGCCCACGCCGATGCGGTACGGGTGCACCTGGTGGCCGCCCGGGGCGAGCTGACACTCGAGCTGGTCGACGACGGGGTCGGGGTCGGCGACACCCCACGGCGCAGCGGTCTGGCCAACCTGCGGCAGCGCGCCGAGGAGCGTGGCGGCTCGTTCGCGCTGCTGTCCCCGGCCGACCCCGAGGCCCCCGCCCTGGGCGGGACCCGGGTCTGCTGGACGGTCCCGCTGCGGTGACCGGACCGATCCGCGTCTTCCTGCTCGACGACCACGAGATCGTCCGCCGCGGTATCGCCCACCTGTTGGGCGAAGAGCTCGACATCGTCGTCGTGGGTGAGGCCGCCAGCGCCGCGGAGGCGATGGCCCGGCTGCCGGCCAGTCGGCCCGACGTGGCCGTGCTGGACGCGCGGCTGCCCGACGGCAGCGGGATCGACGTATGCCGTGACATCCGCTCGGAAATGCCCGAGATCCGCTGCCTGATCCTGACCTCCTACGACGACGACGACGCGCTGTTCGCGGCGGTGATGGCCGGGGCCGCGGGCTACCTGCTCAAGCAGGTGCGCAGCGCCTCGTTCGTCGACGCGGTCCGTCAGGTCGCGGCCGGCAAATCGCTGCTGGACCCCTCGGTCACCGAACGGCTGCTCGTCAGACTCCGCGACGGAAAGCCGCTGAACTCGCGGATGGCCTCGCTGACCGACCGCGAACGCGAGATTCTCGCCCTTATCGCCGACGGGATGACAAACCGGCAGATCGGCGACGCGCTGTTCCTGGCCGAGAAAACCGTGAAGAACTACGTCTCCGGGCTGCTGGCCAAACTCGGTATGCAGCGACGTACACAGGCTGCCGTCTACGGGGCCTCGGTGGATCGCCCGACGTAGTCACAGGTGGGGGACCTTCTGCCCTACCGGCTCGGGCCGGTTCGTCAGATGGTGGAGGCCCCTACCGAGAAGGACGTGCATATCATGGTCACACCGACCCGTACGGCAGCCCCGACAACCGGTGCGCCGGTGCACGTCCAGCAACCGGTCGCCCCGCGCCGCAGCTCTTTCGCAGGCTTCGCCCTGAACGGGCTGCGCCTGGCAGTCGGCGTCGAGTTCCTCTGGGCCTTTCTCGACAAGCTGTTCGGTTTCGGATACGCGACCCCCAGCGCCAAGGCCTGGATTTCTGGCGGCTCGCCCACCAACGGCTTCCTGACCCACGCGAACGCCGGTCCGCTGAAGGGTTTCTTCCACTCCCTTGCCGGCACCACGGGCATCGACACGCTGTTCATGGCGGCGCTGCTGGGTGTGGGGCTGGCTATGGTGCTCGGCGTGGCGCTGCGGGTGGCGGCGGCATCGGGCACGCTGCTGCTGTCGATGATGTGGCTAGCGGGTTGGCCGCTCGCCAAGATCGCGGAAGGCAAGCCGACCGGGTCGAACAACCCCATTGTCGACAGCCACGTGATCAGCGCGTTCGCCCTGCTGGTTGTTGCCGGGCTCGCCGTCGGGAGTGCCGGTCCGCTCGGCCGGATCTGGGCGCGGCTCCCGCTGGTACGTGACCACAGCTGGATGCGCTGACCTCCACCAGCACGACCCGCCCGCCGACGGCGTTCAGCCGCTCCCGGGTCGGCGGGCCGCTGCCGGGCCTAGGTGGACAGGGGCGGGCATCGCCTGCCGCGGCGACGTGCTTGTCCCTTGCCGAGGCAGTGGGACAGGTCGGCGGAAACGGCCATGGCGGCCGTGATCGATCGGTGGGGCGCCGTGCCTGCCAGGGCCTGGCGCCGGCGACAAGGACAGCGGCGCGTCGCAGTGCCGGGTGTTGACGGGTGCGGCCCCTGTGAGTTGAATCACAGGGTTCGGGAGCGTCGCGGGTATCCCACCCGCGTGCGCGCACCGGGATGCCGGGCGCCGCCCGCTGACAGAGAAGAGCGTCATGACCCACGCCGTGCCAAGCCCTTCGCTTTACGAACGTCTCGGGGGGTTGTACGGCATCGCCGGTGCCGTCGACGTCCTGGCCGACCGGCTGTACGACAACGTCTCGGCCAACCAGAACCCGCATGTGCAGGCCTTCCACCTCATGAAGGGCCACGCCGGCTTCAAGTTCCTGGTGACAGCCTGGTCGATCGAGCAGACCGGCGGCCCGATCTGCTATCCGGGCCGGGACATGCGCGAGTCGCATGCGCACCTGTCGGTGAGCGAGTTCGAGTTCGACATTGTGGCCGGCGAGATCGCGGCCACGCTGTTCCACGTCGGCGTGCCACGACAGGAGCACAAGGAGTTCATGGACATTATCGAGAGTTATCGCTCGATGGTCGTCGGCGCGCCCGGCCACAAGGTCGAGGACCTGGAAGCGGCCAGCGCCTGACGCCGCGCCGGCGCGGTCACGTCGCCAGGACGAAAGCAGTGCCTCGGCAACGGTGAGCGCGCCGGCCGCTGGGTGTCCAATGTCCTGGACATGCCAGGCCGCGGCCTGCACCCTCTGACGGCGGCAAGGTTCTGGGCCAAAGCAGGTCGAGGGGGTGGAGGTCGCCGTGCAGCACGCGGGGCTCGAACCCCGCCGCCTGGCGATCGCTGACTCCACGCTCCCTTGACCGCCATCGACCTCGGCGTCTTGCGCCAGCCGGGGCGGCCCGTGTCGGGGGACGCTAGGCGGTGGCGCGGTCCTGCCAGCGCAGGTGCAGCTGGATCCCCTCGGCGCGCAGCGCCCGACGACCCATCAGGACGCAGCACGCGATGGCCAGCCCGGACAGCAGGGGGGACAGCAGCGAACGGGCCAGCAGCACGGCGTCGTAGCGGTCGGCCACCAGCAGCTGCAGGGCGACGCCGCCGTTCACGATGTTGACCAGGGCCCACACCAATGACAGCCGGCGCAGCACTGTCTGCACCCTCGCCAGCGCCGTCACGTGCGCGGGCAGGCCCACGAAGTCCCGGGCGAATCGCTCGGTCAGGGGCCTGCGTAGCAGTGCAGACCCGGCGAACGCCGCGGCCAGCACGAACGCGTTGATCGTCGGGGTCAGGAGGTAGACGAAGGTCGAGTGGAATGCCAGCGCGACGGCCGTCCTGGTCGTGAACAGCAGCGCGCCGACGACCAGCACTGCCGGGAGGGTGCGGCCGCGGACCCAGCGCCGGGCGATGGCCAGGTAGCACCAGGCGAGGCCGGCGCACAGCGCCCAGACCAACCCGCCGGTGTGCAGGACCGCCCAGAACAGCAGTGCCGGCACGAGGGTGCCCTCAACGACCTGAAACCCGATCCCTGACAGCATCGTCCGCATCGGCGGCATGACCACACCGTGCGCGGTGGACTGGATGGTGGGCCTCTTCCTGATCGGTGACGTGGCGTGGTGCTGGTCATCGACCGGGGGAACGGCCGGCTGGAGAGCCGTCGTCACCTTTGCACGCCGGCCCGCCCCGCGCCCTGCGCCCCGCTCGAGTCCGGGCTGCGGGCACTCGGGGATCGCCCGCCCCGCGGAGGACGGGCTGACGGCAGGCAAGTCCTGAGGCACCCTGGAGTCCCGACCGCCCAGGAGGACCCGGTGCCCGTCCTCGCCCTGTATGCCGTTCTTGTGGCGACGCCGGTCGTGGTGCTGCTCGCGGCCGGCCGGGTCCTCGAGCTGTGGTGCGGGAGCTACCGCACCCCCC
>ENA-OFCI01000223-OFCI01000223.1-metagenomes-genome-assembly--contig:-NODE-223-length-38406-cov-3.608693_pt1 | contig 38406 bp, 34 predicted proteins | sample MGYA00153391_OFCI01 | MGnify analysis MGYA00153391
GAAGGCGCTGTTTGTGTTTGTCCGCTCATCGGCGATGGGCGTGTGTCCTTGTTCGCTGAGGGATCACTCTGGGCATCTCGGATGATCTCGCTGATCTCCTGAATCGATCGCGTCGTGTCACGGTGGAAAACGGCGCGCCATCGGGCGAACCGGGCCAGCGTGCCGCCGCCAGGCGCTCAGTCAGCACGGTCGCCGACACGTCGACGCCGTCCACCTACCATCGGCGTCCGCAACGCGATCGGTCTACCGGTGCGTCCGGGAGCCGCGGCACAAGATCTGTTTCGAGATCCTCACAGGCTCAGCAGGTCACAGGACGGACAAGCAGTTATGCCCCAGCGGCGGTGACGATGGCGTCGGTGAGGAAGCCGGCGATCAATCCCAGGAGCAGCCCGTAGGCCAAAAGATCTGGGCGGCGGGTCTTGGCAGCGACGCTGACCAGCTGCGTCACGACATACAGGATGGATCCGGCGGCCAGGGTCAGGAAGACGACGCTGACCGCCTCGTTGGTGAACCCGTGGCCGATGATCGTTCCCACGAAGGTGGGACCGCCACCGATGGCGCCCATGGAAAGAAGGAACTTCCAGCTCGGCCGACGCAGGTTGCCCTCGTGGTCGACGTCGCCGGCGAGAGGAGCCACGATGCCGAACCCCTCAGTCGCGTTGTGCAGGCCGAAGCCGATGACCAGCAGCAGGGCCAGCGCCAGCTCACCGCTGGCCGCTGACTGACCTATGGCCAGACCCTCGGCGAAGTTGTGCAGGCCGATACCGACGGCAATAAGCAGCGACAGTCGTTGGGCGGCAGACCATGAGGCGATCCGGCTGGGACGTCGCGCCTTGAGCTCAGCGACGGCGGCAGCGCCAGGGCCATAGGGTCGTGCACTGCTCCTGGCTTGCTGAGCCCTCGCGAACTGCCGAGTCATCCAGCCCTCGTAGTAGACCAGCGAGAGCAGGCCCACGGACAACCCGGCCGCGAACAGCACGCCATAACCTGCTGCCGTTCCCAACCCGCCCTTGCCTTCGTGGACCGAGGCCAGCGCCTCATCAATGGGAGCCCATGCCGCGGAGAACACGTCCCAGACGAGAAACAGCAGTATGCCGATGGCGGTCGCGTTCAGCAGTGCGCGAAGAGAGGGCGCAGGCCTGCGCAACCGACCGATCGGCAACCCCAACAGGATTGTCACTCCGGCGATGAAGCCAAGCAGCATGGTCGTCGTCAAGCTCACAGGAACTACCTCAACTTCGCGTGCCGGAGGGGGCAGGACCACCCCGCAGTAAGAGTAAGGCTTACCTTAGTTCAAGTTCAAATTGGTCCGCTCTGCGGACACACCTCGACGACGACCACTCGTCAGCGACGACCACTTATCAGCGACGGGCGGCTCGGCGGTAGTAGTCGCGCCAGACCAGGCGGTGGAGGGGGATCCAGCGGGGGATCGAGCGCAGTCCGGGGATGAAGGGCACGAACATCAACGCGAGGGTGAGCACCATCATCAGGCCCCACACCTGCGCGTCGGCGTTGGTTGAGGTCGAGAAGGGTGGCACCTGGTACCAGAACGTGTAGAGCCACATCCAGGGCTGTCCGGGGTAGTTGCCCGTCTCGTTCATCATGCCCCACTGGTTGCCGCCGAGGTTGCGTGCGCGGGCCTGGTCTGAGAGGTAGGCCCCGTCGGCCAGCAGCAGCAGGGACTGGGTCTGGTCGCCTCCGTAGAAGTTGCCCGAGGAGGTCAGGATGCCCTCGAGCCCACCGGTTTGGGCCAGGGTCAGCAGGCCGGCCGAAATGACCGGCACCGGGCCGTAGTCACCCTTGGCGACCTTTGCCGGGTCGCCGTCTGGGGCTTTGCCCAAGGCGTCGGAGTAGTCCGTGGCCCACTTGGTCGCCTTGTCGGGGGCCGCGGCCTTCCAGGTGGCCAGCGCTGAGGTCAGCGCGGGGTCGCCGCTGACGGCGCTAAGGGGCCCCAGGACCAGGCCTGCGGAGTCCACCGGAAGCCGGACCCCGCCCCATTTCTGCAGGGACAGCGGTCCAAGCTTCTGCCCGTCGCTGTTGGTGTTGTACGGCGCACCGTACCCGGCGCTGGTGGTGGTCCCAGCGAGCTCTCCGGCCGCGGTGGCAACCAGGTCGTTGGGTGCCCCCTTGGCCCAGCTTGCCATCGTGATCGACTTCTCATCTGGTGAGGAGAAGAACGCGGCCAGCGCGCCGGTGAGCACGGCGATGACCACCAAGGCGATGACGAACTCCTTGACCAGGTCATAGGCCCGGGTCGGGAAGTCATGGGAGTCCGGGGTCAGGTCGCGTCCCTTGGCTGCTCGGGGCTTTGTCTGAGTGGGTGTGGTCATGACCTAGGCTTCCTTGTCCACGGAAAGGTCCGCATCGATGGGGGGCACCACGCCGTGGCGCCGAACCAGAACCACATGTATCACGGTGATGGCACCCACCGCCAAGGGCAGCAGCACCACGTGCCAGAGCAGCATCTGTCCGGGGTTGAGCACGTTGAAGAAGGCACCCACACCGATGGAGTTCAGGCCGTCCTTGGCCTGGGCGGCGATCCACTGCGAGGCGAAGTTGGCCTGTGAGAGGTAGCCGGTGAACGCGGTCCCGATCGAGGCCACGAAGAGCACCATGCCGGTGATCCAGGTCAGAGCCCGCCCGCCACGCCAGGCAGCCATCCAGTACCCGCCCCACAGATGGATCACCATGAAGCCGAAGAACAGCTCCACGCTCCACAGATGAAGAGAGTTCACGAACAGGCCCACAGAGGAGACGTGCCACCATGCCGCGCCGCCGAGCGCGAGGATCCCACCGGTGAGGATCACGACCGCCAGGGCCGCCAAGGACGCCACCCCGAAGACGTAGATCCATGAGGCGACATAAACCGGTTGACGGTCAGGAAGGGCCTGCCCGGCAGGTACCAGCCCCACGATCCTGGAACGCACGCTTTCGGTCCAGCTGCCGGACTCGCTCGTCTCGCCCGGACCCTGCGATTTGGTGGGGGTCGTCATTTCCGGCGCCCTTCCTGGTCGTTCTCCTGGTCATGACCTGACCCGAAGGGCACAACCAGGGCCAGCACGAACAGCAGGACCATCGCGGCGATCACCAAGAGGTTGGTCACCGAGATCAGCACCACCCCCCAATGCACATATCGTCCGGCGCTTTCCGTCGCAATACTTAAGGCACTCATCTCTATTTACCTGCTTCGCTTGGAGAACGGGCCATGACGCTGCGGATCAGCCGGCTACTACCCGGCCAAGAACGGACACCCGACGGTGCGGGCAGCTGTTCCGACTTCATCGTTGTCGGGTCCGCTAGTGAGAGGCACCGCAATCTGCCCCATCCATGACGGCATGTCCTACGTACAACGACATGGGTGTTCTCCGCCAGCTCCTGGCTGACCTTGGCCGCCCAGGTGGTGCGCCTTTGCCGCTTCTGCCGTCTCTTCCCGCAGGCAGCACCCCCAGTCTCTGCGCCCCAATGGGCCAGCGAGGGGTCACGACCTGACGAGCGCTGGGCCTTCGGCTCGTAGCTGTGCGACGGACGTGACACCCATCAGTGTCATCGCCCGGCGCAGCTCGTCGCCCAGCATGGAGATCGCCGCGGCCACGCCACGCTCGCCGGCGGCACCGAGCCCGTAGAGGTAAGGACGACCAACTAGAACGGCGTCGGCACCCAGCGCCAGGGCGAGTGCTACATCCGAGCCACGACGGATGCCGGAGTCGACGAACACCTGAATCGTGTCGCCCACGCGATCGCGGACCGCGGGAAGCATCTGCAGCGGGACGACCACCTGGTCGAGCTGTCGACCGCCATGGTTTGAAAGCACCACCGCATCGACACCCACCTCAACGGCGCGGGCGGCGTCGGTTGCACTCACCAGGCCCTTGACCATGAGGGGGCCCTGCCAGAGCCCACGGATCCAGGCAAGGTCGTCCCACGTGACCGAAGGATCGAACTGCTTGGCCGCGAACTCCATCAGGCCCTCGGGACTCCGCCCGACCTCGGGTGCGAAGTTGGCGAACGTTATCGCTGGACCGGTCAGCAGTCTCGCGCACCACATCGGGTGGCGGGCCATGTCCAGAACGGTCGAGGCGCTGAGCTGTGGCGGGATGGTGAAGCCGCTGTGCATATCGCGCACCCGCAGCCCCGTGACAGGGGTATCGACCGTGAGCATCAGGGCGCGATACCCGCTGGCCTTGGCGCGTTCGATAAGGTCACGAACGAGCCCGCGGTCGCGCCATACATAGAGCTGGAACCAGAGGTCACCGCCCACCTCTGCGGCCACGTCCTCAAGACGCGTCGTTGCCATCGTGGACATGGTGTAGGGGATTCCCGCGTCCCGGGCGGCTCGGGCAACAGCACCCTCTGCCGCGGGGTGCATCATCCGGGTGTAACCCGTGGGCGCCAACGCGAACGGAAGGGCGCAGTCGCCTCCGAGGATCGAGGAGCGCAGGTCCACGTCGGTGACATCACGCAACGGCGAGGGCACCAGGCCCAGACCCTCGTATGCCGCACGGTTGCGCGCCAGGCTTACCTCACCGTCCGCGCCGCCCTCCACATAACCCCGGACGCTCCTGGGCCAGCGGCGCCAGGCCGCATGCTGCAGATCCTCGATCGTCACGCAACGTCTCAAGGTGCGTTCGACCCGATCAGGCTCGGGCTTGCGTAGCTGGACCAGTGAGCGCACCTCGGAGATCTTCACAGCTTCAGAACCTTTCCCTGGGTTGAGATCCGGTCGGATCCACGTCGTTCCTCGTCCGAGTCTGCCGGAACGCGCCCGCAGGCGGGTCGCCCCCCTCGTGATCACCATCGCGGACGTTGAGGGCGCTCACACACGTGAGGGCGCTCACCCCGGTGATGTCCCTCGCCCTCGGACGAGCGGTCTCTGCTCAAGAATCCTGGCCAGAAAGTCGATACCGTCTCTTCATGCGTCGCGTGCCGTGGTGGGTTCTGGTCTCCTCTCCTGCCGCGCCGGTGGCGCTCATCGGCGGATGGACATGGGCAGCCGCGATCCAGCCGGTGCCCTTCGACGCCGTGGTACGCACCATCAGCGACCTCGCCGCGCGCGACACTCCAGACCGTTGGCTGATGACAACCGCCCTGGTCGGCGTCGGCCTGTCGCACCTCGCGACTGCCTATGCACTGGCGCCTGCGGCCGCCCCCGGGCGGCTGATTCACGGGCTCGGCGGACTGGCCACGCTCGGGGTGGCCGCGTTCCCGTTGCCTTCTGGTGGTGGTTCCTCGGCGGCGCACACCGCCACCGCAACAGTGGCCTTCATCTCTCTGGCAGCGTGGCCGGCGTTCGCATGGGTGCGCAGACCGGGGCCGGGGCAGGTTGTTGCCGGAGTCCTTGGACCTCGAGTGTCTGCGGCAGCGACCAGTGCGCTGTTGCTGGCTGTCGGGTGGTTCTTTACCGAGCTGCTCGTGGGCGGCGACAAGGTCGGGCTGGCCGAGCGTGTCGCTGCAGGAGCGCAAGCGGCGTGGCCACTCGTTGTGGCGCTGTCCCTGCGAAAGACCCAGCCAAACCCAGGGACGGTGTCGACGGATCCCGGCCAAAGTTAACGACGTTGTCCTCACTCCGGTCGCACAGTCCCTAGGTTCGCGGACCACCCGGTCGCAGCCCACCTAGGCTTGCGGATCAGGCGCCTGCTCTCCTACCCCGCGGCTGTGAAGGTCGTTGGCCACGTTGTTCAGGACGGCGACCAGAGGAACAGCGATGAAAGCGCCGAAGATCCCGCCAAGGATGGTGCCTGCGGTGACCCCCATCAGGATGCCGAGCGGATGGATCTGGACGGCCTTGCCCAGGATGAACGGGTTGAGCAGGTTGCCCTCCAGCTGGATGGTGAGAACCAGTGCGAGCGCCATCACCACGGCCACGACGAGGCTCTTGGTCACCAACGCCACCAGAACGACCACCACTCCGGCCACGAGCATGCCGATCAAGGGGATCAGCGAGCCCAGGAACAGCAGCACGCCGAGGGGCACCACCAACGGCATACCGGCAATGAGCATGACCACGACCATGGTGAGCGCGTTGATCAGCGCGAGCAGGACGGTGCTGCGCATGTAGGCGATCAGCGTGCGCCAGGCCACGTTGCCGGCGTGAGCCACCTTGGCCTGGGCCTCTTTCGGGAAGAACCGCACCACCCACCGCCAGATGCCTCCGTCGTCGGTCAGCAGGAACAAGGTCGCGAACAGGCAGAAAACGGCCCCGCTGACGACAAGGAGTGCGCTGTTGGCGGTGGCAAAGACACCCTGGGCCAGGCCGGCCCGGTTCTCGGTGATGGTCTTGGTCAGATCGTCGATCAGCTGTTGGACCTGGTGCTCCGACATCTTCGGCGGGCCCGTGACCAGCCACTTGCGAATTGTCGCCACGGCGTCCAACAGCTGGACCCCCAGCTCGGAGGAGTTGGCCGAGACCTGCTGAACGACGAACCAGGCGGCACCGACCAGCGTGGACATGCCGAGCACGAACACCAGGATCGCCGCCGGGATCCGGGGAACCCGATAGCGCATCAGCAGCTCGACGCCGGGCTGTAGCAGCGCACAGATCATGACCGCGACAATCACCGTGATGGTGACCAGGCTGACCGAGTTGAGCAGGTTGAGCAGCACGACCAGAGCCGCCGCCACGAGGAGGAAGCGCAGCGCCCACGCAGCGGCGACCTGCAGGCCCCAGCTCACGGTATCGGTCGCATGTTCGTGGAGCGAGCTCATGCAGGTCAGCCTTCGGGTCAGGGATTCGGCGGTGTGTGCCATGCGGATCGGCGTGGGGACAATCTATCCAAGCCGCGACCCGAAAGCGGGTTACCCGGACGAAAGTGTCTGCGGATGTGAGCGCCTCACTCGAAGGAATTGTCCGCAGGCGTGAGCGCGTCACTCGGAGGAGGCGGCAGCGGATGTGAGCGCGTCACTCGGAGGAGGCGGCTGCGGACGTGAGAGCGTCGAGCTCGTCGCGCAGGTAGCCCGCCATCACGTCGAGGTCCGGCACCAGGTCACGGCAGGCGATCAGCCCGAAGTACAGGGTGTCGCGGTAGCTCATCACCGTGATGTTGAGTCCCTGTCCATCAACGAGGGCAGACACGGGGTAGTACGCCAACAGCTCTGCGCCAGCAAGATAGAGCGGCACACTCGGGCCAGGAACGTTGGAGACGATGAGGTTGAACGGGCTCACGCGTTCCAGCAGCCGGAGCCGGGCGGACAGTCGCCACGCCTGGTTGGCCAGTGCCGGCAGGGCGAACTGGCTGACGTCCGCGAGCAGGCTGGCCGGGATGGCACCGTGCTGGTCCTTGGCCGCCCGCATGGCCTCGTGCATGGCGTCCAGCCGATGCTCCGGGTCGGGCAGGTTGGTCGGCAGTGCGGCCAGCATCATCGACACCTTGTTGCCGTACGTGCCCTTCTGGTCCCGGGCGCGAACCGAGACCGGAACGGCCGCGACGAGCGGTGCGGTCGGCAACGCATCGTGAAGCTCCAGCCATCGACGCAGCGCCCCGGCACACAAGGCCATGACAACATCGTTGACGGTCAGGCCTTCTCTGTCATAGCCCCCGCGCAGGCCCTTCACCTCTGCCAGCGGCAGGTCGGCGAACGCCCACCTGCGGTGCGGGGACAGTGGTGCGTTGAACGGTGTGGCCGGAGCACGCAGCCCTGTCTGGGACAGCAGATCTGTGCTGTCCCTCCCTGCCAGACGGTGTGCGAGTGGGGGGCCGATAGCGTTGGCAATCAGCGGGATCGAACGCACCAGGACTGCGGCAACCCGGACGGCCTGCAGCGGCTGAAATGCCAGGGCGACTGCGCTCCGCGCAAGCAGCCACGTGGGGTCAGGGGGCTGCTCACCCTCGAAGTCCTCGACCGGCGGCAGCTCGCGACCTTGCGGGGACACGTCCAGCAGGGCGGTCAGTATGTCGCCTCCTGAGACGCCGTCGATCGCAGCATGATGGATCTTCGAGTAAAACGCCGAACGGCCGCCGCTGAGTCCGCTGATGAGGTAGATCTCCCACAAGGGACGGCCGCGGTCCAGCGCCCGCGCATGCAGCCGGGCCACCTGTTCGGCCAGCTGCCCGTCATTGCCTGGCGCAGGAAGCGCGAGCTCCCGGACGTGAAAACCGATGTCGAATTCCGGGTCCTCGATCCAGTACGGGTGATCGAGGCCGAACGGCACCGTGACCAGCCGGCGGCGGAAGAGCGGCACCAGCGACAACCGCGATTCGATGACGCGGGTGAGGTGCTCAAGGGTCAGCCCTGGCTCGCCGTCGGCCACTCCGGCGTCGAGGATGCAGACGCTGCCCACGTGCCCGAACACCGATCGGGTCTCCATCGCGAGGAACGCGCCGTCCAGTCCACTGAGCTGCTCCACTGGTCACTCCCCCGTCGACGCGGCCACATCGGTCACATCGGTCGCGCCGGCCGAGTCAGTCGCATCCGGTGTTGCGGCGGCACCCTGGACATCGCGCGCCAGCCAGTCGAGGATCTGGCCAGCCGTCCACTCCGGCACCTCGAGCTGCGGCACGTGCCCCGCATCGGGGGCCACCCTGAAGCGCCACGAAGGGTGGGCCGCGGACACAGCCCGTGATGCAGCGATCGGCACCAGTCGGTCCTTCTCTCCGTGCAGCAGCAGTACCGGCACCTCGATCGACCGCATCGCGGCAAGGTAGGACTTGCGCCGGGCCAACACACCCATGAGGGAACGGGCAGCAACCAGGAACTGCGCGTCGATGTCAGGCTGGCCGCGACGGGCCCGTGCCACCTCCATGTGCTGCTCGAGCACGACGGGCGACACCCGCGCGGCGTCCACGCAGCACAGGCGCAGAACGTCCATCGCGAGCTGCTCGGGCGAACGCACCCGTCGACGGGCCTTGAGCATGGCGCGCCCGAGAGGAGGCACGGCATACAGACCGAAGCCGAGGGCCACGAGCGGGTCCGGGCGGGCTTCCCACAGACCCGGCATCGGCGGGTCCACGAGGACCAGAGCGGTGACTGTCTCAGGGTGTCGCGCCGCCTGCAGGATCGCGATCATTGCGCCCATCGAGTTGCCGACCAGGATTGCCGGACTCGCAATCACCTCGCTCAGGAACCGTTGCAGCATCTGCTGGTTGGAGGCCACTGAGGTCGAATGCGTGCCTGCTTCGGTGAGGCCGAAGCCGATAAGGTCCAGCGCAACCACGCGGCAGGTCTCGGTCAGGAGAGGGGCCAGTGAGGCCCAGTTGACCAGCGACCCTCCCAACCCGTGAACCATCACCAGCAGCGGCCCGTCGGCCGGTCCGCCGTGGTCGACGTAGTGGACGGGCACCCCCAGATCAGCCCACTGCGAGGTCACAGCGGTATCCCGTCCGGTCGCTTCGCTGCTCATCCTCCGAGCCTAACGGTCGTCTGGCTCACTCCGAGGTCTGTTGCGCAGCTTCGGGCGCCGGGCTCACGGGTGGCGATCGTCTTGCCGTTGATGACGCTCACGTCGTCATAGGCGGGCCGGCCGGCGATCAGGTTGCGAAAGGTGTAGCGGGTCAACGATGCCAGGTCGCAGGTCTGGCTGAACTGCGCGATGTCGAAGGCATAGGGCTGGCCCTCCAGCTCCCCGAGCTGGTCGCCCGTGCTCTGACCCACACCCTTCCTGTCCACGAGGAAGTGGGTCACCGTGCCACCACCGGTGAAGGTGCCGACCCCGATCCGGTTGCCCTCGAGCTCGTCCTTGTGCATGTGCCCGTTCACCAGCAGAGTCGCGGACTTGACCAGCTTGACGGCGGCCGGCTCATGCGACACGACGATGTCCGGACGGAGACGCGCGGCATACGCCAGGTTGAACGCCTCAGCCGCCGGCTCCTGCTTCTGGTTGTTGTTCAGGTTGCTGTCGCCGAAGAACCGTGGGTCGTTGAAACCAGTCACGAGAACGCCGTTGACGCTCACCTCCGTGTACGTCTTGGGGGAGGGCTCGAGCAGAATGACGTTCTTGATCCTGGCCAGTCGCCCCAGCAATGCCTGGTCGGTGAGGCTGTCAGCGTCATGGTTGCCGCGCACGAAGATGTACGGCACGCCCAGCTTCTCGATCGAGGTGAAGAGGCCGGTCAGCTCTGCCTCCGTGACGCTGCCGAAGTTGAGCAGGTCGCCCGAGTCGATCACTGCGGTGATCTGCTCGTCGGTGATGATTCGCTTCATCACCGGGTACTGGTTGGCGCCGTGGATGTCCGAGACCAGCAGGAATCGGGCGGCCGTCGGTCTGGTGACGTCCTGAGGGACGAACTTCTCCTGCAACGCCTGCGAGAGCGCTAACAGGTTCTTCACGTATGGCGTAACCTGCTCCGCTCGTGCCTCCACGTCGGCCAGCAGACCGGCGTTGCTCCGGACCGTGCTGAGCAGTCCGGTCGTCCGGAAGCGGGTGAGCTGGTCCGGCTGGTAGGTCCCCCACACTCCGACGCCAGGGACGCCGACTGCCAGGAGACCAGCGACACCGCTGGACACGAACTGCCGAAGGGTGGGCCGACGCCGACGGGCGTAGGCGATCAGTGAGATCGCGCCGAGCCCCACGACAAGGACGCCCCCGGAGAACTTCAGCCCCAGCTCGGTGAGTCCCGACCCGAGTGCGTTGCTGACCTCCAGGCCTGAGGGCTGCAGGCTCCGGATCGACAGGTTCCGCTCGGCGAACAGGTCGGTGATCGACTCGCGGACCTGAATGGTCGCGTCGACTCCGGGAGCCGGGAACACGCTGGCGAACTGGAGGTCGAGATCGCCGAAGGACGTCGGGCTGTGAATGGTAGAGGTGAGCCTCGGGACCGCCGACAGCCGCACCTCGGCGCTGTAGTGCTTGGTCTGCACCGTGGTCGGGAACAAGCTGGTCGCGCTGACCCCGCCGAGATAGACCACGAGAGTTAGGGCGACCAGCTCGAGCCCCCGGACGACCCTCAGTCGCCAACGCCCAGGTGTGGGGACCGTGACCGGTGGCAGGCCTGCGTTCTGAGGCGCTGCGCTCGTTCCGGACATGGTTCAACCCATGCTAGGCGGGCCGAGCTTGAAGGTCTGCTGAACGACGTGACGGGGCCTGCCATCCGGTCCCTGTCCGAGGTAGGAGGCGATCAGCGCCACCTCATCCACCGGCCAGGAGGGGCCGGAGTACGTCTCGAGCACCCGCAGCCAGCGACTGACATCTGAGGGCGGCCTCACCCTGGCAAGGGTCAGGTGAGGGTGAAACCGTCCCCCGCCCACCGCGATCCCGGACTTCGCGGCCGCCGCCCGCGCTCCGCCGGCCAGTCTCATCAGCTCTTCCCCATCGTGCTCGGCGCCCACCCAGAGAACCTTGGCGTTGGCGGCGTGAGGAAAGGCGCCCGCGCCGGCCATTCGCAGGGCGAACGGCTTCCGTCGCGTCGCGGCTCGCTCGAGGCGCTCCAGAAGCTCGTCGGTATTGCGGTCAGCCACGTCCGCGAGGAAGGCGAGGGTGATGTGCCACTGCCCGGGCAACGTCCAGCGCAGTCCGAGCTCCTGCCGCCCTGCCTCCTGACGAGGCTCGAGGAACCCGGCCAGGTCATCCTTGACCGCTTCGGGGAGGGGTAACGCCACAAACATCCGCATAGGTCCACATGGTGACATGCAAATCCACCGTCGTGGCGGGGGGAACCGCGTAGATTGGCCAAACGTCAACAGGGGTACAGGCGCCGCAGCCTGGGCCGGTGCTCAACTGCACGGCGTTCGGATCGACCGTTCGCACAGACAAGGACAGTGATGACAGAGCCGGGCACGTCCAGTCAGCCATCCACCCAGCCACTCCAGCCGCCCGCAGCAGCACAGTCCGTCCTGACGCTCGTCGCGCCCGAGCCGGCGCAGGCCGTATTGGCGACGGCTGCCCCCAAGCTGGCGCCGGCCGTGGACGCTGCGGCCCTGCCCGGTCTGGACGCCAAGGTGGAGGGCTACCTGGGGTCGTTGCTGGCTGCCGAGCCGCGTTCGCCCGAGTTCACGGCCAAGGCCGCGGATGTGCGCACCATGGGCGACGAGGACATCCGCCGAGCCGCTGAGAGCTCCAACCGGCTGCTCAAGTCGCCGGTCAAGGCGCTGCAGGAGGGCGGGCTCGCTGAGGGCTCCAAGGTCGGCTCGACCCTGCTCGAGCTGCGCCGCACGGTGGAGGACCTCGACCCCAAGGAGGCCAGCGGCACCAAGAAGTTCCTGGGGATGATCCCGTTCGGCGACCGGCTGACCGACTACTTCCACAAGTACCAGAGCGCCGAAGGCCACCTCGACGCCATCCTGCACGCCCTGCGCGACGGCCAGGACGAGCTCGGCAAGGACAACGCCGCGCTCAACCTCGAGAAGCAGCAGCTGTGGGAGGCGATGGGCCGGCTCAACCAGTACGTCTACGTCGCCGAGCGGCTCGACTCGCGCCTGGCGGCCGGGATCGCCGACCTCGAGGCCACCAACCCCGAGAAGGCCAAGGCGCTGCGGGACGACGTGTTGTTCTACGTCCGCCAGAAGCACCAGGACCTGCTGACCCAGCTGGCCGTGTCGATCCAGAACTACCTGGCCATCGACATCGTCATCAAGAACAACATCGAGCTGATCAAGGGCGTCGACCGCGCCTCCACCACGACGATCTCGGCACTGCGCACGGCCGTCATGGTGGCCCAGGCGCTCGGCAACCAGAAGCTCGTGCTCACCCAGATCACCGCGCTGAACACCACGACGTCCAGCCTGATCGAGCGCACCTCGGAGATGCTGCGGGACAACTCGGCAGCCATCCAGCAGCAGGCCGCTTCGGCCACGATCGGGCTTCCCCAGCTGCAGGCAGCCTTCGCGAACATCTACGCCACCATGGACACGATCGACTCCTTCAAGGTCCAGGCGCTCGACAACATGGCCGCCACGATCGGAACCCTGGAGACCGAGGTCGGCAAGTCCCGCGAGTACCTCGACCGCGTGCAGAACCAGAACCCGGCAGTCAGCCACGGCTCGCTGGACCTCGGCGACGCATTCGGCGCCGGTCGCACGGGTCACTGACAACCGATACTGGGTGAAGATCGACACATGGCGCTGAGTGAGCTCTTTGCACGGCTGACGGGTCGCCGCAGCGAACCCGAACGCCCCGAGCTGCCACACGTTCCGACCAGTGACGACCTCCTGGCCGCCCTGGACGGGGTCGAGGCGATGGTGGCCCGCAGTGCTGTCCCCGCGCCGGTCGCCTCACGGGTCACCAGAGTCTCGCGGACCGTGCGCGACACCATTCCGCGGTTGTCGAACCTGGGCGCGGGCAGCCAGCAGGCCTACAACGTCATGGCCACGGCGACCGACTACCTGCCCGAGGCGATCGGCGGCTACCTGCGCCTTCCACGTCAGTTTGCCGACAGCCGCCCTGTCGACCACGGCAAGACCTCGTTGATGATCCTGATCGACCAGCTGGACCTGCTCGCCGCAACGATGGACAAGGTCTTCGATGCTGTATGCCGTGCCGATGCCGCCGCGCTCGTCGCCCACGGGCGGTTCCTCGCGGAGAAGTTCGGCACCGCCTCGACGGGTGGTGCGCTGTCGCTGGCTCCCGATGTGACCATCGCGCCCGACGTGACGACGACTCCAGGCGTGAGAGCTGCGCCCGACCGGGGAGCTGCGGAGGCCGAGCCGGGCCGCCTGGAGCCACCAACAGCGACCGGCGCCTCATGACCGCCACCCAAACGCTGACCCTGGACCAGGCCCTGGAGGCCCTGGTCAGGGTGGCTGAGTCCGCCGGCGTGCCGGCCGAGACCGCCAGGGGCGAAGGATCCGCTCTGGCCGCTGCGGTGGCCGAGTCTGCCCCAGGGGCTGCAGCGAGCTGGTGCGCAGCGGTCGGCGGCACAACCCAGGACTTCTTCGACGCCGCCACCCGTGGTCGGCGATGGCGTGCGGCACCAACTGCGACGCTGAGCAGCCTTGTGGCACAGGGATCTACGCACGGTATGGCCTACGCCGAGGCGCTGGCTGAGGTGGTGTCAGCGGCGTGCGGTCTCGGCGAACCAACGATGCGAGTGATCGGGAATGCGTCTGTGGCCGCAGCCGCCCAGCTGACCGCAGCCGGGGCGCGGACCACCCTCTCAGAGCAAGTCCAGACCTCCGCGTTGCTTGCTTCCCTGGCCTCAGTTGAGCCGGCTGCTCCGGAGTCCACGACCGAGCCTGCCCCCCAGGCTGCGGCCGAGCCGACTTCGCCAGGGTCCACGACGGAGACAACCGCTCCAGCGTCGACAACAAGGGCTGCTCCGCCAGAGTCCGCGGTCGAGCCGACCCCACCAGCACCGGTGAAGCACAAGAGCCTCGATGAGCTGCTGGCCGAGCTCGACTCCCTGATCGGCCTGGAGCGGGTCAAGCGTGAGATTCACCGTCAGGTGGCGCTCCTGCGGGTCGAGCGGCTGCGATCCGACGCAGGGATGAAGAGTCCGACGATCACCCGGCACCTGGTGTTCAACGGCAACCCGGGCACGGGAAAGACGACGGTGGCGCGGCTGGTCAGCGGAATCTACGCCGCGCTCGCGCTATTGACGAAGGGCCAGCTGATCGAGGTCGACCGCTCCGAGCTGGTGGCTGGGTACCTTGGCCAGACCGCCGTCAAGACCGCCGAGGTTGTCGCCACCGCGGTCGGTGGCGTGTTGTTCATCGACGAGGCATACAGCCTGACCGGAGACCAGTACGGCACCGAGGCATTGGACACCCTGGTCAAGGAGATGGAGGACCGGCGCGACGATCTTGTTGTCATCGTGGCCGGCTACCCAGCTCCGATGGAGGCGTTCATCGCAGCCAATCCGGGCCTGGCGAGCCGCTTTCGGACCACGATCGAGTTCGACGACTACACCGACGACGAGCTGGTCGAGATCCTGACGCTGCTGGCAAGCGACTCCGACTACGAGCTCACGGCCGAGGCAGTCGACCATTTTCGGGAGCTGTTGGCCATGACCCCCCGCGGAAGCACGTTCGGCAACGGCCGCTTCTCGCGCAACACGCTGGAGGCGGCGATCGGCGCCCACGCCTGGCGGTTGCGCGATGTCGAGGCGCCCACCAAGGAGCAGCTTCGTCAGCTGCTGCCGCTCGACCTCGACGAGGACCAGCAGGACGAGGACCAGCAGGACGAGGCCAAGCAGGACGAGGCCAAGCAGGGAGACACGGCGTGAGCCAGCCAACAAACCCGATGCGCAGAAGCGCGAGCACCGCTACCGGTCAAGGCATCGGCAGAGCTCAGACCACCAGCGCCAGCCAGCCATCCAGAGCCCCCCTGACCACCAGCACCGGCCAGCCAGCAAACGTCGCCCAGCCCGCCGCCGGCGTACCCACCGTCGCAGGCCGGCTCGACGAGGCCACCACCTTCGTTCGGCGCGCCATGTCCGGGACGCCGGGGCGGCTAAGGATCCTGGCCGCGCTGGGCGTCGTCGTGTCCCTCTTGTTCGGTGTCTCTGCCTTCTCCACCTTCGGGTCGACCAACGATGCGCTGGGCCGCGGTGAGGCGAACACCGGCCAGCTGGTCCGGATCCAGGCGATCCACACGAACCTGGTCCGCGCCGACGCGGACGCGACCAACGCCTTCCTGGTCGGCGGCCTCGAGCCGCCCGCCCAGCGAGCCGACTACACCCGCTCGATGGCACAGGCCTCACAGCTGATCGCCGAGGCCGCCCGGGCCCAGTCCGCGGACGGACCCGCACTCGGAGCCCTCAACAGCTCGGTGCTCAGCTACGCCAGCCTGGTCGAGCAGGCGCGGGCGACGAACCGCCAGGCGCTGCCGGTAGGCGCGCAGTACCTCCGCCTTGCTAGCTCCGGACTGCGCAGCGAGACACTGCCCATCCTGGACGCCCTGGTCAAGGCCAACCAAGCCCGTGTCAGCGCCGAGTTCGACAACGCAAGAAGCGAGTCAGGCGCTCTCATCGCCGCCGGGGTGCTCGCCCTGCTCGTCCTGATCGGCGGAATGATCTGGCTCGCGTTACGCACCCACCGCTACATCAACCCCCCGCTCGCCGCGGCTACCGCAGCCGTCCTGGTGACCCTGGTGGTCGGGGCCATCGCCCTCTCAGCCGTCGGCTCTCGGGTGAGCCAGGTGCGCGACGGGTCATATGCCGCGACGCTGGCCACGGCGAAGGCGCGCATCGCCGCGTTCGACGCCAAGTCGAACGAGAGCCTGACGCTTATTGCGCGAGGTTCCGGCTCGGCGTTCGAGAAGGCCTGGAAAAGCTCGTCGACCGTTGTGACCGACGAAAGCGCGGCCGCAGCCAAGCTGAGCAGTGATGCCGGGCAGATGGGTGCGCGTTGGACGACCTACGTGCACACCCACACGCAGATTCGAAAGGCCGACGACGGTGGGCAGTGGGAGGCCGCAGTCGGTCAGACGACCGGGAGCGGCGTCACGTCGGCCAACGCCACCTTCGACGCGTTTGACGCGAGCTCGGGGGCTGCGTTGACCTCGAGCAGCCACTCGGCCTCCGACACTCTGGACGGACCCCGCACCTGGCTGCCGTTCGCCGGCTGGCTGGGCCTGCTGGTGGGAGTCGCTGCAGCCGTGTCAGCCTGGTGGGGCGTCTCGCTGCGGCTGGAGGAGTACCGATGAGCCGCACGCAACGCGGGGTGCTCGGGTCGGCGTTTGCCGCTCTGGCCATCCTCGTGACGGCCGGCTGTTCCAGCAGCGGGGTTTATGCCACGACCCAGATCCCCACCCCGGCTCCGCCCTCCACCACCACTCCCGCACCGAGCACCACCACCACACCACCGGCTTGCGGCAACCCGCTGGCGTCCTTCGCACCCGGCGGACCCAACCCTGCGCCCGGTGCCACTATGCCGGCTGGCAGCTCCATGGCCACCATCCAGAAGCGTGGCCGACTGATCGCGGGGGTCTCCTCCGACACCCTCTTGCTCGGGGCACGCAACCCGCTCAGCGGCCAGATCGAAGGCTTCGATATCGAGATGCTCAAGGCGGTCTCGAAGGCGATCTTCGGGGACCCCAACAAGATCGAGTTCAGGGTCATCACCACCGCCCAGCGCATCCCGGCACTGCAGACAGACCCCGACAAGGGCGGCGTCGACATCGTCGCGCGCGCGATGACCATCAACTGCACGAGGTGGGCGCAGATCGACTTCTCCACCGAGTACTACCTCGCCGGCCAGAAAGTCCTGGTCGCCAAGGGCTCCACGGCCAAGGGGATGGAGGACCTCAAGGGCAAGAAGGTCTGCGCCCCGGTCGGTTCCACCAGCATGGACAAGCTCAAGACGTTCCCCGGGCTGGTCCCCGTGGGCTCCAACACCCATACCGGCTGTCTTGTGCTCTTCCAGCAGGGCAAGGTCGACGCGATCACCGGCGACGACACCATCCTGGCCGGGCTGGCAGCGCAGGACCCCTACGCCGTCGTCGTCAAGGCCCCGGCCTTCACCAAAGAGCCCTACGGTCTGGGCATCTCGAAGAAGAACACAGACTTCGTCATGTTCGTCAACGGCGTGCTCCAGCAGATGCGCACCGACGGTCAGTGGGCCGCGGCATACGACACGTGGCTCAAGGGCGCCCTGGGTCCGGCACCCGCGCCACCGTCCCCGGTCTACGGACGGCAACCGTGATCACGCACACGGAGACGGCCATCACGCCAGAGCCACCGGGCAGGATAGGCACTGCAATCTCGCCCGAGGACGCGTTGCGCTATCTCGAGGCACTCGGCGTCTGGCGTGACCAACGTCGGGCTGAGCTCGACCTGCTCGACCAGGCGGCGCTGGCCGCACCGGATACGGACTCGATGACCGGCGATGTCCTGTTGTCGATGGCTCTGTGGAAGGCGGTCGCCGATCGACATGACCTGCTCGTCGCGACCTGGGACTCGGGTCGGGTTGGTCCGGCCGAGCGCGAGCGCCTGTCCACCCTGATCTGGGGCCGTCTTGACGCAACCCTCGACCCCCGCCTCGCGCAGCGGCCCGACGTGCCGAGCTCAAGCGGCGCACTGGCCGTGTCCCTCCCGGAGGCGATGCGGCTGTCCGACGCGCTGGCGGCGTCCCTGCGGACGCGGTTGTCCCTGGACCCCGCGGACGCCGATGTGACCAGTCGTGTGCGACAGCTTCGGGCCCAGCTGGAACGGGTGCGTGACCTCATTGCTGCCGAGCCCCAGAACAGCCGAGACTCCCTCTCCCACAAGCTGACCAAGCTCGACGCGCGCCTTGTCGAGATGGTCGACAAGGCCAAGCGAGGGGCCGATGTAGGGGGGCTGGTCGGACCGCTCGAAGCCGACGCGGCCCGCACCGAGCGCGACCTCATCGTGGGTTCAGCCACACGAGCCGAGGCGGTACGCGACGCCAGGCGCGCCGGCCAGCTGCGCGCCGAGCTCGAAGCCCGAGGGGCAGCGATCCGCGATCTCGCGGCACGGTGCGTCGCCGCTGTCAGCCCTGCCCCCAGACTCGCTGTTCCCGACGTCGCAGCGCTGGGGCCGGTCCCTCAGGAACCGGCCAAGGTGGGCACCTACCTGACCCGTCTGGCAACGGTCAGCCGCGCCCTGAACCTCGCGCACGCGGCATACGCGACGGCCCTGGACGAACGCGACGAGCTGAGTGGCCGGCTTGAGGCATACGCCATCAAGGCGACCCGGGCAGCCGCGTACAACACTGCCACCGGCAAAGCCAGCGGTGAGGCCGATGACGATCTTGATGAGCTCTTCCGCCGGGCACAGAAGGTCCTGCGGGCCGAGATGGCTCGCGCCCGCGCTCTGGTGGCAGCCCATCAGGCCTACCTTGCCTCGCGCTCGACGCCCGAAAGGACGACATGACAGCCATCGCCTGCACCCAGCCCGGGTGCACCGGAGCCATCCTGGACGGCTACTGCGACGTCTGTGGCTCTCCCGATGGTGCTGCCCAGGCCCCGGGTAGCACGGCCCCCAGCAGCACGCCCTCCAGCACCGTTTCCAGCAGCATCGCGCCGTTGGCGTCAGAAAGGTCGGTCGCGACCCAGCCAGCAGGGGTCGGCAGCAGCATGTCGACGGTGTCACGCGCGTCCAACCGGCTGGCCTCCACGGCATTGGGGTCCGCCCGCGCACTCTCCGGCTCCACCGTGACCCGGCGGGTCGGGACCTCCTCGCAACGGCTGCGCGGCGCCAGGCTCGGAGCCGGGCTCACGACGATCCCCCCGATTCCTGCCGTGGATGCCGCCGCAGCCATCATGGCGAACCCGATCGTTCCTGAGGAGAAGCGCAACTGCCCCTCCTGCGGCTCTCCCGTGGGCCGTTCCCGTGACGGTCAGCCCGGCCGGACCGAGGGATTCTGCCCCAAGTGCCGCAACCCCTTCTCCTTCACTCCCAAGCTCAAGGCCGGTGACCTGGTCGGTGGCCAGTACGAGGTCGCCGGCGCTCTGGCTCACGGTGGGCTCGGTTGGGTCTATGCCGCACGCGACCGCAATGTCTCGAACCGCTGGGTGGTCCTCAAGGGCCTGCTCAACTCCGGTGACGCCGACGCCCTGGCCGCGGCGATCGCGGAGCGGCAGTTCCTGGCCCAGGTCGAGCACCCGCTCATCGTCGAGATCTACAACTTCGTCACCCATGAGGGTGCCGGCTACATCGTCATGGAGTACGTGGGCGGCACGTCACTGAAGTCGCTGCTGAAGTCGCGGATGGAGGCTGCCGGGGGCCGCTATGACGCGCTGCCGGTCGACCAGGCGATCGCCTTCATCGTCGAGATCCTGCCGGCCTTCCAGTACCTCCATGATCTCGGTCTGGCCTTCTGCGACTTCAAGCCGGACAACATCATCCAGGTCGGGGATGCCGTCAAGCTCATCGACCTGGGCGGCGTGCGCAGACTCGATGACCTGGACTCGGCGATCTATGGAACGGTCGGCTACCAGGCGCCGGAGGTCCCCGAGGTCGGCACCTCTGTGGCTTCTGACATCTTTACGATCGGTCGCACGCTCCTGGTGCTGGCCATGGAGTTCCGCGGCTATCAGTCCACCTATGTGGCATCACTTCCGCCGGTCAGCGAGACGCCGCTGTTTCAGGCACACGACTCGCTCTACCGCCTGCTGGCCAAGGCGTGCGCGCCAGATCCCGCCGACCGTTTCGCCTCTGCCGATGAGCTGAGGGTCCAGCTGCTCGGCGTCCTTCGGGAGGTTGTGTCGGACCGGCCTGATGCAGGGGCAGCCATCCACTCGACCTCGTCGCTGCTGTTCGACGTTCCCGCTGTCTCGGACGAGGTCCTGAGCTGGCAGCGGCTGCCGGCGCTGCGGGTCGACGAGAGTGACCCGATGGCCGCCTGGCTGCGCACGGTCAGCATCGATGACCCTGCTGCCAGGCTCGACGCGCTCATGGCCGCGCCGGAACCGTCCCCCGAGGTGCTCCTGGCCGCCGCGCGGGCGGCACTGGATGGTGGCCGGCTCGACGTGGTCGACACCGTCGTCACCGAGATGCTCACCGCCGACCCGTGGGAGTGGCGGGCGGTCTGGATGTCGGGACTGGCTGCGCTCGCCCGTGGCGACGCCTCCACCGCCCAGTCCGCGTTCAACGCCGTCTACGGCCAGGTGCCCGGTGAGCTGGCCGCCAAGCTGGCGCTGGCCCTGGCCTGCGAGACCAGTGGCGAGCTGGATGTGGCCGAGTCGCTCTACACGACCTGTGCCCGCACCGACGCCAACTACATCGCCCCGTCCGCTTTCGGGCTGGCCCGCATCCGCTCCGGACGGGGGGACCTGGACGGCGCCATCTCGGCTCTCGACCTCGTGCCGGCCACCAGCCGTGCCTTCACCCAGGCGCGACGCGAGCGCGCAGGGCAGCTGGCCTCCTCGGGGCGTGGGCTGCCGGCACTGTCCGAAGCCATGAGCAGCATCGACTCCCTGACCATCGACCCCTCGGACCGGGCCACGCTCTCGGTCAGCGTGCTCGATGCAGCGTTGCACGAGGTCCGCACCAAGGGCGCTCGCCCCGACATCCTGATCGCCGGCCTCCCCGCAGCGGAACCCTCGCTGCGACAAGGGCTCGAGGCGGCATACCGCGAGCTGGCCGGCTATGCGAGGACTCGCGAGGACAGGGTGGGACTGGTCGATCGGGCCAACTCGGTGCGCGGATGGACGCGGCAGTGAGCTGGGCAAGGTCGATATGGGCGAAGGCTGTGACATGGGCGAAGGCTGTGACATGGGCGAAGGCTGTGAGCCGGGCAAAGTTGACCCGGGTGAAGCCGACACGCGCGACGGCAACATGGGCGAGGCTATGACATGGGCGAGACGATGACGGCGTGCCCGACCTGTCATGCGGCAGTGGGGGACTCCGAGCTGTTCTGCGAGGCCTGCGGTGCCATGCTCACGCCCACCGTCGACGCAGTCGATCCGCAGCCCACAGAGGCGAGCGCCAAGGATCCGGTAATGCCGGTTGACCTGGGCGGGACCGCGTCCATCTGCAAGGTCTGCGGCGGCTCGGTCTCCAGCGACGGTTACTGCGACACGTGTGGCGCGCGCGCGCCGCGACTTCGCGATCACTTCAGTGAGCAACCCGCACCGTGGGTGGCCGCGGTCAGCGATCGCGGCACACGGCATACACGCAACGAGGATGCCATGGCACTCGCAGCGGATGCCGACCCCGGATCCCGGGCTGTGCTCGTGGTTTGCGACGGGGTATCGAACTCCATCGACTCCGACGTCGCCAGCCTGGCAGCGGCGCGCGCGGCGAGAGCAATCCTCGCGTCGTCACGCTCTCGCGGTATGGGCACCGACACGTCACTGGTCGCCGCGGTGATCGCACGTATCGAGGCGGCGACCAACGCCGCCAGCGACGCAGTGCTCGAAGTGTCGAAAGCGGCCAAGAGCGTTGCGCCAGGGGGTAGCACGACAGCAGGCAGCACGACCCCGGGTAGCGCGACGGCACAGGGCCCGACACCGGGTATCGCGACAGTCGGCAACCCGGCCTCATGCACGTTCGTCGCGGCTGTGGTCGAGCAGAACCTCGTTGTCGTGGGGTCGGTCGGAGACAGCCGTGCCTACTGGCTCCCGGATTCCGGCTCGGCCAGAGCACTGACCGTCGACGACTCCTTTGCCCAGGAGCAGATTGCGTCGGGCGTCCCACGCAAGGAGGCCGAGACGGGCCCCCAGTCCCATGCCATCACGCGATGGCTCGGGGACGATGCTCCGGACCACACGCCCACCACGGCATCGATGACGATCACCGAGCCGGGCTGGCTGATGGTGTGTTCCGACGGACTCTGGAACTACTGCTCGCCGGCGGATGACCTGTCAGCTCTGGTGATGCGGACAGCGAGCACCTCACCCGCAGCGGCCGAGCCATTGGCACTTGCCGGCGCACTCGTCGACTGGGCGATCGGTCAGGGCGGTCAGGACAACATCACAGTCGCCCTGGCCCGCTTGCATCCCAGCTGACGGTGTGGAATGGCTGCCCAACAATGAGCGCCCACCTTGCAGCCGACTCCCCACTCGTTCCCACCAGTGTTCTCACCCCGAGAGGAAGCCCGACCAAATGGCTGATTTCACCGCTGAGGTCTACCAGAACGAGTTCTTGCCCGATGGTGGCACCGACGTGCACGCCATCGTCACGGTGACCTGCACCGGCGCCGGCGCGGCAGGGCAGGCCGGCGACGGGGATGCGGGCGAGATCGTCATCGTTGACACGTCCGGGTCGATGGGCGAGGTCAACATCCGTGCGGCCCAACAAGCAGCAGCCGCCGCGATCGACCAGATCATCGACGGCACCTGGTTCGCGGTCATCGCGGGCACCCACGAGGCGCGGATGGCGTTCCCCGCGGGCGTTGCCGAGCTAGGCATGGTCCAAATGGACAACGCCGCCCGGGCCGCTGCAAGGGGGGCCGTATCGAGATTCCGCGCTGACGGCGGCACGGCCATGGGGACCTGGCTGACCATGGCGGCGCGAGTCTTCCGCACAGTCCCCTCCCTGGCCCAGAAGCATGCCATCCTCCTGACCGACGGCGAGAACCAGCATGAGACACCTGAGCAGCTGACTGCGGCGATCGAAGCGGCCAGAGGCCAGTTCCAGTGCGACTGCCGTGGCGTCGGGTCCGACTGGCAGGTGGCGGAGGTTCGCCGGATTGCCCAAGCCCTGATGGGTTCCGTCGACATCATCCCGACGGGTGCGCAGATGGCCTCCGTGTTCGAGACGCTGATGCGTCAGTCCATGGGTCGAGGTGTCGCATCTGCGATGTTGCGGGTGTGGGCGCCACAGGGTGCGCAGGTGTCGTTCGTCCGGCAGGTTGCCCCGACGGTCGAAGACCTGACCTCTCGCCGCCAAGAGGTGAATGCGTTGACCGGAGCGTACCCAACCGGATCATGGGGTGATGAGTCACGGGACTACCACGTGGCAATTCGACTGGCAGCAAAAGGAATCGGCCAAGAGCAGCTCGCCGCACGTGTACAGCTGGCCATCGGCGACACGGTGGTGGCCCAAGGACTGGTCAAGGCGATGTGGTCCAACGACGACACCCTCACCACGAGGATCAACCCCGAGGTCGCGCACTACACCGGACAGACCGAGCTCGCCGACGCCATACAGGAGGGCTTGGCGGCGAAGGCCATCGGCGACGACGCCACCGCCACGGCCAAGCTCGGGCGGGCCGTACAGCTCGCGGCCGAGACAGGCAACGACGAGGCGACGGCCAAGCTGAAGAAGGTCGTGGACATCGACGATCCCAACGCTGGAACCGTGCGGTTGCGTCGCGGTGTCGCCAAGCTGGACGAGATGGCACTGGACACCGCCTCGACCAAGACGACGCGCGTGAAGAAGTGAACGTGCCTCAGGCAGTCAGCATGCCTCAGGCAGTCAGCATGCCTCAAGCAGTGAGCATGCCTCAAGCAGTGAGCGTGCCTCAAGCAGTAGGCGTGCCTCAAGATGAGAGAGTGGCGGACCGAACGAGGGCGACCAGAAATGACCAACAAGCGATGAATATCAGTCAGTGAGTACCCCGCGATGAGCACCAACACCTGCCCGAACGGACACGTATCCACGTCTTCGGACTACTGCGACACGTGCGGTGCGCCCATGGACCCGTCCCTGACGCCTGACACCAGCAGCTCGACCGGTTCCCGCTCAACTCCGGAGGCGTCCGAGTCAGACTCGGGCGTTGTCAACGCCGATAGCCGGACCAGGTCAGCCACCCAACCCTGCCCGAACTGCGCGGTGGCCAACCTGGCAGATGCGTTGTTCTGTGAGGCCTGCGGTTATGACTTCACGACCGGGACAATGCCCCGGAGCGTGACGTCGACGAACCCCTTGGATCTGGACGCCGCTTCCCCCAGAGCCGCGGTTGCGGACTCCGGGCCGTCCCCGGCCCCAAGCTCCGTAGCGCCACCGGTCGAAGTGGAATGGGTGGCCGAGGTGTGGGTCGACCCGGACTGGTACGCCGATCAGGAGAGCGACGAGCCGTGCCCCTCCCCAGGGCTGCCTGTTGTCGTGCCGTTGAGTACCCAGAGTCTGATGATCGGACGCCGCTCGAAGAGCCGCAACATCAATCCCGAGATCGAATGCGCCTCGGACGTCGGCGTGAGCCGCCGCCAGGCCCAGCTGACCACGGACGGCCAGCGCTGGTGGGTCGAGGACCTGCAGAGCTCCAACGGCACCTACGTCGGACCCGCAAGCGGGCCGCTTCCCACCGAAGCGCTGCCGCCGGGCCAGCGTCGAGAGCTGGCCGAGGACGACCGCGTCTATCTGGGAGCCTGGACCCGCATCGTCGTCCGCAGGGCCACACCCGAGGAGCAGTCTGGACAGGCCTGAGGGGGCGAGCCGGACTGGCGTCAGAGCGCAAGCCAGGAAGGCCCGAGGAAGCAAGCCGGACTGGCGTCAGAGCGCAAGCCAGGAAGGCCCGAGGAAGCGAGCTTCGCAGGGCGCGATGCGGGCGAGCCAGCCCCCATGACGCTTCACCCCCCCGTCTGACTCGGACGAGCCAACCCGCAACGCCATTCTCCGGCTGATGCACCCGCATCCGTCTCGCGGACATGTTTGTGGGCCCGCCGGTGTTGGCGGGCTGTGGGGTGGGGAAGTTAGAGGTGCCAGGTCACTTCGGTGGCGGTGGCGGTCGCGGTCCAGCCCCGCTGGTGGGCGATCGTATGGTGGCGGGGGCAGATCAGTGTTCCGTTCAGCAGGCTGGTCTTGCCGCCTTCGAGCCAGTGGATGATGTGGTGGGCGTCGGCCCACTGCGGGGGTGCGGTACAGCCGGGGATGGTGCAGCCTTTGTCCCGCAGCCTCAAAGCCGCCAGCAGGCCGCCGGTGAACAGGCGTTTGGCCCGGCCCACGTCCAGGATCTGCGAGCCGGTGCCCAGGACCACCGGGATGATCATCGCGTCGCAGGCGATCCGGCGGATGGTCTGGATCGACAGCAGCTGCCCGCCCAGGGTCGACCCAGCCCCACAACCAGACTGCAGCTCGGCCAGCCCGACGCTGACCCACAGGGCGGCTTTGGGTGCGCTCGGGGCCGCCCCGCCGGCGGCGGCGGCGCGCCGGCAGATCTCGACCAGGGCGTCGCCGCGGCGCTGGTCGCTGTTGCGCAGGTCCGCGCAGCCCTCGACCGGGCGGGGCGCGGACAGCGGTCCCAGGATCGCCTCCAGGACTTCCTTGCCCTCGGGGTCCAGCCGTAGCCGGTACACGGCCATCCCGTCATCATCGAAGGACTGGGAGAGGCTGACGCCGTACTTGAGCTGGTCCTGGCGGCGGGCGAACTCCCCTTCCTGGCCGTGGACCGCGATCAGCTGGTCGCGCAGCCCGCGGATCTCGTTGGGCCCGTGGTCGGTGGCGACCTGGACGAACCCCGCCCAGACCGCCTCAACCGCCTCGTCGCGTAGCCGAGGACCAAGCTTGTCCATCTCGGCCAGTGCCACCGCGGCGTTGCGGACCCCGACCCGAGCCCCCAACACGGCCGCGGCCAGAGCGGCGTTACGGGCGGCCCGGGTGGCGTGGGCCACCGTGACCAGCTGTGCGGCGCCCCCGGCCCGGAACGTGGGAGCCCATTGGATAACCCAGGCCGCTGCGGTGGGACAGTCCGAGGCTGCGACCACGCCGCGGCCACCGCGGCGCGCCGTGCCTGGATCGTCGGAGTCTGTCCCATACCAAGAACCTAGACCCGACCACTGACACACCCCCCGGCTCTGAACCACCCCACCAGATCCCGGATTGCCCTGTGGACAAACAGAATTCGGCATCCCAAATGAGCCGCGCCACCCAAGGACACCACCTGACAATCACGGTTGGCCACCTGGATCACCAGCACCCTCCCAAGGTTTGGCAGTCTCAGCCGACGACGGGAGCCATGTCGCCCGCGTCGCGTGCCGACACGTCACCGGTGGCACCGCGTTGCCAGGCCCAGCGACCAACCGTGAACACGTAGGTCAGGAAACCCATCTCGGCCAGCGCGCCGATGCTGATCCGCGCCCATGTGGGCAGCGGCGATGGGGTGACGAAAGCCTCGATAACCCCGGAGATCGCCAGTACGACCACAAGGCCCAGGGCCACAGCCATCGCCGAGCGCCCCTCCTGGGCAACGGCGGCAGTCCGAGTTCGCGGGCCCGGCTCGATCCACGCCCAGAACAGCCGCAGGCCGGTGGCTCCGGCCACGAAGACCGCGGTCAGCTCCAAGAGCCCGTGCGGAAGGATCAAACCGAAGAACAGCGCGCCACGGTGGTGGTTGATCATGATCGCGCCGATCAGCCCCACGTTGAGCACATTCTGGAACAGCAGATAGATCACCGGAACGCCAAGGACGCCAAGCGCGATACACAGGGCCGTGAGCCAGGCGTTGTGGGTCCAGACCTCGGCGGCGAAGTGGGTAGCCGCGAACTGGCTGTAGTAATGCTGAAAGTCCGTGTTCACAAGCTTGTCGATCTCGGATGGGGACATCAGCGTGGACTCGAACTGAGGGTGCGAGAGGAACCACCACCCGATGACCAGGGCGGCCCCGATGTTGACAAGGGCGGTGAGGATCCACCACCGACGGGTGCGATACAGGGCGGCAGGAAAGGTGTCGCTGAAGAAGCCCCGGAAATCGGACCAGGCAACCGATCTCGTTCCAGCAGAGCGGGTTCGGGCTCGGGCGAGCAGCGACGACAGATAGGTCACCAGGCTCGGGTCAGGGGCAGCCGAACGGACGACGGACAGATGCGTGGCCACACGTTGATACAGGTCGAGGATCTCGTCGGCCTCTGCCCCGGTGCCCGATCCGTGGCGCGCCAGGTACTCCAGTCGGCTCCACTCCCGCTGATGGGCCCCCACGAACGCGTCCAGATCCACGACCACACTGTATTCGCGACCGCCCCTGTGCGAGGGGTATACCCGGTTAGGCTGACCGGACCATGAACGGCAGCAGAGCATGAGCAGCAGCACCCTCGGCGTCGGTGTCGACGACCTCGTCACCGGCGAGGCCGTCGCTCTGGAGCTGCCCGCTGCCGGCATCGCCATCCGCGCCCTGTCCGGCGCCCTGGATCTCCTGGTTGCGGTCGTGGCCCTGATGGTCGGGCTGACAGTGGCCATGATGATGACCGGCAGCGCCGACGACGCCCTCATCGGAGTCGCCATGACGGTGCTCATCGCACTGGTCTCCGTCGGTCTGCCCACAGCCATGGAGACTGTGACCCGCGGGCGTTCGGTGGGCAAGCTCGCCACGGGCCTGCGGACCGTCCGTGACGACGCCGGGCCGATCGGCTTTCGCCATGCCCTGACCCGCGCACTGGTCGGATTCGTCGAGATCTGGACCCTTTTCGGGGTGCCCGCCCTGGTCAGCGGGTTGGTGAGCAGCAAGGGCAAGCGGCTCGGCGACTACGCAGCCGGAACCTACGTGGTGCGCGAGCGGGTCCACATGACCTTGCCACCGCCGCCGATGATGCCTCCACAGCTTGCCGCATGGGCTGCCGGCGCAGACATCGCCCGGCTTCCGGACGGCTTGGCCATGGCGGTCCGGCAGTTCCTCATGCGGGCGCCACGGCTGAGCCCCCAGTCGCGCGCGGTCCTCGGCGTACAGCTACGCGATGAAGTCGTCGAGTACGTCGCTCCCCGGCCCCCAGTCGACTCCCATCCCGAGCTCGTGCTTGCTGCGGTCATCGCCGATCGCCGCCGCCGGGACGCGATCCGGCTGGAACGGGACGCCGCCCTGCGCCGTCGTCTCATCCCGGCGGACCCGATCGACTCGCAGTCCACATAACGTCGTCCCAGACCGGGATGGTCAGTTCTGGGTCAACCCGGCGAATCCCGGCTTGACCACGCCGTCGATGATCGCGAGCCGTTCGTCGAAGGGGATGAAGGCCGACTTCATTGCGTTGATCGTCGCCCAGCGCAGGTCCTCCAGCGTCCACCCTGCGTCGTTGACGAGCAGCGACATCTCCCGGGTCATGGACGTGCCGCTCATCAGTCGGTTGTCGGTGTTGACGGTGATTCGGAACTTGAGCCGTTTCAACAGCGAGATCGGGTGCAGCGCAATGGATTGCGCCGCACCGGTCTGCACGTTGCTGCTCGGACACATCTCGAGCGGGATCCGTCGGTCGCGCACGTATGCCGCGAGTCCGCCGAGGACGACCTCGGACGGGTCCGCTGCGGCCGCGTAGGCGACGTCCGCGGCGTACGGTCTGGCCGCAACCCGCACGTCGTCGACGATCCGGACGCCATGACCGAGCCGGTCGGCGCCGCACCACTGGATCGCCTCCCAGATACTGGGGAGCCCAAAGGCCTCGCCTGCGTGGATGGTGAAGTGGGCATTCTCGCGACGGAGATACTCGAACGCGTCGAGGTGCCGGGTTGGCGGGAAGCCGGCCTCGGCCCCCGCAATGTCGAAGCCCGTGACGCCCTCATCGCGGTAACGCACCACGAGTCGCGCGATATCGGTCCCCATGGCGGCTTGGCGCATCGCCGTCAGCAGCGCGGTCACCCGGATCCGCTGACCCGACTCGGCTGCGATCCGTTCGCCGTCGCGGAAGCCGGCGTTCACCGCCTCGACCACCTCCTCGAGCGACAGCCCGTCTTCCAGGTGCTGCTCCGGGGCGTAACGCACCTCGGCATAGACCACCCCGTCGGCGGCCAGATCCTGCACGCATTCGCTGGCAACGCGGTGAAGTCCCTCGACGGTCTGCATGACGGCCAGCGTCTGGCCGAACGTCTCGAGGTAGCGCTCGAGAGACCCCGAGTCCGCGCTGCCCCGGAACCAGGCGCCCAGCGCGTCTGCCTCATGCACCGGAAGTCCCTGATAGCCAACAGCTTCGGCCAGCTCGATGATCGTCTGGGGGCGGAGTCCGCCGTCGAGGTGATCATGCAGCAGCGCCTTCGGGACGCGGCGCAGCGTGTCGTCGGTGAGCAATCAGTCCTCGCGGTTGACGGTGTCGGGGGCAAACGCCGGGAGGCAGACAGCGACATACTCGGCACCCTCAGGTCCGCAGGAGTATCGGACCCGCTGCCCAGCATCGGTGAGGATCGACTGCCCAGCCAGGACGGTCGTGGGCCCATCCTCGTGATCGACGATCACGGTGCCCTTGAGGACCAGCGTGATCTCGTCGAACTCCGGTGTCTGGAAGGGTTCTCCCCAGTTGGCGGGGGCAATCATGTGGGCAACCGAAACGGCCCGGGACCCGGTGCTGATCAGGCCAACATGCTCGTTGATGATCTTGCCGCCGGGGACGGGGATGCGCGAGGGTTCACTGATGAGTCGGGGCACGCCGCCCACCCTAGCGCCACGAGCGACGCGCCCCCGGTGGTGCCGGGGCGTTCAGCTGATCCGTTCGATAACCAGCGGCAACAGGTCGGGCCGGGAGTCTTCTGGCGCAATGAAATACGCACCCTGCAGTGCTTCGACGGCGCGGTCGAACCGCTCGGGGGTGTCGGTGTGAAGCGTCATCAGCGGGTCGCCGGCCCGCAGGACTGCACCGGGTTTGGCGTGCATCTCGATGCCCGCGCCAGGCTGGATCTTGTCCTCCTTGCGCGCCCGCCCTGCGCCCAGCCGCCAGGCCGCGATCCCCACTTTGAGGGCGTCGAGCTGGGTCAGCACACCGGTGCCGGGAGCGAGGATATGGTGGGTCTCCCGAGCGACAGGAAGCGGTGCTGAGGGGTCACCACCCTGGGCGGCGACCATGCGCCGCCATACATCCATCGCTCGTCCTTCCCGCAGTGCATCGGCAGGGTCGACATCTCCCCGGCCGGCCGCGGCCAGCATCTCCCGGGCAAGGACCAGGGTCAGCTCCACGACGTCCGGCGGGCCACCGCCGGCAAGGACCTCAAGCGACTCGCGGACCTCGAGCGCGTTGCCGGCAGTAAGACCAAGGGGAGTCTGCATGTTGGTCAGCAGCGCCACCGTCTTCACGCCGGCGTCCGTGCCGAGCTCGACCATCGTGCGTGCCAGCTCACGGGCTGAGTCGACATCTTTCATGAACGCACCCGAGCCCACCTTCACGTCGAGCACCAGAGCGCGGGTGCCCTCGGCGATCTTCTTGCTCATGATCGAGCTGGCGATCAGCGGGATGGCCTCAACGGTGCCGGTGACGTCCCGCAGGGCGTACAGCTTCTTGTCTGCGGGGGCCAGCCGGTCCCCCGCCGCGCAGATCACGGCGCCAACGTCCTCCAGCTGGCGCATCATCTCGTCCTTGGACAAAGACGCGCGCCAGCCAGGAATCGACTCGAGCTTGTCCAGAGTTCCACCTGTATGTGCGAGCCCCCGACCCGAAAGCTGAGGGACCGCAACCCCGCACGCCGCGACAATCGGCGCCAGCGGAAGGGTGATCTTGTCACCGACTCCACCGGTCGAGTGTTTGTCCGCGGTTGGACGGGACAACGACGAGTAGTCCATCCGCTCGCCGGACGCGATCATCGCCTCGGTCCAGCGGGAGATCTCGCGGCGGCTCATGCCGTTGAGCAGGATCGCCATGGCCAGCGACGACATCTGTTCCTCGGCCACTGCTCCGCGCGTGTAGGCGTCGATCACCCACGCGATCTGGGCGTCGGTCAGCTCCTGCTTGTTGCGTTTGGCGATGATGACATCAACGGCGTCATACGAGTCGGTCACGTCACGATCCTTTCTCATGGCTGTATGCCGCGACGCTGGCTGGGGCGTTGAGCATGCCTAGGTCCGCGAAGCTGGGGCGACGTTCTTGAGATCACCGCTGCCAAAGGCGTCGGGAAGCAGCTCCGCCATGGTGCGAACCCCGGTGGCTGTCATGACCTGGCAACCCGGTCCGCCGTTCTCCCAGAGGAGCTGTCGACACCGTCCGCAGGGCATCAGCGCGTCACTGTTGGCGTTGACACACGACACCGCCACCAGTTGACCACCGCCGCTGAGGTGCAGCGCTGAGACCATCCCGCACTCGGCGCACAGCGTCACCCCGTAAGCCGCGTTCTCGACGTTGCATCCGGCAACGATGCGACCGTCGTCGACCAGTCCGGCCACGCCAACAGGGAAGCTGCTGTACGGCGCATAGGCACGTCCCATCGCCTCCGTTGCCCTGGCCCGCAGGAGATCCCAGTCGACACGTCGTTGCGCGGCCACTAGTGCCCCTCACCCTTCCGATAAGGCTGGCCATCTGCGGCAGGCATGCGCAGTCGTTGTGAGGCAAACGCGAGGACGAGCAGGGTGGCCACATAGGGCGTCATGCCGGTGAACTCGTCCGGGACGGTCTTTGAGACGAAGTACCAGGCCCCCACAAGGATGCCCGCAGCAATGGCAACGACGCCCTTGACCACACGATGCTTGCGCAGAATCTGCCACAGGCCAACGCCGACGATGAGGACGGCGAGCATCAGCAGCATGGCGTGGACCGTGCTGCCACCACCGCGCAGCTGAACGGCGTCCGTGTAGCCGAACAGGGCCGCACCACCGACCAGACCGCTGGGGCGCCAGTTCCCGAAGATCATGGCGGCCAGGCCGATGTAGCCGCGACCGCCGGTCTGGCCGTCGCGGTAGATGTTGGCAGCGACGAGGGCGAGATAGCCGCCCCCGAGACCGGCCAGAGTCCCCGAGACCAGCACGCCGATGAACTTGTACCGGTAGACGTTGACGCCCAGGGTCTCCGCGGCGACCGGGCTCTCACCGCACGAACGCAGTCGCAGACCGAACGTCGTTCGCCACAGCACCCACCAGGTCAGTGCCACCATCGCCAGGGCGATCAGGGTCACGATCGACAGGTTGGTCACCATGGCACGCAGGATCGCAGCCAGATCCGAGACGAAGAAGATGTGCTTCTGCTCCAATGTCCCCAAACCCGGTGAGACTCCCGGGATGCTGAAGGCAGGCAGGCTTCCCAGGGCCGGCGACTGGGTCGGTCCACCGCCGGGAGTCCCCGTGAAAGTCCGGGCCGAGAGATACTTGGCCGCGCCAGCCCCGATGATGTTGATAGCCACGCCTGACACGATGTGGTCGACGCTGAAGACCACCGTCGCAAGAGCGTGTATCGCGCCGCCAACCATGCCGCAGAACATGGCGCCCACCAGGCCAGCCCAGGGGCCGTAGTGGTAACCGAAGAAACCCGCCCCCCAGGTGCCGAGGATCATCATGCCCTCGAGCCCAATGTTGACAACACCTGCCCGCTCGCTCCACAGGCCACCCAGACCCGCCATGCCGATCGGCACCGCGAGGCCGATCGCCGCCGCGAGCGCTCCTGAAGACGCGAGGTCGTCGGCACCGGTCACCACACGCAGGACCGCGATCAGGAACACCACAAGAACGGCGACCAGGGCGATCCTTGCCGGGCTCAGGCGCGGCTTGCGGGCCGCCTCTGTGACCACCTGGACCCCTGTCTTCAAACCCATGCCGCTCATGCCGTGGCTCCTTGGGGGGTCGAGGCACCGGGTTGCTCCGAAAGCGCTCTCGCCACGTGGCGCTGCTCCATCCGCAGCCCGGCCCGACGGACGACCTCATAGGCGATCACCACTGCCAGGACGATGACGCCCTGGATGATGAAGACGAGCTCGGAGCTCACGCCCACGGTGATCTGCAGACCGTTGCTCTGCTGCTCGAGGTAGGACCAGAGCAGGGCACCGAAGGCTATGCCAACCGGGTGGTTGCGCCCCAGAAGCGCGATGGCGATGCCAGCGAAGCCCAGACCCGGCTGGAAGGTCGTGCCGTAGCTGAAGTCCTGGCCGAACAGCAGCGGCATGCCAACCAGCCCTGCGGCCGCCCCGGAGAGCAGCATCGAGGTGAGGACCATGCGCTTGACGTTCACGCCGCTGGCCACGGCCGCCGTCTCGGACCGACCAGTGGCCCGCAGATCGAAGCCGAAGCGCGTCTTGTTAAGGATCACCCAGTAGGCGACCCCGACCAGTACTGCCAGCGCGATGAAGCCGTAGACCTTGTTAGGAGTGCCAGGAATGATGGCAAATCCGGGCACCTGCGAGGACGCCGGGATGGTCTTGGTGTTGGTGACGTTGCTCCCGGTGGCCGAGTCCGCGACCTTGGACAGCAGGAAGGACACCAGACCGGTGGCGATGGCGTTGAGCATGATCGTGGAGATCACCTCCGAGACCCCCCGGGTGACTTTGAGCCAGCCGGCTATGCCGGCCCACAACCCACCGGCCGCCACCGCGATCAGCAGCGCGACGATGATGTTGAGCGGGCCTGGCAGCCAGCCCTGACCAGCGAAGACCGCCGCCGCGAAAGCAGCGACGCGATACTGCCCGTCGACCCCGATGTTGAACAGGTTCATCCGGAAACCGATCGCGACAGCGACCGCGGACAGGTAGTAGACGGAGGCGCCGTTGATGATCGCGACGATCAGCCGGGGCCGAGGAACAGTAAGCAGCTGTGTCCAGACCGCGATGACCGGGTCACCAGCCAACAGCAGCACGACGGATGTGACCAGGAACGCCACCACGATGGCGAGCACGGGCGCAGCCAGTCCCAGACCGATCTTGCGCGGGTCCAGGGTGGCCTTCATCGCTGCTCCCCCACTCGCTCACCGGCGCCGGTCATCGCTGCACCGAGGTCCTCGGCGGTCACGACATCCGGGTCGAAGGAACCGGACAGCTGACCGCGAAGGATTACCCGGATGGTGTCGGACAAACCGATCAGCTCGTCGAGGTCGGCTGAGATGAGCAGCACCGCGAGGCCCTCGCGGCGGGCCTTCTTGATCTGCTCCCAGATCGCCGCCTGAGCGCCCACGTCCACGCCACGGGTCGGATGGGCTGCGACCAGCACCCTCGGCGTGTGGCTCATCTCACGGCCGACGATCAGCTTCTGCTGGTTGCCACCGGACAACGAGTTGGCGGTGACGTAGATGGACGGCGTGCGCACGTCGTACTCGGCGGTGATTCGCTCTGCGTCGGCCTTGGCACCCGCGGCGTCGACCCAGATCCCCCTGACGTTCGGGGTCTGCGTCTGGTGCCCCAGCATGACGTTTTCCCACACCGGGGCGTCCAGCAGCAGAGCGTGCCGCTGACGATCCTCAGGGATGTAGCCCACGCCGGCCTCACGGATCTCGCGCGTGTGCCAGTCGCTGATGTCCTCGTCGTCCAATGTGACTCGACCAGCAACGGGATCACGCATGCCCATAACGACCTCGACCAGCTCAGCCTGGCCGTTGCCCTCGACCCCCGCGATGCCCAGCACCTCGCCAGCGTGGATTGTCAACGAGATGTCCTTGAGGATGTCGGGGCCGCCGGCTCCGGCAAAGGTCAGGCCAGTGATGGTCAGGACCGGGCGGTCAGTGACCGTGGACTCCTCCGTGCTGGGAGACGGAAGCTCGGAGCCGACCATGAGCTCGGCGAGCTGACGGGCAGTGACCGACTTGGGGTCGACCGTGGAGACTGTGATGCCACGCCGGATGACAGTGATGGAGTCCGCGACCGACAGCACCTCGTCGAGCTTGTGCGAGATAAAGATGACCGTCAACCCCTCGCTCTTGAGCTCGCGCAAGTTGTCGAAGAGCTCGTCGACCTCCTGGGGCACCAACACCGCCGTTGGCTCGTCGAGGATCAGGATCTTGGCACCGCGATACAACACCTTGAGAATCTCGACCCGCTGACGTTTGCCGACGCCGAGGTCAGCGACCAGGTCGTCGGCGTGGACGTTGAGGCCGTACTCACCAGAGATCCGCTCGATCTCGGCCCGCGCCCGCTCAGCGATACCGTGCCGCTTCTCGGCGCCGAGCACGACGTTCTCCAGGACCGTCAGGTTGTCGGCGAGCATGAAGTGCTGGAAGACCATGCCGATGCCGGCCTCGATCGCATCCGACGGGCCGTGCAACGAGACCTCTGCGCCATCGATGCTGATCGTGCCCTCGTCGGCACGCAGCACGCCATACAAAATCTTCATCAGGGTGGACTTGCCCGCACCGTTCTCTCCCACGATGGCGTGCACGGTGCCCCGGCGCACCGAGAAGGTCACGTCCTTGTTGGCCACCACCCCGGGAAAGCGTTTGGTGATGCCCCGCAGCTCGACGGCCGGCGCCAACGTCGATCCCGCGTCTACGGCACTCTGAGCAGAGTCAGTGATAACGCACGCTCCTCGTACGGGGCCCGCGACCTGCGGGCATTGATCGTTGGACCTGGGGAGAGCAAAGGCCCGGGTGGCACGTTACCGCGCCAGCCCGGGCCCCTGCGTGAAACCAGGAGACACGCGGTCAGGCAAACCTACGGCTTGGTCGGAACCACGATCTTGCCGTCGATGATCTGCGTCTTGAAGCCGTCAAGCTTGGCCTTGATGTCGTCGATCTTGCCACCGGTGGTGCTGTAGCCGACGCCACCCGCCTTCAGGTCATAGATCTTGATGCCGGCAGTGAACTTGCCCTCGGTCAGCGACTTGATGAAGTCGAACGTCGCGACGTCGACCTTCTTGAGCATCGAGGTGATGATGACGCCCTTGACGGCCGCCGGCGCGGTCAGCGCCTGGTCGGAGTCGACACCGATCGCCATCTTGCCCGCGGCCGCAGCTGCGGTGAACACGCCACCACCGGATCCGCCAGCAGCGTGGTAGACCACGTCAGCCCCCTGCTGGAACATGCCCTCGGCCGCGGTCTTGCCCTTGGCCGGGTCACCGAACCCCGAGAAGTCCGGCGGCTGCGTGAGATACTTGACCTGGATCTTGATCGCGGGGTTGACCTTCTTGGCACCCGTGACGTAGCCGGCCTCGAACTTCTTGATGAGGTCGGTGTTGACGCCCCCGATGAAGCCGATATCGCCCGTCTTGGACTTCAGTGCGGCCGCCGCGCCCACGAGGAACGAGCCCTGCTGCTCGGCGAACGAGAGGTTCTCGATGTTGGGCCCGGTTGCATCGATGGAGTCAATGAGGGCGATCTTCGCGTCCGGGTTTGCCGCGGCGACCTTCTTGACCGCTGGCGCGTAGGCGAAACCGACGGCAACCACGTTGGTGTAGCCGGCGTCGATGAGCTGCTGCAGACGCTCCGTACGCGAGGACTCAGGCTCACCAGCGATCGCAGTGGCCTCCTTGGTTTGAGCACCGAGCTCGGACTTGGCCTTGTCGAGGCCGACGGCGGCGGCGTCGTTGAACGACTGGTCTCCGCGCCCACCCACGTCATACGCCATGCCGACCTTCAGTACCTTGGCAGCAGTGGTGGTACCACTGGCACCAGGCGTGGTGCCCGTGCTATTGCCGCAGGCAGCCAGTGCCAGCGCGGCGACCGACATCGCGGCCGCAACTTTCATCACCCGACGCAAGGGAATCTCCTTCCTAAAGTGCACCAATATGGTGCAACTTTTCGTGACTCTACCCGGGCGCAACCACCCTTCTTGCAGAGGCTCCCGGCAGTATCTGGATCGTTATGCGGGACCGGCGGTCGTCGCCGTGACAGCCAGCAACGTAGCCGCCCCGATCACCGCCTCTTCGTCCACGATGAGGTCGCCCTGGTGCAGGTCGTAGGTGGCACCACCAGGGGTGCGAGTTCCCAACCGCGCCATGGCTCCTGGCACCTTCTGCAGATACCAGGCGAAGTCCTCCCCACCCAGGGACTGCAGGGTCGACCGGGGTGCGTCAGGGCCTATCGCAGCGAGCGCGGCGCCACGAAGAATCTCGACGCAGCCGGGGTCGTTGACCACAGGCGGCACCCCGCGCACGTGATCGACTTTCACCGACACGCCATACGGGCTCACCACCGCCTGGACGACCTCCTCCAGCAGGGGTCCGATCTCGTCCCACAGCTGGGCATCGAGCATCCGCAAGGTGCCCCCCACAGTGCCCGTCGACGGGATGACATTCGGGGCGCTGCCGGAGTGCAGGCTCCCCCACACCAGCGCGACGCCGGCACGGGGGTCGACCCGGCGCGAGAGCACCGCGGGGACGTCGGTGACAACCTTGGCCAGCGCATAGGTCAGATCCTGGGTGAGATACGGACGTGCCGTATGCCCTCCGCGCCCGCTGAGCGTGATGGTGACCCCATCGGCGGCCGAAGTGAGGGGGCCGCTGCGCAGCCCCACGCGACCGACATCCAGGGTGGGGTCGCAGTGGATGCTGAAGATGGCGTCGACGCCCTCGATCCCGCCCGCCTTGATGACCTCCTGCGCTCCACCGGGGATGACTTCCTCAGCCGGCTGGAAGATCAGGCGCACGCCGGTGCCCTGTGCCGCCAGGGAGTCGACAGCCTGGTGGAGCGCCAGACCAGCACCGAGAACGGCGGCGATGTGCAGGTCATGGCCGCAGGCGTGGCAGACCCCCTCGTGGAGCGAGGCGAACGGCAGACCGGTTCGTTCGGCCACAGGCAGCGCGTCCAGGTCGGCTCGCAGGGCGACGCGGTATGCCGGGTCGGCCGGCCCGATGTCCGCGACCAGTCCGCTACGAGCAAGGAGCCGCACCCGGATACCCGCCGCGATCAACCGGTCCGCGACAAGGGTGGTGGTGCGAACCTCGTTGCCCGCCAGCTCCGGATGGGCGTGGAGGTCGCGGCGGAGCTCGATGAGCTCGTCCGCCAGCCCGGTCAGAGTCCCTCGCATGAGATCGGTGATCGAGGCAACGTCGCGCTGAGGTCTCACGAGCGGTAACGCTACCCGTCGTGCCACTGAACCGGAGTCGGGCTCAGAAGGTGTCGTTCGGGACGTACGTCCCCCAGACGTCACGAAGGGCGTGGGCGATCTCCCCACCGGTGGCGTGGGCGCCCAGGGCTTCCTTCATCGGCAGAAGAACGTTGTCTGTTCCGGCTCCGGCAGTGCGCAGGGCGTCCAGGGCACGGGATACGGCGTCGTTGTCACGGACCTTGCGCAGCACCGCGAGGCGCTCGCACTGGTCCGCCTCGATCATCGGGTCGGCGCGTAGCGGCTCGAACGGATCCTCCTCGTCGAGGGTGTACTTGTTCAGGCCGATGATGGTGCGCTCTCCCTCGTCGATCTCCAGGGCGATGCGATAGGCCGAACGTTCGATCTCCGCCTTCTGGAAGCCCGCCTCGATCGCGGCAACGGCACCACCGCGATCTTCGACAGCCTGGATGAGCGCGACCACCGCTTCTTCCATGTCATTGGTCATGGACTCCATGACATAGGACCCCGCGAAGGGGTCGACCGTCTTGGTCACGTCCGTCTCGAAGGCGATCACCTGCTGGGTGCGCAGGGCAAGTCGGGCGGCCTTCTGGCTGGGCAGCGCGAG
>ENA-OFCI01000224-OFCI01000224.1-metagenomes-genome-assembly--contig:-NODE-224-length-38380-cov-4.048037_pt1 | contig 38380 bp, 36 predicted proteins | sample MGYA00153391_OFCI01 | MGnify analysis MGYA00153391
GCGTCGCGCCGACCGTTCGCGGCGGGGTCGCCGTTGCGACGCTGTCGCTTCTCACTTGGTACGCCCACGCGTTTCCGCTTTGCGTGGTCGCTGCACTGGCGGCACTTCACGCTGCGACGCGCGCGACGTGGACCGCACGGATCCGGGACGCGCGTGCGCTCCTCGTGCCGATGGCACCGACAGGCGCGCTGCTCGTCGTCTCGGCGCTCGCCATGCACGTCGATGCGACGGCGAACGATCTCGAAGCGCGCGTCGAGCTCTCGGCAGCACCGGGTGCGAAATGTCCGCGTTGTCGTAAGACGCTCCCGCTCTCGGGCGATGCCGTCCATCCGACCCTCTGTGGGCCGTGTGCGACGATCGTTCACGCCCTGCATACCGCGACTGAACCTACGGCTCCGTAGCAATCGCCGGGTCGGAATGCAAAGAGGGCCACATCGTATCGATGCGGCCCTCTTTGCCGGCGAACGCGCGGTCGCGTCTAGCGCTTGGCTTTTTTCGCGGCGGTCTTCTTGGCCGTCGCTTTTTTCGCGGCGGGCGCTTTCTTTACCGGAGAGGCTTTTTTCGCGACGGTCTTCTTAGCAGTCGTCGCTTTTTTCGCGGTCGCTTTCTTCGCCGTGCCGCCGCGTTTGGGTGCACCGACGGCTTCTTTGAGCGGCTTGCCGGGGATGAACTTGAGCACGCGTTTTGCGGGCACGTTCACGGGTTCGCCCGTCTGCGGATTGCGTGCGACGCGCGCGGCGCGATCGCGGATCTTGAATTGACCGAACGGCGTGAGTTGGACTTTATCGCCGGCTTTGAGGACTTCGGTCATCTTGTCGAGGATCGACTCGACCATCTCCGAGACGGTCTTGCGCGGCATTTCGAAGTCTTCTGCGAGTTCTCGCACGAGTTCGTTCTTTGTCATGGGTCCTTTCGGTTACGAGCGTCGGCCCCGATGATGGAACCGGATTCGGCACAGTATAATATGAATCGTCCCACTTTGTACGGAAATTTACCGAAAACGGGGTATTTTTACGAATTTGGGTGATGCGCGACGCGACCGTGCGTCCGCCCCGAACGTGCTTTGCGCAGGCGATAAACGCTCCATTTTTTTCTACGCAAATCGGTAACACATCGTCGATACGCCGTTCACGACCGGGCGGCATACTCGAAGCCATGGACGGCATTCATCTCATGGCCACGGCCCTGCACGCGGCCAAAGCGCGGCTCGACGTTTCGGCTGCGAACCTCGCGAACGTTTCGAGCGACGGATTTCGCAAGAGCGTCGGCCGTGCGACACTCACACGCGACGGTCTCGTCGCAAGTGCGCGCATCGATACGACGCCCGGGCCGCTGCGACGAACGGCGCGGACGTTCGATCTCGCAACGGCGGGTACGGGCGGTTTCTTCGTACGCACGCCGGGTGGCGCCACGGTCGAGGTGCGATCGAAATCCTTCGATCGCGACGCACGAGGCCATCTCGTCGACGAGCGTGGCAACGTTTTGCTGGGTACGCACGGGCCGCTCGTCGTTCGTGAAGATGCGACGATCGATGCGAGGGGCGACGTGCAGGAAGCCGGCACGATCGTCGCCCGGATCGCGGTACGTCCGGGCACGGCGCTCCAGAGCGGCTTTCTCGAGAGTGCCAATGTCGATAGCGTGCGCGAGATGGTCGACGTTCTCGGCGAGCAGCGCGCGTTCGAAACGGCGCAAAAAACGCTCGCCGCACTCGACGACGAGCGCCAGAAAGACGCGAACGACGTCATCCGGATTAAGGGGTAATCGATGAATCGTGCGATGTTCGCCTCCGCAAGTGGCATGGCGGCACAACAACAAAATCTCGACGTCGTCGCAGATAATCTCGCGAACGCCGATGTCGCAGGCTTCAAGGGCGCGCAGGCGACGTTCGCGGCGATCGGTGGTAGCGCGCAACTCGGCGTTGCCTCGACGGGAACGCGAGAAAATTTCGCCCAGGGTAAGCTCATGAAGTCCGGCGGCGCCTTCGATGTCGCAATCGATGGTGGCGGCTTCTTCCGCGTCGCACGTGATGGTGAGCCTGGGTTTACGCGCGCGGGTTCATTCGCACGCGCGTCCGACGGCTCGCTACGCACGACTGAAGGCTGGACGCTTACGGGCGTTCACCTTCCGGCAGACGCTGTCGACGTGGCGGTCGCTCCCGATGGCGCGGTTCGCGTCCGTGGACGCGATGGCAAGGAGAGCACGATCGCACGGATCGCGCTTGCGACGTTCGATGTGCCGGAAAAACTGCGACCGATCGGGTCGGCGGTGTTCGGTGCGACCGGTGCTTCGGGTCACGCGCGCGTGCTCGCTGCCGGCAGCGATCGTGGGCCCAAACTCGCTTTCGGGATGCTCGAGAAATCCAACGTCTCGATCGTGGAGTCCATGATGGCGATTCTCTCCGCGCAACGCGCGTACGAAGCCAATGCGAAAGGAGTGCAAGCCGCAGATGAAATGCTTCGGATCGCAAACAATATCCACCGTTCCTAAGACCGCGCCCGAGCGCCCGATGCGCGATGCGGCTGCGAGCTTCGAAGCCTTCCTCGTGCGCGAAGCGTTCGCGCCGCTCGCGAAGGCGATCGGCTTTTACGGCGATACCGTCGTGGCGGCGGTCGCGCAGGCGATGGCACGAAGCGAACGCGGTGGTCTCACCGATCGCCTCGAGCAGTCGATGCGCTTGGCGGAACCACCCGATTCGGCGACGGATGCGGTGTCGCGATGACCCCGATACCGAGCGCGGCTCGCGAACTCGCAATCCGCGACCATGTTCCCCTCGTGCGTCAAATCGCGCGTCGCGTGGCACGCGTTGCGACGGGTGCCGAGTTCGACGATCTCGTCGGTGACGGTTCGCTTGGCCTCATCCGTGCCGTCGATACGTTCGACCGAACGCGCGGAACGTTATTCGAATCGTACGCGAGGCGGCTCATCCTCGGTGCGATGCTCAATGGCATGCGTCGGCGCGATCCCGTCTCCGAACGCGTTCGTCGTACGCTCCGTCGCGCGGAAGAGCGCCGGTACTTCCTCGCACAAGAACGCGGCACGATGCCGACGTTCGTCGAGCTCGAACGCGACGATCCGACACTCCATCGCGCTCGCATCGCGGCGCATCGCCAAGCGACGCTTTCCCTCGACGCTGCCGCGCCCCTAAAACGCGATCCACTCGCCGATTCGAGCTTGGAGCCCGGTGCGCAGGTTGTCGCGCGTGCCAAACGTGCGGCACTTCAAGAGGCAGTCGCGCTCTTGCCCGATCGCGAGCGTCGCATCCTCTCGTTGCATTACGCAGACGAACTGAGCCTCCACACGATCGGCTCGCGACTCGCCGTCTCGCCGCAACGCGTGTCGCAACTCCATCTGAGTGCTCTCGCACGCCTTCGCCGATCGACGTTCGTTCGTTGAGCGCGCGCGTCGATCCCGATGGTGGGTTGCTCGCACTCGGTCTCATCACGACAACGACGCCCCCGCCCGAAGTGCTCGCGCCGCTCGCGATCGATCCCGACGAGCGCTACGATGGGCCCGCACTGCCGGGCGATCACCCCGCATGGATGCGCGATGCCGTTTCGATGTCGCAACGCGCGCGCGCGCTTCTGGCCGCGCTGCGACCCGTCGTGTTGCATGTCATCGGTGCGTGGGAACATCGCGTGCGGTCGATCGTCGTTGGCGGTCGATCGATGAAGGTCGACGCGAGCGGCAGCTATCGTCTCGAGTAAGCGGTGTCGACCCGCACCAAAGAAGCGCGAGCCGGTCCCCTGCGGTCGAGCGTGGTCTAGCGCTAGCGGAGAAGACCGATCGCTGCGGTCACATTTTCGCCGGTCATGCCCTCGCGCAGGATAGCGTCGAACTTCGTGATCGTTCATCTGAAGCGTCGGCGTGTGGAGGCCAGCGGCTGCGATCGAGAAGGCACCGAAGTGATCGTGCATGAGGCGCACGAGCGAGAGCGACGAGCGCGTCCACTCTTCGTAGCGATAGATGTCGGGATACGCGTTATCGTAGCCGCGGACGTGCCGTCATGTTGCGTTCGCACCCAACTTGATGATATGCGGCGTAATGATGATATAGAGGTTGGTCGTCGACGAACGATCGTGACGCAGGCGGAAGAAGCCGCCGATGATCGGTAGATCGCCGAAGCCTGGAATTTTCGCGAAGTTATTGATCTCGTTTTGTTGCACGAGACCGCCGATGACGAATGACTCGCCGTCGCGAACCGTTGCCGACGTCGTGGCTTCGCGTTGGCTTAGTGTCGGATAGCCCTGCTGGTAGCCCGTGACGCTCGAGACCTGCGAGAAGACGTGCGTCGTCACGAAGCCGTCGGTGCTGATGCGCGGCTGGATCTGCAAGCTCACGCCGACGTTGACGTACTGCACCTGCTGCGAAACGGCGTTAACACCCGAGACGGCGATCGACGTGACGATCGGCAGCGCGTCGCCCGTTATGATCTGTGCGGACGATCCACTTTGCGCGACGACGCGCGGTCGCGCGATGATCTTCCCGTGTCCGCGCGCGACCTGGTCGTACACGGCCGCTTGGATTCCACCTAATCCCGAACCAACACTCTCGGATTTGATACCGAAGCTGCCGCTCGCGATCGGCCCACCGCCGCTCGTAAAATCGATGCCGACGTCTTTGGCCGCAGAGTCCGTAAGTTCGACGACTTGTGTTTCTAAAACGACGCTCGCCAGCGGCAGATCGAGCTTCGCGATGATGCCCTTGAGATGTTCGATGACGTCGGCTGGACCGCTGAGCACGATTGCGTTCATGCGTCGGTCGACGCCGATATTTTCGTTAATCTGCTGCCCGAGCGAACCCGAGGTTGCAGCGGCGCCATACGACGCGCTCGAGCCGAACGACGTCGGAATCCCGCCGAAACCGCCGCCGCCAATCGACGAGATACCGCCGGAACCGAAATTTTGCGCTTGCGGTACGAAGGCGTCGTTCGATGGAATCTGTTGTCCCGCAACGAGCAGTCCGACGATTTCGCTCACGTCTGCATATTTAAGCAGCACGACTTCGATCGTCGTGCCCGGTTTCGACGGCGGGATTATTTCCGCACCTGGTTCGCCATCGCGGAGCGCGCCGGGAGACGTGCCGAACGGCATCGTCGCGCTCGCGGTCGATGCGGCGACGAGATCGATGGCAAGTGTAAGTCCGCGTCCCACACTCACGCGCGCGTTGACGGGCGTCGCCGTGTGAAACGTGATGTTGAGGTCGCTGCCGACGGCGTCGATCGTGGCGTTCTTGAGCGACTCGCTGGTCGCGAGCGACGTCGCCGCATTTGATGCGCGGAGCGTCCCGACGAGCGCGATCGTTACGTCGCTGGTTCCGTCACCATAGAGGCGATACGTCGGAATGGTGTTGCGAAACGCGAGTTCGATATGCGGCGCGCCCGCGTTGCCCGGGCTCGATCGCGCACGAAGCAGGGTTGCGGTGTAACGATCGGTCTGCGCGACGACCACGCCTCTGCTCGTGCGCTGCGCGTGGGCGGGTGCCGCCGCCCCGGTCGCCGTCGTCGCGAGCCACGTCGCCGAGAGAAACACCGCGTGAATGAAAAAATGCGCGATTCGCCCGATCCGACGGAAGGCTTGTGGACTTTGCATCGCACTGGAGGTCGTCGAGCGCGCGCCGCGGTCCTGTGGCCTTAAGCGAAAGTTAGGTTTGGCGCTCGAGCGATTCGAGCACGCATTCGACGATCGTCGCGATGCGCTCGCTACCGTCGTTGGATGCCGCGAGGACGCCCGCGTGCGAGACGTCGCGATCGGGTGTGATGACGTTCGTGATCAGCGAGAGTCCTAAAACGGCGAGGCCGAGTCGACGTGCGGCGATCGTTTCTAGCACGGTCGACATGCCGACAGCATCGGCACCGAGGCGACGCAGCATCTCCGACTCCGCCGGCGTTTCATACTGCGGTCCGCGCACGCCCGCGTACACGCCGTCGCGAAGCGTTCCGGTCGCGAGCGTGATGGTGCGTGCGGTCGCGCGGAGCTGCGGGTCGTAGGCGTCGCGCATATTCACGAACGGATCATCGTCGTCGCACGAGATCGGCGATGTGCCCGTGAGATTGAGATGATCGCTTGCGATCATCACGTCGCCCGCGGCAAAGCTCGTGTTGAGGCCGCCGGCGGCATTGCTGAGCACGATCGTTCGCGCTCCGGTCGCGGCGGCGAGTCGAACGAGATACGTGACTTCGCGCGGCGTGAATCCCGCGTAAAGATGCGCGCGACCGGCGAAGGCGACCACGCGCCGATCGGCCCACGTGCCGACGCGCGCGATACCGAGATGTCCCGCAACGCGGGGTTCGGGCGCACCGAGTTTCGCATAGGCGATGTCGCTGCCGTCGATGCGTGCGAGCACGGCGGGCGCGAGCCCACTCCCGAGCACCATCGCCACATCGATCGGACCGCCCGCATGTTTGACGATGCGATGCGCCGCGGCGGCGAGACGCCTCGTGCTAATGCGCGGCCACCTCGAGAGGCGTTTGCGCGAGCAGATTCGTGCCCGTCATTGCGGCGGACGCGCGCAGGCCGAGTAACGGTAAGAGCGTGGGTGCGATATCGCCGAGTTTGCCGTCGCGAAGCGCGCCGCAATACGGTTCGCGCGACACGATCACGAACGGCACGGGATTGGTCGTGTGCGCGGTGAGCGGATTGCCGCTTGGATCGAGCTTTTCTTCGGCATTACCGTGATCGGCCGTGATTGCGAGAATCCCGTCGGCATCGAGCACGGCGCGTTCGAGACGCCCGAGCGCGACATCGAGTGTCTCGACGCTCGAGATCGTCGCTTCCATTACGCCCGTATGCCCGACCATGTCGGCGTTGGCATAATTCATGACGATCACGTCGTGGAGCTTATCGCGAATATCTTCCAACGCCTCGCTCGTGATCTCACTCGCGCGCATCTCGGGTGCGAGATCGTAGGTCGCGATGCTGCGATTCGACGGCACGAGCGTGCGCGTTTCGCCGGGAAACTCCGTTTCGCGCCCGCCGTTGAAAAAATACGTAACGTGCGCGAACTTCTCGGTTTCGGCGAGACGCAATTGCGTGAGGCCTGCCGCTGCAACGATCTCGCCGAAGGTCTCGCTTTGTGGTCGCGGCCCGAAAAGCACGGGGTTCGTCATATCTTCTTCGTATTTGGTCATCGTCGCGAAGAAGAGATCGGCATACGCATGCGTTTCGAACGCATCGAAGCCGGGCTTCGAGAACGCGAGCGTGATCTCTCGCGCGCGATCGGGCCGAAAGTTGAAGAAGACGACGGCATCGCTATCGCCGATCGCACGCGTCTCGCCAACGATCGTCGGGACGATGAATTCATCCGTTTCGCCGCGTGCGTATGCCGAGGCGAGCGCCTCGGTCGCGGTGGCAGCGTGATGTTTTGCATCGCCGCGCGCGAGCGTGCGATATGCGGCGTGCACGCGATCCCATCGCTTGTCGCGATCCATCGCGTAAAAGCGACCCATCATCGACGCGATCGCGCCCGGCGCGCCTGCGGCTGCGAGATGCGCTTCGAGCCGATCGAGATAGCCCTGCATCGACGACGGCGGCACGTCGCGTCCGTCACCGAACGCGTGTACGGCGATGCGCGCACCTGCGCCGCACGCCGCGTCGATGAGCGCGAAGAGATGATCGATCGAGCTGTGCACGCGGCCGTCGGAAAGTAAGCCCATGAAGTGGAGCGTGCCGCCGGAGGCCTTTGCGTGCGCGATTGCTTTTGCGAGCGTTGCGTTTGTGGCGAAGGTGCCGTCGGCGAGCGAGTCGTTGATGACGACGACGCCTTGCGGCACGACACGACCGCTGCCGATATTGATATGGCCGACTTCGCTATTGCCCATCACGCCTGCGGGCAAGCCGACGGGTTCGCCACTCGCTTCGAGGAGCGCGTGCGGATAGGTCGCGAGAATGCGCTCCCAATTCGGAAGTTTCGCCGAGGCGATCGCGTTGCCGTAGACTTCGTCTCGATGGCCCCAGCCATCGAGAATCGCGAGGACGAGCGGGCCCTTGCGCGCGCGCGACACGCTCACGCGTTCGCTTTCGAGCGTGCGCCTGCGATGACGGCTGCGAATGCGGGCGCCGTTAGGCTCGCGCCGCCGATGAGGCCGCCATCGATCTCCGACATCGCCATGAGCGCGGCCGCATTTTCGCCTTTCATACTCCCTCCGTAAAGGATCCGTGCGCGCGCGAGCCCGTCGACGCACGCGCGGATCTGTGCGATCACCTCGTTCGCATTTTCGGGCGAATCGACGAGACCCGTGCCGATCGCCCAGATCGGTTCGTAGGCGACGACGCAACGCGCGACGTCTTCGCTCGAGACGCCGAGAAACGCGGCGCGCGTCTGCAAGGTGACCTTCGCGTGCGTCTCGCCGAGTTCGTGTTCGGATGCCGTCTCACCGACGGCCACGATCGGCACGATGCCGTGCGCGAGCGAGGAGCGCACTTTGCGATTGACCGCGTCGTCGGATTCGCCACAAAACGCGCGACGTTCGGAATGCCCGATGATGACGAAACGCACGCCGATCTCGGCGAGCATCGGAGCCGATATTTCACCCGTGTAGGGGCCGTGTGCGAAATCGTGCATCGTCTGCGCGGCGAGCGCGAGCGGCGAGCCGTAAAGTTCTTCGGCGACGGCCGCGAGTGCGGTGAAGGGTGGCGCGACGACGACGTCGATCTCGGGCGGAAGCGCGAGCGCGAGCAGATCGCGCGCGAGTGCGCGTGACTCCGCGATCGTCCCGTGCATCTTCCAATTGCCGGCGATGAGCGGTCGGCGTGCCACCGCGCTCGCGCTCACGCCTTCGCGCTCGATGTCGCAGCCGAGCGTTCGAGCGCGGCGACACCGGGTAGCGTCTTGCCTTCGAGGAATTCGAGCGTCGCGCCGCCGCCCGTCGACACGTGCGTCATCTTGTCTGCGAAGCCGAGTTCGTGTGCGGCAGCAGCCGCATCGCCGCCGCCGACGACGGTCGTCGCGCCGTGCGCGGTCGCCTCGGCAATCGCCATACCGACCGTCTTCGTGCCGTTGCGATACGGCGCTTTCTCGAAGACGCCCATCGGGCCGTTGAAGACGATCGTTTTTGCCGCACGTAGGACGTCTGCGTATGCAGCCGCCGTCGCGGGCCCTATATCCAGGATCATGCGCGAACCGACATCGCCGAGCGCGACGGTCGCCGCTTCGTCGTCCGCATCGAACGCAGACGAGACGACGGCGTCGGTCGGAAGATGGAGCGCTACGTGCTTGCTTTTTGCGAGCGCGATGATCGCGGTTGCGGGGCCGAGATCGGTGTCTTTAAGACTGGAACCGACATCGACGCCTTGGGCCGCCAGAAACGTATTGGCCATACCGCCTCCGATGACGAACGCATTCACCTTATCGAGCAGTGCCGTGAAGACGCCGACTTTATCTTTGACCTTCGCGCCACCGATCGCACAGACGAATGGCGTCTTTGGCGAATGCGTGAGCGCGCCGAGTGCTTTGAGTTCGGCTTCCATCAAAAAACCCGCCGCCGACGGCAGATGGCGCGCGATGCCTTCGGTCGAGGCGTGCGCGCGATGTGCGGTGCCGAACGCGTCGTTGACGTAAAGATCGCCGAGCGATGCGAGCGCGCGTGCGAACGCATCGTCGTTGCGTTCTTCCTCGGCGTGGAAGCGCACGTTTTCGAGCAACACGATATCGCCGTCGCTCATGCCCGCCACGGCCGTCTGCGCGATCGGGCCGATGCAGTCTTCGGCGAAGGCGACATCGATGCCGAGGCGCTTCGAGAGTTCGATTGCGACCGGACGGAGCGAGAGCGCAGGCACGACGGCCCCATCGGGTCGGCCGAGATGCGCGAGCACGATCGTGCGCGCGCCACGCGCGTGGAGATCGCGTAGCGTTTCGAGCGCTGCGACGATGCGTGTGGGATCGCCCACGACGCCGTCCTTCATCGGGACGTTGAGATCTTCGCGTACGATGACGCGCTTACCGCGGACGTCGAGGTCGCGCAAGGTGCGAAATTGCATCGCGGGTTAGACGGCGGCCGGCAGCTTCGAGAGGACCATCTCGGTGACGTCGGCGAGACGGCACGAGTAACCCCATTCGTTGTCGTACCACGCCGCGAGCTGGATCAGATCGCCTTGCGCGCCGTTGAGTTTGGAATCGATGATCGAGCTATACGGCGAGCGTTTGAAATCCATCGAGACGAGTTCCTCTTCGCTGTAGCCGACGATGCCTTTGAGATCGCCGCTCGTCGAAGCCCCGCGCAAGATCGCGTTGAGTTCGTCCTTGGTCGTCGCTTTCTTCACGACCGCGACGAGATAGATCATCGAGACGACCGGCGTGGGAACGCGCAGCGCGAAACCGTCGAAGGTGCCTTCGATCTCGGGGATCGTGAGGTAGAGCGCTTTCGCTGCGCCCGTCGAGGTCGGCACGATATTGGTCGCGGCGTTGCGCGCGCGACGCAAGTCCTTGTGCGGCGCGTCGAGGATGTTCTGGTCGTTGGTGTAGGAATGAATCGTATTCATAAAGCCCTTCACCCAACCGAGTTGGTCGACGATGGGCTTGAGCGCGGTCGCGAGACAATTCGTCGTACACGAGGCGTTGGAGATGATGTGGTGCTTCGCGGGATCGTAGGCGCGATGGTTCACGCCGAGGACCATCGTGATGTCCTCGCCCTTTGCGGGTGCGGAGATGATGACTTTGCGCGCACCGCCGCCGTCGATGTGGGCGCGCGCTTTCGAGGCGTCCGTGAAGAGACCGGTCGATTCGATGACGACGTCGACGCCTAGCGCCCGCCACGGAATCTTGCCCGGATCGCGCTCGGCGAAGACCTTGACCGCCTTACCATCGATCGCGATGCCGTCGGCCGTCACTTCGACGTTCCCGTCGAAAGTGCCGTAATTCGAATCGTATTTGAAGAGATGCGCACATTCGGCCGAGCTCGTAAGATCGTTGATCGCAGCGATTTCGACGCCCGGGTGACGCTCGAGGAGGGCCTTCGTGAAGTTGCGACCGATGCGGCCGAATCCGTTGATACCGATGCGCAAGAACGTCTCCTACAAGTGAATGAAAAGGACGACCGCGCGAAGCCGGTCGAGGAGCAACTCGTTACCCGACGCTCGGCCGGGAGCCCTTTTTTCGTGCGCTCCAGCACGTTTCGGTTGCCCGCATCAACCCGCGCTCGCGAGTTCGCGCGCGATGCGAAGAAGGGCCGCGATGCGACCGTTGATCGTCGATTTCTGAGCCGGTGGGGTGCAGCGGCGCCCGAGTTCGGCGAGCGTTTCGGTGGGGTGCGCGAGTCGTAATTCGGCGGCCTCGCGAAGCGGTTTCGAGAGGTGGCGTAAGCCATACGCCTCGACGACGTACGCGATCGCCTCGCGCTGCGCGGCGGCGGCACTCATCGCGCGATCGACGTTGGCGGCTTCCGTGTTCACGAGTCGATGGATGCGATTCTTCGTCTCTTTGAGCGCGCGAATATCTTCGAGTTGGAGGACGGCGTGCGACGCGCCGACGACGGCGAGAACCTGCGTGATCGCGTCGATATTTTTGAAGTACACGATGCGCTTGCCCTTACGCGGCGCGATTTTCGGATCGAGGCCTTCAGCGCGTAAGAGGGCGACGAGGCGACCCGTTCGTTCGTCGCTCGGCGGCACGAACTCGACGTGATAGCCACGCGCGGGCGATGCGAGCGATCCGCACGCGAGAAACGCGCCGCGAAGCTCCATTCGTCGATCGCAGCGGTGCTTCGGCAATGTGTGCGACGGCGACGGTGTCGTCGCATCGATCTCGTACGTCGGGAAGCGGACGAGTCGCTTGCCCGGTACCTTGCGAATCTCGCGTTCTTTGCGATCGTCCATGAGCGACCACGCGAGCCGCGCGAGTGCGGAGCGTTGCGTGCGAAAGATGCTGGAACCCTCGGCGCTTCCGAACTGCAGGAGGCCATCGAGAAGCGCCGCACGGCAATGCGGTTGCGATACGACTTCGCGTGCGAGCGCGTCTTTCGCATCGCCGGAGAGCGTCGAGGTGCCGCTCACGTGACGCGCAGGCTAGCCGAGCCAATCGACGGGTTCGTCTTTGCGTTCGCCGACGATCTCATACATCGGGATATCTTTGAGCGCGGGCGTCACTTTGAGCGGCACGTGCAAGATCTTGACGGTGAGAAATTTGCGCGAGTAGTGCAACTCGATCACGTCGCCGACTTGGACATCGTAACCTGGCTTGAGCGGCCGCCCACCGATCGAGATGCGCCCGTTGACGAGCGCCTCGTGTGCCTCGCTACGGCGCTTGGCGAGGCGCGAGACCTTTAAGTACTTATCGATTCTCATGATCGTATCGCTTCATTTCATCTTCGGTACGACGCACGTCCCGCGCGCGCGAGCGACGATGACGGGTTCTGCGAGGACGTCGGCCGCACTCGGCGTTCGGTCGGGACGCGCGACGATGACCTTGACCGCATCGAACGTCATCTCGCGCGAGCGCGCGCCGCGGCGGACGATGCGGCCGGTGGCCTCGATATAATCGCCCGCGTACACGGGTGCGAGAAATTCGACCGACGTGTAACTCGCGAAGAGCCCCTCGTCGCCCGATTCGCGGATGCACAACTCGGTTGCGAGGTCGCCGAAGAGCGCGAGCATCCGCGCGCCGTCGACGAGATCGCCGCCGTAGTGCGCGTCGTGCGCGGACATGCGCACCCGCAGACGTGCCGTCGGCATCTCGCGGCCGCGGGGAACGGAATCGTCGTTTTCGCTCACGCGGCCTGTGTCTTCGCAAGCTGCCAGAGTTCTTCGAGTTCGTCGAGTGAGTAATCGCCGAGTTTGCGCCCTTCGGTTTCTGCGCGCCGTTCCATAAAAGAAAAGCGGCGATAGAATTTATCGTTCGCGTCGCGCATCGCACCTTCGGCATCGACGCCGAGCGCGCGCGCGAGATTGACGACCGTGAAGATCACGTCGCCGAGTTCTTCGCGGATCGCGCGCGGGTCGTTCTCGCGGCGCGCTTCTTCGAGTTCGGCGACTTCCTCGACGAGCTTGGCACGAATGCCGTCGATGTGCGGCCAATCGAAGCCGACGCGCGCGGCCTTATCCTGCATCTTCTGACCGCGTTGCAAGCCGCCGAGACCGCGCGGAATTCCGTCGAGCCGACTCGTGCGTTTCGCGGCGGACGGCTCGAGCGATTTGAGCTGCTCCCAATTTTGCCAGACTTCCGCGACATTCGCGACCGCGGCATCGCCGAAGACGTGCGGGTGCCGACGGATCATCTTATTCGAGAGCCCGTCGACGACATCGGCGATTGAAAATTTGCCGCGCTCGGTCGCGAGTTGCGCGTGAAAGACGATCTGTAACAAGAGATCGCCGAGCTCTTCGCAGAGATCGTTGTCGCTGTGTTCTTCGATCGCATCGGCAACTTCGTATGACTCTTCGATGAGATACGGTACGAGCGATTCGTGCGTCTGCTCGCGATCCCAGGGACACGTCATGCGCAGGCGCGCCATCACTTCGATGAGGTCGGGCCACGTATAGTGCGCGGACATCGGCGGTAGCGGCACGAGCGGCATCGCGATCGCAGCGGAGAGCGTCGCGCGCGGCATGCCGGGGACGAGTTCGGTGCGCGTCCCGGCGCGCTCGAGCGCGCGCAAGAGCAGCGGCAAGCCCGGAAAATCGGAGAGCGGGTTGCCGAGCACGCCGATCGCGAGATCGGCTCCGTCGAGCGTCGCGACGAATGCATCGATCGCATCGCTCGAGCCGCGGACGAAGAGCGCCGCATCGGCGACGCGATCGCGCAGCAACGTCACACCTTCGCTTTCGAGGAAAAGCGCGAGCTCGGGCGGGGCGAGCAGCGTAACGGCGCGACCGACCGCGCGGAGCGCTTCGAGGCTTCCGAGCGTGATGAGATCGGGGTCGCCGGGTCCGAGGCCGACGATGCGAATGAGGCTTGGCATACCGTTAGCGTGTCCTCAAAAAGAAAATCCCCAGGCCGCGTTGCGACTCGGGGATTCGTCGTTCGCCGTACGATACGACCGTTCTTATCGTTACTTGGCGGAGGGCGCGGCGCTGGGAACGGCGGCTGCAGAGGCCGCGGGTGCGGCCGAGGCCGTCGTCGGTGCGGGCGCGGGCGGTAGCGCGTCCTTGAGCTTGTCGTCGTAGATTTCGATTTTTGCTTTGCCGCGTAGGCCAGCGAGGAACTGCGGGATCTGCTGTTGATCTTGCTGCTGCGTCAGGAGCGTCTTGATCTTCTCGCCCGAAGTCGCGATCGTCGCGATGGTCGCGGGCTTTTTCTCTTCGACTTCGATAATGTGAAAGCCGAAGGGCGATTTTACGGGCGGCCCGACGACGCCGATCTTCTGCGAGAAGGCGGCGGCTTGGAACGCGGGCACCATCTGGCCCTTTGCGAAAAAGCCGAGTTCGCCGCCCTTGTCCTTGCTCGAGGGATCGGTTGAGTAGAGCTTCGCGAGGTCTTCGAATTTCGTCCCGCTCTTGAGCTTCGCTTCGACTTCGCTCGCCTTGCCCGCATCGGCCACGAGGATGTGACGCGCGCGAACCTGTTCTGCGGTGTCCAGCGTTGCGTGATTTTTATCGAGATATGCGTTAACGACGGCGTCGCTTATCTTGACGTTCGCACCGACGGCTTTTTCGACGATGAGCTGCTGCTTGAGGATTTTGCGAACGTCGGGTTCGGTAAGATTCTGCGCTTTGAGGATCTGTTCGAACTGACCCGGCGGGTATTTTGCCTTGATCTCGTCTTCTTTTTTGGAGATCTCGGCATCGGAGATGTCGATGTGACTATCCGCCGCATATTGATCGATGAGCGCACTTTGCACGAGCTGGTTGAGCGCGGCCTTGCCCGCAGGGCCGGCCTCGAGCTTCCCGTCGTAGTCGGCGCGCGAAATCTTCGTGCCATTCACGCTTGCGACATCGGCCGATGTCGAACCGGAAGAACAACCGGCGACCGTGAAACCGAGGACGGCGGTGGCCACGAGGGCCAGAACGCGATTGGACATCAAAAACTCCCGAGCGAACATAAAAGCGCGGAGCCGCATCGGTCTCCGCAAACGCTTTACGCTTCGGCCGCCTGCCTGCGAGCCTCCTGCCGAATCTTTACATAGCCTCGAGCCGCGCGCTCCGGGAACCATACTTTATCGCGTTCGAACGGTGAGCGGAGCGTGTTTGCTCTGTGGCGTATGCCGCGGCGATGATGCGTTCGTTTTCGGTCGCCCTCATTTTCATATTTTGCGCCGCCACGGCGGGTGCGCGTGCCGACGAGGGGATGTGGACGCTCGACGCATTCCCGTCCGCAAAGGTGAAGGCGACGTACGGCGTCAGTCCCCCGCAAGCGTTCCTCGACCACATCCGGTCGAGTACGGCGCGCATCGCGGGCGGCTGCTCGTCGTCATTCATCTCACCGCACGGGCTCGTAATGACCAATCATCACTGCGTCGTCGAGTGCGTCGGGCAGTTATCGACGGCCCAAAAGGACTTCGTCGCAACGGGATTTTACGCTAAACGCTCTGAGGACGAAGTGAAGTGCCCGGGCTTCGAACTCGATCGCCTCGACCGCATCGACGACGTGACCGCAGCGGTCCGCGCGGCGACGGCGGGAAAGTCCGGCCGCACGCTCGTCGACGCGCGCAACGCCGAGGACGCGAAGCTTTCGTCGAGTTGTGGCTCGAGCGCAGATGTGCGCTGCGACGTCGTCGATCTCTATCACGGCGGTCTCTACAAACTCTACCATTACCGCCGATTCACGGACGTTCGTTTGGCATTCGCACCGGAGTACGCCGTCGCACAATTCGGAGGCGACCCCGACAACTTCAATTTCCCGCGCTACGATTTCGACATCGGTCTCGTGCGCGCGTACGACAACGGCGTGCCGGCAGCGACGCCCGAGTTTTTGCATTGGAGTCGGAACGGTTCGAAGCCGGGCCAGCTCGTCTTCGTCGCCGGTAATCCCGGAGCGACACGGCGTCTCTTGACGGTATCGCAGCTGGTCGCATTGCGCGACCGGCGCAACGTGCTCGCCCTGCGCGATATCGCGGAGTTCCGCGGCCAGCTCGAAGAGTACCAGACCCTTGGGCCCGAACAACGTCGCCAGACGAACGAGACGCTTTTCGGCTACGAAAATTACTATAAGTCGTTGATCGGCAACGAGAACGCGCTGCTCGATCCGGTCTTCTTCGCGCGTAAAGTCGCCGAGGAGCGGGCGCTACGCGTTGCCTTCGCTCGTGATCCCGCGCTCGCAAAGCGGACCTCGGATGACTACGCAGCCATCGACCGCGCACTCGCCGTCGCCAATGTGATCTCCACGCGCACGAACTACGTCGCGAACGGGCCGCAAGTGCAACTCGTCCAGTGGGCGCTCCAGCTCGTACAGTTGCCGAAAGAAAAAGCGAAGCCGTCGGGGCAGCGGCTTCCCGAATATAGCGACGCGAGATTGGTGACGCTGCCCGAAGAACTTTTGGCACCGATCCCCACGTATCCGGGCCCAGACGAACTCCAACTTGCCTTTTACGCCAAACTCGCACGCGAAAATCTCGGCACCGACGATCCGTTCGTCAAGCGCCTTCTCGGAATGAAAACGCCCCGGGCATGGGCGCACGACCTCATCTCGGGCACGAAACTTGGCGACGTTGCCGTTCGCAAAGCGCTCTACGACGGAGGGCAGCCGGCAATCGATGCCTCGACCGATCCGCTCATCCGTTTCGTCGCCGCCTTCGAACCCGATATTCGGGCGGCTCGGAAACGTTACGAGGACGAAGTCGACGCGCCGATCGCCAAAGCGAGTGAAGATCTCGCGAGCGCACGCTTCAAAATTACGGGCACGTCGGTCGATCCCGATGCCACTTTCACCTTACGCCTGAGCTACGGCCGGGTCGCTGGGTTCACCGATGCAAACGGCGTCGACGTCCAGCCGTATACGACGGTCGGTGGGCTTTTCGGGCGTGCGACTGCTAGCGAACCCTACGCGCTCCCGCAATCGTGGCTCGATGCGAAACCCGCGCTCGACCTCACGACTCCGATGAATCTTTCGACGACCAACGACATCATCGGTGGCAATTCCGGCAGTCCGCTCGTCGATATGAAGGGCGACGTCGTCGGGCTGATCTTCGACGGCAACATCTTCTCACTCGGCGGTGATTTTGGTTACGACGGCCGCGTCAATCGCGCGGTCGCCGTCGATAGCCGCGCGCTCCTGCTCGGGCTCACGTCGGTCTATCACGCAGATCGGCTCGCGAACGAGATCGTCGTCGGCGATTAGCCGGGAGGCTACATCGCCTGCAGGAGCGCGCGCAAGAGCGGCAGATGCTCGGCGGGTTTGCGATCGGGAAGGTCGATCGTGATCTTGCCCTCGTGGAAACGGAACCGGTTTTTGGTAAGAGACTGAAGTTTCGGGATCGTCGTGGGCGAAAGCTCGAACGCGCTCCCGACCCCGAGCGTGAGGCGCGTCGTATCGATGATGACGCGCGTGACGCCTTTCTCGATCGCCTTGGTGCGTAGCTTCGTGACCTCGACGAGGTTCGCGAGCTGAATCGGTAAGGTGCCGAAGCGATCGCGTAATCCTTCGGCGATTTCGTCGACGACCGTTTCGCTGCGGGCGTTCGCGAGCTGTTGGTAGGCGGCGATTTTCTGCGAGACTTGCGGAATGTAGTCGTTGGGAATATACGCATCGATTTTGACGTCGATGACGGCTTCGCGCTTCTCGGGCATATTTTCGCGCGAACCCTTGCGCTCCGCAATCGCCTCGGCGAGAAGTTCGCAGTACGTTTCGAAGCCGACGGCGCCGATGAATCCGGATTGTGCGGCCCCGAGCAGATTGCCCGCGCCGCGAATCTCGAGATCGCGCATCGCGACTTGGAGACCGCTGCCGAGATGCGTGAACTCGCGGATCGCTTCGAGACGCGCCTTCGCATCTTCGGAGAGCGCCTTATGGGCTTGATAGAGCAGATACGCGTAGGCCTGATGGTTCGACCGACCGACGCGTCCGCGCAACTGATAGAGCTGCGCGAGACCGAACTTATCGGCGTCGTTGACGATGATCGTGTTGACGTTGGGGATGTCGATTCCGTTTTCGATGATCGTCGTCGCGACGAGCACGTCGATCTCGCCTTCGACGAATTTCGTCATGATCGGCTCGAGTTCGCTCTCGCCCATCTGGCCGTGGCCGACGGCGATCCGTGCTTTCGGCACGAGTTGCTCGAGCGCGCGCACGACGCCGTAGATCGATTCGATCCGATTGTGCAGATAGTAGACCTGACCGCCGCGATCGAGTTCGTTTGCGATCGCCTTTTGCACGATCGCGTCGCTCGCTGGCACGACGACCGTCTTGATCGACATGCGATTTTTCGGTGCCGTTTGAATCATCGAGAGATCGCGCACGCCGAGCAACGACATGTGCAACGTGCGCGGGATCGGCGTCGCCGAGAGCGTGAGCACGTCGACCGTCGCCTTCATCTGCTTGAGGCGCTCTTTGTGCATCACGCCGAATCGCTGCTCTTCGTCGACGACGATGAGCCCGAGATCTCTAAAGACGACGTCTTTTTGGAGCAGGCGGTGCGTGCCGACGACGACGTCGACCTTCCCGTCAGCGAGATCCTTGAGCGTCTGTTGCTGCTCTTTTTTCGTCTTGAAGCGCGAGAGCTCTTCGATGCGCACGGGGAAGCTCGCGTAGCGCGCGCTAAACGTCCGATAGTGCTGCGCTGCGAGCAGCGTCGTCGGCACGAGCACGGCGACTTGACGCTTATCGGCGATCGCTTTGAAGGTCGCGCGCACCGCGACTTCGGTCTTGCCATAGCCGACGTCGCCGCATACGACGCGATCCATGGGTTTCGTTTTTTCCATGTCCGATTTCGCGTCGTCGATCGCTTTCTGCTGATCGGGCGTCGTCTCGTACGGAAAGGCTTCTTCGAGTTCGGCTTGCCATGGCGTGTCGGGCCCGAACGCGTGGCCGGTAGCGATTTCGCGCTCGGCGTAGAGGCCGACGAGTCCCTCGGCGACCTTTGCCAGATTCTCCGAAACCCGCGTTTTGACGCGCGCCCAATCGGCGCCACCCATCTTGGAAAGCTTCGGTGCCGCACCTTCGTTCGCGCCGTATTTCGCGACTTGATGCATCTGCGTGACGGGCACGAGCATGCGGTCCGTTCCCGCATACTTCAAATCTAAATAATCTTGCGTGGCGCCGAGAATCGTCTCCGTGCGCAGGCCGATATATTGCCCGATCCCGTGCACCGCGTGCACGACGTAATCGGTGACTTTCAGATTGCCGAGCGTGACGGGCACGCCTTCTTTGACGGCGCGCAATTTCACGCGCTTCGGCGGCTGGCCGTAGATCTCGCGATCGCCTAAGACGTGCAGACGCAAGCCCGGAATATAAAAGCCCGATTCGATATTGCCTTGATCGACGAAGACGACGCCGCCGCGCGTCATACCGGGATTGCGCCCGACGAAGGACGCGGTGCCCGTCTCGCGCAGATGCAGCATCGTCGCGCTACGCTCGACCGTCAGGTCGGCGGCTCGAAGCATCTCGGTCAATCTCGAGGCACCGGAGGCCACGCAGGCGACCGTCTCGCCATCGGCAACCCACGTTTTCACCTGATCGAGAAACATCGTAATCTGGCGATTGAAGTGTTCGACCGGACGCGTTTCGAGAACGAAAGTTTCGAGCGAATGCGGCAGCCACGGCGTGGGTTCGGCTTCGATCGCACCCGGCATGATGAGCGTGCGCCGCGCGCGGAATGCGTCGCCGAGCGTTTCGAGCGACGGATGCGGCGCCATGACGTCGGCGAGCAACGCTTCGCCGACGAGATCTTCATCGACGGAGAGGTCGCCGGATTCGACCGCGGCCAAGAGCACGTTCTCTTCGCGCAGGCGCTCGTCGTCGAGCCCACGTTCGATCGTCGCGAGCATCGCGGGCTCTTCGAGAACGACGATGCCGTTCGGTGCGAGATAATCCAAGATCGTCTCGCGCTCGTCGAAGGCGAGGGGCAACCACGTCTCGGGTAATTCCGAGCCGCTCGCGATGTACGCTCGAGCGGCGGAAACGGTGGCGGGCGTTCCCGTTATGCCCCCGAGCACGCGTTCGCGATACATTTCGTCGCGTGGAATCTCGCTCCACGGTACGACCTCGAGCGTTTCCGTGCGCGCGTCGGTGCTGCGCTGCGTCGCGAGATCGAACGTGCGAATAGACTCGATCTCATCGCCGAAAAATTCGACGCGCATCGGGAAATCCGCCGTCGCCGGCCAGAGGTCGACGATGCCGCCGCGCACCGCGAATTCACCCGCCGCGGCGACGACGTCGGTACGATGATAGCCGCTGCCGAAGAGCGCTTCTTGTAGCATTTCGAAGCCGAACTCGCCGCCGACTTCGAGCTTGAAGGATCGCTCCGCAAAGATCGCCCTCGGCATCACATACTGACGCAACGCCGCGACGGGAAGCACGACCACGAGTGGGCGGTTCGCGAGCAGATCGGCGAAGAGCGTCATGCGCGCGCTGCGCTCCGAAGGGCTCTCGATAACGCCCACGCTCTCCTCGCGCGGCCTCACGAGCGTGACTTCGGAGGCGGCGCCTTCAACCTGCTTGCCGTCGCCGAGATAATACGTCAGATCGGCGAAGGTGCGTTCCGCGATGTCGGGCGTCGGGACGACGACGAAGAGCGGCACGCGAAGCGCCCGGAAGATGCCGGCGAGCAGATAGGGCCGCGCGGCCGAGGTCGTCTCGTGCAAGGAAAATGCGCCCGCGTGCGTGCGCAAGCGTTCGAGGAGACCGGCGAGCGGGCGACTGGAACTGGGGAGTGCTCGGACGAGCGATGGGGCGAGCGTAGCGATAGGAAGCCTCGTGCAACGGGAGATGAATGCGGCGCCTGCATTCGACTCATCCGCTTACGACCCGGTTGCAACGCCGCGACTGCCAATCGTTCTGAGTCATCGGCGTACGAAGGCGCCCGGCGTGAGAAAGTACGAGCCGCGACGGCCCAAACGCGTTACTTCAGCGTGAGGGGAAGGGTGACGGTTGCATTGCGGCCGTCGCTCGTCGTCGCAGTGAATGTCACGCCGTAGGTGCGGTTCTTGACGAACGCGGGAACCTCGCCGACGTAACCCTCGAACGTGAAGAGACCCAATTCTTTCTTCGGGATCGCGATCGTGTTGCCGAACGTCTCGGCGACGACGGTCGCGACCGCGTCGCTCGTGAGAACGCGCACGCGCACGATTCCCGGCGTCACGAGCGTCGCGTCGCTGAGATCGATCTCGGCGATCTGCGGCGGGTTGGGCCCCGGAAACGGCGTCGACTCGGCGGTCGGTGTTGGTTTATATACGAAACGATATTCGGGTGACGCCGATGGGTTCGGCCCGGGTGACACCGGCGTCGTCGTTTGCGCGATGGCCAAAGCGCTCGCGACGATCGCGAGCCCGATCCCAGGCCACATTAGTTGACGAGGACCGGGACGCGCACGATTGCGGAGCGACCCGTTGCCGTCGTTGCGATGAACTCGATCTCGACCGTCATCCCCGCCGCGATGAACGGAATCTTCGGCAACGTACTCGTCGCTTCGAAATCGCCCGGCGCGATGAGCGGAAGGATGCCTTCGCGACCGTTGCTGCGGCTCACGACTCTGACGACATCGTGCGACGTTGCGACCTTGATATTGATCTGGCCGAGAGAATGTAATTTCTTATCGTTCATGTACACGGCATAGATCGTGGGTTCACCGGCGCGCGCAGAATTGCGCGGAACGAAGCGATATTTGTAAGCCAGCGCTGTCGGCTTCGGCGTCGTGGGTGCGCTCGTACTCGCTTCGACGCTCGGGAGCGTCGAAGCGGTCATCGTTGGTAACGGCGACGGCGCCTGTGGTACGAGGGTCGCGAGGAGGGCGATGAAGGCGAGCACGTTTGGTACGATACTTTCTCGAGACGGTGACGATGGAACCCGTAGCGATCACGAGCGTTCCGGTGCTTTCGCGACGCGGCGAGGGATGAGGGCGAGGGCGAGTGGAGCGCTAGAGATGCCTGCTAGGAGATGTGCCGTTCCAACATCGGGGATGCCCGCTGCGTCGGGTAGGTAACGCGCGATATTACAAATCGTCGCGGTGCCGAGCGCGATTGCGGGCCAACTCGCGCCCGCAGCGAGGGCCCAAGGCAGCAACCACAGCGCGTACCATGGATAGGCGTTGGGAAGGGCACAAAGCGCCGCGAGGCCGATCCACGCGAATCCCCGCCCGTCGGAGCGTACGATGCTCACCGCTCCGACGATCGCGGCGGCTGCCGCAATCGCCAGTGCGGGAAGCGGGCCGATGAGACCCTGCAAGGAGAGGCTCGGTGCGTAATGTCCGTGGGCGCCAAAACGCGCGAACGCCGGAAAGAGCGGTGGAATCGCGATCACCGCGGTGACAACGCATCCGACCGCAAGCGCCCACAACGCGCGTCGCGAGCGGTCCTCGTGAGGACGGGCCAGCGCCGCGAGCGCGAGGCCGACGGCGAAAAGCGCGCCGGTCGCTTTGAAAACGGGTAAGAGGCCGACGACAAGCGCCCCCACGACGACGCGTCCGCGCGCGATTGCGAGTCCGGCGAGGCTCGCGGCGAGCGTGACGAAGGCGTCGTTGTGTCCTTCGGCAACGCTCCAGAGAATGACGGGATGGAGTGCGAATGCCGCGGTGGTCACGAACCGACGCCGCTCGTCGCACGACGCGAGTGCCGCATGCAATGCAACGATGCTCCCGAGGAACGCGGCGATCGTCACCGCACGAAGCGATCCAAGCGTGAGTGCGACGTTGGCGTCGCCCGTCGCCGCGACGACGGCCCGCCCAATCGCGAGCATAGCCGGGCCGTAGACGTCGACGGGGAACGGCCCGCTCCACTGAAAGCGGGCTGCATCGAGAAACGCATCGTGCAGCGTTGCGGGTGCGAGTCGATACGGATCGAGGCCGCGAGCGGCGAGATCGCCATAGGCGGCATACGCGTAGAGATCGCTTGAAAAAACGAACGGCCAAGCGAGGGTGAAGCCGATGCCGACGAGTGCGGCGACGAGAATCGCTCCGAGATCGCTCGCGCGCGCGTTCGGCCGGAAACGCAGCACGGTAAAGACGAGCAACCCCGTCGTCAGCACGACGCTCGCGGCGAGAATCGCGACGGCGCCCGCACCATACGCGCCCCAATTCGTCGCGACGACGAGTGGTTGTTGGAAATCGTTCGCGATGCGCGCGGGGCGATGCGCGGCGAGCACGCGTGCGGCGATGGCGCCGATACCGAGGGGCAGCATCGCGGCGACGAGCGACGTCATGCGGCGCACCGTCGCTACGCTGCACGCCGTGCCGCGCAAAGTGCCGCCGTCGACCGAAAGGTTGCGCACCCGGCGCGGGCTTCGTGTCGCCTTCGTGCGAATCCCAGGCTTCTTGGACGAAGCAATGATGCGTCGGGCCATCGCGCGCAAACGCGATGGTGGAGCGCTCGAGGATCGCGTGTGGCACGACATCATCGCGAGCTATCTCGCGGATGCGATCGACGACGCACAACTCGCGGCGCTCTTGATGGCGAGTACGATTCGCGGGCTCGACGCCGACGAAACGGCAGCGCTTACGAGCGCGTTCGTTGCGAGTGGCGAAACCCTCCGCGCACCGGACGCGCGGACCGTCGATAAACACAGTTCGGGCGGCGTTGCCGATACCGCGTCGCTCGTCGTGGTGCCGCTCGTCGCAGCGTGCGGCGTTCCCGTCGCGAAGCTCTCGGGTCGCGCGCTCGGGCATACGGGCGGAACGCTCGATAAGCTCGAGGCGCTACCGGGTCTGCGCACGGATCTCGCGCCCGAAGCGTTTTTCTCGATCGTCGCTCGCGTCGGGTGTGCGATCGCGGCGCAGAGCGCGCGACTCGTGCCAGCCGATAAACGCATCTATGCCCTGCGCGACCGAACGTCGACCGTGCCCGCGCCTGGTTTGATCGCGGCATCGATCGTCTCGAAAAAGATTGCCGGTGGCGCGCACGCGATCGTGTACGACGTCAAGTGCGGCAACGGTGCCTTCATGCACGATATCGCCGGTGCGAGTGCGCTCGCGCGGTCGCTCGTAACGTTGACGCGCGCGTTCGGTCGTCGCGCGCGCGCGATCGTTTCGGATATGAACGAACCGCTCGGTCGCGCGATCGGAACGGGTCTCGAACTCTGCGAGGCGCGCGACCTCTTGCGCGGTACGCACGACGATCCGCGCCTCCTGGCAATCGTCATGCGCCTCGGATCCGCGATGCTCGCGGTCGCCGTGCCGTCGAGCTTCGATGCGGCACTCGCCCGGACGTCGCTCGAGGCGGCTTTGCGCAGCGGGCGCGCGTACGAAACGTTCGTCGCGATGCTCGTCGCGCAGGGCGGCTCGGCTCGCGATCTCGAGACGATGGCGCCGCATCCAATCTCAATCGACGCGGTTGCAGAGCGCGCCGGCTACGTGACCGGCATCGAAACAGTCGAGCTCGGCGAGCGAGCGCGCGATCTCGTCGCGGCATCGGGCGCTCGTGCGGGCATCGTCGTGCGCGCGCGTGTCGGCGATCGCATCGCGCGCGGCGAGACGTTCGCGACCGTGCATGGCGACGACGACGCGGCGATGGTGGCGGCGGTCGCGCGATGTTTTACGATCGGCGAGGACGCGCCGGAAGCGGGAACGCTCGTCTACGACGAGACGGGTGAAGGTTCGGACGACGTTTCCGTGGCGACCGGTGCGGCGAGAACGCCCGCGCGTTCGACGCTCGAGAGAAAATAGAGCGGTCGGGCTTTGACCTGATCGTAGATGCGGCCGAGATATTCACCCGCGATACCGATCGTGACGAGTTGCACGCCCCCCAAGAACAGGACGACGACCATGATCGAGGTGTAGCCAGGTTCGTTCAGCCCTAAAATTTTGAGCGCGATGACGACGATCGCATAGAGAAACGCGACCGCGCTCACGATGAAGCCGAGATAGGTTGCGAAGCGGAGCGGAATCTCGGAGAACGACGTGATGCCGTCGATTGCGAATTTGAGCATCTTCGAGATCGGGTATTTCGTCTCACCCGCGAAGCGCGCTTCGCGTTCGTAGGCGACGCCGATTTGGTTGAATCCGACCCAACTTACGAGTCCGCGCAAAAATCGGTGCTTCTCGCGCGTCTCGCCGAGCGCATCGACGACGCGCCGGCTCATCAAGCGAAAATCACCCGTATCCACGGGAATCGAGACGTTCGTAAGGCGCCGGATCGTTCGGTAGAAAACGCGTGCGGTGAGAAGTTTGAAGAAGCTCTCGCCCTTGCGCGTCTTGCGTGTCGCGTAAACGACGTCGTAACCCTCGCGCCATTTCGCAAGAAAGGCCTCGATGAGTTCGGGCGGATCTTGTAGGTCGCCATCCATGAGGATGACGGCATCTCCGCGCGCGATGTCGAGACCGGCGGTCGCTGCGATTTGATGGCCGAAATTGCGCGAGAGATCGGCGACGACGAGGCTCGGCACGATGACTTGGAGCGAGCGTAGGATTGGCAACGTCCGGTCGCGCGAGCCGTCGTTGACGGCAACGATTTCATACGTGTCGTCGATCGCGACGCGATCCATGATCGCCGTGATGCGCCGGATCAATTCGGCGACGTTGCCCTCTTCGTTGAAGAGCGGCACGACAACGCTGATGAGACTCATGCGAGTTCCGTTCGGACGGCTTGCCAGAAGAGTGGAAAGAGCAGTTCGTGATGGCCTGTAAATGCGAAGCCTTTCCCCGCGGTCCCGAGATGAGGCCGTCGGACGACGTTGGTCTGCGGTCGATACTGGCGCACGAAATCGAAATCTGCCGTCGTGCACGAGCCGCGCGCGCCGAGGTTGCGCGCGACGCTGACGGCTTTGAGAAATGCCTCGGGTAAGAGCACGGCGGATCCAAAATTGAGGTAGACGCCGCCATCGAGGACGTGTGAGACGACGGAGCACAGCGTGCGGAAATCGACGAGCGCGGCTTCACCGATTGCGGCGCCGTCGGCTTGCGGATGTGCGTGGACGATATCGGTGCCGATGGCGACGCTCACGCAGAGCGGAATGTCGCGCTCGGCGCACGTCGCGAGCACCGACGTCGCCGCATGTGGCGCACGTGCCGCGAGCAACGCATCGCCGAGCGCGCGACCGACACCGCGCGACCGGTGTTCGGAGATCGCGCCGAGGATAAACGACGCCGTTTCGCTCGACATGCCGAACGAGCCATCCTGAAGCGCGACATCGACGTCTTCGGAGGTCTTGCCGACGAGGGCGAGCTCGCTGTCGTGGATGGTCACGGAGCCGTTGGCGGCGACCGCAGCGATCAAGCCATCGCGAATAAGATCGCAGATCATGCCCGAGAGGCCGACCTTGATGACGTGGCCGCCCACGCCCAGGAGCACCGGTCGCCCGTTCGAGATCGCCTGGGCCGTCCGCGTGACGAGTTCGCGAAGACCCTCGCCCGCCAGGATGTTCGGAAGCGCGTCGAACCACGTCCGGAACGAAGCATCTGCCGATACGGTCCGGCCGCCGTCGGTGCTTCGAACTTTGGAAGGGCGATCTTCAAGTGACGTTAGGTGTAAGCGCTGGAAATCGATCGGCGGGTAAGCCACACGCCTGCGATTCTGCCAGTCGAAAGCGAGCCCTTGTCCTCGCGGTCAGCCTCGGCGCGCTCGGACTGCACGGCTGTGCCCGCTCGGCATCGACAACGACCACTGGGGCAACAGAGGCGCCCACGGCAATCGGAAGTTCCGCCGTCGCGATGGCGCCGGCCATGACCATGACGCCCAGCATTGCGACGCCGCCTGCCGTGCCGCACGATTCCGCGACGAAATCGGTGCTCGTCGCGGTAGCGCCCATCGCGCCGACGCCCGTGGTGCGTGGAACGCCGGTCGCCCGCAAAGGGCCGCAGATCATTTCGATAAGCGCGACACCGGCTGTGATCCACGCGGGAGGGACGGTGGCGTGGCTCGTGCTCACGACGGACGACGTGATCTCCGTCGTCGCACACGTCACCGCGTATACGCTGCCGATGCACCGCGTCGGGCCCGGTCGTTTCGCGCTGAATTTTACGATCCCGGCGAACGTTCCGGGGTTCTTTCACGGGCGCTACGATTTGATGGTCCACGCGCAGAGTGTGAGCGGGGAATCGACGGAGCGTCCGATCTCCCTGACGTTCGAATGACCGACGTCCGCATCGACCACGCGCGCGCCGACCGCACGACGATTCCCGAGGTCATCTACGGGGCGTCGAAGACGCGCGAGCAGATCGAACGCATCGCGCGCGAACTCTACGCGAACGCAGGCTTCGCGCTCGCGACGCGCGTCGCGCCCGATGACGGCTACGCACTCGCGGAACGTTTGCCCGATGCTCGGTATTTTGCGACCGCGCGTCTCTTACAGTGCGGTACGCGTCCGAAGACACAACATCGCATCGCCGTGGCATGCGCGGGAACCTCGGATCTTCCCGTTGCGGAGGAAGCGGCCCGCACGCTTGCGGCCTTCGGTCACGAGGTCGTCGAACATTTCGACATCGGTGTCGCGGGCGTCCATCGCGCGCTTGCGGTCAAAGACGATCTCGATGCGTGCCGCGTCATCATCGTCGTTGCGGGCATGGAAGGTGCGCTCGCATCGGTGATCGCGGGGCTCGTGCGTCCACCCGTCGTCGCGGTTCCGACGTCGGTCGGGTATGGCGCGTCGTTCGAGGGGCTCGCCGCGCTTCTGGCGATGCTCAACTCGTGCGCGCCGGGTGTGAGCGTGGTCAATATCGATAATGGATTCGGTGCCGCTTGCGTGGCGCACAAGATCGTTGCATCGCAGCCTCTCAGTTGAGATCGGCGAAGCGCTCGACGATGGTCTCGACCGTCGCTTCCGAGCCGACCGCAAGCACGTGAGGCTCGACGATGCCTCCACTGCGATTGCGTTCGACGGTCGCGAAGGAGCCGCGGGTGAATTGGTACCGGAGTTTACTATCACGCGGGAGGCTCAGCGAGACGGTGAAGCGGCGTGCGCTCGTGCGTTGCATGCGGATTTCCGAAGGGCTGAAATTGCTCCGATCTGTCGCGACATACACGTCGTCGTTCGGAGGTGTATTCGCAGGTACCGTGACGGCAAGATTGACCACGACGGGTTCCGCGCGAACGGGAGCGGTGGTCTCTGCCATCGACGTTGCCGACGCGCCGAGCGTCGTCAGACCGCTCACGGCGTAGGGTGCGGGGACGCGCGCGGCATCGATGTCGTCGGCAAGGGTGTCTTTGGGATCGAGCTCGATCGCAACGACTTCGCCCGTCGCCCGATCGAGGCGCGCGCGGATCGAACTTCCGAGCGTCGTCCCGCGCGGCACGAGCGTCCCCTCACGCATGCGCACGGTCGTGCCCGACGTGAAGATCACGTAACCGTGTCCGATCGCGAGTGCTTGACCGCGAATCGAAAGCGGCGTCGCGGGCGTTTGCGCGCGAATGCCGAGCGGTTCGACGATCGCCAAAAGAAACGCCGCGATCGACGCGATACGAGCGATCATGGCGAAATACTGAAGGTGTATTGCGGTGAGAGGTACCGATTGGCCCAACCGAACGTATACGATCGGCCGATCGCGAGACGGATCGTCGGCGTGATACGGCGCGTGATATCGATCGACGCGGTCAGCGGCGGACGGCCGTAACCGTTGAATTGCGGGAAGTCGCGGGCGTGCGTGAGTGTGAGTTGCAGACGATCGTCGCCGCGTCTACCTTGAAACGTCGATTCGATTCGATACGTGCGGTACGTACTCGCACCCGCGTATGCGAAGTAGCCGAGAAATGGCGTGCCGTCGGGTGTGATGACGGGGTAGTTCGGATTGGGTAAGCCGAGGGCGCGCCGTGCGACGTCGTTCTCGCGATACCGGTTCGCGCTTTGGAGATACGATGCGGTCGCGTAGACGTTGACGCCACGCGAGAAAACGTGGCCGGCCGAAAGCGTGAGCGTTCCGCTCGTCGTTTGATGCGGAAAATCGTAGCCGCTGAGCTGATAATCGTAGCGCGCGTTGAGCGTGGTGCCGAGCACCGTCGCGCCCGGGAGCGTCGCGTATCCGCCGACGAAGGTGCGGAAGTCGTTCGCGTACGGAAAGCCGTAGAGCGCGTGATCGTACGCGTAGCCCGTGCGGAGTTGATAGCTAACGTAATGGCCGATGTCGTGCGGGATCGTACCGAGAGCAAATTCGAGCGTGTTCGTCGTCGCGTACGCACTCGCCGTAAGTGTCGCGATCGAGAGGCGATTGGTTCCCTGGAGGCGATACGTCGCGGCCTCGACGTGCGACGAACCGAAGGTATGCGATGCGGTAAAGGTCTGTTGTAATCCGGGCCGCAGCTGCTGGTACGCGAGAAAATCGGCTCGGCGATTGCGAAACGGCAAAAGCGACGTGACCGCATAGGCGCGGTTGCGATCGACGAGCCGATTGTCGATCGCGAGCGTGACGCCGTTTTGCGATTCGTAGCGCAGGTGTGCGGCGGTGAGTGAGTTCGGGGATCCAAAGAGATTGTAGGGCTGATCGAACGACGCGCCGGGACTCGCATTCTGGGCGAGATTTTGGTTCTGCACGAGAGTGTAGAGATAGGTCGGGACGGCGAGCGCGGGACCGGCACCGGTGGGAAATTCCGCAGGCGTCATCCGGACGCTCGCTCCCGGTGCGACGAGGGCGTGACGCGAGCGAATGTAGGGTCGCTGGCCGTCGAGATCGAGCGGTTTGAAATCGGTATCGGAGATCCGACGCTCGACTTCCGGTGCGCTCGCGTCGTCGGGAACCGCAAAGCTCGCGGGCGACGGCTCGACGCGAACGATCGTCGCGGCGCCCGTCTCGAGATCGATGCGGTAGGCCTCGCCGTGCGTGATCCGCGTGCCATGCGTTACCGTCACGTCGCCCGATGCGAGAATGCGCGCTTTCCCGACATCGTATTGCAGGACGTTCGCACGGATGACGTGCGTGCCCGTCTGCGCGATGACGTGCCCGCTCGCAGCAATTGTCGTCGCGTCGGCGTACGGATAGAACGCGACTACGTCGGCACGCACGTCGACACGCGTCGGTGCCGCCGCGCGGGCGACTGCGGTCGCTGCGATGAAGGCGACGGCGAAGGCGGACGATGCGAAGCGGAACCACATGTGAAACGTCCTTACGTCTTACGCGGCGGAAGAACGAATGGAACCGGATTGAACGGCGTCGGGATCGGTTGCCCGAGATCGGGTGCGAACTGATCGGCGTCGCCCCAACTATACACGATGTCGCTCTTACTCTTGACGTCGGCGTTGACGACGATGAACGGCCGCGGCTGCACTTCGAGGCCGTTCTGTCCGCGCTCGGCCGAGCGCCACGAGCCGCGCGTATAGCGGTAGAGGAAGCGCGTTCCCGACGAGAACGGTCGCGTGACGCGATAGTGGAGCGCGTCGATGCGATTCATGCGAATTGCCGTCGCACTCCAACCGCTGGTATCGGTTGCGACATAGACGGCATCGGCGAACGGCGTTTTGGACGGCACCTCGACGGTGAACGTGACGAGTACGGGCTTGCCGTTGAGGCCTTCGCCGCCTTTGAGATCGGGATTCGCGAACGGCGTCGAGAGAGCGACGGCGAATTTCTTGATCGCCTCGTAGCTCGTTTCGTCGGGAAGCCGATGCGTGGCGAGGCTGAGTTCGACGACGGTACCCGTCGCAGCATCGAACGTCGCTCGCGCGTACGTACGCGTCGTCGGTAGGAGTGCCGTCGTGCCGCCGGTGCGCGCGTCGTCGATCTTTACGTCGGGTGCGAGCCGAAAGCCGTCGCCCGTGGTGAAAAATACGAAGCCGCTGCGATTGTCGAGGATCTGACCCGTGAAGCGCACGAGATTCCCAGCGGGAAGCGGCGTCGCCGTCGCCGTCAACGGCGGTGGCGTCTCGCCGCTAGCTGCAGCCGCGGGCGTCGGAAGCGCGGCACGTGCGACGCCGCCGATCGTGCCGCCCGTCGAGACGTTCGCTCCGAGAGCGAGAGAAGTAATGGCGAGCAATGCGGCGCCAAGGCGATGCGACATCTTCATTTATTTCACGATCGAAAACGAGAAGGTGGGGCTCCAGCGTTCGTATCCGCCGAAATTAAAATAGTACGAGCGCCCGATATCGACGGTGAGTAAACGGTTGATCCGGTATCGCAGATCCAAATCTGCCTGATACGGCGTGGCGCCATAGTTTGCGAACCCGAGCGCGGTCGAGCCGAGAAACGGATTTCCTGTCGGCGTCGGTAAGCCCGGGATCGCGCGTGGGAAGTCCCGATTTTCGCGCATCGTGACATTGAGCGTGATGGTGTCGTTCGGCGTGTAAACGAGTTGTTGCGTGAGTGCGTGCGTCGTCGCGAATCCACGAAACGCGCGAAAGCCGTTGACGACCTCGCCGGTGTATGGATTGAAGCCCGCCGATGATGGATAGATTTCCGACTGCCGCGCTCCGTAGTAATCACCCGTGTTGTTGATCTGATAGGTCGCGAGCACGGTGAGGCGTCGCGGGTCGATCACCTTCGTCAGAGCGAACGACTCTTGTTGCGTGTCGATGAAGTGCGGGGTCGAGTTGAACGTGCGCTGCTTGTCGAGCGATGCGGTGAGATACAGGTCGCGTCCGCGACCTTCGGTATCGGGGATTACCTTGATGGACTTGCTCGCGATATTGATACCGATCGATTTCGAAAATAACGACGAGACGTTCGTGCCGCCGACCGTCCGGAACGTCGTCGTCGAATTGGTCGCCGCGCTAAATCCCGACCGCACGCTAAACGTGAAAGGCAATCTGTAGACGGGATGTCGGAATCCGATCCAAGCGATCTGTTGTTGCGAGGGATGATCGCCGATAAACGGGTGCGACGCGTCGCCGTAATAGAACACGCGACCGTAAATGGTCGAGTCGACAAACTCCCGTGGTTTTGCGAGGAGGCTATCGTAATAATTCTGCGTCGTGAGCGCCACGTACGAGTGCGGGAGGCTCATCACCAGCTGTGCGGTCGCATATCCCGTCGCCGAAAGCGGACGAGAGAAAGCTTGCTGGAACGCCGTTTCTTGGAGCGCGAGGGAGAGTTGCATACCGGGCGAGAGGCGATCGAAGGCGAGAATGTTGTATTGCTTGAGCGGTCGCGTGAGCGGGTTGACCGACGCAACGATATAGCTATTCGCGCTCACGAGATGTTGTTCGAATGAGGGATAGATTTTATTCGCCGGATCGTACCGGAGATGCAGCGTCGAGAGTGCGTGCGAACCGCCGAGAAAGTCGAGCGGTCCATCGACGTAGGCGCCCGCGAGGGCGTTCTGCGCGAAGTTCGGGTTCGGCGAGAAGTTGAGGAAGTACGTCGGAAACGGCACGGTCGCGAGCCCGAAATTGAGGTCGGCCGGCGTAAAACGCACGCTCTGACGCGGGTCGATCGTCGCGTGTTTGGCGGAGAGAAAAGCGCGCTCGCCCTCGAGGTCGGGGAGGAAGAATGTGTCGCCCGGCATCTGGCGGCCGAGGAGCGGATGCGCGTAGTCGCCCGCATCGAATGTCCAGCGATCGGGCTCGCCGAGGATCGGCACGAAGTACGCGCGGTCGAAATCGAAATACTCTGCGAATGCGGCGCCGTCGATCTCTTTTGCCTGTCCCGAAGCTCCGGCCGTGACGACCTTTACGTCGCCCGCGATAACGAAGCGATTGAGTCGTAAATCCATGGCGAACGTGTTTCCGCGAACGCGCGTCCCATCGCCGAGAACGACCGAGACGTGACCGTCCGCGGCAACGATGTAGCGGTTACTGTAAAAGACGATACGGTCGGCGGCGAGCCCGAACGCCGCAAGGCGGCGGCCGGTTTCCGGCGCCGGAGTCGTATTTGCCCCTGGAGTCGGCGTGACCGAAGGTACCGCGAACGGCTGGACCGGCGTGCCCGGCACCGGCGTTCCGATCGGCACACCGGGCGCCGTCGGCCCCGGCGCTGCGACGGCGGGCGTTCCGAGCGGTGCCGATTGCGCGCGCGCAACGTGTGTCGTGACGAAAACGCCGCCTGCGAGTGCGAATGCGAATGCGAGGCGCTGAAACAAAAAATCGGTTCTCCAAACGAGGCGGTGCTGTGGGGGAGGCATCACTCGCCCCGAAACGAACCAACCCGGCCATGCCACGATGCGTCGTCATCGTCCTGGACTCCGCCGGCGTTGGGGCGCTCCCCGACGCAGCGGTCTACGGAGACGCTCCGGACGCGAACACGATTGGGAATGTCGCCAAGCGTGTGGGTGGCCTGACGCTACCTCATTTCGAGCGTCTCGGACTCGGTAACGTGACGCCTCTACGTGGCGTTCCCGCAGCCGTACATTCCGCGGCATATGTCGCGCGTCTCGGCGAGGTCTCGAGCGGAAAAGATACGATCACGGGTCACTGGGAAATGGCGGGGATTCGCACGAGCGTCCCGTTTCCCACGTATCCGGTCGGCTTTCCCCCCGAAGTCATTTCGGCATTTGCGCGGATCTGCGGAATGCTGCCCTTGGGGAATGTGGCGGCCTCGGGAACCGAGATTATCGCCGAATTTGGCGAGGCGCACCTCGCAACGGGCCGGCCGATTCTCTACACGTCGGCCGATAGCGTCTTTCAGATCGCGGCGCATGAAGACATCGTTCCGCTTCCCGTCCTCTACGGTTGGTGTGAAGCGGCTCGGGCGATGCTCGTGCCTCCGCACGAGGTCAATCGCGTCATCGCGCGGCCTTTCGTCGGAGGGGTCGAAGGCTTCACGCGGACACCGAATCGACGCGACTACGCCCTCGATCCACCGCACAATCTCCTCGATCTGCTCGCAAATTCGAGCGTCCCCGTTCACGGCGTCGGAAAAATTTGTGACATTTTTAACGGCCGGAGCGTTTCAACGTCGATGCGGGTAGCCGACAATGAAGGCGCCGTCATTCAGACGCTCGAGCTTTTGCGAACGGTAGAATCCGGTTTCATTTTTACGAACTTGAACGACTTCGACTCGACCTACGGCCATCGGCGCGACGTGCGCGGCTACGCAGCCGCGCTCGAACGTCTCGACCGGCATATTCCCGCTCTCGAAGCCGCGCTTCGCCCGGGCGATCTCGCAATCTTTACAGCGGACCACGGCTGCGATCCGACCGCGCCCGGAAGCGACCATACGCGCGAGTACGTCCCGTACCTCGAGCTCGGCGCGCGGACGGGTTTCGGCGGGACGATCGCCGGGCTCGACCTCGTGGGCGAGCGTGTTCGTGCGACCCTCGCGGTCGGTGTTAGCGCATGACGCCAAATGTCGAATCACCGAGTCTGGTCCCCGATCGTTCCGCTCGGCGGCGTCGGACGGCCGCGCTTCGCCGCGTCGTCCCGCGCTCATGGGCAACGTTAAAACGGGCGATGGACATGACCGTCGCAATCGGCGTGCTCGTGGCCACAGCCCCATTGATCGCGCTCGCCGCACTTGGAATCGCGTGCGTCTCGCCGGGATCTCCGTTTTTCACACAGGAGCGGGTTGGCAGAGACGGCCGCGCGTTTCGGATGTTCAAACTTCGAACGATGATCGACGGGGCGCATCTCATTCACGACGACCTCCACCCCTTCAGCGAAGTCGACGGGCCCGTTTTTAAAATCCGAAACGATCCGCGACTGCACCCGCTTGGGAAGATGTTGCGGCGTACGAGCATCGACGAACTTCCCAATCTCATTAACGTGCTGTGGGGCGACATGTCGATCGTCGGGCCCCGCCCGCCCCTGCCGCGCGAAGTTGCTCGATACGATGCATTCGCTCGGCGCCGACTTACGGTGAAGCCTGGAATCACGTGTCTGTGGCAGATCTCGGGTCGGTCGAACCTCTCGTTCGACGAGTGGATGCACCTCGATAACACGTATATCGATACGTGGTCACCCTGGGGAGATTTTGTTATATTGCTCAAGACGGTGCCTGCGGTGCTGCGCGGCGAGGGCGCTCATTAGAACCTCCGCGTGACCCCGCGACTCCGTGTCGTACCGAGCACGACACCCAACTATGTCGCATTCGCCCGATCGACCGTCCTCGTGATGGCGGCGACCCTTTTCTCATCGATCCTGGGATTCGGTCGAGAGGTTGTCAACGCGAAGTACTTCGGCACGTCTGCGGGTATGGATGCGTTCTTGGCCGCAGCGACGATCCCGACGATCCTCTTCGGCATCTTCAACGGCGCGCTCGTCAGCGCGCTCGTTCCCGTCTTCTCGGAACTCGTCGCGCGCGGCGACGATGAATCCGCGATGCGGCTCGCGAGCACGATCTTCAACGTACTCTTTATCGCACTTACCGCGTTCGCGGTCCTGGGATGGATCTTCGCGCCCAGCTTCGTGCCCTATGTCGCACATGGGTTCCCCTCAAAGCAATTGGCGCAAACCGTGACGATGACGCGTTGGCTCATGCCGAGCGTCGTCGCGACGAGTCTGGCCGGCGTGGTGAGCGCGATGCTCAACGCGCGACACCGCTTCTCGGCTTCCGCCATACAGGGCATTGCGATCAATTTCGTGACCATCGCGACCGTGCTTTGGTTCGAGCGTGGGATGGGCATTTACGCGCTGGTATTGGGTACCGCCCTCGGCCTCGGGGCGCAGTTGCTGGTCCAAATTCCGACGGCGCTGCGCTTACGACTCTATCGTCCGGTTATCGATTTCCGGCATCCGGCGCTCGCCAAAGTCTGGTCGATGCTCGGACCGATCGTGGTCGGATCGGCGGCCGGGCAACTCGCGATTTTCTTCGATCGGAACTTCGCCTCGACGTTGACGCCGGGCTATATCGCGGGGATGAACTACGCGACCAAACTCGTCGGCTTCCCGCAACAGATCTTCGCCGCTGCGATCGCGACGGTGATCTTCCCACTGCTGGCATCGCAATTCGCGAGTTCGAACCGGCTGGGCATCAAGCGCAGCGTCGTCATGGGCCTGCGCCTCGTAAATTTCGTCACGATCCCGTCGGTCGTCGGCCTCATCGTCCTCGGTCGCTCCCTCATCGCCGCGCTCTTCGAACGCGGCGCCTTCGGAACGACGGCGACCGATCTTTGCGCGGGACTGCTCCCGTATTCGGCGATCGGACTCGTCGGGCTCGCCGCGAGCATCGTCTTGACGCGATGCTGCTTCGCATGCAAAGAGACGCGATGGACGATCGCAATCTCCGTATTTGCCGTCGTGCTCAACGTCGTCTTATCCCTCATCTGGCTCGGACCGCTCGGCGCCCGCGGCTTACTTCTCGCAAACTCCGTCAGTCAATGGGTCGCGGCGGTCATGCTCTTCGCACTCGTCTGGCGACTCGTTCACGGGCTCGATTGGAAGACGGTTCTGGTCTCGGCGATTCGCATCGGGATCTGTTCCTTCATCATGGGCGCGGCCTTGAAGTGGATCGGATCGCTCGGTGCGCATGCGGGAGCGCCACTATCCGCGCGTGCTTGGTATCTCGCGGCCGAAGTGGCGATCGGTGGATTCGTTTTCGTCGGCGCGTCGCGCGTACTCGGCGTCGAAGAACTCGGGATCGCGCTCAAGCTCATCCTGCGAAAATTCGAGGGCCGCGTGCCGAGCCCGCCCGAAAACCGTGAGGCTCCCATTGCGTAAGTTGGCTCCGTCGGTGCAACGTTTCGCGAGTAGCGAATTCGTGCGCCACGGGCTTCTCGTTTTCGTGGCGTCGATGGCGATCAACGTCTTCGGGTACGGATTCCACTTCGCGATCAGCCGTCGCGTGGGGGTCGAGCAATACGGGGTCCTCTCGGCGCTCAATTCGCTGCTCATGGTGAGCGTCGTGCTCTCGCAAATCGCGGCGACGATCGTGGTGAAATACGCGGCTGAATTCCGAGCGACCGACGATCGCGCGCACCTCGCGGCACTCGTGCGGATGCTCGTTCGTTACGGCGCGATCGCGGCGGGTGTTATCGTCGCCATCGGCATTGCCGTCGCACGACCGCTCGCGGGATACCTCCATATCGGCGATGTCGCGGCCGTCGCCGTAACGACCGTCATCATCGCGATCAGCCTCACGACGCCGTCGCTTCGCGCCGTCTTTCAAGGGATCGAAGATTTTCGTGCGTGGGCACTATCGACGATCCTCGAAGCGCTCGTCAAACTCATCGCCGGCGTCGCATTGGTCTATCTCGGATACGGCGTGCTCGGGGCGTTCGTCGGATGGGCGATCGGGAGTTTCATCGCGCTCCTCTACACGGCAATCGTCCTCGTCCGCCGATTCCGCCGCGTGCCCGATGCCGTGCTCTTCGTCGATTCGCGACGGCTCGTCAAAACGATGGCGGGTATCTCCGTCGCGACGGTCTTGCTGACCATGATTTCTAACGTCGATGTTTTACTCGTGAAGCATTTCGTCGACGCTCGGACGGCGGGCCTCTACGGCGCGCTCGCTCTCGCCGGACGTATCCTGATGTTCCTCGTTGGGTTCGTGCCGATCGTCATCTTGCCCAAAGCCTCGCGTCGCGCGCTCGAAGGGCTCTCATCGGTCGGTTTCCTCGCGCAGGCGATGGGGGTGAGCGCGATCCTCTCGGGTGCCGGGCTCCTCGGATACTATTTTTTCCCGAAGTTCGTCGTCACGTCGCTAGCGGGCGCAGCGTTTGCGGCGGCCGCGCCCCACGTTTTCTCATACGGAATCGCCATGGTCTTACTCGCGGGTGTCAACATCGTCGTCGCGTACAAGATCGGAATCCACCGCTTCAATTTCATCATCCCACTCGGTCTCTGCGGCATCGGTGAGATCGTCGGGATCTCGCTCCATCATCGTACGCTCGACGACGTGATCTACGTCCTTATCGTCGGCAATGCGATCGCGCTCGTGACGTCGGGGTTCCGCCTTACGGCAAACGTCCGCGCGCGCGACATCGCCGCGGTCAACGCCGTCGCCTAACGGCGTCCTCTAGCACCAAAGTACCGAGGTCGGAATTAGAAGCGTCGAACGTTGAGTAGGTCGGATTCGCGGAAGATCTCCTCAACACGACCGATCGTATCGGCATGCGCGAAATATCCGACGACACTCTTGCCTCGATGCAGTGCCTCGACGTAGTTCCCAATCTCGGTATCGGGAATTTCGAAATCACCGAGTCGATCGGGAAGCGATTCGTTTCGGAAGAACTCGCGTTCGTGCGAGCTACCGGTGAGACCGGGAACGTTCGTTCCACCTTCTCGGGTGAGAAGCTCGGAACCGATGAGTCCACGCGAGAGACTCGGCGTCGACTCGTCGGGTCCGACGACGACGAGTGAGTCGGTCGGAAGGCCCGCTGCAATAAGCGCGGCGCGCAAAACGGACATGTCGCCGTTTTGAGAAAGTCCGGTAACGACGAGAGACATGCCGCCGGTCTTCGCCTTTTTCGGGAAGCGCCCTACACGCCTACCGTTCGGATACCGCCCGAGCGGAACGCTTTTTCGCGAACGAAAGCGAGGAATGCGGCTCCGAGTCCGACGAGGACCACGAGCGCGGTGACGGCCCAGCCGACGATGGGCAACGATTGGGCCGCCGTTACGACGACGAGGCCGATGACGAGCG
>ENA-OFCI01000225-OFCI01000225.1-metagenomes-genome-assembly--contig:-NODE-225-length-38321-cov-5.377698_pt1 | contig 38321 bp, 30 predicted proteins | sample MGYA00153391_OFCI01 | MGnify analysis MGYA00153391
CAAGACCGGGCGGGACGTGGTGATCGCGGCCATGCTCGGCGCAGAGGAGTTCGGCATCGGCACCGCGAGCCTGGTGGCGATGGGCTGCATCATGGTCCGCCAGTGCCACAGCAACACCTGCCCGGTCGGCGTGTGCAGCCAGGACGAGGCGTTGCGCGCCAAGTTCGAGGGCACGCCGGAGAAGGTCATCAACCTGTTCAGCTTCATTGCCGAAGACGTGCGCGGCATCCTGGCGTCGCTTGGCGTGCGCAAGCTGACGGACGTGATCGGCCGCACCGACATGCTGCAGCAGGTCAGCCGCGGCAGCGACTTCCTGGACGACCTCGACCTGAACCCGCTGCTGGCCCAGGCCGACCCGGGCCCGCACGCGCGCTATTGCACGCGGGACGGCCGGAATGAGGTGCCGGAGACGCTGGACGCAGAAATGATCGAAGATGCGGCGGCGCTGTTTACCCGCGGCGAGAAAATGCAGTTGCAATACAACGTTCGCAACACGCACCGGGCGATCGGCACCAAGATCAGCAGCAAGATTGTACGGCAATACGGCATGGCGACGCTGGCGCCGGGGCACCTGACAGTGCGGCTGCGTGGCTCGGCCGGGCAGTCGCTGGGTGCGTTCGCGGTGCAGGGGTTAAAGCTGGAAGTGCTGGGCGACGCCAACGACTATGTCGGCAAGGGCCTGTCCGGCGGCACGGTCACCGTCCGCCCGCATCGCGACGCGAAGATCGTCAACAGCGACGACGTGATCGCCGGCAACGTCCTGGCCTACGGCGCTACCGGCGGCAAGCTGTTCGTCCGCGGCGTGGTGGGGGAGCGGTTCTGCGTACGCAACTCCGGCGCGACCGCCGTGGTGGAGGGCGTCGGCGACCACGCCCTGGAGTACATGACCGGTGGCCGGGTCGCCATCCTCGGCCCGACCGGGCGCAATGTCGCTGCCGGGATGAGCGGCGGGACGGCGTACGTGCTGGACCTGGACGTCGCCAAGGTCAACCACGACCTGGTCGACCTCGAGCCGCTCGACCAGGGGGACCGGGAGACGCTGCGCCAGATGCTCGCCGAGCACGCCACCGAGACCGGCTCGCCGCTGGCGCAGGCGCTGGTGGACAGCGCCGGGCTCACGAGCGAGTGGGCGGCACGGTTCACCAAGGTCATGCCGCGCGACTACAAGCGCGTGCTGGCGGCCATGGAACGGGCCCGCGAGAGCGGCACCGACGTCGACGCGGCCGTGATGGCTGCGGCCAAGGTCTGAGGAGCGCGACATGGCAGACCCCACCGGATTTCTGAAGAACGACCGCCACACACCCACCCGCCGCCCGGTCGATGTCCGCATCCGGGACTGGCGCGAGGTCTACGAGCCGTTCCCGGCGGTGGCCGTGCACGACCAGGCGGCGCGCTGCATGGACTGCGGGATCCCGTTCTGCCACAACGGCTGTCCGTTGGGAAACCTGATCCCGGAGTGGAACGACCTCGTGCGCACCGATGACTGGCAGGAGGCCATCGAGCGGCTGCACGCCACGAACAACTTCCCGGAGTTCACCGGGCGGCTTTGCCCGGCGCCGTGCGAGTCGGCCTGCGTCCTGGGCATCAACGAAGACGCGGTGACCATCAAGCAGATCGAGGTCGAGATCGTCGACCGGGCCTTTGCCGAGGGCTGGGTGGCGCCGCAGCCGGCCGGCGAGCACACCGGCCGCCGGGTCGCGGTCGTCGGCTCCGGCCCGGCCGGGCTGGCCGCAGCGCAGCAGCTCACCCGGGCCGGTCACGAGGTCGTCGTGCTGGAACGGGCTGACCGCATCGGCGGCCTGCTGCGCTACGGCATCCCGGAGTTCAAGATGGAGAAGCGGGTGCTGGAGCGCAGGTTGGAGCAGATGCGCGCCGAGGGCACCGAGTTCTGCACTGGGGTCGACGTCGGCGTCGACGTGACGGTCGAGCAGCTGCGGGAGCAGTACGACGCGGTCGTGCTGGCCGGCGGTTCGACGCTGGGCCGCGACCTGCCCGCCCCCGGGCGCGACCTGGCGGGCATCCACCTGGCGATGGAGTACCTCGTACCGGCCAACCGCGTGCAGGAGGGCGACCTGCAGCGACCGCCGATCACCGCCGAGGGAAAGCACGTTGTCATCATCGGCGGCGGCGACACGGGCGCGGACTGTCTGGGCACCGCCCACCGCCAGGGCGCCGCCAGCGTCACGCAGCTGGAGATCCTGCCCCGGCCGCCCGAGCACCGCTCCGACGCCACGCCCTGGCCCACCTGGCCGCTGCAGTACCGCACCTCGAGCGCGCACGAGGAGGGCGGCCAGCGGTTGTTCAGCGTCAACACCCAGCAGTTCACCGGCGACGCCGACGGTCACGTGCGGGGCATCGAGCTGATCGACGTCGCGGCCGTCGATGGCCGCTTCCTGCCGGTCGAGGGCACCGGGCGCACCCTGCCGGCCGACCTCGTCCTGCTGGCGATGGGCTTCACCGGTCCGCAGCGCACCGGTCTGCTCCAGGCCCTCGGCGTGGACCTGGACGGGCGCGGCAATGTCGCGCGCGACAGCGGCTGGGCGACCAACGTGCCGGGCGTCTACGTGGCCGGCGACATGGGCCGTGGTCAATCGCTGATCGTGTGGGCGATTGCCGAGGGCCGGGCGGCCGCAGCGGCCGTCGACCGGGCGCTGTCCGGGGACACGCTGCTGCCGGCGCCGATTCTGCCTACGAGCAGATAGCCCGAAAGGGTGGTGGGTTCCCAGCCCTCGGCCTAGGTTCGGCTCCTACGGTGGCAACGGTGCCACCCAGGAGGAGGATCCCTTTGCGAACACGTGCCTTTGTCGGCGCCGCGGCCACCGCCGCGCTCGCCGCCGCCACGATCGTCGCGGGTCCGGCGACCAACGCCGGTGCCGCCAGTACCGCGGACGCGCAGACCGGCGCGGCCCAGTCCTACGTTGTGCTCTACCAGCCGGGAGTGGGTGGCGCCGCCGCTCGCGCCGCGGTGACTGCTGCCGGCGGCACCGTGCGCAGCAGCAACGACAAGGTCGGCTATGCGATCGCCGACAGTCGGGCCTCGGACTTCGGGCTGCGCGCGTCGGCGTCCCCCTCGCTGATCGGCGCCGCACGCAACCGCAGCATCGGGCACACCCCGACCGGCGCCCGACCTCCCCGAGAGGCCGTGGAGAAGCTGACCGCCGAGCGGGCCACTGCAGCGGCGTCCCGGGTCGCCCTGCCGGCGGCTGAGGCCGGCGCCGCGGTGGCTGCGGAGCCGCTCGCGGGCCTGCAGTGGGACATGAAAGCGATCGGCGCGACCGCACGTGGCTCCTACGCCGTCCAGCCGGGCTCGCCCCGCGTCCTGGTCGGCATCATCGACACGGGAGTCGACGGCAGCCACCCGGACATCCGACCGAACTTCGACGCTGCTGACAGCCGCAACTTCACGACCGACATCCCCGCGATCGACGGGCCGTGTGAGGTGCCGAGCTGCGTCGACGCGGCCAACGTCGACAACGACGGCCACGGCACGCATGTGGCGAGCACGATCGGGTCTCCCGTCAACGGCCTCGGCATCGCCGGCGTCGCCCCCGGCGTCACGCTTGTCAACATCCGGGCCGGCCAGGACAGCGGCTTCTTCTTCCTCCAGGCGACCCTGGACGCGCTGACGTACGCCGGTGACCTCGGCGTCGACGTTGTCAACATGAGTTTCTTCGTTGACCCCTGGCTCTTCAACTGCAGCGCCAACCCGGCCGACTCGCCGGCCGAGCAGCAGGAGCAGCGCACGATTCGGCAGGCCGTGCAGCGCGCGATCGACTACGCCCGCGGCAAGGGGGTGTTGCCGGTGGCGGCCTCCGGTAACGAGGCCACCGACCTCGGCCACCCCACGACCGACGACACCAGCCCCGACTACCCGGTGGGCACCGCCAAGCATCGCAACGTCACCAACAGCTGCCTGTCGGTACCTACGGAGACCGACGGGGTCGTTGCCGTGAACGCCACCGGACCGAGCGGCCGCAAGGCCTACTACAGCAACTACGGGACCGAGCAGTCCGACGTGTCGGCGCCAGGTGGTGACTACTACGACTCCCCGGACAACCGCGGCGACGTCGCCAACCTGGTGCTCGCGGCGTACCCGAAGTCGTTGGCCGTGCTCAACGGCCAGCTGAACAAGGATGGGACGCCCAACACGCCCTTCGTCGTCCGGGACTGCCACGGGACGGTCTGCGGCTACTACCAGTACCTGCAGGGCACATCGATGGCCTCCCCGCATGCCGTGGGGGTCGCCGCCCTGGTCGTGTCGAAGTACGGCGCCAGGGACACCGACGCCACGCACAAGCCGGGATTGACGCTGGACCCCAGGGTCACCGAGGGCGTGCTGCTCGGGACCGCCCGCGACCACGCCTGCCCGCCCGGTGGGACCTACTCCTACCACCGGGTTCGCGCTGACGGGACCACCGCCGACTCCACCGCTACCTGCGAGGGCACCAAGGACCGCAATGGCTTCTACGGTGCCGGGATCGTGAGCGCGATCGCGGCGGTCAGCTAGCAGTCACACGCCCGAGGGGGGACATCGCCCGCCACGCCGGGTGATGTCCCCCTTTCTCGTACCGGCCCCTAGTCTGGTGACGTGAAGCGTCGCGCGAAGATTGTCTGCACGCTCGGACCGGCTGTCGGCTCGTATGAGGCCATCCGTGCGCTGGTGTACGCCGGCATGGACGTCGCCCGGCTGAACTTCTCGCACGGCAGCCACGCCGACCACGAGCAGCACTACAGATGGGTACGTCGAGCAAGCGACGAGTCCGGCCGGGGCGTCGGCGTCCTCGCGGACCTGCAGGGGCCCAAGATCCGGCTGGGCACCTTTGCCGACGGCCCGGTGGTCTGGGCGACCGGGGAGACCGTGACCATCACGACTGAGCCCACGCCCGGCACCCACGACCTGGTGTCGACGACGTACGCCGGGCTGGCCGGCGACGTCACTACCGGCGATCGGCTGCTGGTCGATGACGGCCGGGTCGGACTGCGGGTCGTCGGGGTCGATGGGCCGCGGGTGCGCCTGCTGGTCGTCGAGGGTGGCCCGGTGTCGAACAACAAGGGGTTGTCACTGCCGGGCGTCGGCGTGAGCGTTCCGGCAATGTCGGACAAGGACGAGGCCGACCTGCGCTTCGCGCTCGGGCTCCGGGTCGACATGATCGCGCTGTCCTTCGTGCGCTCGCCGGACGACGTGCTCGACGTGCACCGGATCATGGACGAGCTCGGCGCCCGGCTGCCGATCCTGGCAAAGATCGAGAAGCCGCAAGCGGTGGCTGCTCTGGACGCCATCACCGAGGCCTTCGACGGCCTGATGGTGGCCCGCGGTGACCTCGGCGTGGAGATGCCACTGGAGCGGGTGCCCCTGGTGCAGAAGCGCGCCGTGCAGGTCGCGCGGGAGCGGGCAAAGCCGGTCATCGTTGCGACCCAGATGCTCGACTCCATGATCACCGCTCCACGACCGACCAGGGCAGAGGCCAGCGACGTCGCGAACGCCGTACTGGATGGTGCCGATGCCGTGATGCTTTCGGGGGAGACCAGCGTCGGCGCCTACCCGGTCGAGGCCGTGGCGACCATGGCCCGCATCGTCGTGGCTGCCGAGGAGGAGCTGGGCAAGGTGCCGGCCGTGCTGTCCGAGCCGACGACCATCAGCGCGGCCATCGCGCGGGCCGCGGCGCGGGTAGCCGGCACGGTGGGAGCCAGCGCGATCGTCGCCTTCACCCAGTCCGGCGACACCGCCCGGCTGCTGGCCGAGCACCGCTCCCCGATCCCGCTGCTGGCCTTCACCCCGACGCCGGACGTCCGCAGCCAGCTCGCCCTGGTGTGGGGGGTCGAAACGTTCCTGGTGCCGTCCGTCACGCACACCGACGAGATGGTCCGTCAGGTCGAGCGCGCGATGCTCGACCTGGGCCGGATGCAGGCCGGCGAGCTCGTGACCATCGTCGCCGGCAGCCCGCCGTCGACCGCGGGCTCGACCAACGCGCTGCGGGTGCACCGGCTCGGGGGCTTCGTCGGGCTCTCACCGACCCCGCCTGCCTGAGCCCGGTGGCGGGCTCCCCCCGTGCCCCCGGTGGGATTCGAACCCACACTGTCGGTGGTTTGAGCACCGTGCGTCTGCCGGTTGCGCGACGGGGGCGCCCGGTGACCTTACGGCCGCCCGTCTCGCGGATGCGACCGCTACCCTGACGGCCCGCCAGCCCCGGGAGGGCCCGTGCCGCCAGCAGACCCGCGCCCCCGGCGCGTACTCGTCGCGGAGGACGAGGGGCTCATCCGCTTGGACCTCGTCGAGATGCTCGGCGAAGAGGGTTATGACGTCGTTGGCCAGGCGGGTGATGGCGCCACCGCTGTGCGGCTGGCGACCGAGCTCCGGCCCGACGTGGTGATCCTGGACGTCAAGATGCCGGTCCTTGACGGGATCGCCGCGGCTGAGCAGATCGTGCTTGCCCGGATCGCCCCGGTGGTGCTGCTCACCGCCTTCAGCCAGCGCGACCTGGTGGAGCGGGCCCGGGAGGCAGGCGTGATGGCCTACCTCGTCAAGCCGTTCCAGAAGCACGACGTCCTGCCGGCGGTCGAGATGGCGATGGCGCGCTTCGCCGAGGTCATCGCGCTGGAGGGCGAGGTGTCCGACCTGCACGGCCGACTCGAGGCGCGCAAGCTCGTCGATCGCGCCAAGGCCAAGTTGCAGGCGGAGCACGGGCTGGCCGAGGCCGAGGCCTTTCGCTGGGTGCAGCGCACCTCGATGGACCAGCGACGCACGATGCGGTCCGTGGCCCAGGCAGTGCTCGACGGCCGCGCAGCGCCGGCACCGGACCCCGTCTGACCAGTCGCCGACGTAGGTCACGAGACGGCAACGAGGCGCGTCTCAACCGGCCTGGGATCAACCTGCTGCCGTACGGTCCGTGAACAACTGCCGCGCACACGTGCGGCCAGCCCTCGGCTTAGGAGATAGTGGATGGCTCAGCCTTTGCGCACCTGGCGCACGCTGGCCGTGATCGGTGCGGGCACCCTGGCCCTCGCCGCTTGCGGCAGCAACAACAGCGGCACCGCCGCGGCACCCTCGTCATCGGCCGGCACATCCTCGGCGGCTGCCGGACAGAACGGCGCCAACGGCGTCCTCACGATCGGCACGCTGCTCCCGCAGACCGGTTCACTGGCCTTTCTCGGGCCCCCCGAGTTCGCCGGTGTCGACCTGGCTGTCAAGGAGATCAACGCGGCCGGTGGGGTGCTTGGCAAGCCAATTACCAAGATTGACTCGGACTCAGGTGACACCTCGACCAACATTGCCTCGTCGTCGGTCGACCGGCTGCTGAGCCAGAAGGCTGATGTCATCATCGGTGCGGCCAGCTCCGGTGTCTCCAAGACCGTCATCGACAAGATTGTCGGCGCCGGGGTCGTGGAGTTCTCGCCGGCCAACACCTCGCCGGACTTCACGAACTACCCGGACAAGGGCCTGTACTTCCGTACGGCGCCCTCCGACGTGCTCCAGGGCCGGGTGCTCGGCAACCTCATTGTCGAGGACGGCAATCAGACCGTCGGCATCCTCGCCCTGCAGGATGCGTACGGCACCGGCCTGTCGAAGAACATCTCCGACGCCGTCAAGGGCAGCCAGGGCAAGGTGACGCCGGACCCGGTCATCTACGACCCGAAGGCCGCGGAGTTCTCCGCCGAGGTCAGCAAGATCAAGGCCGCCGACCCCGAGGCGATCGTGGTGGTCGGCTTCGATGAGTCGGCGAAGATCATCCAGGAGCTCGTCAAGCAGGGCATCGGCCCGCAGCAGGGCAAGAAGCTGTACCTGGTTGACGGCAACATCGGCAACGCGCTCGGCGAGAAGCTCCCCCCGGGAACCCTCACCGGCGTGAAGGGGACGCAGCCCGGCGCCGAGGCTCCCGGCGACTTCCGGCAGAAGCTGCTCACGGTCAACCCGGCGCTGAAGGACTTCAACTACGCCGGCGAGTCCTACGACGCGGTGATCCTCACGGCACTGGCGGCCATCGAGGCCAACAGCGACGCGGGCGTCGACATCGCCAAGCACCTGGTGGACGTGAGCCGGCAGGGCATCAAGTGCACGACGTTCAAGCAGTGCGCCGACCTGCTGAAGGACAAGAAGGACATCGACTACGACGGCATCAGCGGTCCTGTCGAGTTCAGCCCGAAGGGTGACCCGCTGGAGGCCACCATTAACATCAGCACCTACGACGCGGCCAACAAGATCCTGCCGACCGTGGTCTACAAGAGCGGCAAGCTCGACGGCTGATCAGCCGGCACGCACAGGGCCCGGTCGCCTCGGTGACCGGGCCCTGCTGCGTGCGGGTGCTGCCGGCCGGACGCTAGGCTGCGCCCCATGAAGGATCTCGGGCTCATGGCCGCCGGCATCGCTGTCTTCGGCCTGGTGGTTTTCGGTTCGGTGGCCGCCGGCGCGGAGCGCTCGCAGGGCAGCACCACCAGGAACGGCGTCTCGCAGCCGCCGCTACCCGACGGCATCCAGATCGAGCGCAACCGGCTCCAGGCCCCGAACGGGCGCTGAGCCCGCTAGGCTCGGGCGAGCGTCCCCAGGTAGAGCGCGATCACCTTGGGGTCGTTGATGAGGTCCTTGCCGCTGGCCGTGTACGCGGTGCGTCCCTGGTCCAGCACGTAGCCGCGGTCGCAGATCTGCAGGCAGCGCCGGGCGTTCTGCTCGACCATGACCACCGAGACCCCGGTCCGGTTGATCTGGCGCACCCGGATGAATACCTCGTCCTGCAGCGCCGGTGACAGCCCTGCCGACGGCTCGTCCAACAGCAGCACCGAGGGCTCCATCATGAGCGCCCGCCCCATCGCGACCATCTGCCGCTCGCCACCTGACAGCGATCCGGCCCGCTGCTTGCGGCGCTGGCCCAGCGCCGGGAACAAGTCGGCCACGAACGCGAACCGCTCGGGAAACAGCTTGGGCGTCTGGAACACGCCCATCTGCAGGTTCTCCTCGATGGTCAGGCTGGGGAAGACGTTCTCGGTCTGCGGGACGAACCCGACGCCCTTGCGCACCAGCGCGTGCGCCTTGAGGCCGGTGATGTCCTCGCCGCGCAGCGTGACCGTGCCGGAGCGCACATTCACCAGCCCGAAGAGGGCTTTGAGCGCTGTCGACTTGCCGGCCCCGTTCGGCCCGATGATGCCGACGAGCTCACCCTCGTGCACGTACAGGTCGCAGCCGTTCAAGATGTTGACGCCCGGGACGTAGCCCGCATGCAGGTTGTCGGCCACGAGCAGGGCGCCAGCCGCTGCGTCGACGTGCGCCGACCGGTCGGCCGGCTCCTTCGGTGCGCTGCTGCTCATGGAGCCTCCTGTGCTGTGCCGGACCGCAGCTCGGCCTCGTCCTCGGCGAGCCGCTGCTGCTCGTCCTCCTCGGAGATCGGCGCGTCATGGTGCGAGCCGAGGTAGGCGTCGATGACGGCGGGGTTGGCCATGATCTCGTCTGGGGTGCCCTCGGCGATGATCCGGCCCTGGGCCATCACCACCACCCAGTCGCTGATATCGCGGACCATGTCCATGTCGTGCTCGACGAACAGCACGGTCATGCCGTCCTCGCGCAGGCTTTTGACGTGCCCGAGCAGGGACTGGGTGAGCGCCGGGTTCACCCCCGCCATCGGCTCGTCGAGCATCACCATCTCCGGAGCCACCATCAGCGCCCTGGCCATCTCCAGCAGCTTGCGCTGGCCTCCGGACAGGTTGCCGGCGAACTCGTCGCGCATGGCGTCGAGCTTGAAACGCCGGAGCAGCTCGTCGGCGCGCTCGGTGTTGGCGTTCTCCTGCGCCCGCCAGGTGCCGGGGAAGATGGCGCGCAGGAAGTTCTCGCCGCGCTGGCCGGTCGCACCCAGCAGCATGTTCTGCAGCACGGTCAGCCGCGACAGCGCCTTGGTGAGCTGGAACGTACGTACCATTCCGCGGCGGGCGACCTTGTACGACGCCACCCCGCCGAGCGAGCCGCCGTTGAACGTCCAGGTCCCGTCATCTGGTTTGTCAAAGCCGGTCAGCAGGTTGAAGAAGGTGCTCTTGCCGGCACCGTTCGGTCCGATCAGCGCGGTGATCGACCCGCGCTGGACCTCGAAGTGCTCAACGTTGACGGCCGTCAGTCCCCCGAACCGTCTGGTCACTCCGGCGGCGACCAGGACTGCATCGGGCTTGGTGCCCCCGGGGACGGCGGCGGCGCCGGCCAGTGCAGCCACCGCCTTGTCCCGCATCGCCGTCCGCATCGCGCCCTGCACTGTCGTGTCGGGCACGCCGACCTCGCCGATCGCGAAGGGGGGATCGGCCGGCCTGTCCTGGTCAGCGGGCATCGAGCGCGATCTCCCTTCGGTCGCCGAGCAGTCCCTGTGGGCGGAAGACCGCCAGGGCCATCAGCCCCAGCCCGACCAGCATCAGGCGCACCACACCGACCTGGCTGGTCGACAGGATGGACGCTGAGACGTAGCCCGCGTCGCGGGCCTGGTTGAGGATGTTGTCGGTCAGCGACAGCAGGGTCCAGAAGATCGCTGCGCCGATGACCGGGCCGAGCACCCTGGCGGCGCCGCCGAGGATGACGATCGTCAGTGCGTAGTTGGTGGTCTCGGTGCCGAACGAGTCCGGCTGCACGACGGCGTTGCCAAAGGCCGTCATGAAGCCGCCGAGTGAGCCCAAGACCCCACCGAGGACCAGGCTCTGCAACTTGTACGAGTACACGTTCTTGCCCAGACTGCGTACCGCGTCCTCGTCCTCCCGGATCGCCTTGAGCACCCGGCCCCAGGGGCTGCGCATCAGCGAGAAGACCAGCAGGCAGGACAGCACCACCAGGGTCCAGCCGACGGTCAGCACCCAGGTCTGCCGCTCGTCGAAGGAGACCCGGCCGATGCCGTAACGCCCGGCCGGGAACGGGTTGAGGGAATAGAAGCCCTGCGAGAACTGGCCGAGTCCGTCCGAGCCCTTGGTGTACTTCGCAAAGGTCACCGAGCGCACCAGCAGCCGGACGATCTCGGCCGCAGCCAGCGTGACGATCGCGAGGTAGTCCGCCCGCAGCCGCAGGGCCGGCGCGCCGAGCAGCAGAGCGAGCACGACTGCCCCCGCCAGCCCGATCGCGATCCCGAGCGCAGTAGGCAGATTGAACGTCGCGACCGTGATCGCCAGCCCGTACGCCGCGACGCCGAGGAAAGCCGCCTGGCCGAAGTTCAGCAGCCCGGTATAGCCGAAGTGCACGTTGAGCCCGATCGCGGCCAGCGCGAAGATGACCGTGTCCAGGCCGACCGCAGCCCGCAGGGCATTGGTGAGGATCAAGCCCCAGTCCATGGTGCCGCCTTCCCGGTGCCGGTCAGCCCACCCGCTCGCGTCGGCCCAGAATGCCCTGGGGCCGAACGAGCAGGATGAGGATGAGGATCACGAGCGCACCGGCGTTCTTCAGCTCCGGCGGCACGACGACGGTGGACACCTGGGTGAAGACGCCGACCACGACGCTGCCGAGTAGCGCGCCGAACGCGGTGCCCAGGCCACCGAGCGTCACCCCGGCGAAGACCAGCAGCAGGATCTGGAACCCCATCTGGAAACTGACCTGCTGGGAGAGCCCCAACATGACGCCCGCCAGGCCGGCGAGGCCGGCACCGGCCACCCACACGGTGGAGATGACGCGCTCCACGTCGATGCCGGACGACGCGGCGAGCGCAGGGTTGTCGGCGACCGCGCGGGTCGCCTTGCCGATCCGCGTACGCAACAGCATGAAGCCGAACGCCAGCAGCACCAGCGTGCAGATCGTCATGCTGGCGATGTCCTTGTCGGCCAGCGCGAACGGCCCGTAGGACTTCGCCACCTGACCCTGGTAGTTGGCGTACGGCCGCGACGAGCCGCCGAAGACGTACAGGAACAGGCCGCGGGCGAACAGCGCCAAGCCGATCGTCACGACCAGCATGGCGATCAGCCCGGTGCCGCGACGACGCAGCGGACGCCACAGGCCGCGGTCCTGGAGCCCCCCGAGCAGCGCGGCGAGCACGACCGCGAGCGGCGCCGCCAGCAGGAACGGCAGCCCCAGCCGGACGTTGAACAGGTAGCCGAGCAGGCCGCCGAGGGTGATCAGCTCGCCGTGCGCGAAGTTGACCAGGCCCGTCGTCCCGTAGATCAGCGAGAGGCCGACGGCCGCGAGCGCGATGATGAGCCCAAAGTTCAGACCTTCGACGGCCAACTGCACGACGCGGCCGAGCTGGCTCGACGTCGCGACAAGGCGGCCCTTGCCGAGCGGGAACAGCACGTTGCGCTGCTGCGCCGGGTTGACGATCAAGGTGACCTTGGCTTTGTCACCTGCACTGACGCGTACGCCGTCCGGCAGGGACTTCTCGTCCAGCGTCACGGTGTAGCTGCCGGGACCGGGTACCGGGATGACGAAGACCCCGTCCGGCCCGCTGTCGGCCTTGCCGAGCTCTGCTCCGTCGGGGCCCCTCACACTGACGCTCGCGCCGACAACCGGCTCGGTGCCATTGCGCAGCCTGCCCTGAATCGTCTCACCGGCGGCGGACGCGGCCGGAGTGACCAGCAGCAGGGCCAGCAGGGCGAGCGTCCCGGTGAGGACCGCCAGCACGGACTTGCGCACTCGTCCTCCACGGTTACCGGGCGGGTCCCCACGGTGGGGGGCCGCGGGAGCATATCCACAGGCCGCAGAGCTTGGATGTCCATTCAGGTACCTGATGTGTGACCGCCGCGATGCGCTGAGGTCAGCGCAGCGCCGACACCAGCGCGGCCAGCGCCGGTGCGACCGCCAGCGCGGGCAGCAGATCGGCGACGGGGATCGCCTTGACGGCCAGCAGCCGTAGGCCGACACCGAGCAGGAGCACGCCGCCGGTGGCGGTGAGGGCAGCGACCTCTGCCGCCGGCAGCAGGTTGCCGAGCAGCGCCCCGACGACGGTCAGCAAGCCTTGGATGACGGCGACGGAGACCGCGGAGGCAGCAACCCCCCAGCCCAGGGAGGCGGCGAAGGCCACCGCGGCGAAGCCGTCGAGCGTACTTTTCAGGGCGAGTTGCTCGATGCCGCGGCCCAGCCCGTCGGACAGCGAGCCGAGAACCGCCAGCGGGCCGACACAGAACAGCAGCGACGCCGTCACGTAACCCTCGACGAAACGCGCGCGGCTCGGTCCAGCGCCCCACGCGAGCCGGCGCTGGAGCCAGCGGCCGCTGCTCTCGAGCCGGTCCTCCAGCCGAAGCAGACTGCCGACGATGCCGCCGATGAGCAGGGCGCCGAGCACGATCAGCAGCCCCGCCGACGGCCCGACAGCAGTGCGGTACGCGCTCGAGCTGAGTCCGTCCGCGACATTCAGCCCGGCGATCACCAGGGTGACCAGTCCCAGGGCGTCGGTGACCGTGCCACGGGTGCGCTCCGGCAGGCGCCCACGGACGGCGACCCCGAGACCGGAACCGAGCAGGATGGTAGCGATGTTGAGCAGGGTTCCCGCTCCGCGGATCACCCGGCAGCCTCCCACTCGTCGCCCGGCCTGGTCGGCAGTACGGTCGGGTGCCGGGATCCTAGGGAGGACACCCCGGGCTCGTCCCCTCGACCTCGGGAGCCGCTCGTGGCACGGCCTTCTCCTCGGGTGCGGCCCGCGACCGCGGCCGACCTGCCCGCCCTCTTATCACTGGGCAGCGAGCTGCGGGAGCAGTTGGTGCCGACCCAGACGGTTCGGCGGCGCGGCGCGGCGTTCGGCGCTCAGCACGCCCTGGAGGCGCGCTACTGCGACGCCCTCGCCGATCCGCACCGGCACCTGCTCGTCGTCGTCGACGGGGCGGCTGACGCGCCGGAGGAGGTCCTTGGCATGGCGCTGCTCATGGTCGCGCCGGCCAACGCCCTGCTGGACCACCTGGCCGTCCATATGAGCCACTCGGTGGTGGCCGACCGGCACCGACGGCGGGGGGCGGGACGGGCGTTGGTCGCGGCGGCCGCCGCCTTCGCCGACGAGCGCGGCGTCGACCAGCTCATGGTGTCGGTGCCACCAGGTTCGCGCGAGGCCAACCGCTTCTTCGCCCGGTTGGGCTTCGCGCCGGTCGCGGTACGCCGCTCGGCCCCGGTCCGCGGTGTGCTCCGCCGGCTGGCCGCCGGGGACGTGCACCCCCCCGAGCACCTGGTGCGGCGCCGCCGCCGACCTGTCCGCACCGTGCGCGGGGCCCTGCCACTGGGGCCGTCCCGGGACCAGGACTGACCTACAGGCTCCTAGAATGACGGGGTGGCAGCCAAGCGTGTCGTCGAGCTCCCCCGCCCGCGGCTGCTCCTGCTCGACGGGCACTCGCTGGCCTACCGGGCCTTCTTTGCGCTGCCCGTCGAGAACTTCTCCACCACCGACGGACAGCCCACCAATGCGGTCTACGGCTTCACCGCGATGCTCATCAACGTGTTGCGCGATGAGCAGCCGACGCACCTCGCGGTGGCCTTCGACGAGAGCGAGCCGACCTTCCGGCACGTGGCGTACGCGCAGTACAAAGCCGGCCGGGCCGAGACCCCGACCGACTTCCGTGGGCAGGTCAGCCTGGTCAAGGAGGTCCTTGACGCGCTGCGCGTCCCGCGGGTGAGCAAGCCCGGCTACGAAGCCGACGACGTCATCGCGACGCTCGCGACGCAGGCCGCGGCCGAGGGCATGGACGTGCTGATCGTCACCGGCGACCGCGATGCCTTCCAGTTGGTCACCGACCGGGTCACGGTGCTCTACAACAGCCGCGGCGTCTCCGACATGCGCCGGATGACCCCCGACGCCGTGCTGGACAAGTACGGCCTGAGCCCCGAGCAGTATCCGGAGTTCGCAGCCCTACGCGGTGATCCCAGTGACAACCTGCCGAACGTGCCCGGCCTCGGCGAGAAGACCGCCACCAAGCTCATCCAGCAGTACGGCGACGTCGGCTCGCTGATCGACTCCATCGATGAGGTCAAGGGCAAGGTCGGCGACAGCCTGCGGGCCAACGCCGCCAACGTGCTGCGCAACCGCCAGCTCACCGAGCTCGACCGCGACGTTCCGCTCGAGGTTGGGCCGCACGACCTGCGGCTGGGCCAGTGGGACCGCGACGAGGTGCACAAGGTCTTCGACGCCCTGCAGTTCCGGGTGCTGCGCGAGCGGCTCTACGCCACCCTGTCGGCCGTCGAACCCGAGGCCGATCAGGGCTTCGATGTCGACGCCCGGGTGCTGGCGCCCGGTGAGGTCCGGGCCTTCCTGGCCGGGCTCCCCACGGGCGTACGCACCGGGCTGCACGTCCGCGGCACGTGGGGCCGGGGGACCGGAGATGCCAGCGGTATCGGGCTCGCGGCGCAGTCGCACTCGCCGTTGCCGGACGACGCCGACCAGGGACCCGCTGTGCAGCAGCGGCCCGACGACGCGGCGTACATCGACCTCGTGCAGCTGACCCCCGACGACGAGGCGGCGCTCGGCGGCTGGCTCACCGACGCGTCCGTGACCAAGGCGATGCACGACGCGAAGGGGCCGCTGCTCGCACTGCAGGCCCGCGGCTGGCTGGTCGACGGGCTGACCAGCGACACTGCGCTCGCCGCGTACCTGGCACTGCCCGGCCAGGGCAGCTTCGACCTCGGCGACCTGGCGCTGCGCTACCTGCGCCGCGAGCTGCGCGCGGAGTCCGGCGGGCCCGGTGGCGCAGTCAGTCCGGACGGCCAGCTGAGCCTGGTCGGCGGGGTGGAGGCCGAGGACGAGGCCGCCGCCGCGGTCACCGTCCTCCACGCCCGAGCGGTGGCCGACCTGGCGGTCGCGCTCGACGAGGACCTGGCGCGCCGCGGCGGGACCGCCTTGCTGCGCGACCTCGAGCTACCGCTGGTGCGGGTGCTCGCGGACTGCGAGCGCACCGGGATCGCCGCCGACGTCGACTACCTCGTCGGGCTCGAGACCAAGCTCCGCGACCTGGTGAAGGAGGCCGCCGAGTCGGCCTACGCCAGCGTCGGTCACGAGTTTCACCTGGGCTCGCCCAAGCAGCTGCAGGAGCTGCTGTTCGTCGAGCTCGGCCTGCCCAAGACGAAGAAGATCAAGACTGGCTGGACGACCGACGCCGACGCCCTGCAGAACAGCCTGCTGGGCACGCACCCGGTGATCGAGCGGCTGCTGCACCACCGCGAGATGACCCGGCTGCTGATGGTCGTGGAGAAGCAGCTGCTGCCGACCATCGCCGACGACGGCCGGATCCACACCACGTTCAAGCAGATGGTCGCGGCGACCGGGCGGCTGTCCAGTGACAACCCGAACCTGCAGAACGTGCCGATCCGTACTGCCCAGGGCCGCGAGATCCGGCAGGGCTTCGTCGCCGGCCCCGGCTACGAGGCGTTGATGACCGCCGACTACTCCCAGATCGAGATGCGGATCATGGCGCACCTCTCGCACGACGACGGCCTGAAGGAGGCCTTCTCGACCGGGGAGGACCTGCACACCTTCGTCGCCTCCCGGGCCTTCGGCGTCCCCGTCGAGCAGGTCGACCCGGAGCTGCGGCGGCGGGTGAAGGCGATGAGCTACGGGCTGGCGTACGGGCTGTCGGCGTACGGCCTCGCCACCCAGCTGCGAATCTCGACGGAGGAGGCCAAAGAGCAGATGACGGCCTACTTCGAGCGGTTCGGCGGCATCCGCGACTACCTGCATGACGTCGTTGCACAGGCCCGCAAGGACGGCTACACGTCCACCATCCTGGACCGCCGCCGCTACCTGCCCGACCTGCTCAGCGACAACGGCCAGCGCCGGTCGATGGCCGAGCGGATGGCGCTGAACGCGCCCATCCAGGGCAGCGCCGCGGACGTCATCAAGCTCGCCATGCTGGGCGTCTCCCGGGCCCTTCGCGAGCAGGGCCTGGCGTCACGGCTGCTGCTGCAGGTCCACGACGAGCTCGTGCTCGAGGTCGCCCAGGGTGAGCGTGAGCCGCTGGAGGCCCTCGTCCGTCGCGAGATGGGTGGCGCCTACCCGCTCGACGTTGCCCTCGACGTGAGCGTCGGCGTCGGCCGTACCTGGGACGACGCCGGCCACTGACCATCCGGGCACCCCGGGTGCGGCCCGGGTCGAGGTCCTCGTGGCCCAGCTGATGTGGTGGCCGGGAAAGTCGTAGGTATGCCTGACGAGCGCGATGCACGGGGGCGAAGGACCGACCGCGAATCTGCACCCCGTGCGTCCGACCACGCGACGTGCTTCGCCGCCACAGGTCGGCGCCGTCCGGTCCGACGCAGGTGCGTCGCCGCGGCCCGTGTTCGACAGGCTGGGCGATGCGAGGGCGGTCACGCGGCTGTGCCACCCCCGGCGGCCCGAACTGCACGTCAGGCCGAGTGCAGGATCCGCAGCATCCGGGTGTTGCCCAGCGTGTTGGGGCGGACCCGTGCCAGGTCGAGGAACTCCGCGACGCCCTCGTCCGGCGACTGCAGCAGCTCCTCGAGCGCGCCGGCAGCAATCGGCACCTGCGCGACGGCGTCGAACCCGTGGCTGGCGAAGAACACCGTCTCGAAGGTCAGACAGAAGACCCGCCGCACGCCGAGCTCGCCGGCCTGCTCGAGCAGCCGGTCCAGCAGGGCATGCCCCACGCCCAGCCCACGCACCTCGGCGGCGACGGCAAGGGTGCGCACCTCGGCCAGGTCGGCCCAGAGCACGTGCAGCGCGCCGCACCCGACGACGTGATCGCCGTCTACGGCGACGAAGAACTCCTGCACGTCCTCATAGAGGGTGACGGTGGCCTTGCCGAGCAGCCGACGGTCTCCGGTCCAGGAGTCGACGAGGTCGCGGATCTGCGGCACGTCCTGCGTACGCGCCCGGCGGACCTGCGCGATCACGCGTGCGCCGCGCTCGTCGCGGTTCATGGGGCGCTCCTCGGTTTCGTCGCGCTGAAGATCGCGGTCCCTGGCATCAGGCGGCCACGCAGTGGTGACCACTGACCCCATTCGCGCTCGTGCCCCGGTGGCCATTCCGGCTCCAGCAGGTCGTCCAGGCTCAGCCCGGCGGCGGTCAGCTCGCGTACCCGGTCACCAAGGGTGCGGTGGTGCTCGACGTAGACCGCGCGGCCGTCCAAGCCCTGCTCGACGTAGGGCGTGCGGTCGAAGTAGCTCTGCGCGACGGTCAGCCCGGCCGGGCCCGGGTCGTCGGGGAATGCCCAGCGCGTCGGATGGGTGACCGAGAAGACCAGCCGGCCGCCGGGTCGTAGCACCCGGGCCAACTCGCGCATCGTGCCCGCACTGTCGGCAACGAACGGGATGGCACCGAAGGCGCTCACGACGACGTCGAAAGCGGCGCTGACGAACGGCAGCGCCTGCGCATCGGCCTGGACCAGCCTGATGACTGCGGTGCCGCTGCGCTCATCGAGCACCCTGGCCTGCTGGAGCTGGCCGTACGACACGTCGAAGGCGGTGACGTGGGCGCCCGCCCGGATCAGCCATCGGGAGCCCTGCGCAGCGCCGCAGCCCACCTCGAGAACGTCACGGTCGGTGACCTCGCCGAGCAGTCGGGCGTCGGACTCGCGCAGCCCCTCAGGGCACCAGAGCAGGTCGGAGTCGCCCAGGAACTGCCCGTGCTGGTCCTGGTAGGAAGCCGCCGACGCGTCCCACCAGGACCGGTTGGCCCGGGCGCTCTCGCGCGGGCCAACCGGCCGGGCGACGACGGTCGGCACGTTCGACGGGAGGATGTTCATACGGGTACTCTTGGCCAGGGCGTCGCTGTACGCGCGCCTGACCCTGCATGCCGCTCGACCATCCCTGTCTGCCTTCCCGGCGCACTGTCCGCAACCCGCGGCGGGGCGCCCCGAACCCACCTGCTCCGGAGCCCCTCCCTTGACGTCCACTCTCGACACCCCCTCCACCCCGCAGGTCGCCATCAACGACATCGGGTCCATGGAGGACTTCCTCGCCGCCATCGACGAGACGATCAAGTACTTCAACGACGGCGACATCGTTGAGGGCACGATCGTCAAGGTCGACCGCGACGAGGTCCTGCTCGACATCGGCTACAAGACCGAGGGCGTCATCCCCTCCCGCGAGCTGAGCATCAAGCACGACGTCGACCCGAACGAGGTCGTCTCTGTCGGTGACATCGTTGAGGCCCTGGTCCTGCAGAAGGAGGACAAGGAGGGGCGCCTGATCCTTTCCAAGAAGCGGGCTCAGTACGAGCGCGCCTGGGGCACGATCGAGAAGATCAAGGAAGAGGACGGGATCGTCACCGGCACGGTGATCGAGGTGGTGAAGGGTGGCCTGATCCTCGACATCGGCCTGCGCGGCTTCCTGCCCGCGTCGCTGGTCGAGATGCGTCGCGTGCGCGACCTCCAGCCGTACGTCGGCAAGGAGCTCGAAGCGAAGATCATCGAGCTGGACAAGAACCGCAACAACGTCGTCCTGTCGCGTCGGCAGTGGCTCGAGCAGACCCAGAGTGAGGTGCGCAGCACCTTCCTGGCGACCCTGCAGAAGGGCCAGGTCCGATCCGGCGTCGTCTCCTCGATCGTCAACTTCGGCGCCTTCGTCGATCTCGGTGGGGTGGACGGCCTCGTACACGTCTCCGAGCTGTCGTGGAAGCACATCGACCACCCCAGCGAAGTCGTCGAGGTCGGCCAGGAGGTCACGGTCGAGGTCCTGGACGTCGACCTCGACCGCGAGCGCGTCTCGCTGTCGCTGAAGGCGACCCAGGAGGACCCGTGGCAGCAGTTCGCCCGCACCCACGCCATCGCGCAGGTCGTGCCGGGCAAGGTCACCAAGCTCGTGCCGTTCGGGGCGTTCGTGCGCGTCGACGACGGCATCGAGGGCCTGGTCCACATCTCTGAGCTGGCCGAGCGCCACGTCGAGATCCCGGAGCAGGTCGTGAACGTCGGTGACGACCTGCTTGTCAAGGTCATCGACATCGACCTCGAGCGCCGGCGCATCAGCCTGTCGCTGAAGCAAGCCAACGAGGGCGGCGCCGCCACCATCGCCGAGTTCGACCCGGCGCAGTACGGCATGGCTGCCTCTTACGACGACGCCGGCCAGTACATCTACCCGGAGGGCTTCGATGCCGACACGGGGGAGTGGCAGGAGGGCTTCGAGGCTCAGCGCGATGCCTGGGAGAAGCAGTACGCCGATGCCCAGAAGCGCTTCGAGGCCCACCAGGAGCAGATCAAGCGCATGGCGGCGGCAGACCTCGATGCGGCAGTACCCAACTCCTACACCTCGGTGACCGGCGTCGAGGGCGAGGCGGGCGAGGAGCCCGGTTCGCCGCCTGCGACTGACCAGGCTCGCCCGGCAGCGGCGGCACCTGCCCCGACCGGTGGCACCCTGGCCTCCGACGAGGCGCTGCAGGCGCTGCGAGAGAAGCTCTCGGGCGGCGGCGCGTAGCTGTACGCCCCAAAGGAGCCCCTCACCCGTGCGCGGGCGAGGGGCTCCTTCCCGGTTGCGGCTGCGGGGGTGCTGGTTGTTCCGGGGTTGCCCGGTGCCCGGGGCGGCTGGACAGCACGCCCGGCCGCCCCGGGGCCGCACAGTGCGGCCTGCAGATCGAGCACGCGGCAGGGCAGCGGGGGCGGCGTCAGCAGCGGCTGGTGACGGCGGCGCAGCTCGGCATGCTGTTTCGCCGGTCCTGGGTCTGCCGCTCTGCGTGGTGATCTCGTTCAGGTGCAGCCCAGGGTCTACGCGCTGGCTGCCCTGTCGGCGCCGCATCCGGGCGGTGTACGTGATGGCCCCCTCCCCGGCATGCAAGGCCGCGACTACCTGCCGGACAACCTCTGCCCGGGTGGTCCGCTGGTGACCTCCTGGGCCGTTGAGCTGGCGGAACGGCCAAGTGCGGGTAGTGCCTGCCCGAGCGCCGCCGGCTCCCACTACGGTCGGCGCCGTGCTGAAGGTCGGCCTCACGGGAGGCATCGGGTCCGGCAAGTCTGCGGTGAGTGCCCTGCTCGCGGCCTACGGCGCCGTGGTCGTCGACGCCGACCTCGTCGCGCGGGAGGTCGTCGCTCCCGGGAGCCCTGGCCTCGCGCAGGTGGTCGAGGCGTTCGGCACCGAGCTGTTGATGCCCGACGGCGCACTGGATCGGGCTGCTCTTGGCAAGCTGGTCTTCCCCGCCCCGACCGCGCTGGCGACCCTCAACCGCATCGTGCACCCGCTCGTCAGGGAAAGGACGCTCGAGCTCATGGACCGGGCGGAGCGCTCCGGCGCGCTCGTCGCCGTGCACGACGTCCCACTGCTCGTCGAGAACGGCCTTGCGCCGGCGTACGACGTCGTTGTTGTCGTCGCTGCCGATCCGCAGACCCAGCTCGACCGGCTGATACGGCTGCGGGGCATGGACGAGGGCGACGCGCAGGCCAGGATCGCGGCGCAGGCGCCGCTCGCCGACAAGCTCGCGGTGGCCACGTACGTCGTCCACAACGACGGACCCATCGACGAGCTCGCGCCGCAGGTCGCGGCGCTCTGGCGAGCCCTTCTCCCGCACGCCGCTTGAGCCGCGCCTGGCGGCAGCAGCGGTCTGGCTGGCAGCGCACGGCTTGACCCCCCGGCACGGCCAGCAGGTGTCGGCGGGCGCAGGGGAGCGGCTCGCCGAATCGCACCTCGAGGCCTGCCGAGCCGGTGTCTGCGACCAGGTGGTGGCTGATCAGGTCTGCTCCGGCGCCAGCGCCCCACGTCCGGGGTCAGGCCCCGGCGGTGACACCGACGGTGCGCCAGGCCGTCCGGATCGCCGGCTCGAGAGCACCCGCCAGCCGGACGGTGATGGCGGCGAACGCGGCAAAGTCGGCGTCGGGTCGGAGCGTGGGATCTGTCAGAGCGGCGTACCAGACCCGGCCGGTAGTTTCCCAGGCCTTGCCGCCGGCGGCGACGCTGGCCAGGTAGAAGGCACGGTTCGGGATTCCTGAGTTGAGATGCACCCCACCGTTGTCCGCGTCCGTCACCACGTATCCCAACATCGAGGCCGGCTGCGGGTCCTTGCCGAGCACCGGATCGTCGTACGCCGTGCCGGGCGCTCGCATCGAGCGAAGGGCCGCCCCGTGCACGCCGGGCAGCAGGAGCCCGGCGCCGATCAGCCAATCGGCCTGGTCCGCGCTCTGGCCGAGCGCGCGCTGCTTGACGAGCGAGCCGAAGACATCGCTGATCGACTCGTTCAGCGCGCCGGGCTGCCCGCGATAGACCAGAGCCGCCTCAAGCTCGGTGACGCCGTGGGTGAGCTCATGACCGATGACGTCGACCGATGCCGTGAAGCGGCCGAACAGCTCCCCGTCGCCGTCGCCGAAGACCATCTGGGTGCCGTTCCAGAAAGCGTTGTCATAGTTCGTGGAGTAGTGCACGGTCCCCACCAGCGCCAGGCCCTTGCCGTCGAGACTGTCGCGCCCGAACACCTCGTCGTACATCGCCCAGGTGAGGCCGAGCCCGTCGTAGGCCTCGTCAACCGCCGGGTCCCCGGCCGGCGGCGCCCCCTCGGGCCGCACCGTCCGACCGGGTAGCTGCTCGCCATGCGCGGCGTCGGCAATCGTCCGCCGCGGACCTCGCCCGTCGTCGGCGGGCAATGCACCGGCGACGCGCATCGCGCGGACCTGGCGGACGGACTCGTCTACGGCGAGCGTGCGCAGGGCCAGGTCGCGCTGCCGCGGTGTGCCGCGCTCGGCGATAGCCGTCAGCAGGTGCGGCGGAATGATGGTGCAGCAATGAGTCATGGGTGCCTCGCTCTCTGTGGTCGTGGCTGCATCCTGGGCCACGGGTCCGACAAGGGGTGCCGCCGATGCTCGGCCTGCAAGGTTGTCGGACCCCGGACGTACCGTTGCTGTGTGACGACGACAGCCCCCCCGGCGCACGCCAACCGCCCCATAGTTCCCCGGCTCGCGACCGATCTTGCCCGCACCAAGCGGCGCTTCGAGGTCGTCTCGGACTACCAGCCGGCGGGTGACCAGCCCGCGGCGATCGTCGAGCTCACCAAACGCCTGCAGGACGGCCGGCCCGACATCGTGCTGCTGGGCGCGACGGGCACCGGCAAGTCGGCGACGACGGCCTGGCTGGTCGAGCAGGTGCAGCGCCCGACGTTGGTCATGGCGCCCAACAAGACGCTGGCTGCGCAGTTGGCCAACGAGTTCCGTGAGCTGCTGCCGCACAACGCCGTGGAGTACTTCGTCAGCTACTACGACTACTACCAGCCTGAGGCGTACGTCCCGCAGACCGACACGTACATCGAGAAGGACTCAAGCGTCAACGAGGAGGTCGAGCGGCTGCGGCACTCCGCCACGATGAGCCTGCTGACCCGCCGCGACGTGATCGTCGTGGCGTCGGTGAGCTGCATCTACGGTCTGGGCACCCCGCAGGAGTACGTCGACCGGATGGTCCGGCTACGGGTCGGCGACAGCATCGAGCGGGACAAGCTCCTACGCCAGCTCGTCGGCGTGCAGTACACCCGCAACGACCTGGCCTTCACCCGGGGCACGTTCCGGGTGCGGGGTGACACGGTCGAGGTCTTCCCGGTGTACGAGGAGCTCGCGGTCCGCGTGGAGCTGTTCGGCGATGAGATCGAGAAGGTCATGACGCTGCACCCGCTTACCGGCGAGGTGGTCGAGGAGCACGAGGAGGTCTTCGTCTTCCCGGCGACGCACTACGTCGCGGGGCCGGAGCGCATGGAGCGCGCGGTCGCGGGCATCGAGCTCGAGCTCGCCGACCAGCTGGCGGCGATGGAGGCGCAGGGGAAGCTGCTGGAGGCGCAGCGGCTGCGGATGCGGACGACGTACGACGTGGAGATGATGCGCCAGGTCGGTTTCTGCAACGGCATCGAGAACTACAGCCGGCACATCGACGGCCGTGCCCCGGGCACCGCCCCGCACACGCTGCTGGACTACTTCCCCGACGACTTCCTGCTGGTCATCGACGAGTCGCACGTGACGGTGCCGCAGATCGGCGCGATGTACGAGGGTGACCGCAGCCGCAAGCGCACCCTCGTCGACCACGGCTTCCGGCTGCCCAGCGCGATGGACAACCGGCCGCTGAAGTGGGAGGAGTTCCTGGAGCGGGTCGGGCAGACCGTGCACCTGTCGGCGACCCCCGGGCCCTATGAGCTGTCGCGGGTGCGGGGCGACGTCGTCGAGCAGGTCATCCGGCCGACCGGGCTCGTCGACCCGCAGATCGTGGTCAAGCCGACGAAGGGCCAGATCGACGATCTCGTGCACGAGATCCGGCTGCGGGCCGAGCGAGACGAGCGGGTCCTGGTGACGACGCTGACGAAGAAGATGAGCGAGGACCTCACCGACTACCTGCTCGAGCTGGGCATCCGGGTGCGCTACCTGCACTCCGAGGTCGACACGATCCGGCGCATCGAGCTGCTGAAGGAGCTCCGCAAAGGGGAGTACGACGTGCTCGTCGGCATCAACCTGCTACGCGAGGGGCTAGACCTGCCCGAGGTGTCACTGGTGAGCATCCTGGACGCCGACAAGGAGGGGTTCCTGCGCAGCGGGACCAGCCTGATCCAGACGATCGGCCGGGCCGCCCGCAACGTCTCCGGCCAGGTGCACATGTACGCCGACAAGATCACGCCGAGCATGGCCAAGGCCATCGACGAGACGACCCGCCGGCGCGCTAAACAGGTCGCCTACAACGTGGAGCGAGGCGTCGACCCGCAGCCGCTGCGCAAGCGGGTCGCCGACATCCTGGACGACCTGGTGCGCGAGGGCGCCGACGGTGAGCTCGTCGGGGGCGGTGGCCGTCAGCAGTCCCGCGGCAAGGCCCCGGTGCCCGGCATGTCGAGCCGCAGCGGCACCGTCGGCAAGCACGCGAAGGAGCTGGCCGGCCTGCCACGGGCCGAGCTCGCCCAGCTCATCCAGCAGCTGGCCGACCAGATGCATGAGGCCGCCCGGGGACTGTCGTTCGAGCTCGCCGCCCGACTGCGTGACGAGGTCAACGAGCTCAAGAAGGAGCTGCGCGGGATGGACGCCGCTGGAGTGCGCTGAGGGGCAGGCTTCGAGGACAGCGACCGCAGGAGGCACGATGGTCGCGTGGTGGCGGTGGAACGGTTCTTGGGCCTCCTGCTCCTGCTGGGTGTCGTGGTGGCGGTGGCCGGCGTCATGGTGGCGCATCGGGCGCGTCAAGCGCGCGTCAACCTGGCCAGCGACGAGCGGCCGGTCGTCGGGGTTGGCGGTGCGGCGCTGCTGGTGTTCGGGCTGGGAACGCTGCCGGTCGCGTTCGGGTTCGGGTTGCGCGGCGGCGCGGCAGTCGTGCTGGCGATGACGCCGTCCCTCGCCTGCGCCCTCGCCGGTGGATTCTGGCTGCACAGCACCCGGCACCGCTGACCGAGCAAGCGGCAGCCTGGCTCTGCCGCCCGGCCTTGGTGACGCCGAGTAGTCATGGGACCAGCTGTCGGGTTGGCCGTTTCTGTGGTGCTCACGGCAATGCCGTGACAGCCGCCAACCATGCCGGGCTGCCTACGTCCGACCGGCTCCGCGGCTCCGGATCCTTCCGCCAGCCCGGGAGTACCCGCCGGTAAGGTCAGGTTCCCAGTCCTACATCCCGGGAGGTCTCGTCGGTGGGTCCGCCAACGCCGACCGCAGCCCGGCCGCTGCGCATCGCCCTGCTGAGCTATCGCAGCAAGCCGCACTGCGGCGGGCAGGGCGTGTACGTCCGGCACCTGTCACGCGAGCTCGCGGCCCTCGGGCACCAGGTTGAGGTCGTCAGCGGGCCGCCCTACCCAAAGCTGGACGACGTCGCTGGGCTGACGCTCACCAGACTGCCGAGCTTGGACCTCTACCGCGAGCCCGACCCCTTCCGGGTACCGCGGCTGCGCGAGTTCCACTCACCTGTCGATGTCCTGGAGTTCCTGCTGATGTGTACGGCGGCCTTCCCCGAGCCCCTGACGTTCTCGATCCGGGCCTGGCAGGAGCTGCGTCGGCGTGCCGAGCGCCCAGACGTCGTCCATGACAACCAGACACTGGGATACGGGCTGCTGGCGCTGCAGCGAGCCGGGCAGCACGTCGTCGCGACCTGCCACCACCCGATCACCGTCGACCGGGTGCACGACCTGGCAGCGGCCCCAGGGTGGCGCAAGCGGGCCAGCACCCGCCGCTGGTACTCCTTCCTGCGTATGCAGGGCCGGGTGCTGCGAGCGCTGCCCGCGGTACTGACCGTCTCACGCAGCTCGGCCGTCGACATCGCCCGCGACTTCGGGGTGCCCGCCGAGCGGCTGACCGTCGTACCGGTCGGTGTCGACACCGAGGTCTTCGTCCCGCCCGCCGCGCGCCGCGTCAAAGGCCGGGTCGTCGCGACAGCCAGCGCCGACGTGCCTCTGAAAGGTCTCGTCCCGCTCCTTGAAGCCGTCGCCAAGCTGCGCACCGAGCGCGACGTCGAGCTCGTGATCGTCGGGCAGGCCCGCGAGGGCGGCCTGACTGCCGCCACGATTGAGCGGCTGGGTCTGGTGGGGCACGTGCGCTTTGTCAGCGGGGTGAGTGAACCCGGGCTGGTGGCGCTCTTCGGGTCTGCCGAGGTGGGCGTCGTCCCCAGCCTGTACGAGGGGTTCAGCCTGCCGGCGGTCGAGCTGATGGCCTGCCAGACCCCGCTCGTGGTGACGACGGTCGGCGCGCTGCCCGAGGTGGTCGGTCCCGACGGCGTCGCTGCTCTGCACGTCGCGCCCAACGACCCCGAGGCCATCGCCGCCGCCGTCGGCCGGCTGATGGACGACCCTGAGCTCGCGGGCCGGCTCGGCGCCGCCGGACGGGCCCGGGTCGCCGAGCACTTCACGTGGCGGGCAGTCGCCGAGCAGACCGTCGACTGGTACCGCGCCATTCTGGAGGACGCACCGTGCTGACCGTCGACTTCGAGCGCTTCCTCGTCGGGCCGGGCGACCGGGTCCTGGACATGGGCTGCGGCGGCGGGCGGCACGCCTTTGCGCTGTACCGGCGGGGCTGTGACGTCGTCGCGCTCGACCGGAGCGCGAGTGAGCTCCACAACGTCGAGACGATGTTCGCGGCGCTTCGGGACGAGGGCGAGGTGCCGGCGGGGGCATCGGCCCGGACAGTGCGCGGCGACGCGTACGCCCTGCCGTTCGGCGACGACAACTTCGACGCCGTCATCGCCGCCGAGGTGCTGGAGCACCTGCCGGACGACGAGCGCGCGATGGCTGAGCTGTACCGGGTGCTCAGGCCGGGCGGCCAGATCGCCGTCACGGTGCCGCGCTGGGGGCCGGAGAAGGTGTGCTGGGCGCTGTCCGACGCCTACCACGAGGTGGAGGGCGGCCACGTCCGGATCTACCGGGGCGACCAGATCGTGCAGCGGCTCAGCCGGACCGGCCTGCAGCCCGTTGGCACCGGCTTCGCGCACGGGTTGCACGCGCCGTACTGGTGGCTCAAGTGCGCCGTCGGCATCGACAACGGCAACCACCCGCTGGTCAAGGCGTACCACCGGTTCCTGGTCTGGGACATGATGCGCAAGCCGCTGCTGACCCGCACCCTCGAGCGCGTGCTGGACCCGCTGATCGGTAAGAGCCTGGTGGTCTACCTGCGCAAGCCGGTACGGGTCCATGCCGTTTCTGCCTGACGTTCTGTCCGCAGCGCACGTGTCGCAGACGGTCGACTCGATCGTGGCGGCACAGCAGCCGTGTGGAGCGCTGCCCTGGGCGGACGGCCACAGCGACCCGTGGGACCACGTCGAGAGCGCGATGGCACTGGTCCTGGGGGCCCGGCTCGACGAGGCCCGAGCGGCGTACGGCTGGCTGCGCGCCACCCAGGGCGCTGACGGCGGGTGGGCGACGTCGTACGACGCGACGATCGTGCGCGACGCGACGGTGGACACCAACCAGTGCGCGTACGTCGCCGTCGGCGTCTGGCAGTGGTGGCTCGAGAGGCGTGACCGCTCGCTGGTCGAGGAGCTCTGGCCGATGGTGGCCCGCGCGTTGGACCTCGTGGTCGGGATGCAGCTGCCGGGTGGGCAGATCAGCTGGTCCCGCGACCCGGCGGGGGCCTGCTCGCCGGATGCGCTGCTGACCGGGTCGGCGTCGACCTACCAGGCGCTGCGCTGCGGGGTGGCGCTCGCCGAGCTGGTAGGCGAGCCCAGGCCGGAGTGGGAGGTGGCGGCCGGGTTGCTGCAGCACGCCGTCGCCCACCACCCTGAGGCGTTCCTGGACAAGCGCCGCTTCTCGATGGACTGGTACTACCCGGTGCTGGGCGGCGCGGTACGCGGCGAGGCGGGCCGGGAGCTGCTGGCGTCGCGGTGGGAGGAGTTCGCGGTGGCCGGCCACGGTGTTCGGTGCGTCGCGGACCGGCCGTGGGTGACCGGCGCGGAGACCGCGGAGCTGGCACTCGCGCTGTTGACCGTGGGCGATACCGGGGGCGCTCGACAACTGCTCGCCGAGGTGCAGCACCTACGGCACGACGACGGGTCCTACTGGACCGGGCTGGTGTACGACGAGGGCGTCAACTGGCCGGTCGAGCGCTCGCCATGGACCGCCGCGGCGGTGCTGCTCGCCGATGACGCGCTCAAGGGGGGGACCACGAAGGCGCTGTTCGTGGGCGACGGCCTGCCGACCGGCATCGTGCTGCCGGTCGACGCGTGCCGGGTGGCCGGGGCGGCGTGCGCCCTGGACCGGGCCTGAGGCACCTCACGACCGCAGCCGGGCCACCTCACGCGCCCCGCTCGAGGTCCGCGTCCAGCAATCGCTGCGCTCGAAGCGCGAACTGGCCACCAGCCCGGCCGCCAGCAGGTCCCGTCCCGGACGCGAGACATCGAGGCCGGTCAGCGCAGCCAGCTCGGCCGACGACAGTCCGGGGTGCCCGCTGATGGCCAGCAGCAGGGTCCAGGCCGGCGAGCCGGGCTCGAGGCCGACATGACCGGGCCGCCGCAGCACCCGCAGCGAGCCGCGATCGGCTACCTGCTCGAAACCTTCGCCGAGCGCGCGCTGCACGACGTGCCACGGCGGCCGGCCACCGTCGGCCGGATCGGGGAACACGTCGTGCACCGCCAGCAGGCCGCCGGGCAGTAGATGCGGTGAGAAGGCGGCGTAGTCGTGCTGTGCGACCTCTTCGGTGTGGTTGCCGTCCAGGAACAGCAGGGCCAGGGGGGTCGTCCACCATGACGCGACCTGCTGCGTCGTCGCGACCAGCACGCTGACGATATCGTCGAGGCCGGCATCCCAGAGGGTCCGGCGCAGGCTGGGCAGCGTCTCGAGCCGGCCGGTGTGCGCGTCGACCAGCGAGGTGTCGTGCCATTGCCAGCCGGGCTGGTTCTCCTCCGACCCGCGGTGGTGGTCCAGCGTGACCAGGTGGGCCCCCGCGACGCGGGCGGCGGCTCCGAGGTGCACGGTCGACTTGCCGCAGTACGTCCCCACCTCCAACCAAAGCGCGGGACCGGCAGTCAGGGCGGCGTCGTACAGCGCCAGCCCTTCGTCCTCAGGCAGGAACCCCTTGGTGGCGGCGGCGACCTCGGCGTAGGGGGCGGGGAGCAGCACCTGTCCAGCCTCGCAGGCTGGGCGGCGGGCGGACAGGCATCTCACGCGACAGGTACGTCGAAGGTCGCTCGAGGAGGGTGGCGGTTGAGGTCGTTGCTCGTACGCCTGGCGTGCGGGTTCGACCCGAGGTGCGCCCCGCGCCCTACCTGCAGGGCGAACCGACCGGACCGGCCGCCAACGAGACCGGCTGGAAGGACACCATCGTCGCGATGCCCGGCCACGTCACCCGGATCCTCGTTCCCGTCGGCGGGACCGCCGCCGGCATCCCCGCGCCGTTCACCGACGACGCACCGGGCGCCCAGATCCAGCACTTCATCGGCACGTACGTCCTGCACTGCCACAGCCTGGAACAGGACAACGACATGATGCAGCCGTACAAGATTCTTCGACCGTAACGGTGAGCGAGCCCCCGCAGCCGGCGGCGGGGGCGCTGACCTACCAGCCGCGCTCCCGCCACCCGGCCAGCGCGGGCCGCTCCGCACCGAGCGTCGTGTCGGTGCCGTGCCCCGGGTAGACCCAGGTCTCGTCGGGTAGCCGACCGAAGAGCTTGCGCTCGACATCGTCGATGAGCGTGCCGAACCGGGCCGGGTCCTTCTCGGTGTTGCCGACCCCGCCCGGGAACAGGCTGTCGCCCGAGAACACGTGCGGCCGCTCGGGGTCGCCGCGGTAGACCAGCGCCACCGAGCCGGGGGTGTGGCCGAGCAGGTGCACGACCGAGAGGGTGACCTCGCCGACCTGGATCGTGTCGCCGTCAGCGACCAGCCGGGTCGCCGGCACCGGCAGGTCAGCCGCGTCGCCCGCGTGCACGAGCACGGGGGCGCCGCTCGCGCCGACGACCTCGGCGAGGGCCTGCACGTGGTCCCAGTGCCCGTGCGTCTCCAGCACGCCGATGAGCCGACCGTCGCCGACCAGCTCGAGCAGGCGGGGGGCGTCGCCGGCTGCATCGACCAGCAGCGTGTCGCCGGTGGCCGTGCAGCGCAGCAGGTAGCAGTTGTTGGTGAACGGCGGTGTGCAGACCTTCGTGATCAGCAGTCCCGGCACCTCCCGGACGTCGGGCGGACCGCCCTGCTCCACCACACCCGTGTACGTCACAGCACTCCTTGAGATCGGTGTGCGCAGGACGCTAACCCGCGTCCTCGGGAAGCGTTCTGTCGGTGTCCGCGGTTAGCCTCATCACGAGGCTTCCCCAGCCTGCAACCCGACCGAAGGACTCCATGGCTGACCGCCTGGTCGTGCGCGGCGCGCGCGAGCACAACCTCAAGGACATCTCGATCGACCTGCCGCGCAACGCGCTGGTCGTGTTCACCGGGCTGTCCGGATCGGGCAAGTCCAGCCTGGCCTTCGACACGATCTTCGCAGAGGGTCAACGCCGTTACGTCGAGTCGCTGAGCTCCTACGCCCGACAGTTCCTCGGGCAGATGGACAAGCCCGACGTCGACTTCATCGAAGGGCTGTCACCGGCCGTCTCGATCGACCAGAAGTCGACCAACCGCAACCCGCGTTCGACGGTCGGCACGGTCACCGAGGTCTACGACTACCTGCGCGTCCTGTTCGCCCGAGCCGGCACCCCGCACTGCCCGGTCTGCGGCCGCGTCATCGCCCGGCAGCAGCCCGGCCAGATCGTCGACCAGATCCTCGCGCTGGAGGACGGCATCCGCTTCCAGGTGCTGGCGCCGGTGATCCGCGGGCGCAAGGGCGAGTACGTCGAGCTGTTCGCCGACCTGCAGCAGAAGGGCTACAGCCGGGCCAGGATCGACGGCGTCGTGCACAGCCTCGCCGACCCGCCCAAGCTCAAGAAGCAGGAAAAGCACACCATCGAGGTGGTCATCGACCGGCTGGCGGTGAAGGCCACGGCGCAGCGCCGGCTCACCGACTCCGTGGAGACAGCCCTCAAGCTCGGAGCCGGCCTGGTGATCCTGGACTTCGTGGACCTGCCGGAGGACGACCCGCACCGTGAGCGCACCTTCTCCGAGCACCTGGCCTGCCTGTTCGACGACCTGTCGTTCGAGGAGATGGAGCCGCGCAGCTTCTCGTTCAACTCGCCGTACGGCGCCTGCCCCGACTGCCACGGTCTCGGCACCCGCAAGGAGGTCGATCCCGAGCTCGTCGTCACCGATCCGCAGAAGAGTTTCGAGCAGGGCGCCATCGCCCCGTGGAGCAGCGGCCACAACCAGGAGTACTTCGGCCGGCTCGTGCAGGCGCTCGGCGACGCGCTCGGCTTCACCTTGCGTACCCCCTTTGGAAAGCTGACGAAGGCACAGCAGAAGGCCGTCCTGTACGGGCACGAGACCGAGGTGCACGTCCGGTACCGCAATCGCTACGGCCGCGAGCGCAGCTACTACACCGCGTACGAAGGCGTCATCCCGTTCCTGGAGCGTCGGCACGCCGAGGCCGAGAGCGAGGCCAGCCGCGAGCGCTTCGAGGGTTACATGCGCGAGGTGCCCTGCCCGACCTGTCACGGCGCTCGACTCAAGCCCGAGGTGCTCGCCGTGACCCTCGGCGACCGGTCGATCAGCGAGGTCGCCGACCTTTCCATCGCCGACTGCGCGGTCTTCCTGCGCAACCTCGACCTCGATGCCCGGCAGGCGATGATCGCCGAGCGGGTGCTCAAGGAGGTCAACGCCAGGTTGGGCTTCCTGCTCGACGTCGGCCTGGAGTACCTCTCGCTCGGCCGACCCGCCGGCTCGCTGTCCGGCGGCGAGGCACAGCGCATCCGCCTGGCCACCCAGATCGGCTCCGGTCTGGTCGGCGTGCTGTATGTCCTGGACGAGCCCTCGATCGGCCTGCACCAGCGCGACAACCGGCGGCTGATCGACACCCTCGTGCGGCTGCGCGACCTCGGCAACACCCTCATCGTCGTCGAGCACGACGAGGACACCGTCCGGGCCGCCGACTGGGTCGTCGATATCGGTCCCGGCGCGGGCGAGCACGGCGGTCAGGTGGTGGTCAGCGGCACGGTCGCCGACCTGCTGGCCTGCGAGGACTCGATCACCGGGCAGTACCTGTCCGGGCGCCGCGTCATGGCGGTGCCGGGCACCCGCCGCCCCCGTACCCCCGGTCGCGAGCTCAAGGTCGTCGGCGCGCGGGAGCACAACCTGCGCGACATCACGGTCAGCTTCCCGCTCGGCCAGCTGGTCGCGGTGACCGGCGTCTCCGGATCGGGCAAGTCGACACTGGTCAACGACATCTTGGCCGCCGTGCTGGTCAACCAGCTCAACGGCAGCCGGCAGGTCCCCGGCCGGCACACCCGCATCAACGGTCTGGAGCACCTGGACAAGGTCGTACGGGTCGACCAGTCGCCGATCGGGCGTACGCCGAGGTCCAACCCGGCGACCTACACCGGCGTCTTCGACCACATGCGCAAGCTGTTCGCCGAGACGACGGAGGCGAAGGTCCGCGGCTACCTGCCGGGGCGGTTCTCCTTCAACGTCAAGGGTGGTCGCTGCGAGGCATGTGCCGGCGACGGCACGATCAAGATTGAGATGAACTTTCTGCCCGATGTCTATGTGCCCTGCGAGATCTGCCACGGTGCCCGCTACAACCGCGAGACGCTCGAGGTGCACTTCAAGGGCCGGACGATCTCCGAGGTCCTGGACATGCCGATCGAGGAGGCCGCCAGCTTCTTCGAGGCGGTCCCGGCGATCAGCCGGCACCTCAAGACGCTGGTCGACGTCGGGCTGGGCTACGTCCGGCTCGGCCAGCCCGCCCCGACGCTGTCCGGCGGCGAGGCGCAGCGCGTCAAGCTCGCCGCCGAGCTGCAGAAGCGGCAGACCGGGCGCACCGTCTACGTCCTCGACGAGCCGACGACCGGCCTGCACTTCGAGGACATCCGCAAGCTGCTCATCGTGCTCGGGCGGCTCGTCGACCAGGGCAACTCGGTGATCGTCATCGAGCACAACCTCGACGTCATCAAGACGGCCGACTGGGTGATCGACATGGGCCCGGAGGGCGGCTCCGGCGGCGGGCTGGTCGTCGCGCAGGGCACCCCCGAGCAGGTCGCGAAGGTGCCGGCCTCGCACACCGGTCGCTTCCTGGCCGACGTGCTCAAGGGGCGTACGGCGCAGAAGGCTCCTGGCGCGGTCCCGGCCCGCTCGCGCGCCCGCACACCCGCGACCGTCTGAGTTCGCGCGGCGGCGGCAGGTCGACCGCTGCCGTCTCTGGCGTTCGCCGGACAGCGGGCTCGCCGTTGCGCATCCCGAGGCGTGCACTCCTGCACATACGCCTTGGGCGCCAGCCTGATCAGCGCTGCAGCAGCCGGTTCAGGAGGTCCTCGATCGCTGCGTCGCTGCGCTCACCGCCACACGGCACCTGCTCGTCGGTCCTGTCCAAAAAGCTCTGCACCCGCCCGCGAGCCACCGACATGCAGGCCGGCCTGCCAAACCGTTCGAGCTCGAACCAGACCCGGTCCCGCAGCGCATCCGGCCTGATCCGCACGCTGCCGTCGCCGGTGGCCTCCGACAGGCCGTAGCGCAGGAAGTCCCGCAGCACGATCCACGAGCCGCGCGGCAGCGCCGGGTGGTCGGGCTGCGCGGACAGCAGCAGGTCGACCGCCAGCGGATCGTCCGGACGCCAGGAGAAGCGTAGGACCGTCAGCCGACCCCGGCCAGAATGCCCCTCGTCCTCAATCACGACGTCCAGCGTGACTTCGCCGTCGCGCGCCACGGCGACCCCGTCACCGGCCGCGCCGTCGTCCGGGTGCACGCAGCGCTCCCTCCGTTCGGCAGTTCCCCCACCCGAGCGTGGCACCCCCCTCCGGGCGCCGCCACCCGCCCCCCGCGGGCTCCCGGTTCTGACGGGGGTCGGACGTAGGCTGCGGGCGTGGCAGACCCCTCCTCCTACCGGCCCCGGCCGGGGGAGATACCGGACGCGCCGGGGGTCTACAGGTGGCGTGACGAGCGCCGCCGGGTGATCTACGTCGGCAAGGCGAAGAGCCTGCGCAGCCGCCTGAACAGCTACTTCCAGGACCTCGACGCGCTGCACCCGCGTACCCGCCAGATGGTCACCACCGCTGCCTCCGTCGAGTGGACGGTGGTGTCCACCGAGGTCGAGGCGCTGCAGCTGGAGTACAGCTGGATCAAGGAGTACGACCCGCGCTTCAACGTCAAGTACCGCGACGACAAGAGCTACCCGAGCCTGGCCGTCACGGTGGGTGAGGAGTTCCCGCGGCTGCAGGTGATGCGCGGGCCGAAGAAGAAGGGCGTGCGGTACTTCGGGCCGTACGCCCACGCCTGGGCGATCCGCGAGACGCTAGATCTGCTGCTGCGAGTCTTCCCGGCCCGCACCTGCAGCAAGGGCGTCTTCGTCCGCGCTGGACAGGTCGGCCGGCCCTGCCTGCTCGGCTACATCGACAAGTGCTCGGCGCCGTGCGTCGGCCGCGTCACCCCGGAGCGGCACCGCGAGATCGTCGGCGACTTCTGCGACTTCATGGCCGGACAGTCCGCCAGGTTCGTGCGCGGGATGGAACGTGACATGGCCGAGGCCGCCCGCGGCCAGCAGTACGAGCGGGCAGCCCGGCTGCGCGACGACATCGGCGCGCTCACCCGGGCGATGGAGAAGCAGGCCGTCGTGCTGGCCGATGCCACCGACGCCGACGTGATCGGCATCGCCGAGGACCAGCTCGAGGCGGCCATCCAGGTCTTCTACGTCCGCGGCGGCCGGGTTCGCGGCCAGCGCGGCTTCGTCGTCGACAAGGTGGAGGACCTCACCACGGGTGAGCTGGTCGGCCAGTTCCTGCTCCAGGCGTACGGCGAGGACGACCCCGACAGCGACGAGGTCACCGTGCACCGCCGGGCGGTCCCCGGCGCGGGCGTGACGATGCGGGACGCCGACGACGTGCCGCGAGAGGTATTGGTCACCGCGATGCCACCCGAGGCGGACGCGCTCACCGAGTGGCTCTGCGGCCTGCGCGGCACGAACGTCTCGTTGCGCGTGCCTCAGCGCGGCGACAAGAAGGCGCTGCTGGAGACCGTCGAGAAGAACGCCAAGCAGGCGTTTGCGCTGCACAAGACCCGGCGGGCCAGTGACCTCACCGCCCGCAGCAAGGCGATGTCGGAGATCCAGGAGGCCCTCGACCTCGACGAGGCCCCACTGCGGATCGAGTGCTTCGACGTCTCCCACGTGCAGGGCACCAACGTCGTCGCGAGCATGGTCGTGTTCGAGGACGGGCTGGCTCGCAAGTCGGAGTACCGCCGCTTCGCGGTGCGCGGCGTTGACGGCATCGACGACACGGCCTCGATGCGCGAGGTGGTCCGCCGGCGGTTCGCCCGCTACCTCGATGAGCGCAGCTGCGCGCCGCAGCAGGCCGACGAGGCCGACGGCCATGTCGACCGTGAGCAGGCCGGCGAGAGGATCGACGGGCCACCCGGTGAGCAGCCGCGCGACGAGCCACGTGCCGGGCCGCCTGGTGGCAAAGCCGGTGAGCAGCCGCTCGACGAGCGGCCGGGGATCGATCCCGACACCGGCCGGCCGCGGCGGTTCGCCTACCCCCCGCAGCTCGTCGTCGTCGACGGCGGCCAACCGCAGGTCGCCGCTGCCCAGGCTGCCCTCGACGAGCTCGGCATCACCGACGTCGCGCTGTGCGGGCTGGCCAAGCGCCTCGAGGAGGTGTGGCTGCCCGGGCAGGACGACCCGGTGATCCTGCCGCGCACATCCGAGGGCCTGTACCTGCTGCAGCGCGTCCGGGACGAGGCGCACCGCTTCGCGATCGGCTACCACCGCCAGAAGCGCTCGAGCTCGATGCTCGAGTCGGCGCTCGATGGTGTCAGCGGGCTCGGGGACACCCGCCGCAAGGCCGTCCTGCGGCACTTCGGCTCGCTCAAGCGGCTGCGTGCAGCGACGGTCGACGAGGTCATGGAGGTACCCGGCGTCGGCCGGCGGACCGCCGAGGCCGTGGTCGCTGCGCTCGTCGCCGCACCGGGCGTCGCCGCAGCGGGCGTGGCCGCACCGGGCGTCGCAGCACCAGGCGCTGCCGGGGCGCCGGAGCCGGTGCCGGCGTTCGATCCGGCGACCGGCGAGGTCATGGCGTGACGGCGCCGCTGCAGCTCGTCGTGGTCACCGGGCTGTCCGGCGCCGGCCGCTCGACCGCCGCGAAGTGCCTGGAGGACTTGGGCTGGTTCGTCGTGGACAACCTGCCGCCTGGGCTGCTGCCGACGATGGTCGACCTCGGTTCGCGGTCCCAGGGGGCCGTGCACCGCATCGCGGTCGTCGCCGACGTGCGCAGCCGGGCCTTCACCTCCGACCTGCGCACCGCGCTGGGCGAGACCGAACGGCTCGGGGTCCACCCTCGGGTGCTGTTCCTCGAGGCGTCCGACGAGGTGCTCGTCCAGCGCTTCGAGGGGGTACGTCGGCCGCACCCGCTGCAGGACGACGGCCGGCTCGTCGATGGCATCGAGCAGGAGCGCAGGCTGCTGCGTGACCTGCGCGGCGAGGCCGACCTGGTGCTGGACACCAGCCTGCTCAACGTCCATGAGCTCCGGGCCAAGGTGATCAGCGCGTTCGGCGAGCGCGGCGCTGCCGCAGGGTTGCAGCTGACGGTGCTGTCGTTCGGCTATAAGTACGGCCTGCCGGTCGATGCCGATCTGGTGATCGACTGCCGGTTCCTGCCTAACCCGCACTGGGTACCCGAGCTGCGCCCACGCACCGGGCTCGACCCGGCGGTCCGCGACTACGTCCTGGCCCAGGACGGTGCGCACGAGTTCCTCGAACGCAGCGAGGCGCTGTTGCGGCTGCTGTTCACGGGTTATGCGCGGGAGGGCAAGAGGTACGTGCTGCTCGCGCTGGGCTGCACCGGGGGCAAGCACCGCAGCGTGGCGATGAGCGAGCAGCTCGCCGGCCGGCTCGCCGGCCCCGGCATCGACCTCAGCGTGTCGCACCGCGACGCGGGCCGCGAGTGACCCGGGCGTGCCGCCTGCCACAGGACGGGCCGCGGGTCGTCGCGCTCGGCGGCGGGCACGGCCTCGCCGCGTCGCTGCAGGCGCTGCGCACCGTCACGCCGCACGTCACCGCCATCGTCACGGTGGCTGACGACGGCGGGTCCAGCGGCCGGCTGCGTGCCGAGCTCGGCGCCGTGCCGCCGGGCGACCTGAGGATGGCGCTGTCGGCCCTGGCCGGTGACGATGCCTGGGCGCAGACCTGGCAGCGGCTGCTGCAGCACCGCTTTCCGGGGGACGGCCCGCTGGGTGGCCACGCCGTCGGCAACCTGCTGCTCGCCGGGCTGACCGAGACCGAGGGCGGCCTCGTCGCGGCTCTGGACCTGGTCGGACGGCTGCTGGGCACCTGCGGCCGGGTGCTGCCCGCAAGCTGCACCCCGCTGGAGATCTGCGCGGAGGTCACCGGGCTGCCGCCGAATCCGGACGCCCCGGTCGAGGTGCGCGGGCAGGTCGCGGTCGCGACGACGGCTGGCTCGGTCAGTGCCGTATGGCTGCGTCCGCACGACCCGCCGGCCTGCCAGGAGGCGGTCCTGGCCGTCCTCGAGGCGGAGTGGGTCGTACTCGGACCGGGTTCGTGGTTCACCAGCGTCCTCACCCACCTGCTCATCCCGGACCTGCGGGCGGCGCTGGAGAACAGCTCGGCCCGTAGGCTGGTAGCTCTGAACCTCGCCCCTCAGGACGGCGAGACCGCCGGCTTCTCGCCGGAGGCGCACCTGGACGTCCTGCTCGCGCACGCCCCGTTGCTGACCCTCGACGTGGTGCTCGCGGACGACGCGGCGGTCCTGGACACCCGTGGCCTGCGGGCCACCGCCGAAGCGGCCGGAGCCCGCCTGGTGCTCGCCCCCGTCGCCGTCGGGCCCGGCACGGCCCGGCACGACCCTTCACGTCTCGGCGCCGCATACGACATGATCTTTACAGGAGCAGCATGGCGATGACCTCCGCGGTCAAGGACGAGCTCTCACGGCTCACGGTGAGCAAGCAGTGCTGCCGCAAGGCCGAGATGGCGGCGCTGCTGCGCTTCGCCGGCGGGCTGCACCTCGTCGCGGGCCGCATCGTCGTGGAGGCCGAGCTCGAC